>Ga0209344_10004681_pt1 | contig 12355 bp, 9 predicted proteins | sample Cruoilmetagenom6_FD_187293 | JGI IMG/M metagenome (GOLD analysis project Ga0209344, IMG submission 187293) | Oil polluted marine microbial communities from Coal Oil Point, Santa Barbara, California, USA - Santa Barbara Oil Seep Sample 6 (SPAdes)... | ecosystem: Environmental > Aquatic > Marine >...
TGTTTTCGCCCCATCTTTTTCATCAAAGTATCTTTATCTTCAACCAGTAACAGTTTGCCATTGTTCATGATGCCTATGCGATCCGCCATTTCTTCGGCTTCTTCAATGTAATGGGTGGTAAGTATGATCGTCACCCCATCGTCGCGCAGGCGGCGTACCAGTTCCCACATGTCCTTGCGCAGCGATACATCAACACCTGCCGTTGGTTCATCCAAAAACAGAATCCGAGGTTCGTGGGACAAGGCCTTTGCGATCAGCACCCGGCGTTTCATACCACCAGACAGTTCCACGTTGCGACTGTTGCGTTTGGCCCAAAGTGACAAAGACCTCAAAACAGTCTCAATATGCCGGTCGTCGGGTGGTTTGCCAAACAAGCCGCGCGAGAATTTTGTGGTAGCAATCACCCTTTCAAAGGGTTCAATCGTGATTTCCTGGGGAACAAGCCCGATCAAAGACCGCGCGGCTCGGTACTCACTCTCAATATCATGCCCACCGACCGTGATTTTGCCAGATGTGGGCGACAAAAGCCCGCAGATTGTTGAAATCAGCGTCGTCTTTCCTGCGCCATTGGGGCCAAGAAGCGCAAGAATTTCGCCCGCCTCGATATCTAGTGACACATCATCAAGTGCGGTAACACCATCCGCATAGGATTTAGTAACGTTCCTGACCGAGATTATTGAGGGCACACAACTCTCCAATTCGCAAGTCTACAGCACAGGATAACTCTGATCAAAGTTTAAAGGAATTCAGCGTCCCTGCCACTAATACCTGACATCTGCCGACATCACGCGCCAAATAAACTTCGAATTTCCAAAAATATTCTCGGGGGTCCGGGGGCAGACAGCCCCCGGTGCAAACGGTCCGGGCCTTAGCGACGACGGTCGCGCCGGCTGCTCATTGGTTGAAACGCAACACCAACATGGGCTTCACAATAAGGTTTGCCTGTTTGTGTGGTCAGCCCACAAAACCAGAAATCATCTGTGGCTGGATCACCCACTGGCCATTTGCAGGTGCGTTCTGTCAATTCCATCAAACCAATCTTCTTCGACTTCTTTTCAACCTCACGGACACTGGCCAGTTTTTCCGGGCTGATTTCATTTGCAGAGGGTTGCGGGGGCAGAGGTTGGCCTGCCGGTATAATTGCACGCCGAACGTGGGGAACATGCTGAACGATCATGTTTGTTGACGTTGTTTCTGCCTTTGGTGTTATTTTAGGCCTACCCGAGGTTTTAGTGGCGGCGGGCTTTTCCTTGGCCGCTGCTTTGGCAGGGCTTGAACCACTGGATCGATTGGACAAACCAAGCCGATGAACCTTGCCGATCACAGCATTGCGCGTCACGCCACCAAGTTCCTTGGCTATCTGGCTGGCACTTTGGCCTTCTCCCCACATCTTTTTCAGGGTCTCTACACGGTCGTCGGTCCAGGACATGTTGTTTCCTCAGATGGTTCAGCCTTACGGATTTTCGGCTGACGTGGTGATTTTTGATCAGTCCCTATACTAATCGTTGCAAGGGGGAGGATACAAGGACTTGTCGCACGAGGGTTAATTTGTCTTAAAATTTGCGATTTTGCAGCGGTTGGTTGCGCAAGATTAATGTGTTCTGGACAGCCCAGGCATATCGTTATATGGCAGCGTTCATGACCAGCAGGACACATATCAGTTTATCCAACCGACGCCGACGTTAGTTCGCGCCTGTTAACCTGCACCCCGCTGTGCCCGGCTGGCACATTTTTCCAAATGATAGACTTGCCTGTCTGCCTTTGGCACCTCTTGGGCTTCTGAAAAGGACCACACCTATGATTGATCCAGTATTACCGACCTACAATCGTGCTCCGCTAACTTTCGTCAAAGGCGAAGGTAGTTGGTTGGTTGAACAGGACGGGCGGCGTTTTCTGGACCTTGGGGGCGGGATCGCGGTGACTTCTCTTGGCCATGCACACCCCAAACTGGTCGGTGCGATTACCGACCAGGCGAATGCGCTTTGGCATGTGTCAAACCTTTACCATATTCCGCAACAGGAAGCTTTGGCTGCTAAGCTGGTAGATGAAACATTTGCCGACACAGTATTTTTTACAAATTCCGGGACCGAAGCCTGCGAACTGGCGGTCAAGATGGCGCGCAAGTACTGGAACGATAAAGGCCAGACCGACAAAAATGAGATCATCACCTTTAGCGGGTCATTTCATGGCCGTTCTGCCGCTGGCATCGCCGCTGCGGGGTCCGAAAAAATGACCAAGGGTTTTGGGCCGTTATTGCCGGGTTTCGTTCATCTGGAGTTTGGTGATCACGAAGCTTTGCGCAATGCAATAAGCGACAAAACCGGTGCAATCATGATCGAACCGGTGCAGGGCGAAGGCGGTATTCGCCCGGTGCCTGATCAATGCCTAAAGGGCTTGCGGGATCTTTGTGATGACCACGAAATTCTGCTGATACTGGATGAAGTGCAGTGTGGGGTTGGGCGAACCGGCAAACTGTTTGCCCATGAATGGGCCGGGATTGAACCAGATATCATGATGGTCGCCAAAGGTATTGGTGGCGGATTTCCTTTAGGGGCAGTTCTGGCGACTGAACGCGCGGCAAGTGGTATGGTTGCGGGGACGCACGGGTCTACCTATGGTGGCAATCCACTGGGTTGTGCCGTTGGATTGGCGGTGATGGATACTGTCTGCGATCGTATGTTTCTGGAAAATGTCAGCCGCAAAGCAAGTCTGATGCGTCAGAAACTGGAAGGTCTGGTTGCCGCGCATCCCGATGTATTTCAATCTGTGCGAGGGACCGGTTTGATGCTGGGGTTAATCTGCAAGGCCGACAATCTGGGTGTGGTTAAGGCTGGGTATCAGGAACAGGTTCTGACGGTTCCGGCCGCCGATAACGTTATCAGGTTGCTGCCCGCACTGAACATTGCTGACGAAGAAATTGCCGAGGCCATTTCCCGACTGGACAGGGCCGCCACACGGGTTGAGGGCAGCAAACACTAATCCTGCGGCTTTTGTTTTGAACAAAACCGGGCCGCTACAAATGATTGAATATATGGGGAAAACCCCGGGGACTGATATGAAAAATTTTCTGGATATTCACACCACAGGCGCCAATGATTTGCGCCAAATGATTGATGTTGCGCGGGGTATGAAAGATGCCCGTGCAGGTAAACCAAAGGGCGCCCCTGACGCAGATCAGCCCCTCGCCGGTCAGATGATTGCTCTGATCTTTGAAAAACCGTCCACGCGAACACGGGTATCTTTTGATGTTGGTGTGCGCCAGATGGGTGGGCAATCGATGGTTCTGTCCGGAAGCGATATGCAGTTGGGTCATGGGGAAACCATCGCCGATACTGCGCGTGTCCTGTCGCGCTACGTGGACCTGATCGTGATCCGCACCTTTGAAGAAACGACTTTGCTTGAAATGGCTGAATATGCATCCGTGCCTGTGATCAACGGGCTGACCAACCGCACCCATCCCTGCCAGATCATGGCTGATGTGATGACTTTTGAAGAACACCGCGGCCCGATCAAGGGTAAAAAAATTGTCTGGACGGGGGATGGAAACAATGTCTGTGCAAGTTTTTTGCATGCCGCCGGTCAGTTTGGTTTTAATTTGACGTTTACGGGACCTCAACAACTTGATCCGGAACAGGAATTCGTCGATCTTGCGCGTTCAAAAGGTGTGGAAATCACCATTGAACGCGACGCAGTAAAGGCCGTTCAGGATGCCGATCTGGTTGTCGCAGATACCTGGCTTTCCATGCATGACAGCCAGTCATCGCGGCAAGGGCGCCATAATTTGCTGCAACCCTATCAGGTGAATGAAACGCTGATGTCCCATGCAAAACCGGAAGCCCTGTTCATGCATGATCTGCCCGCCCACAGGGAAGAAGAAGCTACCAGTGCTGTGATGGATGGCCCGCAGTCAGTAATCTTTGACGAAGCCGAAAATCGGCTGCACGCACAAAAGGCTATAATGCGTTACTGTCTGGGTGTGTGAAAGGTGATCAGTTCTAGCCCTGAAAATCACGTATAATGTTTTGCAGGGCTGGTTCAGACACCATTTTAGCAGCAGTTTGCGGCGAAACCCATTTGCGCTCACGTTCATCACGTTCTGGGAATTTGTTGGACAACCCGGCGACCTTCATCGCAAAAACCTGTGCTTCGCAAATTGCCCGGCTTCCATCGTCAAGGCGTTTTTTGTAATGAAAAGATCCAAGCGGTTCATTCGAAATCTTGCCTCTGACCCCGGCTTCTTCCCAGGCTTCCTGTTTTGCAGCACCTGATGCATTCAACCCCTTGATCGGCCAACCTTTGGGTAAGATCCACCGCCCGCTTCCCCTACTTGTAACCAACAGGATTTGCCGCCCCTGTTTGCGTCGATCTCGGTAGCACAATGCAGCTACCTGAGTTCGCGTTGGAACAGGCGCAGGTTTGCAAGAACGCGACGCACGCAACTTTTTTGGTTGAAGTGTCATAAGTCAGACTGCTCGGTTTTTATTGCCGTTGATCACGTATCTAAATGAAATTCCGACAAAATACAAACTTATCCACAGGATCATGATATGGTGATGACCGTGTTACTTGCATCCGGTGACCAGCGTCATAAACTGTCGCCAACATTTCAAATCAAAAGGAATTCACGAATGACCGAGGCACGGATCGGGCTTGTCGGACTGGCAGTTATGGGGGCAAATCTGGCATTGAATATCGCCGAAAAGGGTTTTCCTGTGGCGGTTTATAATCGCACTGAATCGCGCATCGGTGAATTCATCGGGGAAGCCGGGGATTTGGCCAGGAAACTTGTGCCATGCGAAACACCTGAAAAACTGGTCGCATCACTGTCAAGGCCGCGTGCAATCATCATTATGGTGAAAGCCGGGGCGCCGGTTGATGCTGTCATAAGCCAGCTGCAACCATTACTGGATGCCGGGGATATGATCATTGATGCAGGAAACGCCAATTTTCACGACACAAGACGGCGCGAGGAAGCGCTGCGCTCGCTCGGGTTGTCCTTCATAGGAATGGGGGTTTCAGGTGGTGAAGAAGGCGCACGTTACGGGCCCTCGATCATGGTTGGCGGTCAGGCGAATAGCTATGGTGTTATTCGTGATATCATTGAAGCGATTGCAGCGAAATATCAGGGTGATCCCTGCGCTGCTCACATGGGTCCGGACGGGGCCGGGCATTTCGTGAAAACCGTTCATAACGGCATCGAATATGCCGATATGCAGATGATTGCTGAGGTCTACGGTATCATGCGCGATGGGCAATCCCGTTCTGCTACAGAGATTGGTAAAGTCTTTGAGTTATGGAATGACGGGCCGCTTAGATCGTATCTTGTCGAAATTTCGGGCAAAGTATTGCAGGAAAGGGATCCTGCGACCGGAAAACCCATGGTCGAAATGATCGTTGATAAGGCCGGGCAAAAAGGAACCGGTCGCTGGACAGTGATCGAAGCACTAGGGCTTGGACAGTCGGCTTCAACCATCGAGGCAGCCGTTGGTGCGCGATCCTGGTCCGCAGACAAGATAGCGCGCAAGGACGGTGAAGATATTCTACGCGATGCGGCCGCATCGGGTGATGGTGTGGCGGGTATTGGTGACGATGATCTGGAGCTAGCGCTGTTGGCGGCCAAGATAATTGCTTACGCACAAGGGTTCGATTTGCTGGCTGCCGCTTCGAGCGAATATAAATGGTCCCTTGATATGGCGCGCATCGCAGAGGTCTGGCGCGAAGGTTGCATCATCCGTTCGGCAATGCTGAATGATATGGCAAGTGCTGCTCGTACTGGGATGCCACACGGGCAACTGATTTTTGCACCTGAATTTGTCGGAAGATTAACCAGCGCGTCGGATGCCTTGCGCCGCGTCGTCGCTGCGGCTGCAATTAATGGTTTGCCGGTCCCTGCGTTTTCTGCGGCACTTGCATATTTTGATACGATGCGGCGCGGTCGTGGAACGACCGATCTGATACAGGCACAACGGGATTTTTTTGGCGCACACGGTTTTGAACGCACAGATGGTGGGACCGGGCATCACGGTCCCTGGGCAGGTGCTTTCTAAGCATCCGCTCATTCATCGACGGCTTCGAATTTCCATAAGTATCCCTGCCCGAGGCATCAAGTTTTAGCCGAAAAATTATCGTTTTCGGGGCTTGGCGCGCAGGGTTGGAACTTCGCTCATGGGGTCTTCAGGCCAAGGATGTTTTGGATAGCGCCCTCGCATATCTTTTCTGACATCGCTGTAAGACGTAGCCCAGAAACCTGGCAGATCAGTTGTGGTCTGCACCGGTCGTTTGGCCGGGGACAACAACGTCACGCGGACAGGTGTGTTATGCGGGCCAACGGTGGGATGCTGGCTGACGCCAAACATTTCCTGCAGGCGAACCTGTATTTCCGGTGCTTTATTACTATAGTCTATCGGCACCGTACGTTCTACTGGCGTAATATAATGGGCTGGAACAATTCGATCCAGGGATTGCAACTGTTCCCAGTTCAGCCGGTTTCTCATGGGTTCAAGAATGCCTAACTTACTAATATCGCTTTCTGTTTTAGTATTCTTCAAAAATGGCAATAGCCAATCCTCAAGTTGCATCAATAAGCCTTCGTCAGAACAATCCGGAAACTGGTTTCCACCATCACGAACAAGTTCAACCCGGGCCTGAAATCGTTTTGATGCATTTGACATTGGCAAACCAAGGTCGCGAATTCCATCAAGAACGGCAAGGGCGGCTACTTCGTCAGGAACGTCCTTCCATATCCGATCCGCCAGAACTATCGCCCCGAAACATTCCTGATGACGCGCTATCACGCGCTTGTCGCGCTTGGACCATTCACAGGTTTTACGCCAGATAATGCGATCGGGGTATAGGGCGCGTAGGTCTGCCTCGCCGATCTCAACCGCCATTCTTATCCTGGCTTCAGATGTGTCCCCATCAAGATCGCAAGCGACAATCAGCCGTTCACCGGCCATGGGATCAGCTTCAACCATTTTTGCACCCTTACCACCTGACAGGACCCACCTGGCATCGTTCCCCGGGCGACGCAGTCCAACGCGGTCAGGATAGGCGATGGCTGCAAGTTCGGACCAACTGAAATCAGAATTGGTTCTGGGCGCAATCTTGCGCAGGCGTTTGGCTTCTGATTTTATGTGGTCAACACCCGATCGGTGAAGTGTCTCTGTGTTTTGCTGTTCGAAATTACTTGGATTTTGCAAAGCCTTTTTGCGTAGCATTATGTCAACTGAGGCGCCGCGCAACGGATCGCGCCCCGCAAGCAACCCGGCGAACAATGCAGCGTCTGGTCCGCCACGGACCAACACATGGCCAAGGCGCGGATGCATTGGCAATGTTGCCAGTTTACGCCCGTGTTTGGTGATGCGACCGGTATTGTCCAAGGCACCAATTTCCATCAGCAGGTTTTGCGCATTGGCATAGGCACCGCGATTTGGTGGCGTAAGGAATGCCATTCCGTCTGTCGCCCCAGTACCCCAAAACGCCAGTTCAAGCGCCAGTCCCGTCAAATCACCAGCTTCTATTTCAGCCTGGGGAAAAGCCTGTAATCCCCCTTCTTCACCCTTCGTCCACATCCTGAAACAGATACCCGCAGCCACCCGTCCGGCTCGTCCGCGCCTTTGTTCGGCTTCTGCTTTTGTTACGCGTTCTGTGACCAGTCGTGACATTCCTGAGCGCGGATCAAACCGCGAGCGCCGTGATCTGCCGCAATCAACAACTACTCTGATGTCCTGAATTGTAAGCGAGGTTTCTGCGATAGAGGTTGCCAGAACAATTTTGCGCCCCGACTGTATTGGCGAAATCGCAGTTCGTTGTGCGCGAAACTCCATAGAGCCAAACAAAGGTTGCACGACACAGTCAGCAGGCAACCGGCCTTTTAAGGCAGTTTCCACACGGCGAATTTCACCTTCCCCAGGCAGGAAAACCAAAATACCGCCGCTGGTCTGGCCCGCAGCTATGGTGACCAGATCAGCTGCGGCTGCCTCAAACCTTTGGGTCTTTTGCACCGGTCGGGGCAACCAGATGGTTTCAACCGGAAATACGCGCCCCTTTGATGTGATAACCGGAGGATTGTTAAGCATGTCTGCTACGGGATCCGCATCAAGCGTTGCGGACATTACCAACACGAGTAGATCATCCCGCAAGGCGTTTCGAGCTTCCCACGTCAGCGCCAATCCAAGATCCGCGTCCAGGGATCGTTCATGAAATTCATCGAATATGACGGCGCTGACTCCGGGCAAGGTAGGATCCGATTGTATCATCCGGGTCAGGATACCCTCTGTTATGACCTCGATTCTGGTTGAATCTGACACTTGCGATTCACCTCGAATTCGATATCCGACAGTGTTGCCCATCTTCTGGTCGAGGCTATGCGCCATACGCTCAGCCGCGGCGCGGGCGGCTAGGCGGCGGGGTTCCAGCAACAGGATGCGGCCGGTGCACAATCCCGCGTCCAGAATTGCCAATGGGACAACCGTGGTCTTTCCTGCCCCCGGAGGGGCCTGCAAAACTGCGCATCTATTGCTTTGCAAAGCGGCAATCAGCTCGGGAAGCGATTGTGAGATGGGTAATTCAGGCAAAGTCACAGCAACCTTATTGACGATCCGTCATTTCAGTTCCAGATCTGTTTGCAGATCGAACCCGTCTTTGTCCCAAAAACCGGATGAATCGCTTGACGCCACCGGTTAGGGGTCGTAAACCCCGCCAACAGAATTCAGGGCGCTGCCATGGCAGTGCCTGTTTGCATTAAATGCACGTCTTACAAGACCGCACACTAACGAAGGAGCGAGACAATGGCCCGCCGCTGCGAACTGACTGGAAAAGGCCCGATGTCTGGCAACAATGTCAGCCATGCAAAAAACCGTACACGCCGCCGGTTTTTACCCAATTTGAACGATGTTTCGTTGATATCGGAAACGCTTGGACGTTCGTTCAAGATGAAAATTTCCGCCGCGGCTTTGCGCACTGTAGATCACCGTGGTGGTCTGGACGCATTTCTTGCCAAGGCCAATGACGAAGAACTTTCGACAAATGCGCTGAAGATAAAAAAAGATATAGCCAAGGCTCAGGCAACAACCTGATCTCAGCTTGCTACCAAATAAAAACGGCCTCGCCTGCGGCGGGGTCTTTTTTGTGCTTATACCTCGCTATCTCGGCGAACCTTGTTGCATCCGATTGTAAGGACGCGTCCTGCGGCTTCGCGCAGCGAGCGGATATTTAAGAACAGAAGAAATCCTGCGGGCTTTTTCTTTGCCAAATCTACTCTCGCCGAAGGCATTCAGAGCACCCGAAGGGTGCGAGTATCTGAAATCGCGCCGTAGGCGCGGCATTTTCTGTATCAGATCACTTGTTTTTCACACGCGATTGACAGCCCCCTGAACGATGATTTTACCGCGACCTCGGAAGCTATTTTAAAGGAACGGTGAAAGGCTTCCCAGATGAAACACTCTCAATCTATGCAAGATGCTGATAGTACTGCGATGAAAAATGAAGCAGATGCTACTAATTCCAATTCGAACAAACCTGATCTGATTTATCTTGATAACAATGGCAGTATGCAGCCCCATGATAAAGTTATGGAAGCTATGCGGCCGTATCTTTCAAATTCGTTTGGTAATCCATCAAGTGGTCACTGGGCAGCGGATTCTGCAAAGAAATGTGTTGAGGACGCACGTCGTTCAGTAGCCGATTTAATTGGTGCAACCCCGGGGGAGATTGTCTTTACAAGTGGCGGTTCAGAAGCAAACAATCATGCTTTAAAAGGCGTCTGGGGAATGGCTGCGCGCAAGGGTGCGCATTTTATCACCAGCGCGATAGAACATGATGCGGTTTTACGGCCACTTCGGTACCTGAAAACTCAAGGGGCGAAAGTTACGATGTTACCGGTCGGTCACGGCGGAATAGTTGACCCCGAAGATGTTACAAAAGCGTTATGTGACGATACAGTGCTGATATCTGTGATGCATGCTAACAATGAAATCGGAACCATACAGCCGATAGAACAGATTGCTGAAATTGCCCGTCAGGCCGGGGTGCTTATGCACACTGACGCTGCACAAAGTGTCGGCAAGATTGCGGTTAATGTTTCTGAGCTTGGGGTCGATTTGCTGTCACTCGCCGGGCATAAGTTTGGCGCTCCTAACGGAATTGGGGCCTTATATATTCGCACAGATTTGCGTTTATGTCCGTTGCTGCATGGCGGCGGACACGAGAGGGGAAATCGTGCCGGAACAGAAAGCGCGTTGCTGACCGCAGGTATAGGAATGGCTGCCGAAATTGTTGCCGGAAAATCCAGTTCCAGGGTGCGTTTGTTACGGGATTATTTTTGGGACTGTCTGGTCAGGTCTTTTGGAAATAAGGTTGTTTTGAACGGGCACCCGGAAAAACGCGTACCTAACACACTGAGTATCAGTTTCCCCGGTCAGGTCGGAGCCGATATTCTAGGGCAAATGCCTCATGTTGCGGCAACGACAGGATCGGCCTGCCATGCCGGATGTGTTGATATGTCTCATGTATTGATTGCGATGGGGGCATCGCTTGATATTGGGATCGGAACCATTCGGTTTTCACTAAGTGACCGAAATACAGTTGATGAAATCGACGTTGTTGTGCGGGATCTGAAATTAGCGATGTCCTGACTATCTGCTATCAGTCTTGATACTTAGAAAGTCCGTGCCGATTTGGCGCGGACTTTTTTCTTTCGCAGGGAATACCGTTTGAATTCACGGGAAATCACGGTGATTTAGGCGAAATTCACGGCCAAATATTGGTGTACCACCAAATGGAATTATTTCTGGTTCACACCCCCCCGTCAGAAAGGGGACATCGAAACGCAAGAGATGAACAAGGAGATTTCACATGGCTTTTCTGATTAACAACACTTGGGGTAATGATGACCTCGAAAAAGCAACAATAGCATTTGTAGTGGGCAATGCCGCTGCAGGAAAAGGTGACGCGCGCATTTTTCTGGCAAATGCAGCAACTGAACTTGCTCTGACGGGTAAGGCGAAAAACCTTCAGGCCGATGGCTATGCCCCGATGCAGGATCTGATCGACGGATTCATTGAAAAAGGTGGTGTTGTCTGGGTTTGCAAGGCCTGCGCAGATGCAAAAGGCATTACGCAGGATAATCTGATGGAAGGTGCTGAAATTGCTGGCGCGGGCCACACAATGGGCTTTCTGGAAGCTGGTGGTCATGTGCTGATGTAAAGCGCGATTTGGGGCGGGGTGAAAATCCCCGCCACAATTCCAATTGGCATTGGCAATGCCTAGTCCTTTGTAACCGCGGGTCCTTCGACTTGGTCAGCAGGCCATTGAAATGCCTGAAACCCACTGATTGATGCTGAACTTGGTTGATCAATCAATAAGCAGCACGATTGGTGAACCGGTAGTACGATACAACCACACTTAATATTTAGTGCATTGTGTAGCGGCCTGATCTGGTTTGCTTAGTCCAAAATCAAAGCACCAAACGCTTTCAATCTGAAACCCACATTACAAGTTAAAAACCGGAGACAACCATTTGTTTGGTTTAAACACCGTTGTTCAATCGCAAGCTTAAGCCGCCTAACTTATTCAAGCCCGGCCTTGCGCAGACCTTCAACATAGATGTCGATCTGTGCAGGGTCGCGCAGATAGAACAGCCGGCTTTTGACGAAATCGCAGGTTATATCAGGCTTCTGGGCTTTGAGATCTGCCAATGCTGAACCGGCGCGTTCAATATCCCCCAGATGGGCCAGGGCCGATGTGCGGACCGCGGTGGCCCAGTAATGGGCATTGGGAACACTTTCAGCCCTTGCAGCCCACTCAGCGGATTTTTGGAATTCTTTCTTAAACAGCAAAGCGGTTGCGCCATAACTAAGAAAAGCCCACCTGTAGGGGTCAGAAGGGCTGATCCGCACAGCTTCTTCAAAACTATCCATCGCCTCATCCAGATCACCGGAATAAGCAAGCGAGTCCCCCAACCCGCAATGGGCCTGTGCCATGCCGGGGTTCAGTGCAATGGCCGAATTCAGTTCACTCAGGGATCTGTCATATTCGCCTCTGGCAAGGTAGACGCGGCCAAGGGCAAAACGGCCAATTGCATCATTATGATCTAGCTGACAGGACTTGCGTGCCAGATTTAAGGCTTCGTCCAATAATGCCGGAACATTATCGGCCTCAAAATAAATAGCAGAAATTACCATTGCGTAGGACAGGCGACCATAAGCAGCAGCGAAATTTGGATCAAGAACGATTGCCCGGCGAAAATATTTCTGCGCTTCTGAATTTGTTTCAGCACTGAATTCGTACTGCGTGGCCAGACCACGGTGATAATTATCCCAAGCATTCATCGCCTCGATATCAAGCTGGCCAGCAT
>Ga0209344_10004682_pt1 | contig 12354 bp, 11 predicted proteins | sample Cruoilmetagenom6_FD_187293 | JGI IMG/M metagenome (GOLD analysis project Ga0209344, IMG submission 187293) | Oil polluted marine microbial communities from Coal Oil Point, Santa Barbara, California, USA - Santa Barbara Oil Seep Sample 6 (SPAdes)... | ecosystem: Environmental > Aquatic > Marine...
ATAATCACTTCTTTTTAATTTCTGAATCAATCAACATTTTCAATTCCTCCAATTCTTTTTTTGAAAGATTGGTTTCTTCGGTAAAAAACGAAGCAAACTGCGATGGGCTGTTATTGAAAAAATTTTTGATCAAACCATTCACATGTTTAGAAAAATAGTCTTTCTTTTTTACCAACGGAAAGTACTCCCGTGAGCGCCCAATTTGTTTGTAATCCACAAACTTTTTGTCCTGCATCCGCTTTAATAGCGTGGCAACGGTCGTGGTTGCTGGTTTTGGGTCGGGGTATGCTTCTATCAAATCTTTCATAATAGCGCGTTCCTGTTTCCAGAGCAGTTGCATCAATTGTTCTTCAGCGTTTGAAAGGGTCATTTTATAAATTTTAGGATTAACTCTACAAACGTAGAATAAATATTTTAATTCTACAAATGTAGAGGTTAAAAAATTTGCAAACAGCAAATCCCAAATTCCAAAAGATCAATCTAAACCTTAATATTAGCGCTCTGTTTCGATTTCGATTTCAAAAAGAATATCTTTGACCCAAATTATTTTAAGATGAGTTTAGAAAAAGAACTGCAGCAACGCAGCGATAATAAATGTGAACTTTGCGGTTCCGAGGAAAATTTAAGTGTTTATGAAGTACCAAACTCGCCGACGGATGTTGCTGAGGTAAGCATTTTAATTTGCAATACTTGTAATGAGCAAATTGAAGACCCCGAAAAAGTAGAACCAAACCATTGGCGTTGTTTAAATGACAGTATGTGGAGCACCGTTCCGGCTGTTCAGGTTATGGCGTGGCGCATGTTGAACAGATTGAAAGCTGAAGGTTGGCCGCAGGATTTGCTGGATATGATGTATTTGGATGAAGAAACTGCAGCGTGGGCAAAAGCCGGTCTTGCTGAAAATACAGCTAAAGCAATAGTACATCGCGATAGCAATGGCGTTATTTTGGAAGCGGGTGACTCTGTAGTTTTGATTAAAGACTTAAAGGTAAAAGGTAGCAGTATGGTTGCCAAACAGGGAACGGCAGTTCGCAGAATTTCCTTAGATCACGAAAACGAAAAATATATTGAAGGGAAAGTTGACGGACAACAGATTGTGATCATTACTGATTTTGTGAAGAAAATATAATGTCAGTTCGAGCGCAGTCGAGAACTGAGAATTCTCGGCTACGCTCAATCTGAAACTTACTTGCTCATCTCAGTAAAAAAATGATAGAACTGAGGAATGGTTTCAATTCCTTTTAAATAATTCCAAACCCCAAAATGTTCGTTGGGCGAGTGGATGGCATCACTGTCTAAACCGAAGCCCATTAAAATGGTTTTGCTTTTCAGTTCTTTTTCAAACAAGGCTACAATTGGAATACTTCCGCCACTTCGCTGAGGAATCGGCGTTTTCCCGAAGGTTTCCTCATAAGCCTTTTCAGCAGCTTTATAACCCAAACTATCAATTGGCGTAACGTAAGCCTGCCCACCGTGGTGCGGTTTCACTTTTACCCGAACGCCTTCCGGAGCTATGCTTTCAAAATGATTTTTGAAAAGTTCCGTAATCTTTTTCCAATCTTGGTTAGGTACCAATCGCATACTTATTTTAGCAAAAGCTTTACTCGCAATAACTGTTTTTGCACCTTCACCAATATAGCCGCCCCAAATTCCGTTTACGTCCAAAGTTGGACGAATAGAATTCCTTTCATTAGTTGAATACCCTTTTTCACCATAAACAGCGTCAATATCCAATGCCTTTTCATAATCCTTTAAATTGAAAGGAGCTTCTGCCATTTTCTCGCGTTCCTTTTTTGAAAGATTTTGAACATCATCATAAAACCCAGGAATGGTTATGTGATTGTTTTTATCGTGAAGAGAGGCAATCATTTTTGTAAGAATATTTATAGGGTTTGCCACTGCGCCACCGTACAATCCGCTGTGTAGATCGCGGTTCGGGCCCGTAACTTCCACTTCCACATAACTCAAGCCGCGAAGTCCCGTTGTTATTGACGGCACATCTTTCGCAATCATTCCCGTGTCGCTGATTAAAATAACATCATTGGCAAGTTTTTTCCTGTTTTTGGTAACAAACCATTCTAGGCTGCTGCTGCCAACTTCCTCTTCGCCTTCAATCATAAATTTTACGTTGCAAGGCAGTTGGTTGGTTGATGTCATATATTCCAAAGCCTTTACGTGCATATACATTTGGCCTTTGTCGTCACAGCTTCCGCGGGCGAAAATGGCGCCTTCGGGGTGCAATTTTGTTTTTTTTATGACCGGCTCAAACGGCGGACTGTCCCACAAATCCAACGGATCTGGCGGTTGCACGTCGTAATGGCCGTAAACCAAAATGGTCGGCAGTTTTTTATCAATTATCTTTTCGCCATAAACAATTGGGTAACCGGGCGTTTCACAGATTTCCACCGAATCGCAGCCTGCTTTTTTAAGTTGCTTTTTTACGGCTTCTGCAGTTTTTAGTACGTCTTTTTTGTAGGCTGAATCGGCGCTGATGGAAGGTATTTTCAACAGTTCGGTCAATTCATCCAAAAACCGTTCTTTGTTTTTTTCAATATAAGGTTTTGCACTTTTCATTCTGATATAATATTTTTTCTAAAAGTACTAAAAATGCCGTAATTTGGCAGGTGAACCAACCCTTTCATTTTATGAAAACTGCTTTTTTGAAATTGCCTTTTCACTTTTCGGAAGAAAAACTTCTTAAGGATTTGGAGGTATGTAAAAAGCATGAATTCACTTCACATTTCAACAAAAATGATTATTCGGGCGACTGGACCTCCATCTCGCTGCGTTCCCAGAATGGCGAAATGAACAATATTTTTGCGCTTCCACAGACCGAAAAAAAATATAAAGACACGGAGCTGCTTCAAAAATGCACCTATTTCAAGGCGATTATTGATTCTTTTGAATGCGAAAAGGAATCAATCAGACTTTTAAATTTAAAACCCGGAAGCGTAATCAAAGAACACACAGATTATAATTTGGGCTATGAAGATGGGATTTTCAGAATTCATATTCCAATTATTACGAATGAAGGGGTTCATTTTTTTGTCAATTCCGAAGAAGTAAAAATGCTACCCGAAGAATGTTGGTACGGCAATTTCAACTTACCGCACAGCGTTCGCAACGAAGGAAAGACCGATAGAATCCACTTGGTGATGGACTGTTTGCGCAATGATTGGTCTGATAAATTATTTGCGGAAAGTGGCTATAATTTTGAAGCTGAAAATGTTCAGCCTGAATATTCCCGCGAAACAAAACTGCAAATGATTGAACAATTGAAATTGATGGATACCGAAATTTCCAGGGAAATGATACTGCAATTACAAAAGGAGCTTTAATGGAACAAGGGAAAGAACGTGACTTGGTTTTGGAACGGATTTTTCGGTTTTTTGATAAAATTTCCATTCAATATAATTTCACCGAAATTGAAACAGAAACCTTTTTGCCCGGCATCCAAATTAAAAATGGCGTCCTGCAAATTGATTTGCAAAAGCTTAAATACCCCGGAGATTTATTGCACGAAGCGGGACATATTGCGGTAACAAAATCAGAAGAAAGAAATGTTTTAAACGATAACGTAATTGAAAATAATGCAGAAAAAGCCGGTGATGAAATGGCGGTTTTGTTATGGTCTTATGCCGCTGCGAAGAAAATAGGTTTGGCTCCCGAAATTGTTTTTCACGAAGACGGTTATAAAGGGGAAGCAATCTGGCTTCGGGAACAGTTTGAGGGTAAAAACTATATGGGTTTGCCGCTATTGCAATGGATGGGATTGGCAGAAACGGAAGGGAATCATGCCTTTCCAAAAATGAAGGCTTGGCTGCGAGAATAAAAAACCTTGAAAAAATTTCAAAATAAGTTGGCTTTCATTTGTAAGTATTATTTATATTTGCACTCCTTTTACAATATGTCCTAAGTGTTGTGAAGGATTTTGATGCAGGCGTGGTGGAATTGGTAGACACGCTAGACTTAGGACATAGCGAAATAAAAAACGTTAAAATATTAAAATGCGGGCGTGGTGGAATTGGTAGACACGTCAGACTTAGGATTTAACCTAAGAAAAAGTGTTAAAATATATAAAATGCGGATGTGGTGGAACTGGTAGACACGTCAGACTTAGGATCTGATGCCGCGAGGTGTGCAGGTTCGATTCCTGTCATCCGCACAAAAGCCGAAGAGAAATCTTCGGCTTTTTCGTTTTAAAAAAGCGTGTTTTCTTTACGATTTTTGACCTTGGGTACAACATAGGTACAACATTTTACCTTTTTTCAGAACCGAATTGGCTTTAGTACTATATCCTTTCATTTGATAACAAATCCTATTTTCTGTATTGAGGATTAATAAATTTTAGGTTATCTCAACCTCTGTTCTTCGTAAGAGGAGTTTATTATCATACAATATACACGCAAGGTAAACTCGTAAAATACTTCCATCAAAAGACTACGGCATAAAGCCAACGCTTCCGCCCCTACTCATTTATTCCGTTTCCTTTTGAGCCAAGATTTTATCTTCCGTTTGGTTTCTGCTCAAATATTGTTTAATCAAAAATTTGAGTATTATGACAACAAAAGCGAGTACCACAAAGAAGCGCAGTAGAGCGAAATCTACAGCCAAGAAAGAAGTAAACGGAAAAAAATCCAAAGCACTTCAAATTCAGAACTTACCATTGGGTAAAATCAAGCCTGACCTTGAACAACCCAGAAAGACTTTCAACGAAGATGCGTTGCAGCAGCTTTCTGAGAGTATCGAAAAGCACGGCGTGTTACAACCAATCACGGTAAGGCAACTAAATGGCCATTACGTCATCGTGATGGGCGAACGTCGATTTCGTGCGAGTAAATTGGCACGAAAGAAAACAATACCTTGTATCGTGAGGACTTATGAGAATAATGATGTTCTTGAAGTTCAGATTATCGAAAATCTACAAAGACAGGATGTCGAGCCTACCGAAGAAGCTGAGGCGATTGCTTACCTAAGTGAGAAATACGCACCTACCGAAATTGCGAAGCGGTTGGGTAGAACGGATAACTTTATCAGGCAACGCCTAAAACTGTCTGGCTTGATTGACGGTTTCAAGCACTTTGTCCACAATGGCGATATGACCATATCATTGGGTGTCGGTGTGGCAGAACTAGCCACTAAACCGTAATGTTTTAAATATCAGATAGTTATTTTAATTTTTCAAAACAGGTAACCGAATAGGTCACTTTTGCTTTGATATAACTTACATAAATATTGTGCAAATTTAATTTAAAATTTCAATAAAACACAAACAAATCAATACAATATTTATGAATAATTGAAGGGAATATAAGGTGTTTTTCTTAACAAGATAGATTCTTTATTACATCCACTATGCCAAAGCAAAATACATTACTGTTCCGATTTTCTTAGTCATGGATAGGTAAGCTGCTTTTCCTAGCTCACTACATTAGTTCGTTAATCTCATTTTGCCACTCGTCCTCAAATACTACTTGAAATTCAAAGTAGTGTCTGGTAATGGTAATAATTATCGATTTTCATTTCAAATCTTAGTCCACAATTAATATTATTATATTGTTTTTATTTCCACTTTTTCATCCCAAAGCACATTTATTTCTCCCTTCAAATCCCACCGCACATAAAAGAGCTTTGTTGGATGTTCTGGTAAAGCGTATTGAAAAAATCGCCCAGCACCACCCAACAATTATATTTTTCAATACCCTTTCAGTGGCTTTCTAAGCCACCATACTTACATACCCACTAAATACTAGTTGTTTAGAAATTCTGCCTTATATAGGCAAGCTTTCTGATCACATGGGCTATTTACCGAAAGCCATCTTCATTGCTTCCCCTTTGTTTTTTTATTCAAGAGCCAGTATGCTGTTTTGTTCCATTTCAAGAGCAAAGGTATTTACGTGTTCTTAACGCAGGTACAAGGTCAAGCCCTTCGGGTTTGCAAAAAAATCTCCACCTATCCAGGTCGTATTTTTTTGTCAAAACCTTGCACCTGCTAAACACGAACCTTTTTATGCTCCTGAAACGAAACAAAGCATACTCCGGCTCTTTAAACGAATAAAAAAAATGTCAGAAATGAAAAATATAAATATTGGAAATGGTAATAGAGTGAAACGAAACAGCACCTCCTCTCATTACCGAATAAATAAAAATCAAATCAAAGTTGAATCACTTAAAAATCAAAAATCATGAACATCACTGGAAGACTGACAAGGGATGCGGAAGTACGTACAACGTCACAGAACAAACAAGTAGTAAGCTTTTCAGTAGCAGTAAACGACAGCTACAAAGCGAAGCAAGGTGAACGCATAGAGCAAACCACCTTTTTCGACTGCTCCTATTGGAGAACCCCGAAAGTAGCCAATTTTCTTACCAAAGGCACATTGGTAGAACTATCAGGGAGAGTAAGCGCAAGGGCGTGGACAGGAAATGACGGAGAAGTACGGGCAGGACTGAATTTCCATACCTCACAAATCAAATTCTACGGAGGCGGTAAGAAAGCGGAAACCATAGAGGCTACTGAGCAACCTAAAACAGTTAAGGCTGTACCGCAGGGAATCGATGACGACCTCCCATTTTAACAACGAGTATGCAATCATTTTTTAAACTTTTTAAATCATTTTATCATGGCACACAACATTAATTTCAATGAGAAAACAGGACGTTATTCATTCTTTAGCGTACAACAAAAGGCATGGCACGGTTTGGGTCAAATCGTAGAACAGTACCCAACGAGCGAAGAAGCTATCAAACACGCAGGGTTAAATTATGAAGTCGTAAAATCCCCACTATTTACCAAAGGTTCGGGTATTATCGAAACGGCTAACGGTATCGAGATAGGTAACAGTGAATTGCATGTTCCCAACTATTTTGCCAATATCCGTACCGACAATAATACCGTATTGGGTGTGGTGGGTAAAGACTACCATATCGTACAGAACCGTGAAGCCTTCAATTTCTTTGATGCCATTGTAGGGGGTGGCGAGGGTATCCTATACGAAACCGCAGGGGCATTGGGACAGGGCGAGCGCATTTTTATTACGGCAAAATTGCCCGACTATATCCGTGTGGGCAATGGCGATGATGTAACGGAAAAGTACATTTTCCTAACCACTTCGCACGATGGTAGCGGAAGTATCACAGCAGCATTTACACCCATTAGAATCGTTTGCCAAAATACTCTAAATGCTTCATTGCGGAATATGACCAATGTTGTCCGTATCAGACACACTTCGGGAGCAAAACAGCGCATTGAGAACGCCCACAAGATAATGGGATTGGCAAACACCCTAAGCACACAGTTAGAAGGGATTTTCAATGAGTGGAGCAAAGTAAGGGTTACCGACCGTGAAGTACGAAAGCTAATCCAATCCCGTAATGTTGTAGGTATCCAGAAATCTATAGTCCCCAATATTATCACTTCCGGTAGTCCCATAACTGGCGCGCACCTTTCCAAAGCTCAATAGCGAACTTTCATTAAAAATAGCTTCTTCCGAAAAGAGCCAAGCCACACCTAACGCTCCAAAATTGCCAAACTGCCTTTCCGGGCCGAATCTTGAGGAGCCATCCCTTCGACCTGTGAAATTAAGGATGTACCTTCCTAATAGGTTCAAGTTAAGACGACCAAAAATAGCATTGTAATTATACTCACTATCGGCATCCTGTAGCACTTCCAAAATTTCTGCCGCAGTTAAATTCTGTAATAAGTTGTTATTGGGAAAACCCGTGCCTTTTTGCACAAATTGTTGGGTGGTTTCCTGTTGGAAGGTCGTACCGACCAATATATCAAGATTGACCTTGTTCCATTCCTTCTTCCAGTTAAGTTGTGGTTCTACGATCCAGGACTGTCGCTGGGCGCCGTTGGTAGTTATGGTAGAATAATTTTGGGGCGTGAACCCAAATTGCGGATTTCTTGCCGAACTTGGCAAGGTTCTATAGGAATCCAACCTATAACGGTTAAAACCCAGACTGGACTTCAAATCCAGATTTGGCAAAACCGTATATGAGATTACCGCATTGGCAATCAGGGTATTTATTTTTGCCTCGTACCGTTCCTCCAATGCGGCCAAAGGATTGTCCCAGGTATTGTTTTCCCAATTAAGGTTGCCCTCTGCATCGTAAACCTCTGGCGCATTGGGCTCCAACCTATAGGCCAACGAAGTAAAGTCCGTCCTTGGCAAAATATTGTTCTCGTTGGAATAAATAGTGGACAGATTCAACATTAACCTATCATTCTCGGAACGGTGGTTTATATTACTGTGTACGGTTGCCTTTTTATAGTTGGCATCCCCAGGAAATACCGTTGTTTCCTTTTGGTAGGCACCACTTATCAAAAACCGTGTTTGGGCATTGCCGCCGGAAACAGAAACCTGGGCATTGTTTCGGTAAGACGTGCCGCCTATAAGTTCCTTTTGCCAATCGGTATAACGACTGTTGTCCCAAGATTTAATATCGGGCCACACAAAATCGAATGCTGGGTCGTCCAAAAACATACCAAAGCCATCATTTGTAATTCCTTCCCTTCGTATCTCCAAATATTGTTCGGTATTCATCAAATCCAGAAAATTGGATACTTGGCCCAAAGTGCTGCTAAGATTTGCTTTGAACTGGGTCTTCCCTACAGTGCCCTTTTTTGTTGTGATCAAAACAACACCATTGGCTGCCCTAGAGCCATATATGGCGGTTGCATCGGCATCTTTTAGCACCTCGATACTTTCAATATCATTGGGGTTAATGGCATTGAGTGGACTGGTATTCCCTCCTGTGATCTGTCCCGATACATCAACCGATCCCAATGATTGGGAACCATACGGAACGCCGTCCACAATGAAAAGAGGGTCGGAAACCCCATTGATAAAGTTTCTACCACGAACTTCAATACTGAATCCTCCTCCGGGAACCCCTGTGGATTGGACAATGTTGACGCCCGATAAATGTCCTTGCATGGCAGCAAGCGGATTGCCCACTGGTTGCTTTTCAATGGTTTCCGCCTTAATGGTGGCGATGTTCCCTGTCCGTTCTTTCTCGGTTACGGAATAATAGCCCGCATTGAGAACGATTTCATCCAATTGGGCCACATCCTCCTTCAATTGAATGTTGATTTCCGTTCTTCCATCAATAGGAACGGTAAGGGTTGCAAAACCCATAGCCGAGAAAACCAAGCTATCTTCTGGTTTAGCTCGTATAGTATAGGAACCATCCACATCGGAAATGCTTCCCGTGGTAGTGGACTGTACCACAATATGTACGCCGGGCACTTTCTTTCCTTGGGAATCGGTAATGGTGCCCGAAATTAAGACCTGTGGGTCTTGGAATGCAACCAATGGAATTGGCTCTAAGGCACTTGCTGTGATTGTATTTATTATAGATTGAGAGCATACAATATACAGGGCGAAAAACAGGCGTCCCCTACCTGTGCTTATCGGTATTTTTTTCATAATTTTGAGTTTGGTTGAACAAAAGTTTTGTTTGATTAATCGCCTCCTATCAAGACCCTTCGAAAGTTTGGTTAGGAGGTTTTTTTTGTTAGTTATCTGTGCATAGGCAATAGAATTTTTTGGTTGAACAATTTACATAGGTAGCCTAGTAGCGTGGAAAACCTCATAAAATGAAAGTCTGTACAAAAGCTCTAGGGCATGGCTTTAGGCTTTGAATGCGATGGTTGTCCGGAGGCAATTAAAAATGGAAGGGTTGTTTGCTATGGGATAAAAAAAGGTGTCGTATTCCGGAGAGTTTATATCGTGGATCCCATAACCATTAGCCTATATTGGGCATTTGGGCTTCTTTATAAAAAGGAGCTCGTAATTGGTTTTACCAGACCGATAGACAAGACCACTCCCATGGTTGGGATAATTAGCCTCTATGGATTTTAGGTATGGTCTATTAAAACGCAATAATTCTGAACATTTGGTTTTACAAATCTGCCTTTATTACTTGCGATGTTCAGAAAAACCAAAAAAAACAGTGCTAGGAATTGTTGAATAGCGGCCAAAAAAAGAGCGCGGAACTCAACTTATCACACTGGGGTACTGGTATACCTTGCACTGATAAGAGAGCCCACGCCCGGGTCGTGAGCAATCTGCTTATCATCTCAAGTGCAAAAAATTACCAGTTTTCAGTGTGAGACTCCAAGCGAAAGCTTCAAATATGTTCTATACGAAGAATCGCAAAAATAAATAATCTATAGCTAATATATTAAAAAATATTTACACAGCCATATATATGTGAATAATGTTTATCAAATACCGTGATTCACATACTTATATATATGCATAATGATTATCGAAATAATAATATCTCATATTGACTTTTATGTAATTGAAAGATTAAGGGAATTAAGAGTAAGGTCAACTCCTTACATAGATCAGGTAGAATTGGCTCAGCGTATTGGAGTATCTGAAGGGTATCTAGGACAAATAGAAAATCCCAAGAGCAGGGCTAAATACAATATGAGAATGTTATCAAGAGCCGCCAAAGCGTTAGGACTAAAATCCTATCAAGATATATTGCCTACAGAAGTTTTAAAAGATGATATGGTAAAAATTAGATTGAAATTACTAAAATCTGATACCAAGAAACATGAAGTTGATGAAACAGGAAACGTCAAAAAGCGGTTGGACATAATCTCAATTAAACCACTTAATGATGATGAATTAATGAAATGGAACAATAAAGATTTGGAGTATTTGACTATAATTGAAAAATAAGTTTATTGCATGATCTAATTTCTAAAACCTTTCTTAGATATTTGTTCGGCTATCCTTCTAGTCAAATAACCATTAGTTCCCAAAAAATTAAACAAATTAATTCTATAAGCCATGTTTTAGCATATAAAGCAAGCATTGTGTGTTGGTCGCACAGGTAAAAATTTACATTTGCTTAATATTATTTTTTAAAGTATTATTTAATTTTATGGATAATAAATAAGATTAATATTGTGATACTGAAGGTCAGTAATTATTGTAGCTCAATTCTCTTAAATGATAAATGTGCTATTTTACCATTTCACAACTTGGAGCATACAAAGGAAGTAGTTTCAAATGTATATGTTATATCTAAATTTCTAGAGTTTACAGAACAAGAGATGGAACCGATAATAATTGCGGCATGGTTTCACGATACCGGGCATTCTGAAATTTATCAAGGACATGAGAGCGTAAGTAAGAGATTGGCTGAAGGATTTTTGCGAATAGAAGGGTATCCAAAAGATAAGATAGCAACGGTCTTAAATTGTATTGAGGCAACCAAAATGCCACAAAGTTGTACCGATAAATATTCGGCGGTACTTTGTGATGCCGATATCTTCCATATTGGCACCAACAATTTTTTCTTTAAAAAACTTTTATTGCGCAGAGAATGGGACATCAAGGGTATAATGCAAGTATCGGATTTGGATTGGCACAGATTAAACCTAAAATTTCTTTGTGATCACCATTTTAAAACTCTATATGGTAAAGAAATTCTGAAACCGGTTAAATTAGAGAATGAAGAAAAAGTAAAATATATACTTAGCTTTTGTGGGTGATATTTTAAAATACCATAAGGCTAGTTAGAATGAGGGCTATATTAAATCACTAAAGCAATTACAACTTCTCCATGAGAAAAAGAAATGAATTATTAGTTATAATGCCATAAGTAACAATTATTACATAACTTTTGACTTTAGTTCGTTAAATTTGTTTCAAATTTTGAAGAGATAAACGTACATATCAATACTTCTTGTTTGCATTTTTATAATCAAGTTCCTGGCCATTGATGCCAACGGTCTGAATATTCTTTTTAGCGGAAATGATGTAACTTTTGAAAAACCGCATTGCAAAAAGAAAAATTCTATAAAACAACTCGATAAAACATTTTCTTTTTCAAAAGCTGACCTAACAACTTCACAAGTAATTATGTTAAGTGGTTTTTGCACTTCCCAATTTAATATCGAAATATTTTGTTGGGAAACAACCATTTCAAAACTAATTCCACCTTTCAACGAACATTTTACCTCAAAATTAAGTTATCTATACTTGGATAACGCTTCTCCACCTCCTCGTTTGGCACAATTTCTTTTCAAGAATTTAAGGTAGATACTGTCGTAGTATTCCTGTGTGCTCGGCCAATTATGAATCATAGACATTCTATAGTTGGATATAGTACAAATAGTTGGATATAGTACAAAGTCAAACATAATTATACATTATTTACAATGAGGACAAAAATTTTAATAAGCCTTCGTTCCATACTATAATTCCCCCCGAGAATAGGACAGTAAGTTAAGTTTAATTTTTATCTTAAATTTACTGTATTATGACACGCAGGAAACACACATCTAAATTCAAGTTCAAGGTGGTGCTGGAGGCGCTATCGGAA
>Ga0209344_10004683_pt1 | contig 12353 bp, 16 predicted proteins | sample Cruoilmetagenom6_FD_187293 | JGI IMG/M metagenome (GOLD analysis project Ga0209344, IMG submission 187293) | Oil polluted marine microbial communities from Coal Oil Point, Santa Barbara, California, USA - Santa Barbara Oil Seep Sample 6 (SPAdes)... | ecosystem: Environmental > Aquatic > Marine...
AATATGGTGAACGTAATGCGCTGGCGTTTGAATATGTTGGTCTGATCATTGTCTTTCTGGCTTATACTGGCGTTTATATTTTTGGCTGGGGCGTAGTTCTGGCCGCAGGCCTTTATGTGTTGGACCATTTGTTTTTCGCACTGGCTTTGGCGCAAAAAACCTATTTTCAGAAAATCGCTGACCCAAAGGATATCGGCCCGACAGCGGCTGTTGCTTTTACGATCAATCATATAGGTGCGGTCGTGTTACCCGCCCTTTTGGGTTATGTCTGGCTGGTTTCGCCCGCTGCAGTGTTCGGTGTTGCCACGGTTATGGCCTGTGTTTCACTGGGTTTGGCCCTGCTTATACCAAGACACCCAGTGGAAGGGGCCGAGACGATATTTGCGGGCCGTAACTAACCATGACAGATCAGTCGCAAGCGCGCTTCCTGACAGGGTCGACCATGCGCCATGTGGCCGTGATGACTCTGACCGCTATGGTCGGGTTGATGTTTATGTTTATGGTCGACGCCGCCGCGATTTTTTGGGTATCTTTTCTGAATGATGAAAAGTTCATGGCGGCCCTTGGTTTTGCATGGACAATTCAGTTTTTTACCCTTTCCATCAGCATCGGATTTATGATTGCCGGATCTGCCATGGTGGCAAAATCGCTTGGGCAGGGTAATAAAAAGAATGCCCGTGAACAAGCAACCTCTGCGATGATGATCGGGATGGGTGTTCAGGCGGGTACTGTTGTATTGGTAGTGCTGTTTCGGCGAGAAATACTAACCTTTGCGGGTGCAAAAGGTGAAGTTTTAGAAATAGCCAGCCAGTTTTTGTTGATCTCGGCACCATCCCTATTGTTGGTTATAGTAGGTATGATTGCGTCATCAGTACTGCGTGCTGTGGGTGATGCAAAACGCGGGATGTATGTGACATTATCGGCGGGTAGTATAGCGATGATTGTCGATCCTATCCTGATTTTGTGGATGGAACTTGGCGTTGAAGGTGCCGCATGGGGTATTGTGATTTCCCGCAGCGTTTCCGCAGCACTTGGGTTGTACTTTGTCATTCGGGTACATGATTTGTTGGCACCCATGCATATGGAGCATGTGAAGCGTTGGTATAAGCCGTTTTTCATTATTGCATTCCCTGCGATTATAACCCAATTGTCGTCACCTTTTGGCAACTATTTAATTACGCGGATTATTTCGGATTACGGCGAAAGTGCAGTGGCTGGCTGGGCTGTGCTAAGCCGTATAACGGTTTTGGCTTTTGGGGGTATTTATGCGCTTTCAGGGGCTATTGGCGGGATTATCGGCCAGAATTACGGAGCGCATAAATTTGATCGCGTACGCATGGCATACCGTGATGCGCTTATATTTTGTACCGGATATGTGTTTTTGGCTTGGGCGATACTGGCAGCCGTGACCGGACCTGTAATTTCAATATTCGGTCTGGGGTCGGACGCGGCATCGGTGGTGAAAGCCTTTACTTATGTTTCGGCGGGCGGCTTCGTGTTTGCGGGTGCGCTTTATGTTTCAAACGCATCATTTAATAATTTGGGTAGGCCGATTTATTCGACTGGATTTAACTGGTTGAAAGACGGCATTTTGATGTGGCCTCTGTGTATCCTGCTGGGCAGCTATTTTGCTGCCCCCGGCGTTGTTTACGGGCAGGGGCTTGCTTGGCTGATTGCAGGTGTCGCGTCAACAATTGTAGGTTGGCGGTTCATTGGTAACGTTGAAGCGAGAGATATTGCAAAGGCTGGACTAAAATCTGAATTGCGCTAATCTTTTGATAACTATTTCGGAGCAAGTCCCATGTTTTTCAAACGCCCTACTGAAATTCCAACCGCATCTCAGGCCTTGAAAGGTCGCGCCGATGAAATCCCTACTGCAGAAACCCATTTCTTAAGTGGCCGCCCGCTGAAGGGTAATATCCATGAAGGCTTTGAAACCGCCATGTTTGGTATGGGATGTTTTTGGGGGGTGGAACAGAAATTCTGGCAGCTGGAAGGCGTTTGGGTTACGGCCGTCGGCTATGCGGCCGGCACAACACTGAATGCGACTTATCAAGAGGTTTGCACAGGCAAGACCGGCCATAACGAAGTTGTTTTGGTCCACTATGACCCAAAGATCATTGGATACGGTAATTTATTGCAAGTATTTTGGGAAAACCATGATCCAACCCAAGGTATGCGTCAGGGCAATGATCAGGGCACGCAATACCGTTCCGGCATATATACTTATTCTGATGTGCATAACGCCCAGGCCAAAAAAAGTAAGGTGGATTTTCAGGCCCGGTTATTGGAGAAAGGTTTTGGTACGATCACCACGGAAATCCTGCCCGCACCGAAGTTTTTCTATGCAGAAGATTATCATCAGCAATATTTGGCCAAAAACCCGTCGGGATACTGCGGGCTTAGTGGTACAGGTGTAAGCTGCCCTATTGGTTTGAAAGCTTGACCTGATAGGTTTGCTGGCCTATCCGCGCATAAAAACTCCAGAGGATACCAATGCCAACCTATACTGCCCTGACGACACTTGCAGATAAACAAGCCGCCGATCTTATGGCTGCGATGCTGGAGAATATGACGCCCGAGCCATATGGTGTGGGGGTGTTTGAAATCGAAGACGGTTCCGGTTTGTTTGAGGTTGGCGGATATTTTTTGGAACAACCCGATGAAGTGGCTTTGGCCCTAATTGCGGCTACCACGTATGCCAGACCGTTTGCGGTGTCGGAACTGCCTGACAAAGACTGGGTGGCCGAGGTGCGAAGAGAACTTGCGCCGATACGTGCAGGACGCTTCTTTCTGTATGGCAGTCATGATGCTGACAAGGTTCCGCCCAATTGTGTGCCAATGCTGATCGAAGCGGCAATGGCGTTTGGTACGGGGCATCATGGTACAACACAGGGTTGCCTGACGGTACTTGATAAATTGGCAAATGCAGGGTTCATGCCCAAGAATGTGGCTGATATCGGTTGTGGAACTGCCGTTTTGGCGATGGGGGCCGCCAAAATCTGGGATGTTCCAATACTTGCCAGTGATATAGATGAAGTGGCAACGGATACAGCCATCGCTAATTTAACATGCAATGATTTAGCCAAGCACGTACAAGTTGTAACCTGCGCGGGCTTTGATCACCCACAATTACGAAAAGAATCACCTTTTGATTTGATCCTGGCAAATATTTTGAAAGGCCCGTTGATTGAACTTGCCCCGGATATGGAAAAATCTTGCAATTATGGTGGGTATGTAATTCTTTCCGGTATCTTGAATGAACAGGCGGATGAAGTGATTAAAGGCTATGAAAATCACGGGTTTAAAAAAGTGGATCACTTGATCATCGGTGAATGGTCGACACTTACCTTGCAAAGAAATGTCACAATTCAGTCAGTTTAACGCCACATTTCCGTGCTTTATGAACACAATTCTGTAAGTTTTTCTAATTAAGAGAGAACCCTCCATGTCAGATGTTCAAATGCATGAATTTCGTTCCCGTGTAGATCGAATTCTAAACAGTAAACAAACACAAATGTGTGCATATCAGCGTGATGCATATGGTGCGATTATTATACCAAAAGCACAAAAAGTACGCTTTAGCCGCATGTCGGTTATCCGACCGCTGTTCCTGTTGTATATCGCGTTCACGGTATTCAAATCAGTTTTGATCTATAATTCTGATCAAAATGATTATGCGCAGATTATTGCAAACCTTGAGGCGGGTGACAGCAAATCCCAGCTTGTCGCTTTTGCAATGGCACCGGGGTACTTTACCGAACCCGTAGGTGTATTTGTTGCTGACCTTGCTGATCACGTGAAAGCAGCCCAAAGTAAATAAGCCGCCCAATAGTGGACGGCTTATTTATTAGATTTGTTTGATCTTGATCTTGATCTTTAGAAGCGGAAAAGGCCTGTGTTCAGGTTTTCTACGTCTGCGCGGGACATACCAATATCTTCCAGCTCACGTGCGCTCAATGCGTTAAGCTGCTTGTATGTGTTGCGTTTTTCATTCCACCCAACGAAGCTGTCTTTGACAGTTTCCAATGCACGCACGGCACGAAAAGTTGCGATTGCACCAAATGGGGCTGCTTTTGTTATGTTTACGATAGCCATGGGCTTAATCCTTGATGTGGTCAATGACCGTTTGTCTGTTTAATGAATAACTGCTTTAATATGCAGTTATTCATAATTCATGTTTGTTGGTGTTAGTGATAAAGACCTGTGTACAGGTTTTTCGCGTCCGCATAGGCTAAACCAATGTCATTCAACTCACGCGCTGATAATGCGTTTAGTTGTTTGTTGGTTGCGCGCTTTGTGTTCCAAGCGGAAAGGCTGTTCAATACAGTCTCTACAGTGTGGATTGCACGGTAAGTTGCGATTGCGCCAAATGGTGCGGCGGTTGTTAGGTTCATTGTAGACATGGGCCTTTTCCTTTCCTTGGGTGTGGTCGTTGATGACCATGTTTCTTAATCCGCATGTATGCTTGTCTATACCACTTTACAATTGCGATTTTCGCATACCTGAGATGATGTTTTTGCATGTCAAACCAGCGACATTTTAAGGCGATTTCCGACATGTATTCAGAAACGTGCTTGGCTAATGTTCATGTTTCGTGCTAGTGCTTATTCAGGCAAGAAACAGGTGTGATATGCGTGTTATAGGAATCGATCCGGGTTTGCGAAACATGGGCTGGGGGATTGTAGATGTTGTGGGTACTAAATGTAGTCACGTGGCGAATGGTGTGTGTAAATCGGTGGGTGTAGAATTGGCCGAAAGATTACTGAGTTTGCATGAACAATTGACATCCGTGCTGCACGAGTTTTCACCTGAAACGGCAGCAGTTGAGAAGACTTTTGTAAACAAAGACGGGGCAGGAACGTTGAAATTGGGGCAGGCGCGGGCGATTTGTTTGCTTGTGCCGGCGCAATTTGGATTGATGGTCGGTGAATATGCGCCAAATACCGTGAAAAAAGTCGTGGTCGGTGTGGGTCATGCGGATAAGAATCAGGTGAATCATATGGTGAAATTGCAACTGCCCGGGGTTGATATTGCAGGTGTGGATGCAGCCGACGCCTTGGCTATTGCGCTTTGTCACGCGCATCACGCGCAATTTTCCAACCGTCTGGATGCTGCTATTGCCAAAGCGGGTGCGGTGGCATGATCGGGAAAATTACGGGAAAAGTGGATTATCGGGCCAAGGATCATGTTCTAGTTGATGTGCAGGGCGTGGGTTATCTGGTCTATTGTTCTGAACGAACCTTGGCAGCGTTGCCATCTGCGGGCAGCGTTGTGGCACTTTATACCGAGCTATTGGTGCGCGAGGATAATCTGCAACTGTTCGGTTTTCTGACATTGGCTGAAAAAGAATGGCACAAGTTGTTGACCACGGTTCAAGGGGTCGGTGCGAAAGCGGCTTTGGCGATTGCTGGCACTTTGGGCACGGATGGTGTCAGTCGTGCGATCACCTTGGGCGATATTGCGGCGATTAAATCAGCACAAGGGGTCGGTCCGAAGTTGGCACAACGGATTGTGACGGAATTAAAGGATAAGGCGGCGAATATTATATCAATGGGGGCGGCTGGATCAGAGCAAGTGATTGCGGACGAAAGTGTGGTTATAGACCTACCTGAAGCCTCTGCGTCGGTTGCGCGTTCTACACCATTCACCCAGAATACGGCAGGTGCGCAGGCCGATGCACTTTCCGCTTTGATGAATTTGGGTTATGGACAGGGGGACGCGGCAACTGCCGTGGCTGAGGCTTCGGGGGTTTTCCCTGATGTGGATGCTGGTGCATTGATAAAAGCGGCGTTGAAACTATTGGCACCGAAAGGGTGACGCTATGACAGACCCTGATCCCGATTTGCGCCCCGAATTGCAGCCCACGGATATGGATCGGGCCATGCGGCCACAGACCTTAGATGAATTCGTCGGTCAGGCACAGGCGCGTGCGAACCTGAAGGTTTTTATTGAAAGTGCGCGCAGGCGGGGCCAAGCGATGGATCATACGTTGTTTTACGGCCCGCCAGGCTTGGGCAAAACCACATTGGCGCAGATCATGTCGAAAGAGCTAGGGGTGAATTTTCGTATGACATCCGGCCCTGTGTTGGCCAAAGCGGGGGACTTAGCGGCGATCCTGACCAATCTGGATGCAAACGATGTTTTGTTCATAGACGAAATTCATCGCCTGAACCCAGCTGTGGAAGAGGTGCTGTACCCGGCTTTAGAAGATTTTGAACTGGATTTGGTTATTGGCGAGGGGCCTGCGGCGCGTACGGTTCGGATTGATTTGCAACCTTTTACACTTGTCGGGGCGACAACGCGGTTGGGATTGCTGACAACACCCTTGCGGGATCGGTTCGGGATACCGACACGACTGGAGTTTTATACGGTGGATGAGCTTTGCCATATCGTTGACCGTGCCGCCCGCTTGATGGGCGCGGATGCCACAGCAGATGGCGCCCACGAAATTGCGCGACGTTCACGGGGGACACCGCGCATCGCAGGGCGTTTGTTGCGCCGTGTTGTGGATTTTGCCATCGTTGAGGGCAATGGTAGGGTTGATGTCGATATTGCCGACAGTGCATTGACGCGTCTGGGCGTGGATGATTTGGGGCTGGACAGTGCGGATCGGCGGTATTTGCGCCTGCTGGCTGAAAATTTTGGTGGCGGCCCAGTTGGGGTTGAAACCATTGCCGCGGCTTTATCAGAGGCACGTGATGCGATTGAAGAGGTGATTGAACCTTATTTGTTGCAACAGGGATTGATTCAGCGTACCCCGCGCGGGCGGATGTTGGCGGCAAAAGCGTGGAAGCACTTGGGTCTTGATGCCCCCAAACCAACTGCACAAAAGGATATGTTTGGAAGCGGTAAATGAATGAAGCATTTAGTGTAGATGAGATTGAACAGCTGTTCACGCGCAAGGATGGCACCTATAGTTTTGCCCGTTGGGGACGGCCTCTTGCGCCTGTGGTATTCGGGGTGGATGATGACACGCTTGGTTATCTGAAAGATGCAATTGCCCAAACCGTGGCAGTAACAGGCGGAACGCTGGCTGAAACCGACCCGGAACTAGGCGCTAATTTCATGTGGTTTTTTTGTACCGAATGGGATGAGATAGCATCGGTCCCTGATCTGGAAAAATTGGTGCCGAACCTGCCTGATCTTGTAAATAATTTGAACCATAAGGATGTGAATGAACATCGCATGTTCATTTATGATGGCGATGGTGCGATAAAAATGTGTTTATTATTTTTGCGCATGAAGGGTGATATTGCCGACATGCCCGTGCATGTTCTGGGGACGGGCGAAACGTTTCAAAGCCTGCTGACCTGGACTGAAGGCGTGTTCAATGCACAAAGTCCTATTGCCTTGGTAAAGGAAAACGGAATTTGTATCGTGAAACCACAGTTTGCGGCCCTTGTACGCGGGGCATATGACCCTTTGATGCCACCAAGTTCAGGCGATGCAAGTCATGCGTTGCGCTTGCATCCTCGGGCAGAAAAACTTTACCGGGATTTAATGCAATGACACATCAATTTGCGGTTCGCGTGTATTATGAAGATACCGATCTGGCTGGGATTGTTTATTACGCCAATTACCTGAAATTTATTGAACGTGCACGCAGTACAATGGTGCTGGAAGTGGGCATAGATCAGTTGGAAATGCAGGCCCAAGGTCTGGTGTTTGCAGTCAAGAAAGTGGAAGCGGATTATATAAATAGCGCAAAGTTGAACGATGATTTGCGGGTTGAAACAAGGTTGCAACAGGTTACAGGTGCCAAAATCGTCTTTTCACAGGATGTTTATCGTGCCAGCACACTGATTTTTTCTGCTTTAGTAACAGTTGTTTGCATCACGAATGTAGGGAAAATAGTCCGTTTTCCAGCGAAAATTCGCGCAAAACTGGATGAAGTGTTCAAATAGGCCAGCTAAAGCTATGCGAAGTCTTAGTTTTTTGCTAAAAGGCTATCTAGAAGACTACTGATAACAAGAAGCTGCCAATAAGGTGGCTCATTAGGCAGAACGAGCGGTTTTATGGAAGCAGAAGCACTAGGTGCCGTGCAAGATGTCGATTTTTCGATGCTTGCACTTTTTTTACGAGCAACATTTGTCGTTAAATTGGTGATGTTGGTTTTAATTTTCGCCTCATTCTGGTCATGGGGTATTATTTTTCAAAAGTTTATCAATTATCGCCGTGCACGCAGTGATAGTGATCGGTTTGACCGGGCTTTTTGGTCAGGCGAACCTTTGGACGGGCTGTATCAGCAACTGGGTGATACCCCCAAAGGCGGATCAGAGCGGATTTTCGTGTCGGGTATTTCCGAGTGGCGCAGATCACACAGATCTGACGGTAAGATGATTGCAGGTGTGCAACAGCGTATTGACCGATCTATGGATGTGGCGATTGCGCGCGAAGCGGAAAAGCTGAACAATGGGCTAACCTTTTTGGCCACTGTGGGTGCTATTGCACCTTTTGTTGGTCTGTTTGGCACAGTTTGGGGAATCAAGAACGCTTTTGAGCAAATCGCCATTCAGCAAAACACAAATCTGGCTGTTGTCGCCCCCGGCATTGCCGAGGCGCTGGCCGCGACCGCATTGGGATTGCTGGCTGCGATCCCCGCCGTGATTTTTTACAATAAACTGTCGTCGGATGCGGATCGCATTATCGGCGACTACGATAGTTTTGCCGATGAATTTTCGACAATCCTGTCGCGCCAGTTAGACGCGTAAGGGGTTAAGGCAATGAGTGCAGGTGTACTGGAACGGGGCGGTGGCGGGAAACGTCGCAGAAGTCACGCAAAACGCAAGCCAATGGCAGAGATCAATGTGACACCTTTTGTCGATGTCATGCTGGTGTTGTTGATAATTTTTATGGTGGCAGCCCCGTTGTTGACGGTTGGTGTCCCTATTGAACTGCCCAAAACGGCGGCCAGCGCGCTGGCAACCGAAGAAGAAGAGCCGTTAACGATAGCAATAGCACCTGACGGTCGTTTAGTGTTGCAAAATACCGAAATAGATCGCAATACCCTGATCCCGAAATTGCAGGCAATTGCGGCAGAACGCAAAAGTAAGAAAGTGTTTTTGCGGGCTGACGGTTCCGTGCCTTATGCTGACGTAATGCAAATTATGGGCGCGCTGAACGCTGGCGGGTTTCGCGATATAGGCTTGGTTACAGACGCAGGTGGCCCTACATTAAATGATCAGGGTGGTTAAAGGTGATCTTTGCAAACAGGCACCAAAATATCAGGGTTATTGCACCTAAGCGCACTTGGATTAGCTGTGTTCGGAGGGTATTTGTTTAGAGCACCTACCAGTGAAGCTATTCAAATCTCTGAAGTGAGCATTGTCACGGCAGAGGATTTTGCCGCGATGCAATCTTCCGCCCCTGCGCCTTCCCCGGAAGTGGTAACTGCGCCCACGATTACCCCATCCGAGACAACGCTGGAAATTGCGCCGACAATTGTGGAGCCAGTCGAGTTGGAAGAACTAACACCTGAGCCTGAAGAACAAGTGGCAATGGTCGCACCCGAACCAACGCCTGCACCGCGTATTGATACGCAATCCGCGCCAAAGCCCGATGTGAGCGCGAAAGAGGATGATACCACGCAAGAAGAAACTATTCCTGATGAAATTGCAACCGAAGTGGTTGAGCCGAAACAGGAACAGGCCCCGAAAGAGGCCGCGTCCGAGATCGTGACAGAGGCTGAAAAACCCAGTGAACATGCCCCAACCACATCAAATATACCGCGCACGCGGCCACGTGATATGGCAAAGCGTGTTGCCAAAGCAAACACGCCGGAACCAAAGGAAGAGCCTGTCGCGGAAGATAATACTGCAGATGAAATCGCCGAAGCACTGGCCAAAGCGGAAGCCGAAAATAACAAGCCGGCAGCCCCCCTTAGCCCGCCGTTAACAGGTAATGAGCGGGCCGGTTTGGTTTTGGCAGTACAACAGTGCTGGAATGTACCCATTGGATTGCAAAATGCGGATGATCTGGCGGTTGTGATCGCCATAGAACTAACCCAAGATGGTAAATTGGCCGGTAGTCCCAAAATGATAGAACCAACTGGTGCACCCACAGGTGCGATCAAACAAGCATTCGAAGCGGGCAGGCGGGCATTAATACGTTGTGCGCCTTATGATTTACCGCACGAAAAATATGAACAATGGCGACAAATTGAGGTCGTCTTTAACCCAGAGGAAATGGCAGTGAGATGATAAAACGCATTTTGACATTTTTATGCACCGTTTTGGCCAGCGTGTCTTTAATGACCACGCTGGCTGCGGCCCAAAGCAAACCTTTGCGTATCGAGATTACGAAAGGTGTGATTGAACCCATGCCGTTCGCCGTCCCCGTCTTTGTGGCGGAAAATGCAGCGGCCGGGAAATATGCGCGTGATTTAACTAAGGTCTTGGCTGCCGATCTTACTGGATCCGGGATTTTTCGGGAAATTCCAAGTGCAGCGCATATTTCAAAAATAACCAATTTTAATGCCCCTGTTCAATTCTCGGATTGGAAGGCAATCAACGCGCAAGCCCTGATTACGGGGGCTGTCAGTGTTTCGGGTGATAAACTGATCGTTAAATTTCGTCTGTTTGATGTCTTTGCGCAAACGGCATTGGGTGACGGATTGCAGTTTGTTGCAACAACAAAAAGTTGGCGGCGCATGTCCCATAAAGTGGCAGATGCGGTCTATAGTCGTTTGACGGGTGAGACAGGCTATTTTGACAGCCGCGTGGTCTATATCGCCGAAGAAGGCCCAAAGGGTAAGCGTAAGAAACGGCTTGCTTTGATGGATTATGATGGGGCAAATGTACGTTACCTGACAGATGCTAAAGCCATTGTTCTGTCCCCCAGATTTTCACCCAATGCACGTGAGGTTATATTTACAAGCTATGAAACCGGTTCCCCGCGCGTGTTTTTGTTGAATGTAGATACACTGAAACGACGCATTTTGGGGGACCAGCCATCGATGGCTTTTGCGCCAAGGTTTTCACCTGATGGGCGCAAAGTCGTGATGTCTTTATCAGAGCGGGGTAATTCCGATATTTATGTGGTTGATGTGGCCAGCGGTCAGAAAACCCGACTGACAAATTCACCTGCAATCGAAACGGCCCCCAGCTTTTCCCCGGACGGATCAAAGATTGTTTTTGAGTCTGATCGCGGTGGTGGGCAACAGATTTATGTAATGTCTGCATCGGGTGGGGCCGCGAAACGGATCAGTAACGGAAAAGGGCGTTACGGCACGCCTGTCTGGTCTCCGCGCGGGGATTTGATTGCATTCACCAAGCTGAATGAAGGACGATTTCACATTGGCGTGATGCGCACTGATGGTAGCCGTGAAAAACTTCTGTCAGCGTCATTTTTGGACGAAGGCCCAACTTGGTCACCCAATGGTCGTGTTTTGATGTTTTTTCGTGAAACAGCTGGGGCTAACGGCGCACCGTCGATTTATTCAGTCGATGTAACGGGCAGAAATCTGCGCAAAGTTAATACACCGACATTCGCTTCAGATCCTGCGTGGTCTGGCCTGTTAAAGTGATGTGGAACGGGATTCACAAGTGTGATGGTTTCTGATATAATGAACGAAATGATGGAAAAACCATCAAGAGAGGCAGAGTAAAGATATGACAAATATTCTGATTAAACTAAGTACAATGGTGGTTCTGGCCGTTGGACTGACAGCATGTGGCGATAGATTTCCCGGTGGTGCCGGGGGAAATATTGGCGGTATTCAACCCGGCAGTGTAAACGATCCGACATCGCTTGCGTATTTCCAGCAGACCATCGGGGATCGCGTGTTGTTTGCCGTGGATCAAAGTACGTTAAGCCCTGAAGCGACAGATGTATTGAATGGGCAAGCAAACTGGCTGTTACAAAACACACAATATGTTGTTACCATTGAAGGCCATGCGGATGAGCAGGGCACGCGTGAATATAACCTTGCATTGGGTGCACGCCGTGCAAGTGCCGTTCAGAACTACATGGTTAGCCGTGGCATAGCAGACAACCGTGTCAAAACGCTGTCTTGGGGGAAAGAACGTCCTATTGAGATCTGCTCTACGGAAGATTGCTGGTCAAAAAACCGCCGTGCAGTGACTGTTGTCAGTGCCAGTTTAGGAAGTTAAGAGGCGATTATGGCTATCGGGCATAAAATTTCAAAATGCGTATTATTTTTAATCTGGGCCGCTTGCGTCCCTGCGTTGGTTTTCGCCCAAACAAAACAGGAAACCCTTGCGGATATTCGGCAGGAGCTGGTTTTTCTGCACACTGAAATTCAGCTTTTAAACCGAGAGCTGTCCACCACTTCAGGTGCCGCAGCTCCTACAGGTTCCGGTGCGTTGCTTCAACGTACAGATGCACTGGAA
>Ga0209344_10004684_pt1 | contig 12350 bp, 9 predicted proteins | sample Cruoilmetagenom6_FD_187293 | JGI IMG/M metagenome (GOLD analysis project Ga0209344, IMG submission 187293) | Oil polluted marine microbial communities from Coal Oil Point, Santa Barbara, California, USA - Santa Barbara Oil Seep Sample 6 (SPAdes)... | ecosystem: Environmental > Aquatic > Marine >...
GGACCGGATCCACCGGTTTCCGAACCGAGGTCCTGGCCAACGGCCACCCGCTGGTGGCGGACGAGCCGTTGTCGGTGGGTGGCAGCAACATGGGACCGAGCCCATACGAGTTGCTGGCTGCAGCGCTCGGGGCGTGCACGACGATGACCCTCAGAATGTACGCCGATCGCAAGGGCTGGCCCCTCGAGGAGGTCGAGGTTCGGCTTGAGCACGAGAAAATCCACTGCGTCGACTGCGCCGATTCGTCACGCGTTGGGTCGAAGATCGATCACATCAGTCGCGAGCTGGTGCTCGAGGGTCCCCTCGACGATGAGCAGAGGCAGCGATTGGTTGAAATCGCCGACCGCTGCCCGGTCCATCGAACCCTGCACTCGGAGATCGAGGTCACGACGACACTCGTGGACGAGTGAGGGTCCGGGCCTCGATGCTCGATTCTCGATGAAAGCACCGAGTTTTGAGTATTGAGCATCGAGTTGCAAGTTGCGAGGCTTGAGCCCGTGACTCAATCAACCACTGGTCCGCCACCGATCAGGTTTTCGATCTTTGCGGTCTCGATCAACCTCTCGATGAGTTGACCCACGGTTTCGGCGGTTTTCTGCTGTCCGATAAAAAGCTCGATCTGAGGACTGGCCTCTTCCAGGGTGATTCTCTCGGCCGGTCGGCGGTCAGTAATCGTCGCGACGTGAAAACCGAAACGGGTCTGGACGACGGAAGATATCCCACCCGGCTCCAGCGCAAAAATCACTTCCGACAATGGGCTGACCAGCTGACCCCGGTTGACCCAACCGAGGTCCCCACCGGTGGGCGCCGACGGACCCTCTGAGAGTTCGCGAGCGACCGCTGTGAAGTCCTCCTCGCCCGTGAGACAACGCGCTCGGGCCGCCTCGGCTTTTTTGCGGGCGGTCTCGAGGACCGACGCTTCGGAGTCCTCGCCGACGATGAAGATGATGTGGTAGGCGTGCGCGCGCTCTTCGGCATCGAAGGTCGCCGGGTTGGCTTTGTAGTACTCGGCGATTTCCTCTTCGGTGACGACGACGTTTGGTTGGACCTGGGTTCCGACAAAGATCTTCATGATCTCCATCTCACGGAGAATGTCGAGGAGCTGCTCATAGTTCGAACCGGAGCTCTCGAGTTTCGCTTCGAGCAATGCGCGGCCTCCGGCCTGCTCCTCAGCCATCTGAGCCGCCCGAGCGATCTCCATCTCGTCGGGTTTGACCCCGAACCGGCGTGCCTCTTGGACGAGGAGCTTCTGCTCGATGGCTCGTTGGGTGGCCACCTGAGCGAGCTCTCGCTGATCCACGGTCTCGCCCCGTTGTTGGAGCTGCCCCTGGATGGTCTGCATCACCATGCTGATCTCGATGGCGTGGATCGGGTCACCGTTGACCAGGATGACCACTGGATTGGAGCCCTTCGACGGTGATGCGGCAGGAGCTGGGCCGGTCGGGTCCACCTGGCGCATGACGGTGCCGTCATTCGCTGTATCGGCAGGCTGCTGGCCAAAGGACGGAGCGGCCGCCAGAAACATCATTGTCATGGTCGCGAGTGTCAGTGAGGATCGCATGGCATCTTTCCATTTCCGCGCAACGGCCGTCCGGCCACACGCTGCAGGACTGAAGCTAAAGACTAGCATCATTGATCGGTTGTCTTGTTCAAGATCTTGTAAATATCAGCCCGTGCTGAGGAGCTCCAATACCGCCAGATACGATCCGCGATCACCCCTGAAGGCGACGTCCATTTTGAACCCGGCGGCCTCGGCGATGATCTTCAGTCGATCGGGATCGATGAAGAGCCACGGGTAGCTTGGTCCTTCGAGATCGCCGTAGCGCAGGCCGAACTCGACCTCGCCGAGATAGCGGTCCGGGGAACTGAGTTCTTCGAGAAGCTCCGGCGACTCATCTTCAAAGACCGCGGTGAGGTCGGCTGAGTCGCAGATCAGCCTCCCCTTCGGTCTGAGGATCGCCGGCAGGTCTTCGAGCAGCGAGCCGAGGCCGTGGACATCCCCGACCACACCGAGGCCGTGCATCAGCATGACAACGGTGTCGAAGGTTCCGCCTTTGACGGCAGCGATGTCACAGCAGCGGGCATCGACGACCCCACGGTCCCGCATGATCTCCACTGCTTCCGGAAGCAGATCGACCGCAACGACCTCGTGACCGGATGTCTGGAGCTCGAGGGAGTGGCGGCCGGCGCCCGCCCCGAGATCGAGGACCCTGCCACGGCACAGTCCCAGAGCACGAGCGTCGAGTTCGCTCAGTGGTTGCTCCTCGGGTCGGTAGAAGGTCGCCACCGGGGTGTGCTCATCCTCCCAGAGATCGCTGGTGATGGTGATCTCGACGGCGTCTTCACCGTTGTGGAAGTCCATCAGGGCCGCCCCGAGAGGGTTCCAGCCCGTGGGATCCGGAGCCGGGGTATCCGTCACCGAGTCTGACCGAGGGTCGCAGCGAGGTCCGGGTCGATGATCCGGTAGATCGGCAGGAGACCGACCTGCTCGTCCCAGTACGCTGTCTGGTGGTACCACCACATGTAGCGGGCGCGCCGGTTGTCGGAAAAATCGGGGTCTTCGAGGGCCGTCTCCCAGGCCGCGCGGATCCCCTCGTTCTCGATCATTTCGAGGGCGAGCTCCTCGAGTTTGTCCTGTCCGATATAGGTCTTCATTTCGAAGATCGACGAGATCTCGCCCCATCGAATGAGCGAGTCCTGGGCCTCGGGCTCGAAGAGCTGGACCGCGATTTGGAAATCGGGCTGGTCGGCGGGGATCCAGAGACTGCCGATTGGGATCTTTCGGGTCTCGGTTTGGCGGGTCACCGTGAAGTCAGAGATTCCGACCACTCCCTGATAGGAAAAGGTCGCGAATGTAGGGTCGGTCAGCCTGATGGTCTCGACCTCGAATTCGACGGATTTTGCCAGCCGGATGGCCTCGAGACCGTGGCCGCGAACAGCTTGCTCGATCTGCGGCCACCCCGCGTGAACGAGATAACCGCGGGGTCGGGCAACCTCCATCGCCGGCTCGACGGTGTGACGCCATGGGAGCTCGACGATTTCGATCTCGCCGCGCTCATAGACGACTCGGGTGCCGCCGGTGACCAGCGAAGTCTCCTTCTGATACCGGTAGGCCGGCCAGGTCAGCGAGTCCGTCTCGTCGGACTGCCGCCAGGTCACCACCGTGGTCGACGGGTCGGCATCCATCGCCCCGAGCGCCACGGTGCGTTGCTCGGCAGTTGCGACCGCGGCGATCAGTTCGGCACCCGCACGACCGCTCTCGAGGATCAACGCGTCCATGAAGTCCCGATTGGCAAGCACCCGGTCGCGAAAGGGCTTGTGCGCATGCATTTCGATGAGGATCGAGGGCCGATTGAGCAACGGGAAGAAACCGCTGGAGTAGCGGGGCCACTGAATCCCGGCCCAGCTCATTCCTTTTTCGGGTGCATCGCGTTCGAAGAGCGAAATGTATGGGCCGTTGGGGTGACCCGCGGCATCGGTTGCTTCGAGCACCACCGGCAGGTGTTTGCCGACCCAGGCGTCCACGGCCGGGTCGAGCAACGGAGCCTCGGCCACCATCCAGGTCAGCACCCAGGCGTGATCCGTGCCGTTGGTGACGTGATTGTCGACGTGGAGATGGGGTCGCCATTCGGCAACGAGGCGGGCCAGGGCGCGGGCTTCCGGGCTGGCCAGCCTGAGGAAATCGCGGTTGAGGTTGAGCCCCGACGTGGTGGCGCGGAAGCCCATGCCCCCCACGGGACCGTTCTGATTCGACCGGTTGTAGGGCGAGACCCGCTCGTGGCCGTCGAGATTGTAGATCGGTGCGAAGAGGGTCACCGCGGCTTCGGCGAGATCCGGGCGGTTGCCCAGGGCGATCTCGCGGAGCAGCATGAGGGTCGCGTCCTTGCCATCGATCTCGCCGGCGTGGATCCCGCTCTGGAGCAGCAGGATCGGCTTGCCGGTGGCCTTGGCAGCGGCGGGGCTGAAGGCGCCGTCTGACGACACGATGACCAGCGGCAGCTCGCGACCCTCGGCGGAGAGACCGAAGGAGGTGACACGGATGATCTCGGGGGCGCGGGACTCGACGCGCCGGAGGAAGCCCATGGTCTCTGCAAACGTCGAAGTGGCGCGGAAGTCGGTTTTTTCGGCGACCGTCCGCCAGATCTCCGGGACATCTTCCGCCGTTGAAGAGCAGGGGAGCAGCGCGACGAGAGCAACGAGGGGAAGCAGTCGTTTCATGGTCCGGTACTTTAGACCATCCGAACCTCTGTGACCTGGAACTCCGGCCTTCTGGTCCGCCTCCGGCGACCCAGCGTCGCACCATCGACGTGGTCGCGCGGAGGCGGATTGAAGGACTGCGACCACGCCGATGGCACGTTTTCGGGCGCCGAGGAACGCGATGGAAGCGGTGCCAGACACCATTTCGCGGCGAAATGAGAGCCAGGCACCGAGCCCGCGTGAAAGCGAGGTGAGACGCTGCCGGTAAGGGATTCTGTTTGCTGCCGGCTGGCGCTGTTGGCTGGCACTGATCGCTGTACCTGATTGCTGTATTGGCGTCCCGGGGCGCCGGCCTTCTGGCCCTGCGGTCCAGCGTCGCCCCATCGGCGCGGTCGCGCGGGGGTGACGGGAGGGGGCTGCGACCGCGCCGATGAGACGCCGGCGGCCTGCCTCGTGGATTAAGCAGTCGCACCGGGACGGCGAACCGCGAGGGTTGCCCGGTTGGACATTGTGCGGAGCGTGATGGGCAGCCGGATGGGCATCGCAGGCACAATGTCGAACCCGGCACGCCCCGGTGAGTGCCAGAGGTCGACTCAACTACGCTCCCGGGTCGGTCGGCGCGTCAGACGCGCCGCCGCAATTCGTCCGACGAATTGCTAGGGCATCTCCGTCTGGGTCAACATCTCCATCGCCTCGGGTCTCGGTTCGTTCTTCTTCGCGTCCCAGTAGGGCGAAAGCCGGCGGAGGCTGTCGACGATGCCGGGGAAGACCTCGATGACCTTGTCGATTTCTTCATCGGTGGTGTATCTGCTGAGACTGAACCGCACCGAGCCGTGGATGGCTGAGAAGGGGATGTGCATGGCGCGCAGCACGTGTGAGGGTTCGAGCGAGCCCGAGGTGCAGGCCGATCCCGAGGAGGCGCAGATGCCCTCGGCGCTGAGCTGGAAGAGGATGCCTTCGCCCTCGATGAAGTGACAGGCGACGTTGAGAGTGTTGGACAACCGGGGGGCGTTTTTCCCGTTGACCTCGAGGTAGGGGATCCGATCGACGAGTTCGCGCTCCAGCCGATCACGCATGCCCAGGATCCGGGCCTCGTCCTCGTCGTGGCTCTCCATGGCCAATTCAAGGGCTTTGGCGAGTCCGACGATGAAGGCCACGTTCTCGGTTCCGGCGCGTCGCCCATCCTCCTGGTGGCCGCCGAGGAGGAACGGCCGGCAGCGGGTGCCGCGGCGAATGTAGAGGGCGCCAATGCCTTTTGGAGCGTGCAGCTTGTGACCGGAGAACGAGAGCAGGTCGACGTTTTTGAAGGATCCGCGGAGATCGATGGGGAGCTTGCCCACGGTCTGGGTTGCATCGGTGTGGAAAATGATGCTCTTTTCGGTCTCCTTGGTGATTCGGGAGAGCTCTTCGACGGGGTAGATCACGCCGGTCTCGTTGTTGGCGTGCATGATCGAGACTAGGAGGGTGTCGGATCGAAGGGCACGCACGAACTCCACCCGGTCGATCTGACCATCGGTGTCCACCGGAACAAAACTGACCTCGAAGCCGCGTCGCTGGAGATCTTCTCCCACCGAAAAGATGGCGGGGTGCTCGACTCCGGTGGTGACGATGTGACATCGGTCGGGGTTGGCGGCGATGGTGCCGAAGACCGCGGTGTTGTTCGATTCGGTGGCGCAGGAGGTGAAGAGGATCTCGTCCGGTCGGGCCTTGCCGAGCAGGCGGGCGACCTGTTTTCGCGACGTCGTGATGGCCTCGGCCGGTCCGTGCGCCGGATCGTAGAGAGAACTCGGGTTGTAGTACTCGTCGGTGAGAAAGGGGGTGAGGGCCTCAAAGACCTCGGGCGCCACGCATGTGGTGGCGTTGTTGTCCAGATAGATTGTTTCAGTCATGAATATGTCCTCAGACCTCGATGACCTGGATCCGCTGGTCGATCTGATCCTTGAGCGCCTGTTCCACCAGCATCTTGATGGTGTTCTGCGAACCCATGCAGTTGGCGCAGGCACCCTTCATAGTGCAGTAGACCTTCATGTCCTTGATATCGACGAGTTCGATGTCGCCGGCGTCTCTGGCGAGCTGCGGCCTGATGTAGCCCTCGATGATTTCTTCGACCTTCTTGGCGAACTTGAACGGTGACATCTCGACCGGTGGCTGGGCCTTTGGCGCCCGCGCCATAGGCAGGACGGGAAGCTCCTTCATCGTCGTTGGCTTCGATCCGTTGACCTGGTTGAGAAGGTCCTGGAGACCGCCCGGGGTGTGGTGGCAGGACATGCAGGCGCCCCCGGCCTTGACGGCGTTGGAAATATCGGCGATGGTCTCCAGCTCGAGTTCCTCGATCTTCCTCAGGAGATAGGGTTCGGTGAGACCGAAGCAGGTGCAGACCAATCGGCCCTCCTCCTGCTCGTCGTGGCGGATGTCGATCCCGAGATCGACCAGATCGACGCCCCGTTTCTGGGCCCAGTTGAAGACCGCGGCCTCGAGGGCCTCGGCGCCCATCACCGAACAGTGGATCTTGGCCTGGGGCAGGCCGTCGAGGTAGTCGACGATGTCCTGGTTGGTAATCTGGAGTGCGTCGATGGGCGTGAAGTCACCCTCCTCGATGATGGCGCACAGGGCTTCTGATGCCGCGATGGCCGAGGTGCATCCAAAGGTCAGATACCGGGCTTCGGTGATCCGGTCGAGTTTGGGGTCTTCGGCGTGACGATCGACCCGGAAGGTGAAACGAAGGGCGTCTCCGCACGCGATCGAACCATGCTCGCCAAAACCGTCGGCGTCTTCGATTTCTCCAAGGTGGGTGCCGGGTTGGCCCGACACCGCCGCCATGAAGAGCTCGGTGGTTTTCTTGGAGTAGTTCCAGGTCATAGATCCTCCGCCGGCGGTGATCGCCGGTGGAGGATGATACCTGATTCGATCCTGGGTGAGCCATCAAGCGTCGATGACGAGATGGGATCAACTCTGAAGGGGCGGGAGTGTGAGTCCACTGGGTTCATTGTCCCCTCCATCTTCTTTTACGGTCTTCGCCGATCCGAGTTGCAGTACACTCGGCCTATGGGCATATCCTCTTACCGTCATCACACCCTGATCGTCGTGCTCCTCATTGCAATGGCGCTCCCTGCGGCTGCTGCAAACCCCGAACCCGCGAAAGGCTCGGGTGGGGCCGTGGCAAGCGCGGCTCCCGCGGCGACCGAGGTCGGTCTCGCAATCCTCCGCGCGGGGGGCAACGCAGTCGATGCTGCGGTTGCAACGGCTCTTGCGCTGGCAGTGGTCCACCCCCAAGCGGGCAACCTCGGTGGGGGAGGATTCGCCATCCTGAGAATCGACGGCGAGACCATGGCGCTGGATTTCCGTGAGATCGCGCCGGCGGCTGCATCCCACGACATGTACCTCGATTCCAAGGGCCAACCGGTGTCGGAAAAAAGCCTCGTCGGCCCCTTGGCCGCCGGAGTTCCGGGCTCACCCGCAGGTCTCTGGGAACTCCACCGGAAGCACGGCAAGTTGCCTTGGATCTCTGTCGTGACTCCGGCTGCCCGTCTTGCGGGGAGCGGATTCATCGTCACCGAACGGCTCGAGCGGTCCCTGCTCAGGGCGGCCGGTCTGCTCAGTCGTTTTTCTGAGACCTCGGCCGTCTGGCTTCCGGGAGGTGGACCGCCTGCAGCGGGCTCGACGATGAAGCTCCCCGGGCTGGCCGCAACCCTCAGAGCCTATGCGGAGAAGGGACCGAGGGCCATCACCGATGGTCCGTTGGCGGCCGCCATCGAGGCCGCTTCGGATCGGCACGGCGGAATTCTCACCGCCGCGGATCTCAAGGCCTTCCGTCCGATCTGGCGTGAACCGGTGTCTTTCGACGCCTTTGGCTGGCATGTCGTTTCCATGCCGTTGCCATCCTCCGGCGGAATCATCCTCGGGCAGACAGCCGGATTGCTGGAGCGCAGCAGTTGGCCGCGGATGCCCCGCTTCGGGGCCGATCGCACTCATGTCCTGGCTGAGACCTGGCGCCGGGCCTACGCCGACCGTTTTCTCCTCGGTGACCCGACCACCACCCAGGCCGAAGCGACGGATCTCCTAGATGAGAAATGGCTCGATACACGCGCACGAAGCATCAGATCGCGAGAAGCGACGCCATCGGAGGACCTCAGCACCTGGAGCGAGCCGATGGCTGCAGAGTCCACCGAAACCACCCACCTGTCGGTTGTCGACGGCTCGGGGAACGCGGTCAGCATCACCACCACCCTCAACGGCAGCTTCGGTTGCGGTCTCCTCGTCCGGGGCGTCGGGTTTCTGCTGAACAACGAGATGGATGATTTTGCCGCCGCACCGGGCAAACCCAATTACTACGGTCTCGTCCAGGGAGAGGCCAACTCGGTGGGTCCCGGGAAACGGATGCTCTCGTCCATGTCGCCCACCATCGCCTGGCGTGATGGGGAAACCGTCGCCCTGGGTTCACCGGGTGGTTCGACCATCCCCACGGCTACGGTGCAGGTCCTGCTCAACGTGATCGTTGATGACGATCCGCTCCAATCGGCCGTCAATCGGCCCCGGATCCACCATCAGTGGATGCCGGACGAGATCGTCACCGAACCCGATTCGCTCTCGCCTGAGACGGCGCGCGAGCTCGAACGTCGTGGCCACACAATCAGGGAACGCAGTCATTTGGGAGAGGTCCACGCGGTGCGGTGGCTGCCCGACGGACGGGTCGAGGCGGCGGCCGATCCGCGAGGACCCGGAGCGGCCGGGGTCGTGTCGCCGGCGCCGGGGTCGTGATGCGGATCACCGAGGAGATCCAGCGGGAGCACCGGCTCGTCGAGGAGATTGCGGGTTCGCTCCACTTCTGGGCCGATCGCGGCGCTGATCACCCGGATGCGGCCGGCGACAAGGCGGATCTCGTTCGCTTTGTCCGCGTCTTCATCATTTCTCACCACTTCGGGAACGAAGAGGCGATCTTTGACGCCCTCGTCGAGCACGGTGAGATCCCCGGTCATCGAGGCCCGCTGGCGATCCTGCGGCGTGAGCACGAGGAGACCGCTCTGGCCATCGATCGATTCGAGTCCCTCGGCGCCGACGAAGAAGCGGCTGCGTTGGCCATCGAGATCGCCGCTGAGCTCTGGCAGCACATGGACAAGGAGGACAGCGTCCTCATGCCGGAGGCGGAACGACGGCTGATCGACGGCGGAATCCGCGATGTCGAGCCGCCGCCGCCGCCGGAAGGGATCGAGGAGATCCGCGAACTGGGTCACGAGCTGGTTCGACGGCTTCCACCCATGGACGATCCCGATCTGATCCGTGGCGATGGCTGCATCCCGTGCGCCGCATTCGGTGGGGAATGCCACGGGATCGAGACCGAGTGGTGGAGCGACTGGGAACGCGAGTACCATGCCTCGCTCGATGAAGGCTGAGGGACCCTCGAACCGCAGCTGCTGCGCCTTTGTGTTGGCGCTGACGCTGACCGGATCCTGGGGACTCGAGGCGCAGGAGATCTGGCAGATCCAGGGCAGCGGTTCGAGGTCACCCTACGAAGGCGAGACCGTCACCACACCAAACGACACGGTCACCGCGGTTGGAGACGATCTCTTCTTCATCCAGACCCCCGACAACCGCTCGGATGGCGATGTGTGGACATCGGACGGCGTCCTCGTTCGATACTCGGGGTCGCCAGTGGTTCGGATCGGGGATCGGGTGAGGGTCGCAGGAGGCGTGGTGGAGCGCTATGGCCAAACCGAGATCAGCCAGGGGGTCAGTGTCACGGTCAACTCGTCGGACCACCCCTTGCCGATGGAGGTCGGTTTCGATTCGGAGCTGCCGACCCCGAATCAACCCTGGCCCGAAACCGAACTCGAGCGATTCGAGGGGATGCGTGTTGCGATCGATCACGGGATGATCTCGGGTCCGACGGACTCCTACGGTGACGCGTGGGCGACGGCGTCGGATCGACGGCTCTTTCGCGAACCTGGGATCGAGTACCCAGGGCTGCCGGGTCTTCCAGTGTGGGACGGAAACCCCGAGGCCTTCGAGATCGATCCCGACGCACTGGGCATCGCTCATGTGGATCTCGCCGCCGGATCGACGTTCACGGCTCGGGGTGTGCTCGCGTATGTCTTCGGCAGCTACCAGCTCTGGCCGACCGCCTTCGACGTTTCGCAAGCCCCGCAAGTCCCCGCATCGCGAAGCCCTGGCGGTGCCGGAGTTTTGACGGTAGCCAGCCAAAATTGCTACCGGCTCGCCCGGACAGGCGGAGATGTTGGGTACCAGGATCGTCTCGCCAAGTTGTCCGCGCAGGTGCGGCTCGAACTCGGGTCTCCGTCCGTCGTCGCGGTCCAGGAGGTCGATTCCCGGTCGGTGCTGCAAGAACTCGCCGACAAGATCGAAGGCGATGACGCGGCGGTGCGCTACTCGGCACACCTGGAGGAGGGGAACGACCCATCGGGGATCGATGTCGGATTCCTCGTCCGTGCCGGCGTCGCAGTGGGTGAAGTGCGGCAGATCGGCGCCGATGTTCGCTTCACCTGGGACCAGAGCCTGCTCTTCGACCGACCGCCGCTGATTCTGGAGACCGAGGTCGCTGACCTCATTCTCTCGGTGGTCGTGGTGCATCTGAAGTCCCTTGGCGGGGTCGAAGATCCCGGCACTTCGGGCGACCGGGTGAGGCGCAAGCGATTCGAGCAGAGTCAGTGGCTCTCCGAGTGGGTTCAGGACCATCAGGATTCGAGACCCGACGATGGACTCCTCGTCGTCGGAGACTTCAATGCTTTCGAGTTCTCCGACGGCTTTGTGGATGTTCTGGGGCAGATCACCGGTCTGCCGGATCCGGCAGGGGCGCTGATCCCAGCCGAAACTGCGGTGGATCCCCCGCTTCACAATGCGGTGTTCATGGTGAGTCAGGATGAGCGGTACTCATACATCTACCGCGGTTCGGCCGAGGTCCTGGACCACGGCTTGGCGGATCAGACCCTGGTTCCACTCGTTAGAGATGTCTTTTATTCTCGGGGGAACGCCGACGCGCCGCTCTCGAAGGCGGGCGAGGAGGATTCGGCCGATCGATCATCGGATCACGATGGGTTGGTGATCACCCTCAGCCCACCTGTGCGGGCGGGAGGCGGGAGAGTGAGGCCGTAGGGTGGGGCTGGCCCCATCTTCAGTGTTGTTCCTACAGGTCACCTTGAGCGAGAGAGTCCGCGAACGAGTCGAAAGGTCCCCACAGGTACGGGTGCGCGTATCTCGCTTGGACCGCCTCGTTGAATCGGGGGACCTTTCGACTCCGCGGCCTCGGAGGCCGCTCCGCTCAAGGTGACATGGGGTCTGTGTGGTGCCATGGTGGGGTCGCGGGTGCGAGTATTCACCCGCCCGACGGGTTCGTAGAGATTGACTCGGGAAATGATCGTCTGCGAACCCAACGGGGGATTGAGGAATCGCGAGGGCACCGAATGATCTCCCAGGATTTCCTTGCCTCGATGGCCCCAGGAAACGCCATGAGGCAGGTGGATCCAGGAAACGCGGATACGCGCTTCCTGGATCGATCATCCGCGGCTCATTGATTTGGGTTGAGGAGGCGCCAGGTGATGGCTCTGACGTCGTCGAAGAGTTGGATGGCGGAGTCGGCACGAGAGCTGTCGATTGCGCCGGCGCCGATGAGGAGGCGGAGATGGGTGTCGACTTCTCTGGCTGAACCGTAGGCGATCCGCCAGTGGTGGAGACGGTCACGACCGGAACGGCCCCGACCCTCGGCGATGTTTGCTGGTACCGATGAAGCTGAACGAATGACCTGGTCGGCGATGGACTTCAAGGGCGCGGGAACGCGCATCACGAGCGAGATGGCGATGATCGCGGCTCTATTGGCTTTGTCCTGAGCATCGAATCCGGTTTGCTGAGCTGTCTGTTGCATGGTCACCTCCGGGTTGTTCATATACTCCCTCCAGCCGCTGTGAATCCCGATGTCAAGGGTCGCCGTCGCGGCGACTTGTCTTGCCCTTGACCTCGGGATTCACAGCGGCTACACATTCTTCAAGAACAACCCGGAGTGACCATGCGACGGTCAGCGGTTCCGGTTCCGGTTCCGGTTCCGGTTCCGGTTCCGGTTCCGGTTCCGGTTCCGGTTCCGGTTCCGGTTCCGGTTCCGGTTCCGGTTCCGGTTCCGGTTCCGGTTCCGGTTCCGGTTCCGGTTC
>Ga0209344_10004685_pt1 | contig 12348 bp, 11 predicted proteins | sample Cruoilmetagenom6_FD_187293 | JGI IMG/M metagenome (GOLD analysis project Ga0209344, IMG submission 187293) | Oil polluted marine microbial communities from Coal Oil Point, Santa Barbara, California, USA - Santa Barbara Oil Seep Sample 6 (SPAdes)... | ecosystem: Environmental > Aquatic > Marine...
GCCATCTTTTCTTCATCAGAAAGATACAACACTCGTCCATCATAAAAGTCATCAATCGCTTGCACCACATCTGGATCAGCAAATGACGCTTTGTGCATCACACAACCTACACTGGCCAAACAAGCCATTACCACATTGGTATGGTATTCGCCTGCAGCCAAATCAAACTGAAAGGTTAAATCTAACTGAAACCCTTCATCCAATTCAACCGCACCAGCTTCATCAACCCGTTCAGTCATACCAATAAAACCAACATTGCGACCACGATCAGGTACCAGTACACCCGTTAATTCCGCAATGGCACGGTGGTTTTCAATTTCAAATTCTTCATAACCCAAAACCCCACCAAAAAATTTACGTATATCAGGTCGTTGTGTTTCTAACTGACGATTGGGGTACTTCATTGAGCCCACAATGTAACGTCGGTTGTGATTGGTAGCAAAAGCATTGTTTGGGAACACCGCATCGGGCGTGTCTTCTGAACCAGGAAACGTAATGACTGGAATACCAAAATCCGTCAACGTACGAGCCAATTGCATTTGCTGGAATACAGCCAGTTTTTCATCAACCTTGGCATCCATTTGCATGTACTCATTGTCTTGTGCCGTTTGCTCATTCAATGAAAAGCCTACAGGACTCACCATAAAAGCAGCTTTCATTGCCACTTCTTGTTTAATATTAAATTGTTTTAATTCTTGGACTTTTTTGAAGTCTGCAATGTTTTTAACCAGCATATGTCACCCAATTTCTTGCTTCTTTGATCACCGACACATCGTCTTTTCTGCGCGGAGATTCTGTCACTAAATGAGATTTCCATTTTTTATTACCAGGAAATCCATGATACAGCCCCAAAATGGGCCTGATTAACCAATGTAAACTCAAACCCTGTTTGATCATTTGTTGGCAATAGTCAGTATAAGCCAACAAAACCTCATCTCTGGACAATGACTGTTCACCTAAATTCATGGCGTCGTGCATGTCTCTAATCAACCAAGGCGCATTCCAAAATGCGCGACCAACCATCACACCATCAACCTGACTGATTTGCTCCACAGCCTGTTCCACTGTTTCAATACCACCATTCAAAACAATCTTTAATTGTGGATTTTTCAACTTGATATCGTAGGCATAATCATATTTCAAAGGAGGAACCGACCTATTTTGTTTTGGGCTCAGGCCTTTTAGCAAGGCTTTTCGAGCATGCACCACAAAAGTTTGACAACCTGCCGCACTCACCGTATTTATAAATCGCTCAAAAGATTCAAAGGAATCGTCATCATCCACACCAATGCGAGATTTAATCGTCACAGGAATTTGAACCGCCTTTTGCATCTCATCAAAACATGTCGCCACTAACGCCGGCTCTTTCATCAAACAAGCCCCAAACCGACCCTTTTGTACCCGATCACTCGGACAGCCCACATTTAAATTAACTTCGTTGTAGCCCATGTCTTCAGCCATCTTCGCACAAATGGCCAAATCTTTTGCGTTACTGCCACCCAGTTGAATCGCCACCGGTTGCTCTAAAGGCGAAAATCCCAACAGTTTTTCATTGTCACCATTTAATAAGGCACCAGTAGTAATCATTTCTGTGTATAACAAGACTTGGTCTGAAATCAAGCGATGAAAATACCGACAATGTCTATCGGTCCAATCTAACATCGGTGCCACAGACAACCGCCTGTCTATCTCATCATTTATACCTGTCTTCATTTTAAGAGTAGTCGCTGAATCAAATCCAAATAAATGTTTTCCAGCTGCACCAAATGACTGACTTTTTCACATTCATTGACCTGATGAATGGTTTTATTAATTGGCCCCAGCTCCATGGTTGCAATGCCAAAAGGCGCAACGAATCGACCATCAGATGTACCGCCACCTGTATTAAACTCAGGCTGGACACCGGTCATCTTTAATACCGATGCGGCCAGAGCTTGTTTATAATTTTCATCCTTGCAGTGAAAAGGTGCACCAGATAACTGCCACTCTAATTCATAGTTCAAGTGGTGCTCATCTAAAATCAGCTTCAATTGCTGTGCCAAGCTTTGTTGACTTGACGAAGGTGCGTACCTGAAATTAGCAGTAATTTCCAACTCTCCTGGAATTATATTGGTCACACCAGAACCTGCTTTTATGGTTGAAATTTGAAAACTGGTTGGAGGAAAATCCTCATTGCCCTCATCCCATCTATAACACCCCATCTCATCAATCGCTTTGGCTGCTAAAAATATGGGGTTGGCGGCATTTTGTGGATAGGCCACATGGCCTTGTTTGCCTATGATTTTCATGGTGACATGTAACGATCCACGACGCCCAACCCGCACCGTATCACCCAAAATATCGGAACTACTGGGCTCACCCACTAAACAATAATCAAAATGATGTTTTTCTGCCATCATTGGCATGAATCTTTTAACCCCATCATGCGCAACACCCTCTTCGTCACTGGTTAACATCAAAGCCACTTTCCCAGCATGATTGGGGTATTGACCTACAAATTTTTCCATCGCCAATACCATCGCTGCAACTGAGCCTTTCATGTCTGCCACACCACGTCCATACAGCACCCCAGCCTCAACATGTGCTGACAATGGATCATGATTCCATGCATCCGGATTGCCTGGAGGGACCACATCCGTGTGACCTAGAAACATCAATGAGGGGCCTGGTTGCTCACCATGCCACATCAAGACATTGTCCACGGCTCCGAACCGATGGTGCTCACCTTGAAAGCCATGCCCGCCCAAGCGATTCATTAGCAATGGTTGACAACCGGCATCATCAGGTGTGTAGGAAGGTTTTTGAATCAGTTGTTTAGCCAATGTAACGACTTCAGGTTCCATATTATTTCTCTAAGTTATAGGCCTATGCGAAATTTGTTTCCGTCAAATACAACGGGGCGTTTAATTAAGGTGGGATTAGCCACCAACAAACCCACATTGGGTTCGATTTTTTGAAAGTCACTCAACTGCTTCCAAGTGGTACTTCTTTTATTCAACAAATCAGTCAAATCGATGTCCTGCAACATGCGTTTTACCAATGCGTCATCAATACCTTGAACCCTGAAGTCATGTAAGGACACATCACCCGCATTGGCAGCTTTTGCGGCCTTGATGGCTGATCGAACTTTGTCACAATTTTTAATGCCATAAATAATCATGATCTGAGCAACTCATTAATCGAAGTTTTTGAACGGGTTTTTTCATCAACCTTTTTAACTATAACAGCACAATCCAGGGCATATTTGCCGTTATCAGCCGGTAACGTCCCAGAAACAACCACAGAACCTGGTGGCACATAACCATAACTGATTTCATCAGTTTCACGATCATAAATTTTAGTGCTTTGACCGATAAAAACGCCCATAGAAATCACACTGCCTTTCCCAATTCTGACCCCTTCAACCACTTCACTTCTGGCCCCAATAAAACAACCATCTTCAATCACAGTCGGTGCAGCTTGTAGCGGCTCAAGAACACCACCAATACCCACTCCACCCGATAAATGAACATTTTTACCAATTTGCGCACAGCTACCTACAGTGGCCCATGTGTCGACCATGGTACCATCGTCAACAAAGGCGCCAATATTAACGTATGATGGCATACAAACCACACCTTTGCCTAAAAAGGCACCCCGACGGATGGTTGCTGGTGGCACCACCCGTGCCCCCGTTTTCTCGAACTCTTCAGCTGTGGCATCTTTAAATCGACAAGGAACTTTGTCCCAGTAATTATGGGTTGTTCCTGCCATCACTTGATTGTCTGCTATGGTAAAATACAACAACACGGCTTTTTTCAACCATTCATTAACCAGCCAACCATTGGCTACTGGTTCTGAGACTCGCAAAGTACCGGCCTCAAGACCCGTTAGTACGGCTTCAATCACGTCACCGAATTGTGCTTCCAATTGAACTGAATTCAACTCCGCTTTGGCTTGCCATGCGGCATTTATTTGGGCTTCTAGATTCATGCTAAGGTCACTTTTATTAACAGCTCAGCATTATAAACTGACCTTATACACAAGTCAGCTTTATCACTGGTATTTATAAAAATAGAGATAAGGACAATAAAAAAAACTAAATTACCGTTTTAATTCAACCTTAAGTTGTAGTTTTTTAACAGAAATTTTGAATTCTGACTGTATTATCTGTAAAATGCTGCGGCTGTACATGCGGATTTTACTGGCTTCCATTTGTGTATAACAAATAAAAACAGCCGTTTCACCCTTGATATTAGCTAAGTGGCACAAGCCCCTTACTTGGGTAGGCAAACACATTTGAAGCTTGTCATTTAACTGTTTTAGTTGATTGGCACGCTGTATCAATCCAGATAATGTTTTATCTTGAGCCATACTGTCAGTGATTGTGTGAAATCCTTTGGGTTTTCGCATGGGGATATTTGAATCTTAATAATAACGATAAGCAAGTTTTTTTTATGAATAATCTTACAATAATAAAACGTGAAAAAACTGGTATTGTGCAATACCCTTTAAGTGACAAGAAAATCAAAACCAAATTGATTTCAATTGCCGTCACATTTTCATTGGTCGTCTTTTTTATCGGAGCTTTGACAGGTTCTTTATTTTTCAGTCATTCTGAATCCAATGAACACCAAGTTGCTGAATTACAGTCACTGGTTGATTTGCGTCAACAAGAACTGGTTCAACATAAAAAATCTGTACAAAATGACATTGACTCCATGACTTTACAGATTGGTAAACTCATGGCTCAATCGACTCGACTCAATGCATTAGGTCACCGCTTAACTGAAGTAACAGATATCAATCAAGATGAATTTGATTTATCTGAAGAACCGGGCATTGGTGGTGCTGATTTAGATCTGACTGGCGAAATAAATACACCACAATCTTTGTATGAACACCTATTCAACTTAGAAGACAACTTCAGCAAACAGCAGGAAAACTTAAATATACTTTCACAACTTTTGAGTGAACAAACTGTGGATCAGAATGCCACACCTCATATTTTTCCTCTTAACAAAGGCTGGGTTTCATCTTACTTCGGCAAAAGAATCGATCCATTTACCGGACAACAAGCCAGTCATTCTGGCATGGACTATTCAGGCGCATATAAGTCTGACATAGTGGCCGCAGCTGATGGCGTGGTGGTATGGGCTGGGCTAAGAGGCTCATACGGACAAATGGTCGAAGTTGACCACGGCAATGGCTTTATGACACGCTATGCTCATGCCGAATCACTCAATGTACAACTGGGCCAAAAAGTGACTGCTGGGGAGCCCATTGCCACCATGGGAAAATCTGGTCGAGCCACATCTGAACACTTACATTTTGAAATTCTTAAAAATGGTCACAAGGTTAACCCCTTGCCATTTATAAAGTCTTAACCATTTATATTAAACTTTCAGGGCAGATAAATTTACTTTTATTTGCCCTTTTTACTTGAATAATGACTTATTGAAACCACATTGTTTCATTAACGCGGGCAACTGATAACAAATTATGGCAATCAACTCTCTTTTCACAAAAGTATTTGGCAGCAGAAATCAACGGTACATCAGACAATTAGATAAAATTGCAGATAAAATCGATGCACTCGAACCTAAGTTTCAAGCCCTCAGCGATGCTGACTTCCCACTTCAAACCCAAGCTTTAAAAGACCGCATAACAGCCGGCGAATCTCTTGATGATTTATTGCCTGAAGCTTTTGCCTTGGTCCGCGAAGCATCAGTGCGAACCATGGGCATGCGACACTACCATGTGCAATTAATTGGTGGCATCGTTATTCACCGCGGGAAAATATCGGAAATGAGAACCGGTGAAGGTAAAACACTGATGTGTACATTACCAGCCTACCTCAATGCCTTGGCTGGCAATGGGGTTCATGTTGTAACGGTCAATGATTATTTAGCCAGTCGAGATGCCAAATGGATGGAGCCTCTTTATAACTTTTTGGGCATGACCGTTGGCGTAGTTATACCCAGCTTATCTCATGAAGCCAAACGCGCCGCATATGCCTGTGACATCACCTATGCCACCAACAATGAATTAGGCTTTGACTTTTTACGTGACAACATGGCCTTCAGCCTGGATGCCAAAGTTCAGCGCGAACCATTCTTTGCCATTATTGATGAAGTCGATTCAATCTTAATTGATGAAGCACGAACACCATTAATCATTTCTGGTCAAGTGGATGAGTCTCCCGAAGTATACAATCGAGTCAATAAAATAGTACCGCTGCTTGAAAAAGCCACTAAAGAGGTTGACCAAAAGGAAATCAGCAAAGCCATCATGAATAAACAGGCACTGCCTGAACCAGATGGCGATTTTTCAGTTGAAGAAAAATCCAAACAAATCTTCTTAACTGAACAAGGCATGCAAAATGCCGAAGATTTATTAAAGAAAAACGGCTTAATGGGTGCCGATGATTCCTTATATGACTCCCAACATATTTCGTTAATGCACCACGTAAGTGCAGCCTTGAAAGCCCATCATTTATTTGAAAGAGATGTTGATTACATCGTTAATGAAGGCGAAATTGTAATCGTTGATGAATTCACCGGAAGAACCATGGAAGGCAGACGCTGGTCTGATGGATTACACCAAGCCGTTGAAGCCAAAGAAAATGTACCCATCCAAAAAGAAAACCAAACTCTGGCATCCATTACGTTTCAAAACTATTTCCGTCTGTATCCAAAATTATCAGGCATGACGGGAACTGCTGATACTGAAGCTTATGAATTTCAATCCATTTACAACCTAGAAGTTATTGTAATTCCTACTCACAAACCGATGGTACGTGAAGATGCCGGTGATTTAGTTTATTTTAGCCAAAAAGCTAAATTTGAAGCCATCATTGAAGACATTGTCAGCTGTACCGAACGACAACAACCGGTATTGGTTGGTACTGCTTCAATCGAAGTCTCAGAACATTTATCAGAACAATTAAAACTTCAAAAAATCAAACACAATGTATTGAATGCCAAACAACATGAACGTGAAGCTTTGATTGTGGCAGAGGCTGGACTTCCTGGCGCTGTAACAATCGCGACCAATATGGCTGGGCGTGGTACAGATATTGTATTAGGCGGCAATCTGGCAGTAGAAATTGAAAGCAAAGGCGATATCAGCGAAGCTGAAAAGTCACAGCTGGAAGCTGATTGGAAAATCCGTCATCAGAATGTCCTAGACAATGGCGGTTTAAGAATTATTGGTACAGAACGACACGAATCAAGACGTATCGATAACCAATTGCGAGGTCGTGCAGGACGACAAGGCGATCCAGGTTCATCTAGATTTTATATCTCTTTAGAAGATAATCTAATGAGAGTATTCGGTCAAAGCCGCATGATGGATAACATGAAACGCTTTGGCATGAAGGAAGACGAGTATATCGAACACAAATGGATCACTCGAATTATTGAAAATGCCCAACGCAAAGTTGAATCACATAACTTTGATATTCGAAAACACTTGCTCGAATATGATGACGTGGCTAACGACCAAAGAATGGTTATCTACCAACAACGTTCCGATCTTCTCGAAGCTGGAGAAATTGGCGAGTACATTGCAGATGTCAGAGAAGAAGTTTTTGACAACGTGATTCGCCAACGCATTCCATTAGAGAGTGTAGAAGAACAATGGCAAATTCCACAATTAGAGCGGGTACTTTCTCATGAGTTTGGTATCGAAATAAACATCAACAGAATCCTCGAACGTGATGAACACTTAGATGATGACGGACTCACAGACAAAATACACGATCACATTGATCGTTATTTCAAAGAAAAAGAAGCCATGACTGGAACAGATGTCATGCGTCATTTTGAAAAAGCGGCCTATTTAAATACCTTAGACCAACTGTGGAAAGAACACTTGGCCGCTATGGATCACCTACGTCAAGGCGTGGGCTTACGTTCTCATGCCCAAAAACAACCGATTCAAGAATACAAACGTGAATCTTTTGAAATGTTCAAAGACCTTCTTGATAAAATTAAATATGAAACCATTAGAATCATCTCTCGAGTCAAAGTACAGGAAGAAGAAGATGTAACCGCAATGGAACAAAAAGAAGATCAAAATGTGACCTTTCAGCACCAATCGTCTTCAGCGCAACCCAGCAATCAAGATGAAAAAGTTGAGACTTTCATTCGTGATGGTCAAAAAGTTGGTCGCAATGATCCATGTCCTTGTGGATCAGGCAAGAAGTTTAAACAATGCCACGGCAAACTAAGCTAACTTCTAACAATCCCATACAAGTTGTCGTCTTGGTCTTAGAAAACAACCAAGGCGACATCCTTCTGACTCAACGACAAGCAGGGCAGCACCTCGAAGGTTTTTGGGAGTTTCCAGGCGGAAAAATTGAGCCTAAAGAAACTCAACTGATGGCTTTAATCAGAGAATCTATTGAAGAAATAAGTTACCAACCGCACAATCCCACACACATCACAAGCATCAATTACCAGTACCCAGAAAAAACTGTTCAACTCCATTTTTACCATTGTATTGATGCCAATCCTGTCGTTTCAGCAAACGAAAACCAACCCTTAAAATGGCTTCACAAGTCTAAACTCAGTAAAATCAAACTTCCACCAGCAAATTTGCCGATTATAAAACTGATTAGTTAATTAGTTTACATTCTTTACCATTACACAATTCTGTGGACACCATAAAACTTAACTTATTGAAATAAATCAATTTATTTCAAATTTTCGCACGCCCTGCCATTTAATAAATAATTTTATTTTATTTTTTTTTACATTTTAGTTTACTTTCAAATATTCCTGCGACATAATGAAACCTGTTCAATCTTGACCATGTTTATGAATTTAGCTGCATTCCAATCTGCCACCGATCAGGAACTGATTTTTCAGTTCCAGCAAATCGTTGATGCCAATGCAGTGAGCCAAAACTGGGTAGAAATGTTGTACAGACCTCAGACATTAATGGGACACAGAAATGTTGAACAGTTTTTCAAAGCATTAAACATTCAACAAAAAGTAGACTTGGACATTAAAATATTTTCTCAAATCGAAAACATTCTCCAATCACTTAAACCAAACCGACTGAGTGTCAACCTGATGCCAATCAGCCTTTTAAGTCCTCAATTTCGCGATTTATTGTGGCAATTAATTGATTACAACATCATAGATCCCAAAAGAATCTGCATTGAAATTGTTGAAATAGATTCGATGCCTCCGCTGTGTTCCAACGCAATTAAGGTGCTGCAACATTTCAAAGCGAAAGGGGGCTGGTTAGCCTTAGATGATTTCGGATCAGGATTTGCCCATTGGGAATTATTGCAAATGGGCTTGATCAATGTAATCAAGGTCGCTTCACAAAACCTAAAACATTTTGAACACAACCAATTCACTCATGGATTGGCTAATTTTGCATCATCGATGAACATTCAATCCGTTTTGGAAGGTGTAGAAAGTAAACAGGATTTAGTCAATGGAATGAACCAAGGTTTCGACAATTTCCAAGGTTGGTATTTTGACCAGGCAACAAGCTTATGAATCATCAAAGCACAAATACACAAAATTTATCTTTCGACGTCTATTGGTTGGGGTTTATCCGAACCTGTATGCGACCTCTTATTAAGATATTGGTAAAACAGAAGGTTGAATTCAACTCTTTTCAAAATTTAGTTAAAGAACTGTTTGTTGAAGAAGCAGAAACGCATATCAATAGTATTACAGAAAATTCCAGAGGGAAAATATCATCAATTGCTTACCAAACTGGTTTGGATCGCAGAGAAGTTTCTAAGATATTGAAAAACACAGCTTCAAACGTTGATCAGAATTTAACAGAACAAGCAAGAAGTCGTGAAAGCAATATATTGGAACATTGGATAAGCATTCCTCCATTTTGTAATGAAGCGCATGAACCCATCCCATTAAAAAGAAGTGGGACAGGTTTGTCTTTCGAAACATTGGTACAAAGGTTTGGTAAAAACATAAGTCACGGCCCGATTCTTGATGCTTTGCTTGAAGCCAATTGCATAAAGATTATTGATAACAAAGTTCACATGACATCAAAATCATATGTGCCGAAGCTGAATATCAGCACTCAAAAAATTAATATCGCAGCTCAATCAATCAAAAGATTGGTAGATACCATAAGTCATAACTTTGAAACTGATGAGACCACCATGTTTCAAAGAAACTTATATTCGATAAGGATTCCAAAATCACGATTGAGTCAATTTAAGGATGAAGTATCAAAAATGATCATTAATTTATATGAAAACCAACTAACCAAATCATTCGACTTAATTGAGTCGAAGCACGAATCATCTCGGCATGAAAAAAATGAACCGGCAGTTGGCTTAGGTGTGTTTTATTTTGAAGACAACGAGATCAAAAGCAGCAATTAGTACAAAAATATAAATATTGAATAACAGAGAATATAAATGAACTACCCACAAACAGAATCAACAGTTACAAGAAGAAGCTTTTACTCAGAATCAGAAGGAACTGATATAACCAACGCTTTTCGTTCGGAATCAGAAGGAACCGACATCAATAATAGAACGAAGCAATCTGCTGGCTGCAGACTTCTCACATTGATGTTTTTGACCCTATGTGCACAAGCAACATTCGCCAATAGTCTGCATTTATTTACTGAAGAAAATAGCGTCTTTGCAGTAATTAACGACACCTCTACTAAAACCAAAATATCTTTCCGTGGTTCCATAGAAGCTAATATTTTTGAAGCCACTCGAGTTGACAGTACAAACAGTATTAATAACACAGACTCTAATTCAGATGGTACTGGCTATATGTCATCTAATTCAGATGGTACTGGCGACAGCACTTCATCTAATTCAGACGGTACTGGAGACAGCACTTCATCTAATTCAGACGGTACTGGTTACAGCACTTCATCTAATTCAGACGGTACTGGTTACAGCACTTCATCTAATTCAGATGGAACTGGCGAATCATTAGCGGTCTTAACTGTACTTTTGGAATGTAACAATGATTTGACGATGGATGGAATGATCGATAACAACAGTGAATTAACCGCTGTAGCTTTTGAAACCATATATTTAGATGGACAATTGATTGATTGTAATGACTTTACCAATTAACCCAACAAATTAAAAGAACGTCTATGTTGGCTGATATTTTTATACACACACACAACACACACACTTAAAAATATCAGTCGCATGACTATTAACTTCACTAATAACAAAGTGGGAAACATGAAATTCCACTGCATGAATAGGAAGTAATAACAGCGAAACGAGAGCAGACATCAATATATAAAGCTCGCAACAACGTTTTGATAAATTGAACACAACAGTGAATAAATCACTGTTTATTTAAAATAATAAATTTAGCTGGGCAAATATATGAATGAAATAATTTTAGTAATAAACCCAATAAATTAAAAGAACGTCTATGTTGACTGATATTTTTATACACACACACAACACACACACTTAAAAATATCAGTCGCATGACTATTAACTTTACTAATAACAAAGTGGGAAACATGAAATTCCACTGCATGAATAGGAAGTAATAACAGAAAAACGAGAGCAGACATCAATTTACAAAGCTCGCAACAACGTTTTGATAAATTGAACACAACAGTGCATAAATCACTGTTTATTTAAAATAATAAATTTAGCTGGGCAAATATATGAATGAAATAATTTTAGTAATTAACCCAATGAATTAAAAGAACGTCTATGTTGACTGATATTTTTATACACACACACAACACACACACTTAAAAATATCAGTCGCATGACTATTAACTTTACTAATAACAAAGTGGGAAACATGAAATTCCACTGCATGAATAGGAAGTAATAACAGAAAAACGAGAGCAGACTTCAATTTACAAAGCTCGCAATAACGTTTTGATAAATTGAACACAACAGTGAATAAATCACTGTTAATTTTGAAACAATACATTTATAGGGCACGTATATGACTGAAATAATTTTAGTTATTAACCCAATAAATTAAAAGAACGTCTATGTTGGCTGATATTTTTATACACACACACAACACACACACTTAAAAATATCAGTCGCATGACTATTAACTTTACTGAAGACGAAGCTGTAAATAATTCAGTTTTGCTTCATGAAGAGGGAGTAATAATAACGAAATCAGAGCTGTAATAATTTGTAAAAAGCTCACTAGAACATTATCGATGAATTGAATGGTATTCCTTTCACACACACGCACACACACTTTAGGTGTATCGTTCAGTCATTTCGGTTTTGTAGTTCAACTTTGACCTGGTCCCAAAGTTCGTCCAGAATTTCCAGGTCAAAGATTTTTTTTTCAGGCTCTAATTGTTTTGCAAGTTGCTCCACCATTCTAAATCTTTGTTCAAATTTTG
>Ga0209344_10004686_pt1 | contig 12348 bp, 11 predicted proteins | sample Cruoilmetagenom6_FD_187293 | JGI IMG/M metagenome (GOLD analysis project Ga0209344, IMG submission 187293) | Oil polluted marine microbial communities from Coal Oil Point, Santa Barbara, California, USA - Santa Barbara Oil Seep Sample 6 (SPAdes)... | ecosystem: Environmental > Aquatic > Marine...
GCCCAGAGACAATCGGGATTTATCATCGGCATCAGTTCAGTGGCCGGCGATCGCGGCCGTCAGAAAAACTACCTCTATGGTGCAGCCAAAGCAGGATTTACCACCTATTTATCGGGCCTGCGTAATCGGCTTTATAAAGATAAGGTGCATGTGTTAACGGTTAAACCGGGCTTTGTAAACACACAGATGACTGCCGACATGGATTTACCGCAAAAACTCACGGCAGAACCCGAACAGGTCGCCAATGCCATCTATAAAGCCCAGCAAAAAAACAAGAACAGCCTCTACACAAAAGGCATCTGGGCCTGGATTATGCGCATCATCCGAGCGATCCCTGAATGGCATTTTAAGAAAATGGATTTATGAAACGGGAACATTCATCAAAATTCTGGCTTTCTTTAAGCATTATTGTATTGATGCTGACCATCGCTTATTTGGGCCTCATTTACTTCAGCTATGACCTTCAACGCTTTAGCATGCTGTTTAATGCCGACAGTTTATATTTACCGACCTTGTTGGATAATCTGCTTTATGGACATGGGGCTTGGAAAGATTGGACCTTACCACCTGCGCCTTATTTTTTTCCTGATTTGCCCCTGTATTTTATTGCCTATGTTATAACCAAAGATGTCTATCTGGCTCATTTCATCTTTGCTTTATTACAAGGTTTACTTGTTTTGTTCTTCCTATATGGCATTAATCGCTTATTTTTTAGCCGTACACAAGCATTATTACATTCGGTTTTAGTGCTGGCTTTAATGTACTTATCTGTACTAGGCCACCCAACCATTCACGCCATAGTTAGTGGTCATCATTTTGGTGCTTTTCTGGCTATTTTAATGGGTCTCTATGTGTTTGCTCGGTGGCTGGATGTTGATGGTCGGAGTCACTCTTTGAGCATTATTTTAATCATCCTGATTGGTTTAACGGTGGCTTCAGACAAGCTATTTATTGTTCAGTTTGTGTTACCGCTTATCCTCACAATAACAATACTGCGCCTATTAACAGTGACCACTAATCGGGTCTTTTTGCTGACATTTGTAGTGGCTACTTCAGGCTTGATTTTGGGGTACTTGCTGCATGCCTTATGGGTGCCGAATCCAACCGGATTTTCGCCCGAATTTGGTTTTCAATATTTGGCAGCCAATTTTCCGATTATTGCTAAGCTCTTTTATAAAGTCATCAGTAAGCATATAGTTTACGGCTTAATTTTTATGACTTTTTACGGCCTACTTGTCTATAGTCTGACGCGATTTTTATTCTCCCGATTCGATCAAAACAAGTCCTTTTTATTTATCAGTCTCTTGCTCTTCTTAATATGTGCTGTAAACGTACTTGTCGTAGCTTTTAGTAATTTAACCATTAATTTCAGGTATTTTATTCCGGTGCTTTTTATACCGCTACTATTGTTACCTTTGTTGTTAATAATGATGAAACCCAAACACCAAATATTAATGTATTTCCCCCATACGGCTTTGGTGATAACCTTTTTATTGATGGGCTCACACTTTTATGAGAAACTTTCAAATCATCAATTGCATTCAAGCTATTACCCCAAAGCCATTCAATGTTTTGATGACTTTATCAATTCAACAAAAGCTCGTCATGGGGTCGCACAATACTGGGACGCCAAACGAACAGCACTCTTAAGCAAAAACAATGTATCAATCGCCGCTTATACAACGGATATTTATGCATACAATTGGATTAGTACCACGCAATGGCAAAAATCTCGGTATGATTTTGTTTTAATAAGAAACCAAAAATACAAACAGTATCAACTCGATCTCGAATTGTTAAAGCAGTTAAGTCCTAAGCAAATTAGCCATGAGTTCAAATGTGGCCTTTTCAGTATTCACTATTTCCCCCAGGGGCTTTACACGGAACCCGGACTGTGACAACGAAGCCTGATGCGAAATTAGCCCTGTTTGACTTCGACGGCACCATCAGCCGGAAAGACAGTATGCTGGATTTTATTCAATTTGTGGTGGGTAAGCCGAAATACTACAGTGGCCTAATCAGACAGTCACCGATGCTAATCTCTTATCTGTTAAAAAGAACCTCTAACAGTGAGGCCAAGCAGGCCTTATTGGGACACTTTTTTAAGCAATACACTGTGTCGGAATTTGAACAGTTGGCGCGGAATTACGCCAAACAACAGCTGCCACGAATTATCCGTCCCAGTGCCTTAAAACAGATTCATTGGCATCAAAAACGTCATCACAGGGTGGTGATTATTTCCGCTTCCATCGAAGATTGGTTACAACCATGGACAAAACACATCAAAGTTGACCTGCTAGCCACCCAATTGGACAAGTCCAGCAAGCACATCACCGGACACTTACTGGGTCACAACTGCCACGGTGCAGAAAAAGTAAATCGCTTAAAAAAGCATTTAAACGTTAATGATTTTTTATACATCTATGCTTACGGCGATTCGTCCGGTGACAAGCAAATGCTGGCCCTGGCAGACAAAGCACATTACAAACCTTTTCATTAATATTAAAATAAATTCCATGAAATTTAATCCACCCTTATTGAAAACCACTTTAATCAAACGCCATAAACGCTTTCTGGCCGATGTGACACACCCCGAGATGGGAGACTTCACCGCCCACTGTCCCAACACCGGCTCGATGAAAAATTGCTGGGTTGAAGGCGACACGGCCTGGCTGTTGGATTCAGAAAACCCCAAGCGCAAGTATCGCTTCACCTGGGTGATTAATGAAACCCAGGACGGTCACATGATTTGTGTTAACACCCATTTGGCCAATCAACTGGTTATGGAAGGCATTGAAAACAAGGCGATTGAAGAATTGCAGGGCTATGCGCAGGTACAACAAGAGGTTAAATACGGCGATGAAAATAGCCGCATAGATCTGCTACTCAGAGATGATGACAAAGTCGACTGTTATGTAGAAATTAAAACCGTGACTTTATTGGAATCCGGAGATGACTTCGATCAAGGTGCCGGCTTCTTTCCTGATGCCGTCACCACCCGCGGCCAGAAACATTTACGCGAACTGATTGAAATGAAACAGCAAGGTCACCGTGCTGTATTATTTTTTCTGGTACAACACAGCGGTATAAAGACAGTTGATGCGGCCAGGCACATTGATGAAAAGTATGCCGATTTATACGAACAAGCCAGGCAAGCGGGGGTCGAAGTCATCGCTTATCAGTCCGAAATTACAGCCAAAGGGATTGCCATTAAGCAGGCCGTAGAAGTTGTTTAAAATACAACATTAATCCAGATTTTTGTCTTTATACTCACATAAATCCACAATTATGCATTCTTTGCATAAGGGTTTGCGGGCTTTGCAGACGTAACGGCCGTGTAGAATCAGCCAATGATGGGCATCTTTTAAAAATTCCTTGGGTACCAGCCTCAGCAGTCTTTTTTCTACTTCTAAAACGGTTTTGCCGGGGGCGATTTTGGTGCGGTTTGAGACCCGATAAATGTGGGTATCCACCGCCATGGTGGCTTGGCCAAAAGCCGTGTTTAATATAACATTAGCGGTTTTGCGACCGACACCGGGCAAGGATTCTAAGTCTTTACGATTATCAGGTACCACGGAATCAAATTTGTCCACCAGGATCTGACAAGCCTGAATAATGTGTTTGGCTTTAGAATTAAATAAACCAATGGTTTTAATGTAATCCTTTAAGCCGTCCTCGCCCAGCGCCAATATGGCTTCCGGCGTGTTGGCTTGAGGGAATAATCGGGCTGTGGCTTTATTAACCCCAACATCGGTGGCTTGCGCCGATAAAGTCACCGCCACCAATAATTCAAAGGCCGAACTATACTCTAGCTCGGTGGTGGGCTCGGGATTGTTATCACGCAGGCGGGTAAAAATTTCGGTGCGTTTTTGTTTATTCATGGTCTTGAACCTGTGCAAGCGCCTGATCCAATTCTGCTAATAACTTGATTTTATCGGCTTGTTCTTGATGCCAGCTTTGGTTTAATTCAGTGATTACAGATTTGGGGTCAAAATGTTGATTGTGCCAAAAGTCAGGATGGCTTTGTTTAACATTAGTGAGATTTTGAGTGGCAAACCCGGAGGCTAAACCTGAATCATCTAATAGTGCGTCGACCTCTGTCATAATCGCAGTCAATAATTCCAATTCCTCATCTGGTAATTCATATTCTTCAGGGATATGCTTAAGACCATGGGCTGTTTTAAGTTCTACATCAGTCAATCCCAGAACTTCTAATTTTTGCAGATAGTTATCGCTGTTAAAAACATCTTTATCAAGATCAATGACCACATCAGCGTGGTGTAATCCCATAATCACCGACAGGCGGTAAAGTAGATAAAAGCGATAAAAAGCATGACGACCATGTTGCGGCGTTAAAAAAGGTAAAAGCGGGGCCAAATCAGCACACCATTGCATCAATTCATAGGCGTCCGCATAAGATTCATCGTCGCGATGTGACACAGGTATGTGTTTTCTTTGCGAACACCATAATTGTATCGGATTTCGATGTAAATACAGGATTTTGGCCTGTGGATAAAATCCCATTAACCATTGGATCCGAAGATCCATGCGGTTAAACTGCAATATGGGACGTTTATCAGCACTGGTTTCCAGTAAAAAATCAACATATTTGCGTAATTCGGGCCAACTTTCTTGAGCCGTTAAATATAAGCGTTCACTGCCAAAACTAACATGGTGATGTTCAGCCAAATCCTGTATAGAACGATAAGACGCCCAGTAATCCTCAATATAAACATGATCCACTTTAGGCTTTGTGTATTTTATTTGCGACAATAATTGTGGATGCAACGGTTCATACCAGGCTTTAAACCCCGGCAATTGATTAAAAATATGCCAAAAATACGACGTGCCGCTACGAAATCGGCCTAATATAAAAATAGGATTATGCTTCATACTCACTATTTTAACGCTTTATAACAATATTTTTCAGGGCAAATCCAACCCGTCGTTGGTCATCGCCACCAAAAGCTTGTGCATGACTCGTAACAGTCGGGCAAATAAAGCTCAATCGCAATAAGCCGTTATTTTTAATGACGTCTCGAGAACAAGCTATATGGAGTGTTCTGACCACACCAGTCTCATTACCAGTCCAATGAAGGTTATGCCCATTGACTTGTATCGATAGACCATTTAAAAACCCATCAGACAACGCATTAATGATATTAATTTCAATTTGATAATCATGTGGTTCAAGCCAGAAATCCAGGCTGGCTAGCTCACCCGGGCCTGACCACCTGAAAAAAAACTGTTCTGACTCAACCCATTCTCGACGATGCCAGTTTTGACCCCATAAAATTTGACCACAATTAAAATCAACTGTATCAGCCAGTTTATGTTGCCTAACATGATGATGTTGATAACGCTGATCTAATGCCTTATCAATATCAGCTGCCGGACTTAATTCGTTTAATTTCAAATCAGTGAGCATAGCCCGGTATTGATCAACAAACAGCTGTTGTGCATAGTCATACAACTGACAGTCTTCCCGGTTATTATCTAACACACGCTGACGCGCTAAATCACTGATCACCGGACGTTTTAAATGTTTATTTAATTTTTGGCTGTCTCCCATCGGGGGCCAATGCATGCGATAACACAATAAGCGCATGGAATCATCGAACCGGTCCAAAACCCCAAACCATAACGCCTGATCAAGCCACTTTTTAGCACGTTGGTAACGCTGCTGGTCTGTCAACAGCGCACCATTACCGGACAATAAAGGTTGTAAATCTTCAATCGTTTGTGGCGATAAAAAAACCTCCTGGGCACTGGGATCCTCATTAAAATCAAAAGACAAATAACGTACCATTCGATTTCTGACCAAGTTTCGGGTATCCGGATGACTCAAAAAATCCTCGAAACTTAATTGTCCATTTGTCACCAAATCATGCACAACGGTGTTTTTTTCACGCTTAATGAACTCATAGGTGGAATAAGACAATTCCACAGGATCACGCAGCATGGTCATGTATTTTATGGGGCGGTCAGTCAACATAGCAGCACCGCCGCCGCCAAAATGACCACGAATAAATTGAGCATCCTGAGCAATGGTGGCAGTTAAATCAGTTACCTGTCGCCATAATTGCTCAGACATAATTTTATCGGCCGAATAATAGCGGTCTAACAGAACAATTAAACTGGTGCCAGCGGTTTTTGGAATATGAGCAAAGTAATACGCCGCATCAATGGACTGATTAAAAAGCTGTTTAAACCAGGCCTTCATAGGCTTTTGCTAACCGGTGGGCATAATTTTCCGGACTAAAAAATGCGACACGCTCACGGCCTTTTTTTATCATGGCTTTGCGTTTGCTAGGGCTTTCAATTAACGTATTAATGGCGTCACGAATCTCACTAAATTGATACGGATCAACATACATAGCGGCATCTCCGGCCACTTCAGGCAATGATGATCGATTAGAACATATCACCGGGCAATCAAATTGCATGGCTTCTAATACCGGCAAACCAAAACCCTCATATAAGGATGGCATCACTAAGCAGGTGGCATTTTCATAGAGCATACCCAATTCATATTCCGGTACATAATCGAGAAAAACATAATCTTCTTCTTTAAGAAAATTATTCAATCCTTTTAACTGGCTTTCATGCATCCATGCTTTGCGACCCACCACCGCTAATTTATAGCCTTTTTTCACATAAGCCATGGCCTGAATAAGCTGTTTTATATTCTTTTTGGGTTCAATATTACCGACAAATAAAATATATTTTTGGGGTTTTAGCTTTTGAGCCTTTAAATACGTCGCGGCATCTTCACTGTGGGTGGGTGATGTTATTTTACGATAGGATTGATAAGTGACTGCGATTTTCTCTGCGGGAATACCGTAAATATTGATGATATCCTTCTTGGTATGTTCTGATACCGCTAAAATTAAATCTGCTGATTCAGCCGCCTGTTTAAATAAATAATAAAAATATTTTTTAAAATCCAATGTGGTGAACGGGATTTTCAATGGGATTAAATCATGTATGGTAATCACCGTTTTAACCCCGGGAATTTTTACCGGCCAGGGTGTGGTTAAGTGAAATATATCGGGTTTTTCGGTGGGCTTAATTTTGGTTAGTCGTTTGGTGGCAGCAAACATTCTGTTGGCCATATGAAAAACATCGGGGATATTCTCTATGTAACTGTATTTATCACCACCAACCTTAGATAAATAATTATCCGGATCGGGTTCCACATAATGTGGGACCACTCGATGCGATTTGCGCGAACGTAATAAAAAGCTGGCCTCTCGCAGTTTGCGAAGCCATTGATAATTTAACCAGGGATGTAATCGTACTTCATCTTGATCAAATAAATTCACCTCATCCAGTAGGGCGTTTTCACCGGTCACAAATTGATTATCCGTCAGCACAGCCACTTCATAATCCAGTTTTTGATAAGCATCCAGCGTGGTTATGCCATAGGTTTTAATACCGGAACCATTTTTTAAGGCTAAATTAAAGCCATCCACCAATATATTTATTTTTTTATCCATTCATGTCCCTCTTAATGACTTTAACGGAGTAATCATAAGTTAATGTATTGTATCGGAAAAGGCCTTCACATTAAATTAGCCCGAGATATTGAATTTAATTTTTATCAGGTACATTAACGCCAAATAACAAAAAAACGGTCATGTTTTCGGAATCCACTGATGGTTTTGTGAATTGGCACCACAAAATTCCGCTAACTCATGGCTTGTTAAATATTTATCAATGAGCACATCAAGATTTGATTCAATCGCCTGATAAAGCTGGATATCTGCCTGATTCATGCTCTCAATCACTTCACGCTCACCCTCACTGATGTCGTCAATGGAAAGAGATTGTGGCGATTGATTACGTCGCCTATAAAACAAGTCAGACAAACCCAAAAATTGATGCAATAACAACAAAGTCTCATCAAAACATGCAGTGGTACCCACCAATGAAAAACAGCCCTGTAAAGCATCCTGCGCGATTGTAAACAAAGTGTCATCATCCGGTGGTGATTGATGTAAATAACCACTAAATCGTCGTGCCTGGCCGTTATTTAACTCAGGGCTGGTTCCGCTTTCAATAAAATCAGCCAATCCCAAATCACAGGCTTGTTGATGTAATGGATGATCCTCTTTATGGCTCACATAGTTATAATACGATAACACCCGAGACAGCGGATCTCGCAATAAGGTCAGATGAAACACAGGCGCCGCCGGTAAATGTTGATAAAGTGATGAATGCAAGGGATGATGACCACAGATAAAACGGGGCGGATTTTTCTTAAGTTTGAGAATATCAGGGTAACGCTTAAATTCCGGGGCATTCAGATGCAACACATCAGATAAACGATAATTTTTTGCCAGAATGGTTTCTAAAGTGGTTCCACCGGTCTTAGGAACATGAGAAAACACCAGGCGCGGCATTTGATTCTGTAGCGCTTGCTCAGGCGTCAACACCCATTGTGTTAAAAACCCGCAGCTTCGTTGAAATTGTTCGATGTCCTGATTCACACAATAAATAGTATTTAAACCGCTGATTTTACCTTATTTTTGAAAACGGTTTTTAGAGGTTAAAAAGGGACGGCTGAATCAAAAGCCAAGGCAGCACCACTGCCTGGATGAATAAATTGTAACAAGGTACTGTGCAAATGCAATAAATCGCGTTTTTTATTTTGCTGTATTTGTTCAATGGCGATGACCTGCTCACGACTTAACGACGCCGCCTGGTATAGACTGTCCGCCACAATCGGCAATCCGATGTGCCATAAATGCACCCGCAACTGGTGCGAGCGTCCGGTCACAGGCTGCAAATCAATTAAACTGGAATGGTCTTCGCGCTGAGTTAATTGCCAGTGGGTTAAGGCTGATTTACCATTATCATGATCCACTTTTTGTTTGGGTCGATTGGGCCAGTCGCAGATTAACGGTACATTAATTTTACCCTGGCTTTGTTTGGGATGACCGATAACCCGAGCCACATAGCGTTTGTCCACTTGGCGCTGTTCAAATTGCTTATTCAAATGCGCTTGCGCCGGCTTATGTAAAGCCAACACCATTAAACCGGAAGTTTCCATATCCAATCGATGGACACAGCGAACCGTTGGGAAATCATCTTGTAATCGACTAATTAAGCAATCCTTGTAAATCCGTCCCGGCACTGACAACAAACCCGCCGGCTTATTCACCACCAGAATGTCCTCATCTTGATAAACCAGCTCAATGGCTGTTTCGGGTGGTTGGTAATTCATCACTTATCGCTTCTTTTTAAAGCGGTCTTTCCGAGCGGCTTTTTTCGCGGCTTCTTCAGCCAATATCTGTTCCACCTCAGCCACCTCCTGCTTTTGCATGGCCGGCGTTTCTAAGGTAATTCGGCCTAATTGTCCTTGCCTGAATTCAGTGATTAATTGACGATAAAAGCGTTCCATATCCGCTTGATTCCCGGCTTTGACAAAATGCCGGGCTATGGCCATGGCTTCCATTAATTCATAGACCGCCATCTCATCAGCGGCATCAAACTCAGCATCCAGGCTGATTTGAAAGCGCGCATGAATGGCTTCGGGATAATGAGCCGCTAAGAAGGCGGTGAGAAAATGGGCCACATCACCCATATCCACCACTGAAGACTTAATACTGCCGGCAATGGCCAAACGATGCGCACTATACTGGTTATCAAAGCGTGGCCACAGAACACCCGGTGTGTCATGCAAAATCACATTCTTCGGTAATTTAATCCGCTGCTGACGTTTGGTCACCGCCGCTTCATCTCCGGTGGTAGCGATACCGCGCTCGGCAATCACATTAATCACTGTTGATTTCCCGGCATTGGGGACACCCATAATCATCACTTGAATCGGTTTTTTATTGACCTCACGTTCGGGGAACATGGCGCGACACCAATCCGGAATTTGCTTCATCACCGCCGGTTCGGACTGACTGACGGCATAGGCTTTGGCTTGATCCACTTGTTCAAAGGACTGCAACCATTGCTGAGTTATCTCGGCATCAGCTAAATCCGCCTTATTTAATAACTGAATGGTGGGTTTATGTCCGCGAATTTTAGCCAATAAGGGATTCTGAGAACTATAAGGCAACCGTGCATCCAACACTTCAATCACCAAATCCACTTCCGGCAATAAAGCGCGGATGTCTTTTTGGGCTTTGTGCATATGGCCGGGAAACCAATTAATCGTCATAAAATCTGACTCATGTTATCAAAACAGACATTTTACATGACAGCAAGCTGCCGCGTCTTGAAAACCGACGAATCATCCCTAATTTACAGTCATCTTAAAATTTAACGATTATTATGAGCCAAACAGCCAAAAAACATACCTTTCAAGCGGAAGTCAACCAGGTTCTTGACCTGGTTATTCATTCCCTGTATTCCAACAAAGACATCTTCCTGCGTGAATTAATCTCAAACGCCTCAGATGCCTGCGATAAATTACGCTTCGAAGCGATAAAAAACAAAGACCTCAATGCCGACGATTTACATATCAAGGTGGATTTTGACAAAGAAGCGAAGACCATTACGGTCACCGATAATGGTATCGGCATGAGCCATGATGAGCTGATTGAAAATATCGGCACCATCGCCAATTCAGGCACCAAGAAATACCTCGAATCCATCGCTAAAAAAGACAAAGCCGATGCCAACTTAATCGGTCAGTTCGGGGTGGGTTTTTATGCGTCTTTTATCGTCGCCAAAGAAGTCGAAATCAGAACTTTAAAAGCCGGTGCTGATTCAAACCAGGCGCTGTCATGGCGTTCAGACGGTAAAAACGATTACACCATTGAAGAAATTACAAAAGACATCCACGGCACCGAAGTCATCTTACATCTCCAAGACGACGAAGCCGAGTTTGCCGACGACCACCGCCTGCGTTCCTTAATCAAAAAATACTCAGAGCATGTGGCTTTCCCGATTAAAATGCTGGAAGTGATTTATCCCGAAAAGGACGAAGACGGTAACGACAAGCCGACCAAAGAACCTGAGTACGAAGTGGTCAATGACGCCAACGCCCTGTGGAAGAAAAACCCCAGCGATATCAAAGATGAAGATTATCAGGCATTTTATAAGCAAATCAGTAATGATTTTAACGACGCCGCTTTCTGGAGTCACAATCACATCGAAGGCACCCAGAGCTACACCAATCTATTATACGTTCCGAAAAAATCCCCCTTCGGTATGTTCCAAAACCCGGACGATCGTGAAGGCTTAAAACTTTATATTAAACGTGTTTTTATTACCGATGCCTCTAAAGAGTTACTGCCGAATTATTTACGCTTCGTTAAAGGCCTGGTCGATTCCAACGACTTGCCCTTAAACGTCTCGCGCGAAACTTTACAGGACAACCCACTGTTACAACGCATTCGCACCGGTCTCGTTAAACGTGTGCTGGGCATGTTGAAAAAGAAAACCAACGACAGCGAAGTCTATGGTGAATTTTGGACTGAATTTGGTGACACCTTAAAAGAAGGTGTGGTGGAAGATTTCTCTAATCGCGAAGCGGTGCTGAAACTATTGCGCTTTGCTTCCACCCATAATGATGACGCGACTGAAAATGTCTCTTTGGATGACTACATCAATCGCATGCAAGATAAGCAGGATAAAATCTACTTTATCACCGCTGAATCTTATGCCGCCGCGAAAAACTCACCACATTTAGAGTTATTCAAAGAAAAAGGCATTGAAGTGCTGCTGATGCACAGCCGTATTGATGAATGGATGATGGGTCATGTCCAGGAATATGACGGTAAACAATTCCAGTCAGTGGCCAAAGGTAAAATTGACCTGGGTGATGAAGATAAAGATCAGGAAGATAAAACCTCAGAAGAGGACAAAGACTTTTTGAAAAAACTGACCGAGCAACTTAAAGACCAGGTCAGCGAAGTCACTGCCTCAACCCGCCTGGTGAATTCTGCCAGCTGCCTGGTGATGGACGAACACGCCATGGCCATCCACATGCAAAAACTGATGGAACAAGCCGGCCAAGCCATGCCCGGCCAAAAACCGGCGCTGGAAGTGAACTTGAACCATCCGTTGGTGAAACACATCGAAAACATGGACAACGACGAACAGTTCAAGCAATGGTCCGAACTACTGTACGAACAAGCCCTCCTCGCCGAAGGTGGCCAACTCAAAAACCCCGCCGAATACGTTCAGAAAATGAACCAACTGATGCTGGATATGTTGGGGTAAATCGCTTAGCTTTAATAAAGCGATAAACTACAGGAGATCCCTCGACCGGTAATTTTCAAGATAGTTGTCGCTTATTTAGTTAAATTTACGCCACCTGTGATTGTTTTTGGTTGTCGGGATTTAGATGGACTTCATCGATGTAATCCCAGTTTCTAATATCACCTG
>Ga0209344_10004687_pt1 | contig 12348 bp, 9 predicted proteins | sample Cruoilmetagenom6_FD_187293 | JGI IMG/M metagenome (GOLD analysis project Ga0209344, IMG submission 187293) | Oil polluted marine microbial communities from Coal Oil Point, Santa Barbara, California, USA - Santa Barbara Oil Seep Sample 6 (SPAdes)... | ecosystem: Environmental > Aquatic > Marine >...
GTCGGCCAGGCCGGTGCACTCGATTGCGCACGCTACCGTGCGTTCATCGCATGGGAACTCGGCGTGAGCGTCGAGGATGTTCAGGCGATGCTCCTGGGCGGGCACGGCGACGACATGGTCCCGTTCCCACGCCTGACCTCTGTCCACGGCATTCCTGTCTCAGACCTGATGAGCGAAGACAAGATCCAGGCCTGCGTAGACCGCGCCAAGGTTGGCGGCGGCGAGATCGTCAAGCTCATGGGCACCAGCGCGTACTACGCACCGGCACTGGGCACCATCCAGATGGCCGAGGCGATCATCAAGGACAAGAAGCGGATCATCCCATCCGCGGCCTACCTCGACGGCCAGTTCGGTCACAAGGGCCTCTTCGTCGGCGTCCCCGCCCTGCTGGGCAAGGACGGCGTGGAGAAGATCGTCGACTTCAAGCTCACCGACGAGGAGCAGGTGCTCTTCAACGAGTCCGCTTCGCATGTGGCTGACTTGGTGAAGGTCGTGACCGATCGCTTCCCTGAACTCGCATAAGCGAAAACTCAATCGATCCACAAATACACCCGCTTCATTGGCGGGTGTTTTTTATGCAGTCTGGATCGAGCATGAAGGCGGGCGAGCTACTTGCGTTTCTTTTTCTTCGCAGGCTTGGTGTTCACTGCATAGAGGTCACCGACTTTGTTGACGAACTTGTTGCGTTTCTTCTCTTCGTGCTCGACCAAGATATTCTCTGCATCCTCGCCCAGCGAGGTCATCAGGCGATAGAAATACGGCGCGGACCCGAGCCAGCGCTGCCAGCGTGCACGCATGTACAGGATGCTGATGGGCGCGATGATGGCCGCCGGGATGATGTAGAGCTTGATCGGGTTGGTGATCGCCATGATCGTGATCCCGATGGCGATGAACATGAGCACAAAGCCCGCGACGAACTGCCCGCCGGCCGAGAGCATCTGCTTGTGGATCAGGTTGCGTCGGTCCGCAACGCTCGAGAACTTCGCCTCTGGGTCGTTGCCCAAGATCCAGACAGAATCGGGGTCATCCGGGTCGAACACAACTTCGGGTTCTTCGTCCTCGGGCCGACTAATCGCGGATTTCACCCACTCCGGATCGATATCCGGGAGAAGTTCTTTGCGTGCTGGTCGGTCGTCCTTGGCCATGTCATGTCCCCACATGCGTTCTTTACCCGAATACATCGGTCGAGTGTTCCTAAACAATAGACAAACGGAGTATATCTATAATTCGAACTCGCCAAGAAACGAAGTGATAACCGCAGGGTTCATCATCTCTTGATGTGTTCAATATTCCCGCTCAACGGCTCGGCATCGGGTCTATTTCAGCCCTGATCCGTGTTGAGTCAGCTTGATCGTGTATAGAACGATCAGAAGCCATCCGTGTTGTACGGATTTTTACGCCGGGCGTTGCATAACGATGCTCAAGTGGATCGCTTCCAGAGCAATCGGTACCCGAGCAGGTTCCGCGCGTCCTCGCCCAGCGAGGTCAGCAGGCGGTAGTAGTACGGCGATGAATCCAGCCAGCGGATCCATTTCCAGATGCAGATCGGTAAGAGCATCGGCGATGCGATCCCCGAGATCAGCACGAGCATGGGCGATTCGATGGTGGCCGCCAGCCCGATCAACCCGCTCAGGCCCGTGATAATAAGCAAGGCGTACACAAACTGAGCACCGGGCGAGAAGAGTTGACGCGTAAGCGAGAACTGTGCGTGCTGAGTCTGTGCAGAGGCATTTTTGTTCGATTTGGTATACAAGCCACCCCGTGCCTGGCGGTGGGCCTCGGGCTGATCGAGATGGTCTGGGTCGAGGCCATCCGGGAATGTAAACTCAGGGTCTTCGACCCCCTGAAGAATAATGCGTGCCGATTCCGCGGCTTCCGAGTCCCGCAGTGCCTGGCGATCAGCCTTGATCTTCGAGATACTCCGAGGACGGTATACTTCAAAGAGCGGTTCTTGGTGGCTCATGGTTTCGGGCCGCGCACCATCGGCATCTCCACCATGGTCATGTCCTACTTTGGGAGATGGTCTTGGAGATGGTGGTTGTTCCATAATGCTGCCGCGATTATTGATGTCGATGAAACGATGTCGATGAAACCGCGCCCCCTTGCGAGTGTATACGGAATAAATCGGCTATCTGATCCACTGTTCTGATGGGCTTGTCGTAGTTTTTTGATCGAGAAAGGCGATGGACAGGGCCTATGATGAAGAATCACTGTCAAAATGAACCCAAATTCCACAGGTTGAGGAGTTCCTGAATGTTGAAAGTTAGCTACCCATGTGTGCTCGGTGCGATCTTGCTCGCCGGCATGACCACCGCGACCGTGCAGGCGCAGGACGCGACCGCGCCCGCCGCCGTGCAGTTCGAGGCCCCCGCGCCCTACACGCCCAGCTGGTCTGATAAAGAGATCGCGGCCATCGCGACCCAGCTCACCGGCACCTGGTCCCTCAAAGCAGCCAGCGAGGACGGGGCCGATGTCTCGATGAGCATCACCCCCGCGCCAGTCGATGGCATGGGCGACACGCTCTATGTCGAGAGCGTCTTCGCCGACACGCCATGGGAGCCATACCGCCAGTCGATGTTCCAGCTCTACCGCTACAAGGGCGAGATCCGTCTGCGGACCTATGAACTCGCGATCGGTGACAGGGCCCAGGGCGTGTTCAACGGCATGGGCGCCGCCACCGAAATCTTCCCGCCGATCGCAGCGGACAGCCTGATCGCCACACTCGATCTGGAGCTCCAAACCACCGAGACCGGATTCTCTGGCTCGACCCCATACCCATACCCGACCGGTGTGGGTGGCGCAGTCGAGATGACCTCGAGCATCACGCTCGATGGCGACGCGCTGCATGTCGCTGATCGCGGATTCGACGCCGAAGGCACCGTCGTCTGGGGCGCCCAGAAGGACGGCGTCGCCAAGTTCGTTCGTGGAGATGCGTACGCAAAGGCGAGCCGCACGCCGGACGGCATGGTCCTCATTGATTACATCAGCGATGCGGTCGAAGTTGGTCCAGAGCCCACCATGGGCGATGAACTCCATGTCCACTACGACGGATACCTGAAAAACGGCGTTGTCTTCGATTCAAGCTATGCACGCGATATGCCCTTCGTCTTCACCTTCCCTCCGGGGGCCCGTGCCATCACCGGCTGGGGCCTGGGCATGGAGGGCTTCGCGAGGGGCACCCATCGCAAGATCTGTATCCCCGGCTACCTTGCCTACGGCGAGCGCGGCAACCCGCGGGCGAACATCGGCCCCAACGAGCCATTGTTCTTCAACGCCTTTATGGCCCACATGCAGGGAGGCGAAGCCCCGTCGGCCCAGCCAGTCCCGTCTCAGGTTGATCCGCATGCAGGGCACAACCACGACTGATTAGGCGCTGATTTTTCGAGTTTCATACCCCACAAGCGATGCCCCGGCATCGCTTGTTTTCTATGATCCCTGCCCATGAGTTCAACAGACTTTTATACTGTCATTGGTGTGTCCAAAGCCGCCGACGCGGACCAGATCAAAGCCGCGTTCCGGGCCAAGGCGCGCAAGCTCCACCCGGATGTGAGCCAAGACCCCGACGCGGGCAAGAAGTTCTCCGAGCTCAACGAGGCCTACGAGGTGCTCTCGGACCCTGAAAAACGCGCCAAGTACGATCGGCTCGGGCACCAGCAGTATGTCTCCGGCCAGCCCGCCGCCCACGCCCGCGCCCAGCAGGTCGAATACTCCGATCTAGGCTCGATCATCGATGCGATGTTCGGTGGCAGCGGCGGCGGTGGTGGGGCCGGCGGCTTCGGCGGGTTCTCTTCAGGATTCGGCAACGCCCGCCCGCAACGACCACGCAAGGGCCAGGACCTCAAGCTCGGGCTGACAGTCGCACTCCTCGATGTGCACAATGGTGCGACCAAGCAGATCTCTGTCCCCAGCGGGGCCGGCTACAAGTCCATCGATGTCCGTATCCCCAAGGGCATCAAGTCCGGCGGCCAGCTCCGGCTCAAAGGACAAGGCGCCGAGAGCCCAACACCGGGCGGGCCCGCGGGCGATGTCATGCTGAGCATCAAGATCGCCAAGGACCCACAGTTCACACGCCACGATCCAGAGGGGCTCGATCTGACGCTCGATCTGCCACTGAGCATCGCCGAGGCAACACTGGGAGGCAAGGTCGAGGTTCCGACCATCGACGGGCGCGTGGTGATGCTCAACATCCCGCCCGCGACCGAGAGCGAATCGCGCTTCCGGATCGGCGGGCACGGGCTCAACGGGGCATCGGGCAAGCGGGGCGATCTCTACGCCAAAGTCCGGATCGTGCCACCCTCCGGGGCCCAGCTCACCGACGCACTCCGCGAGGCGCTCGCCGAGATGCAGGGGGAATCACAAGGCACAAAGGACGACCAGCCGGCGACAGAATCCAGCGATTAAGTCGGTTCCCGAGCGAGCCCCCCGTGGAATATCGTCTGAACCCATCGGCATGCGCCTCGTAAAAGTACTACACTGGTCGTTGCGGAAACACTTGTTTTTGCAACCAGATCGAAGGGGTCCGCGTGCTCAGGCAAAGGCATAACCTGTTTGTCACCTTGTTTGGTGGGCTCGATGCCGTCACGATCAGTGCCTCGGCTGCGCTCGCGCTGGTGATCCGCACGCATCGGTTCGATCAGCCAACCCCGAACACGCTCGAAGCGTTCGTCGAAGAATCGCTCCTGCTGTTCGTAGTGCCCCTCACGCTGCTGACGATTATCTCGTTTCGGCTCTACAAACCCCGACGCGATAAAGCCCTCCTGGGCGAGCTGGGGCAGGTTTTTAAGGCTTCTTTCGTCTCCGTGATGCTCGTCATCGTGGCCCTGTGGGCGGTCGGCTCGGCTCGGCTCGATGCGGTCGGACCACCACCCGAGCAGTATCCAGGCTGGCGATTGGCCACCGATCCGCTGCGTTTTCAGCTCTTGATCCTAGGGGCCCTGCTCCCATCGATGATCGGCTCGTCACGCATGGCACTGCGTCTGGGGCTGCGATCCATGCGGAAACGGGGCTGGAACATGCGCCATGTCGCCATCGTCGGGGTCGGGCGTCTGGGCCAGATCACCGCTCGCACACTGACCCGCAACTCGTGGACCGGGATCCGTGTGGGCTACTTCATCTCGCACCACGAGCAGACCGCCCGGCGGGCCTGCCTGAATCTCCCCGTCGAAGGCGGCATCCGCGAACTCGAAGCGGTGCTTGAGCGCAAGCCCGTCGATGTTGTGTACTTGGCGATCCCCAGCGCGATGTCGGCTCAGCTGCCGGCGATCCTGCGTCGCCTCGAGCGATTCGCCGTCGATGTGCGGATCATCCCCGATGTCCATCCGCGCTATCTGCCTCAAAACATGGTGATTTCAGAGCTCGAAGGCATGCCGATCCTGAGCTACCGCGAGAGCCCCATGGCTGGTGTGGGCGGCGTGATCAAGCGAGCACTCGATATTATCGGAGCATGTGTCGGCATCGTGCTCTTCGCACCCATCATGGGCGCGATCGCGCTATTGATCCGGCTCAATAGCTCAGGTCCGGTATTGTTCAAGCAAGAACGCGTCAGCCTCGGCGGCGGCACCTTCCAGATCTGGAAGTTCCGCACGATGGCTGATGATCCATCGGCTGCGGGGAAAGATGACGGCGAGTGGACGACCAAAGACGACCCCCGGATCACCCGGCTCGGGCACTGGCTCCGCAAAACAAGCCTGGATGAGCTGCCTCAGTTCTTCAATGTGCTCCGCGGGGACATGGCCTTGGTCGGCCCGCGTCCAGAGCGACCCGAGCTCATCGACAAGTTCCGCGAGGACTGGCGCGGCTACATGCTCCGCCAGCAGGTCAAGGCGGGGATGACCGGGTGGGCACAGGTCAACGGGCTCCGCGGCGATACCAGCCTGCGCAAACGCCTGCAGTATGATCTGTTCTACATCCGCAACTGGAGCGTGTGGTTCGATCTTCGGATCTTGTTGATGACCATGTACCGAGGATTTGTCCATCGGAACGCTTACTAACACCATCCAAACAAGTTAAATATTGGTGTTTTTATTTGGACGACATCGAGAGCCAGGGTTGCGAAATCAGATCAAATGCCGTATAACTGGTGCAGATAACGAAAAACCAGTCGGCATCATGTGGATGCTTGCTGATCAGTGTGCGGTTTATTCGCAAAAATCAAGGGTAAAGTGAACGGGGATTCCCGGAACCCTTTGCGATTTGCGGACGAATAGACATACGAACGAATGGTCAAGGTGCCGCTGTCGCTCTTCCATCCTCCGGGGTGAATCGAGTGTTCAGGCATCGGAACTCAAACAAGTCAGTGCTTCAAACCGCCTTTGGAGTTCAAAATCGCGGTTCTTGGGCATATTGACAGATGGAGGTCGTCGTGGAAAGACGGAAAAACGCATTTACACTCATCGAGCTGCTGGTGGTCATCGCGATCATCGCGCTGCTCATCGGGATTCTGTTGCCGGCTCTTGGGCAGGCGAAGCGATCGGCACTCAATGTGGTTTCGATCAGCAACATGAAATCACTCAACACCGGCTCCGCCAACTACGCCGCGGATAACTCGGATCGCATCTACAGCTACACATGGCGTGGCGGCGTGTCCTACATGATCCCCGGGGTGGCCAATCCCAAGACCGGTACGGACGACGGCGATGCGGCCGCTTTCCAGAACATGGACATCCTGATCCGTGCGACTGGACGCTCGGCGGGTACTTACCGAATCATCAAGTTCCGTGGACGCCTCCCGCACCGGCGCTACTCGCACCTTGTGCTCCTTGACTTCCTGACCGATGTCCAGCCAGAGCCCATCGCGGCGAGCCCGTTCGACCGCAACCTGCTCGATTGGCAGGCAGATCAGAAGGCCTACATGGATGACCTCGCAGGCAGCAACCTGCCATACGCCAATGGTACTCCGGGCCCAGGGTACGACCAAGATGGACGCTGGACAGACCTTGCAGTCCTCATGCGTTGGCCGTTCGCATCGTCCTACCAGACGGTGCCCGCGGCATGGAACTCCGACGGGATCGCCGGAGCACCCACCTTTATCCCGGTTGATAACACGCCTCACCTTTTCCAGGACGCACCGGGCGGTGCCCCGCTTGGACGCCGACGCTACACCCAGGTCGCGCATCCTTCGGGCAAGGTTCACACATTCGAAGAGTTCGATCGCTTCTCGGATAAGGACGGGCTCTACTTCGCCTACCCAGAAGCCAAGCCCAACCTCGGTTTCTTTGACGGCTCCGTCCGCTCAGAATCAAGCGCTGATTCCAACCCAGGCTGGAACCCCGATACCCCGGATCAGGAATGGCGTCAGCGGTATATCCCGCTTGATACCTTCCCGCTTCCTAAGGACGGCTTAGAAGACAACACCGTCGAGTACTGCCAGCGTTTCCGCTGGACCCGTCACGGGCTCCAAGGGATCGACTACGGCGGCAAGGATGTTGGGCGACGCCAGTACAACCTCCCACAGGAACCAGCCGAAGGCTGCGAAGTTGGTAACTGATCAACGCACCAGTTAGATAGAAACACGAGTCCCCACCGCAAGGTGGGGACTTTTTTATGCGCTCACGAGCAGAGTGTGCAGCGCGCCCAATGCCAACCACCGGTCGAGCAGACAAGCCATGCGTAGCTTCGCCACAATCTGTTGGAGCGGTATGCATGCCAAACCGGGGATGGTATACGCTGCATCGTACCCAAAGGGCTCGACCTGCCTTGATCGAGAAACAGACTGCTGCTTGAGCCGGGCTCGTGGGCATCAATGACCAGGTGATCCAGGCGATGGGATGGGGGCACGCACAGATCCTGCGCAGGGAAGGCTCGGTGTTCATTTCTGGCCAAGAGTTGTTGGGATCCATGACCGTGTGTTACAGGATTGATGTGATACAGGATTGTGCGGAGCTATAAAAAAACCAGCCCGGCTGGGCTGGTTTGTAGGGGGTATTGCGCAGTTGCTGGATCAGGGAAAGCTTGGCAATGGCCTTATGGCCCGCGGTAGCGGGATCGGCGGATCTCGGCCTTGCGGGCTTCGATCTCGGATTCCCAGAAGGCGATATCGATCACATCTTCAAAGCCTTCAAGGATCGCAGGCATCCGCATGTCCTCGGCCTGGTTGAGCAGACGCTTGTAGGTGCCCAGGTGCTTGGTCATTTGGTTGAGCGCTGAACCCATCTGGCGGACATCGCCGCCCTGGAGGTTCGCTTCGCGGAAGAACGACTGGATCGTGGACATGAGTCGCGAGCGAAGCTGCTTGGACTTCTTCACATCACGAGAGACAATCTCGTCGGCTTCATCGCCAGCGTTGTCCCATGGGCCGATCTCATGAAGTTCTGCGAAGTCTTCGAGTGATCGCCCGTTTTCAGTGCCCTGTACAATTCCGTACTTCACGGCTTGGTTGTAGGTCAGGGTGAGGATGTCATCTGGGCCGCTGATGGTGTCGTAGTCATCCCCGAGCCCTTCGGTGCTGTCGTAGAGCTTCCAAGTGCCGTCACGCTGTTCTTTGGCGTACAGGGCTGATTTGGAGAGCATCATGGCCTTGATCACAAAGCCCGAGTAGCCCTGGCCCTCCGCGGCGGATGTGAGCTTGTTAGCCCAGATAGAGTTCATCTTGAGATCCACCTCGGCGCTGCCGGTGGCGTTCATGGTGTAGACCACCGCGCCGCCGAAGTCAGAGCCGGGCACCATGGTGATGGTGTCGCAGTTGAATGCGGGCCAGATCGAGGCGCTGATCGCGGACTCGATGAGCATGTGCATCTTGAAGTACCCGCGGTACTCGTTCATGATGTCCACGATCTCCTTGGCACACCAGACCTCGCCGCCGCCGGAGTTGATCCGGAAGACCACATCGGTGACGCCCTGCTCTTTGGCGTACTCGAGGGAGTTGGCGATGCCCAGCGGGTAGATATCCTGCCCGAAGGTGCCATTCATGGGAACCTCGAGGATGAGCTGATAGCCATCGCGCTTGAGGATCTTGTTTTCTTCTTCAGCCGCGGACTCCATTGTTGGGAGTTTGGCCGGTGTGGACACGGTGCCGGTACCCGAATCAGTACCCGAGTCGGTATCGGTGACCATGTCCTCGTCTTCGGTGATCGATTTGATCATCCGGCGGTCGAGTGTGATCCGGGTCGAGATGCCGTGCACCTTGGTGTCCATTTCGACGCTTCGGCGGGTTTTGGAGATGACGGTGCCGTTGTAGACGGTGCCGTCACGGAGGATGACCTCGTCGCCGATGGCGAACGCGGAGAACGCACAGATCGCACCGGCGAGTGCCGTGATTTTGAGTGCGGTGTACGATTGGCGGGCTTTAGAGCCTCGCTTTTTAGCTTGATTGTTCATGCACTGATACCTCTCGTGGTGAATAATTGTGCTGGTTGACCCCCGTAGGGTATCAGGAATCGTTCGATTTGCCAAGGTTGATGTTGCTTTTTTGCACGAGTTTTGAGGCTCCATAGGCTATTATTCGCGGTGAATACACGCTTTGATGTCATTGTGGTCGGTGGGGGGCACGCCGGGGTGGAAGCCGCGTGGGCGGCCGCGAATCGGCTCTCCAAGCCAAGCTCTGTGGCGTTGGTGTCCATTGATGCCTCCAAAATCGGTGTCATGAGCTGTAATCCAGCCATCGGCGGGCTCGCCAAGGGGCAGCTCGTCCGCGAGATCGACGCGATGGGCGGCGTCATGGGGCTGTTGGCCGACGCCACCGGGATCCAGTTCAAGGTGCTCAACACCTCCAAGGGCTCGGCCGTGCACGGGCCACGCTGCCAATCAGATAATATTGCATACGCCAAGGTCGCCCAGGCGATGATCCACGATCGTTCCGAGATCGAGGTGATCGAGGGCACGGTCGAAGCCATCGAGACCCAGCCAACGGACGATCACTCAACAGCCGCCCAAGCCGTCACCGGCGTGCGGATCATGCACAACGGGCAAGAACGGGTCCTCGAATCGCCCTCGGTGGTGGTGACGACGGGCACTTTCATGTCCGCGTTGATGCACATGGGTGACCAAAAGACCGAAGGCGGGCGTCACGGCGAGAAAGCGGCGACGGGGATCTCGCGTTCGCTCAATGCCCTCGGCTTTGAGCTCGGCAGGCTCAAGACCGGTACGCCGCCAAGACTGGCGATTGATTCGATCGAATGGGACCAACTGCCCGTCGAGGTCGGCGATGATGAACCCGTGCCGTTCTCCGAGCTCACGCCCGGCGGCTGGCAACTCGGAACCACCAACTGCGACCGATTCCCGCTCATCGAGCAGGTGACCTGCCGGCAGTCGAGCACGAATATAGAAGCTCACGACATCATCCGCCAGAATCTCGATCGCGCGCCGATGTTCACCGGGCAGATCGAATCCCAGGGCCCGCGCTACTGCCCGAGCATCGAGGACAAGGTCGTGCGCTTCCACGAACGCAACGCCCACGGCGTGTTCCTCGAGCCCGAATCACACAGCTCCGACTGGGTCTACTGCAATGGCATCGCCACAAGCCTGCCCAGCGACGTGCAAGACGAGATCATCAAACGGATGCCGGGGTGCGCCAATGCCAAGATCGTGCAGTATGGGTACGCCGTGGAATATGACATGGTCCGCCCGCACCAGATCTACACCACCGGGCAGACCCGCGCGGTGCGCGGCTTATTCTTCGCAGGTCAGATCAACGGCACCAGCGGGTACGAAGAAGCCGCGGCTCAGGGCTTGATCGCCGGGCTCAATGCGGCGATGCTCGCCGACGAGGGCGACGACTATGAGGGCTTCTCGTTCGGGCGAGATGAAGCCTACATGGGGGTGCTGATGGATGACCTGGTCACCAAGACCCCGCGCGAGCCGTATCGCATGTTTACGAGTCGGGCGGAGCATCGGTTGATCCTGCGGGCCGACAACGCGCCGGACCGGTTGACGCCCATCGCCCATAAGCTGGGCTTGCTCGATCACGATTTGGGTCAGCAGCGTTGGGCACTGTATACACAGCGCCAAACAGTGCTCGAGCACGGGCGGACGCTGCTCGATCAGACTCGCGATAGGGAGAAAACAATCGCCCAGCGATTGCTCGATCCGGACTACACGGTTGAGAACCTGATCGCGGCGATCGAGCCGGCATTGGGCGAACAGCCCGCAGGCATCTGGCGGACGCTGCACTCGGACAAGCGCTACGAGCCGTACATCGAGAGACAGAAGGGGCAGATCAAGCGGGCGTCCGAGATCGAGCATCGCCCGTTGCCCGATTGGATCGATTACAACCAGCTCGATTCGATGCGGACCGAAGCGCGCCAAGCGTTGAGCAAGTTTCGCCCGACGACCTTCGGGCAGGCGTCGCGCCTCGAAGGAGTGACGCCGGCGGATGTGACGCTGCTGAGCGTGCTTGTCAAACGAGCACGGGCGGCCCAGCGCGAGCTCGCCAGAGAGTAGTCGATTCGATTACTGAATGGCTGATTCGTTCAGCCGCCGAGCATGCGGATCTCGTCGCGGAGGATCGCCGCGAGCTCGAAGTTCTCCGACACGATCGCGGCGTCGAGGCGCTGTCGAAGCTCGGCCTTCTGGCTCACGGGCAGCTTGGGGATCAGCGAGTCCCGCATATCTTTGAGCATCGCGACTTCGCCGGATTCCTCGAACAGGTCCGCCTGGTCGATCGACTCGTAGTAGAGCTTGAGCGCGTTGACCCCTTCATCGATGGCGAGGATGGCGGCTTTGTTCTCTTCTGTTTTGAGCGCCTGGCTGGCGAGTGATCGGGCACGCATCATCAGGATATACGGGCGGTGCGATTCCATCGCGTAGCGATCGTCGGTCAGCTGGGCGTGGTTCGCGAAGAGGTCGAGCACACGCAGGTTGCGCGAGGTGTCGCGGACGACCGCTTCGTAGTCCTCGAGCACCAGCATCGCGATGTAGCGGTGGTAGTACTGCTGGGCCTCTTCGCGGAGGGCCCGGCAGTCGTCGGGGGTCAGGAACCGGGAGCCGCTGGACTCTTTGCGCTCGTGGCGCTCATGGCGGGCTTCTTCTTGGGCTTGCTGGGTGTCAAAATCGTTGGGCTCAAGGAACTGCTCTTCGTCATTGTTCTCGCCGTGGGCATCCGAATCATCGTTGAGCTCTGCGGCATCATCGGCTTCGATCTGATCCTGGTCGATCTTGGACTCGTGGTAATCGAGCAGCGAATCGAAGCCGTGGGGGCGTTTGCCGTCGGGGCGGGCGTGGGCCTGCATCTGGAGCAATCCCAGGTCCAGGCGCACCTGGATCCGGGGGGCGCCGTCGATCCCTTCGATCACTCGGACGGTAATTTGGCCCGGTTCAAAGGGCCATTCTTCGAAGAGTGGGGACAGGTCTCGTTCCATAAAATCTCTCAAATCGGGGCGCGGAATTGTGTATTATGCAACGGTTTTCGGATGA
>Ga0209344_10004688_pt1 | contig 12346 bp, 11 predicted proteins | sample Cruoilmetagenom6_FD_187293 | JGI IMG/M metagenome (GOLD analysis project Ga0209344, IMG submission 187293) | Oil polluted marine microbial communities from Coal Oil Point, Santa Barbara, California, USA - Santa Barbara Oil Seep Sample 6 (SPAdes)... | ecosystem: Environmental > Aquatic > Marine...
GTAAAAAACCGTTCCCACCGCGGCCAGAAGTAGTGATCGGGGTTGACCGATCCGGCAACGGCCAGGGCGCGGCCGTAGATGAGATCGCGGTCGACGAGACCGAAGTGGCGTGAGTCGAAGCTCTCGTCCCGGTTGTCGCCCATCATGAAGTAGTGGCCTTCGGGGACCGAGATGGGGCCAAAGGACCGCCGGGTCCGCGCGCCCGGGGTGAGCATCATGGCGTGGGAGCTGCCGTCAAGGCGCTCGGCCGCGACGACGCGATTCTCACCTTGCGGCTCGAAGGCCTGTGCGAGGTCTGGATCGAGGGGAGAGTAGGTGACTGCAGTGCCGTTGACCACGAGTCGGTTGCGAACCATGGCGATGGAGTCGCCCGGCAGGCCGATGACTCTCTTGACCAGGCGTTTGCCGTCCGCCGGCGAGGAGAGAACCACAATGTCGCCGCGGCCGGGATCTCCCCATTGGGCGATCTTCCACCGCGTATAGGGAATCTTGAGGTCATAGGCGAGCTTGTTGACGACGATGCGGTCGCCCTCGAGGATCGTCGGCTTCATGGAGCCGGTCGGGACGTCGTTCCAGTCGGCGACCGCCGAACGAAAGGCGGTGACGGCCAGTACGATGAAGACGATGGAGCGCAACCACTCCCGCCACGCGCGCACGACCCAGATGGAGGTTTTCTCAGTCATTGTGGGTTTTACGGCATTGGTCGCGTCGGGTTGCAACGGTGGTCGATGTCGATCCTCGTGCGCCTTCGACCCCGACTCACCAACCATTGTCGGCACAGCTCATTTGCTCGGCGTCGACTTGGCGGGGCCGACCATGGGCATCGGAAAGGAGGCGACCTTTCCGGATCCCTCGGTGATTCGTCCCCTGCCGGCCTTCTCCACCTCGTCGATCCGGAGGACCGAGTGGAGTGGAATGAACGTCCGTTTCACCCCGTCGAATTCGTTCTTGAGGCGTTCTTCGGATGAGTCGATCAGCAGCTTCGATCGTTCACCGAAGAGGAGCTCTTCGACCTCGACGAAACCGAAAAGCCCACCCTGCGCCACACTCGCGGCGTAGATCTCGTAGACCTCGCCTGCGCTGATGAAGTTGATGCGGTAGATGGTCTTCACAGTCATCTCGAGGAGGCTACCACAGAGACTTTCGTCATTCGCCGGTGTAGACCCGGATTCTCTCCTCGACGGCACGTCGGCAGACAGAGCACAGGGGTTTGACCCCCCGGGTGAACATCAGACAGTCGATAGCTGGGCGATAGAGTCCTTTGGAGACATATCCCCCGCCTTCAAAGGCGCCGACGATCCCCATCTGGCCGCTCTTGACCATGAAGTCGTCGACCGCGGCGACCCGTGCGAGGGCGTGTTGGTCCTCGGCCCGTTGGAGCTTGTCGACCTTTTCGTGGTCGGCGCCGGAACGCGCCGCCTCAGCGATTTCGGCGTTGAGGACTCGCCGATCGGCCTGGTAGGCGAGATCGGCATCGTCGAAGGTCCGTTTGTCCCAGGCGGTGGGCAGATCGGTGTCCTCGGCGACGAGATCGCCCCACTTGAGGGCGGCGGGATCGAGGAGGGCCGTGATGTTCGGGGCGATGGGTTCGACATCCTGGGAGTAGAAGTCATCATAGGCGGTGCTCGATGTGTAGTACTCATCCGCGAGACCACCAAAGGAATGGCCGAATTCGTGCATCAGCAGATAACCGGCAAACGGGCTGTGGGCCGCAAAGGTGCAGAATCGGTTGTAGAGACCACCGCCGCCGTATCGGTCGTGGTTGACCATGATGACCAGGGTGTCGTAAGGGACGTTGGCAGCGATATCGCGCAGATCCCGGTTGGACTCCGTGAGGAGATAACGTGGCGATCCGAAGCTGTAGAACGAACCACCCACTGCGGTCGATCTCCAGACGCCCTTTGTCGGTTCATCCACCCCCGAGTCGTGGGAGGGTAGGAGCACCCCACGGATGTTGATCCGGTCTTTTAACGAGGCGTACGGTTCCTGGGAGAGAAAGAGATTGGTGAATCGTTCGACATCGGCGCTAAAGACCTTTGTTTCCGCCGCGGTATAGCCTTCGGCAACAAAGGCGACATCGAGGCTCGAGTGAGGATCGCCGGAGACATGGCCATCGACCACGGTGACACCCGGTCGTGGGTTCTCGATGGCAATCTCGAGAGCGGCCGGATCCACCGCGAACTCGACGAGGACCTCGGGCGAGCCCCCCTGTGGCCGTGTGCTCAGGCTAAGAGTCACGGGTCGGCGCGGGAACGGCAGCAGCACCGTTTCGTGATAGACCCTGGTGACGCCATCACCGGCGGGTTGGGTCAATCGGTACTCGCCGAAGTAACTGTCGAATCCTCCTTCGAAAAGCACTTTACCGGTCTCTGTTTCGATCAGTCGTGCCGTGTAGATCCCGTATGGGTGGCGGTCGATCAGATGCTCGACCGGGCCGGCCCAGCGACCCTGCCGAACCAAACGGTCGATGGCCATGTACTCGTTTGCCTTGTCGCCATACTGGTAGAAGTCCACCCGCAGCGTTGCGTCGACGAAATGTTCGTCAAATTCGCTTGCTGCGATCGTGTGAGTCACGCCGATGATGAGGCAGGCCAGCAGAAAACCACGTCCGATTCGAGACATCATTCCTCCCTCGTGACGGCCGATGGCCGCCCGATCAGATGATGCTACCTGAGCAGGCCGGATGGTGCTCGGGGTAACCGACGGGCCTGACCAGCGTAATCTAGTGTCATGAGACGTGGTCCATTGATTCTCGCGGTGACGCTCACCGCCACCGGGTTGGCGCTCGGTCCGGTCCAGGCAGCCGAACCGGAAAGGGCCTTTGGTTTCGACGCGTGGTCGACCGAGATCCGAGAGAAGGGTCTGAATCCCGACGATGTGGTCTACCCATTCGATGTGTCTCCCGCCATGGTTGAATGGGCTGAAACGGCCGTCGAAGGCGGGGGGAGCATCGGCGAGATCCAGAGACTGGTCAGGGTTCAGGACGCCATGTTCAAGGACGGAGCGTTCGATTTTTCCTATGACAGCTATCAGACTCTGACGGCGCAAGAGGCGTTCGATGCTCAGAAGGGCAATTGCATCTCGTTCACGGCGCTCTTTGTTTCCTTGACACGGAGCGTCGGTGTGCCAACGCGCTTGATGTCGGTGGAAGGGACCCCTCAAGTGAGGCGCGAGGGCGATCTGGTGGTCATCAACCGTCACGTGGTGGCGGCCTTCGAGTCCGGAAGTGATGTCGCGATCTTCGATTTCAACCTGACGTCAGAGGAAGAGTTGATCGGCCGACGGGTTTTGGATGATGTGGAAGCATCGGCCATGTTCCACAACAACCTGGGTGGGATGGCCCTTCGGGACGGGCAACCGTCAACCGCCCTGCGCCATTTCCAGATCACCACGGCTCTGTGGGCGGATTGGCCGGTGGGTTGGGTGAATTTCGGGGTCACCCTGTCGCACCTGGGCGAGGATGAAGACGCACTCGGCGCCTACAGCCGAGCGCTCTTGGTGGATCCCGGGAACTCTTCGGCCCTGATCAACATGGCATACGTCTACCTGAAGTTCGGTCGTGAGGACGAGGCCAGGATCGCACGGCTCGCCGCCGCCAAGACGACAGAGAATCCTTTCGCCCTGGTGGCCATGGCGGACTCGGAGATGATCCGTGGGAACATCTCCGAGGCGGCCCACTATCTCAAACGGGCCAAACGGTTGTACAGACGTGAGTCCGCGGTCTTCAACGGAATGGCCCGGCTGGCCGAGAGAAGCGGGAAAACGCGTCGTGCGGCCAGATACCGGCGAAAGGCAGAAAAGCTCAGGAGCGCCGAACCAATGATCGATGCGGACCAGAGCCAAGAGATCCGGTGATCGTCGGCGGGTTTGCAATCGCAGATGGAAGGGGTTATCACTGAGAGTATGCGGTTGACCATTTTTCTGTGTCTCGTCGGTGTTGCGCTCAGTACCGCCGGCGATGTCCGCCGGCCTGCGGTGGCGGGGAGTTTCTACACCGATGATCCGGGTGCTCTCCGAGCCCAGGTGGAAGCCTTGCTGGATGAGGCGAGAAGCGACACCTCCAGTGCGAACGCACGTGCGATCGTCGTTCCACACGCCGGCTACGCCTATTCGGGACCAACTGCGGCGGCGGCCTTTGTCCGTCTGCCGTCTGAGGGTATCCGCAGAGTCGTTCTACTCGGTCCGACCCATCACTACAGCTTCTCAGGTGGGGCATTGCCGGAAATCGGTGTCACGGCCTTCGAGACCCCGCTCGGATCGATCCCCCTCGACGTTCAAGCGCTGAAAGCCCTTCGCGGAGAACCACATTTCGGCGGTCCGGCCAATGCTCACAAGCCCGAACACTCGCTTGAGGTGGAACTTCCCTTTCTCCAGGTGGTCGCTCCCGAGGCCAAACTGGTGCCCATCGTTGTCGGGACCAACACCGATCTCCAGACCTGCCGGGAGATGGCCGCGTCCATCGCCGCTCTGCTCGATGAGGGAACGGTGGTCGTCGTCTCGTCGGATTTCACCCACCACGGTGATCGCTATGGCTGGACGCCCTATGACGGTCCCGATCTGTCCGAGACTCTGCTCTCGGTTGCACGAGACACCGCGGACCGACTGATCGACCGCGACCCCCGTGGATTTCTCAGACAGATCGAAATCAGCGGTGACACGGTGTGCGGGGTTCGCCCGGTGGGGGTTCTGGCGGCGCTGATCGAGGGCGCTTTCGATGGCGAGGGCAGCATTCTCGAGATCACGACCTCCGGCCACGTGACCGGCAGTTTCGATCTTTCGGTGACCTACCTGGCCGCGGAGTTCCATGGTGATTGGCGAGATTGGAGAACACCTGCAGCGGTTGAGTTCGGAGAGCTTTCATCGGCCGACGGGCAGGCACTGCTCGAGCTGGCTCGGGAGGTTCTGACAACACATCTGACCCACGATACCGGGGTCGCCGAATGGTTTGCCGAACACGGGAACAGCAAGGGTCTGCTCATGCCGGCCGGGGCCTTCGTGACCATCAACAACACCGGCCGTCGCGCCAGGAGCGATGGTCGGCTTCGCGCCTGCATGGGGGTGATGGGGGCTGAGCAACAGCTTGTCGATGCGGTCGTACAGGCGGCTCTCATGGCGGCCCGGGATCCTCGATTCCCGCCCCTTCGGCTCGATGAGCTCGAGGACGTGGAGATCGAAGTCTCGGTTCTCTCACCCATGAGTGCCGTTCGCTCACCGAGATTCATTCGTGTGGGTGAACACGGGGTCGTGCTGGCCAAGGACGGTCGTCGCGCGGTCTTTCTGCCCCAGGTCGCGACCGAGCAGGACTGGACCCGGGATGAAATGCTCGACCATCTCTCACTCAAGGCAGGATTGCCGCGGCAGGCGTGGCAGCACGGGGCGACCTTCGAGGTTTTCACCGCTCAGGTTTTCTCGGAAACCCAATGACACGGAAGCTGTCCCGCCGTGAGTTCGGGGCTCTAGTCGGCGGCGCTGCGGTCGCCGGGATCGCCGATGGAGCGGGCATGACCGTACCGTCCGGAGTCGTCACCGGGCGGGGAGTCGTCGGCGTTGCCCGGATCGAGGGGGATGCAACGAGTCGTCTCGACGAAGCCGCGGTCGAGGCTGCCATGGGCGCCGCCCTGAAGGCCGCAACCGGGGCTGACAACGAGGTTTCGGCGGTACGTTCGCTCTTCTCCCCAACCGATGTCGTCGGCATCAAGCTCAACTGTCTGGGTGGGAAACGGCTTTCCCCGCGTCCGGAGCTGGTCAGCGCGTTGGTGGACCATTTGATCGCCGGCGGGGTTGTGCCGAGGAACATCATCCTCTTCGAACGATCGAGCCGTGAACTCGAGCGCGCAGGGTTCGAGATCAGTCGAAATGGCGACGGACCCCGTTGTTTTGGCACGGATAATGACTACGACCGGCAGCCGTCGATATCGGGATCCATCGGTTCCTGCTTTGCCCGATTGGTCTCACAGATGTGTACGGCGCTCATCGGTTTCGGGGTGGTCAAGGATCACGACCTCGCGGGGGTCTCTGCCAGCCTGAAGAACTGGTACGGCGTGATCCACAACCCGAACAAGTACCACGACAACCAGTGCGATCCCTATGTCGCCGATGTGGTCCGCCACCCCCTCATCAGGGACAAGCTGAAACTCACGGTGCTCGATGGGGTCACCGCCCAGTGCCACGGGGGGCCGGCCTACCGTGCGTCCGGGATCTTTCCGCTCGGCCGGTTGGTCGCGAGCACTGACCCGGTCGCCGCCGATCTCTGGGCGTGGCAGGTCATTGATGAGGAGAGAACACGGCGCGGGATGCCGACCCTGGAGGCCGCGGGACGACCACCGCGTTTCATCTCGACCGCAGCAAGCCACGGCCTAGGCGTGGGCGACCCGTCCCAGCTGGTCGAGGTCGAAGCATGAGTTTGGATCGCCGGCGGTTCGCCGCGCTGCTGGCCGCAGGGGCCGCGAGCGCAGTGTCGCTGCGGGGGGCGGGCGCCGCAACCAAGCACCGGGTCGGCGAGATCATCGAGGGAGAGGACCTCCCCGCGCGTGAGGCCTCGTGGTATCGCAAGCTGGAGGAGGATCGAGTCGAGTGCGAGCTCTGTCCCCAGGCGTGCACCGTAGCCGATGCCGAACGTGGCACCTGTGGGGTCCGCGAGAACCGCGGGGGCACGTACTACACGCTCGTCCACTCGCTGGCGTGCAGCGTCCACGCCGATCCCGTTGAGAAAAAGCCGCTCTTCCACGTCATGCCGGGTGAACTCGCCCTTTCGTATGCCACCGCCGGCTGCAACGTCGAGTGCAAGTTCTGCCAGAACTGGGAGATCTCGCAATTCCGTCCCGAACAGGTGCGATCGACCTATCTGCCACCTGAGGCGCTGGTGGAAGCGGCCAAACGCTCCGGGGCTCGACTGACCGCCGCGACCTACTCCGAACCGGTCGTCTTCTGGGAGTATGTCCGCGATGCTGCCAGAGCCGCGCGAAAGGCGGGCCTCGCGGCGACCGTGGTGAGCAACGGGTATATCCAGGCCAAACCCCTCCAGGAGGTCCTGCCGCTGCTCAGGGCGGTCAAGATCGACCTCAAGAGCTTTCGGGATGCCTTTTACCGCGATCAACTCCGGGCGAAGCTCAAACCCGTTCTCGAGAGTCTGGAAATCATCCGCAAAGCCGATGTCTGGCTCGAGATCGTGGTGCTTCTGATTCCCACCCTCAACGATTCCGAAGCCGAAGTGCGGGACCTCGCGCGCTGGGTCAAGACCAATCTCGGCGTCGATGTCCCCATCCACTTCACCCGATTCCACCCGACATACCGGCTCACCAATCTCCCCCCGACACCGGTGCCGACCCTCGAGCGGGCATGGAACATCGCCCGGGCCCAGGGGTTGAACTACGTCTATCTCGGCAATGTCCCGGGCCACCCCGGAGAGAACACCGTCTGTCCCGGCTGCGGCGAGGTGATGATCCGTCGTCTCGGATACCAAATCCTCGAAAACCGTCTGAACGGTGGTGCCTGTCCCGACTGCAAACGGGAGATCCCGGGTGTCTGGCGCTGATGTCGCAACCAAAGATCCTCTTTGGTCACCCGGTGACGGGTCTGCTCTGTCTCCTCGTGACCTATGTGGTCTGGGGCAGCACCTATCTGGGGATCAGGGTCGCCGTTCGCGAGGGCGCCGGTTGGCCGCCGTTCTGGCTCGGCGCTACACGGGTCTTTGCGGCGGCGGCGATTCTCCTGTTGGTGTGTCGTCTCCGAAAAGTGAGGATCAGACCCTCGGCAGCCGACCTCGTCGTGATCGGCGGCACCGGCGTGCTCATGTGGGTGGGAGGAAACGGCGCCGTCAACTGGGCCGAGCAGCGAATCGACTCCGGCCTCGCCGCCCTGGTGGTGGGCTCCATGCCCATGTGGGTGGTCCTGATCGAGAGCGTGATCGACCGTCGCCGACCATCCGCCGGGCTGGTGGCGTCGCTGGTCATCGGTTTCGCCGGTCTCGGTGTTCTGACCCTTCCCATGTGGCGAGGGGGACTGAGTGGAGACCTTGCCGGCGTCGCCGCGGTCGTCATCGCAGCGGTTTGCTGGGGTGGGGGATCGGTGTGGCTCAACCGGCGACCGGTGAGTGTGGATTCCATGGCGCTGGCCGGGTTGCAGCAGCTCTTCGGTGGCCTTGGTTTTCTCGGCATGGTGGTGCTCGTGAGCGAACCGCTCCCGACGCCGACTCCCGAGGCATGGGCCGCCTGGATCTATCTGATGCTCTTCGGTTCGGTTTTCGCCTTCACGTGTTTCATGTACGCGGTGAAGGTCCTGCCCACAACCCTCGTGGCCACCTACACCTATGTCAACCCGGTGATCGCGGTCTTTCTTGGCTGGTTGCTCATCGACGAGCCCATCACCGGCTACACCGTCGCCGGCACCGTCCTCATCATCGCCGGCGTCTACGGCGTCTTCAAGGAGAAACGAGGAACGGAAGAGGAGTAGCCTCCCTTGTCGCCTCGTGGCTCACAGTTCTACCGCAGCCATCACAGTCGGTGTAGAGGCTCTGAACTGTGTGGGTCGTCGTTTGACTCGGGAGCGCTCAATCGAGCCGCAGAGACGCCGAGACGCGGAGGATTCGCAGAGCGTCGCAATCACTGTTTTTCGATGCTTGCGGGCGTTCGCTCCGACTGACGTGGAGGGGACCGCGGCTCGGGATTCCGTGTTTGAAACACCAAGAACACGAAGCTCATCCATCGCAACGACCACAAAGTCATCGCAATTGAAAGCCGGATCTCGTGGAGTGGGCCATCCGCGTGTGGCGGAAACCCGAGCCGATCAATCCACACGCCAGATGAATGAATGTTCGAACCCGACACTCTCCTTTTCTTCTATGCTCAGGGAGCGACGCGCCTACCAGCCCCTCGACGGGGGCTCACGCAACTCCGAAGGTCATAGGTCATCAACCCGTGCCCGGAGACTCCAAGCCGAGGTCCAGACAAACTGAAGCCGCGCACGAAAGTGTAATCTGTCAGGCCACTAATCACGGTTCTCGCGACAGGGTGGTCGAGATCGCTGAGGTCGCTCAAGACCACGTCATAAACTCGCAAAGAGAATCCATTGCTGTAAATCTGCCTTGAGGTCGCTGTGACAAGAAATGGGCCCCACGCGTCAAAGAACAGAATGCCGACCCCAGGTTGAAACGACCCGATTTCCACTGGGTTCAACGGATTATTCAGAGAAAACACCTGAATGTCGCGATGAGGAGGTCCGACTTCAAGGTACATCCTTCGGTTGTCGATGACGATGTCAGAAACTATTCGTTCTATCGACCCGACCTCCATTGGTAGCGTCGGGTCTTCGATGTCGAATATGCCAATCCTCACAGCCTCAAAGTCAAAGGCATAGAGGAATCCCTCGGAGGCCGCAATCCTCCCCAGCCTCCTTCCGCTCAGCACCTCGAGGAGTTCTGGCTGGTCCGGGGATTCAAAACTGAGGTGGTGCAAGCGCGGGGCCCCATCGACACGATCCAAAATAAAGGCTGACCGCCCAGAAAGCACCATTTCGGTCAAACGATCTGAGCTGAACCGAACAGTTCCCCGTATTCGAGGCTCTTCCACCGTCGAAACGTCGATGATCATCACCTCTATCACCGAACCATCATCGGCGCCTGACCAGAAGCGACGAGCCAAAACCAGGAAGCCCTGATTTGGCCCGAGTAACAACGACTCATAGGCATTTCCGACCTCAAGGGCACCGACAAGGGCAGCCTCAGGATTTGACTCCAAGTTGGCGATCCTCATGATCCCGTTTTCCAAGAAAAAGCCATGACTTTCAGTGACTGTCGCTTCATAAACTGTTGAGAAACCAGTCAAATCCCCGACAACATCCACTACGCCGTGGACAAGGGCGTTGAAGTCAACGATCCGGAACCCTGCTGTGCTCGCTGCAACGAGGACATTTTTCTGGCTCAACTCAGCCCGATGAAACGGCATTGACATGTCATTCAACCTCTGAGGCGTCACCGGGTCGGCCAAGCTGAATGTGGTCACTCCGTCAAATCGGCCCACAACCAGAAAACCGGTATTCACGAAGATATCCCTGAAACCGAATCTGGAATCTGTCAAATGCAACCCGACTACCTGAGGGACCTCAGGGGTCGAGAGATCTACGACCGAAATGTAGTTACGGTTATTCCCATATCCAAAATCAGCAAGCTCCATCCAGACATAGGCCAACTCCCCATCGACGGCCACACCTACACGTGTAAAGCCATAGGTAGCCTGACCGTGCTCAATGCTGGTTTGACCCCGTTCAGCAGGGAATTCCGGACATGAAGGACACAACACATTGGCCTTCAAACTGCTTCCCCCCCCATTGAGAGAACGACCACCGAGTCGGCGTCACCATCAATATCCGACGCACCATACGGCTTTTCACTGACCAACCTTGGGTTAGTTGCTTCGGAAAGGTCCAGAATCACGAGTCCCATCCCTATTCGGTCAATGTACGCGTAGTCGCCGAACACCCAGATCCTCTTCGCCCACCCCTCGAGACAGTACGAAGCAACGAGTCGTGGGGCTTCAGGGAACTCGACGTCAACTATCTGCACGCCGGACTCGCAGAGAACGACAAGGCTCTGGCCAATCGCGGCAAGGTCACGAAGGGAAAACTCGCAGTCGCAACCAGGCACTCCAGCGGTCTTCTCGAGGTCCATAAGACGGAAGCTGTTGACCACTTCAGGGGACGATGGATCTGAGATATCAACTATCTGGATAGTGTCGCCGCTCTTGAGAAACGCAAGATCATCAATTGAAACCACCGCATCGGTCGGGCCATAGGCCCACCATTCCTCAAGGAGAGGACAGTCCTGACCGTATGCATGAAAGGAGAAAATCGAAAATGAACACGCCAACACCACCAGGAGCAATCTCGTTCTTTCTCCGATCCCTCGAAACACCTGAACACCACTCACGCGGAAATCTCGTAGCGCGGGTTGTGACAGGTGACGTGGTGGCAGGTTGCTGAGAATTCGCAGGACCCCAGTGTTCGGTATTCGATCAGATCACCAATCATCACAAGCCCATCGAGATCGGGCGAGATCGACGCAGCCGCGGCGAGACCCCTATCGCGGATCTTCAAGCTTGTGGGAAGCGACCCTGCCCATCCGGTCAGGAAATGTTTGATCACATGCATACCTTCGAACCTCGATGACATATACGTTTGTCGAGCCCTGTTCGTCACACGTCGCTGACGTGGAACGGCGCCCCTGATCACCTCACCACGGTTGAGTGCCATCACATTGGGTCCAGGTCCACTCATATTGCATCATTACGCTACTCCCCGGTATTCAGCGGGATCTGGGCTGCTTGGATCTTCGATCGATTCGGGATCGCTCAATCGAACCGGAGAGGCTCAGAGGCGCGGAGGATTCGCCGAGCGTTGCAGTGATCGCTTTTCGATGATTGCGGGTGTGCGCTTGGACCGACTCTAAGATGCGATGTTCTTTGCGATGAGGCTTTGTGATCTTCGCGCTCTTTGTGTTTCAACCGGATCGCTCGAGTGTCTCCGCGTAGGCTCTGCGTCCCCGCGACTCTGCGGTTCCATTGTGCCTACGGGTGTCCAGAACCCAAGAGTTCGCTCGGGCTACTCGCCGATGATCTTGACCATGATGCGCTTGGGTCTCCGGCCGTCGAACTCGCCGTAGAAGATCTGTTCCCACGGGCCGAGATCGAGACGCCCCTCGGTGACGGCGACGACGACCTCGCGGCCCATGATCTGGCGTTTGTGGTGGGCGTCGGCGTTGTCCTCGCCGGTCCGGTTGTGGTGATAGCGATCTGCCGAGGCGTCAAACGGCGCGAGTTCTTCGAGCCACCGCTTGTAGTCGCGGTGGAGCCCGGATTCGTCGTCGTTGATGAAGACCGAAGCGGTGATGTGCATGGCGTTGACGAGACAGAGACCCTCGCGGATGCCCGAGATGGTGAGTTCGGCTTCGACATCGCTTGTGATGTTGACGAAGTCCATTCGTTTGTCGATCTGCTGGACGAGCTTGGCGGTGTGGCTCTTCATGAGGATTCCCGTCGGAGCTTGACATCGACCCATTTGCGGAGCACCCGGACCGCCCGATCCGCCGAGCGGAAGACCGGCAGCCCGCCGCCTTCCAGGACGGTCGCCATGGCGTCGAAGCGGTGGCCGGAATCGATGACTGCCACCAGTGGCGTTTCGTGGCGCGCGGCGATCTCGGGGAGTTTGCGGGCGATGGACTCCGGTACAAAGACCGATTCGGAGTGTTCGTCGCCCGGTGCCAGGGTCTGCATGGCGGGAGTCAGGGGAACAATCCCCGCCACCATGAGATCGATGTTCGGGTCGCCGAGGATGGCGTCGACCAGTTGGCCGTAGC
>Ga0209344_10004689_pt1 | contig 12345 bp, 8 predicted proteins | sample Cruoilmetagenom6_FD_187293 | JGI IMG/M metagenome (GOLD analysis project Ga0209344, IMG submission 187293) | Oil polluted marine microbial communities from Coal Oil Point, Santa Barbara, California, USA - Santa Barbara Oil Seep Sample 6 (SPAdes)... | ecosystem: Environmental > Aquatic > Marine >...
ACCTATTCGACTTGTAATTGAGTCTATCTGAGTTTTACTTATAGTTTCGTTTGAAATTCTATCAAACAAATCATCTTTTAGTTTCTTTTCATCATCTAAAAATTCTTCAATTGTTACAAAATGCTCTGTTTTTAATACTTCAAATTTTTGTTTTTGAACATCATCAAATTTTAACTCTCTAACAATAAAACCATCTTGTTTTCCTCCAGGTCTATCATGATCAGGTTTTCCTAAGTAATTAAACAAGAAAAAAACATTCACTATAATTAGAAAAATCAATAATATATATAAGGGCACATTTTTTTTCATGATATTTATTTTTTAATTATATACAGATTGATATTCAGTTGTTGTCAAACTGTATGTTTGGGCAAATTCATCAAGTTCATCAGTAGATGTACTAGAATCTAATTGAGTAATTGTAAATACATTTAATGCAACAATAACCATCAAAGTTGCTAATTGAATCTGTGGTGTAAACCATGACCAAATTCTAGTTTTAGCGTCTTCTTTTTCAGCAAATAAAAGCTGCATTGTTTTATCTTTAAAAAAAGGAGAAACAGTTGCTTCATTAATAGTGTCAATACTATTAAAAGCGTCGTTAATTTTATCTTGTATGTTATTATTTGTTTTCATATTCATCTATTTAGATGTTAATTCTTCAAAAAACTTGCGTTAGTTATGATTTTTATAAAAATTTTCTAGTGTTTTTTGCAAATTCTTCTTTGCTCGAAACATTAAAGACTCTACAGACGATAAACTCTTTTCTGTAATTTCACTTACTTCTTGATAACTCTTGCCATCAACTTTATGAAGTGTAAATACGATTCGTTGTGCTTCAGGCAAACCATTAATAGCAAGAAAAAGCGTTTCGTTCTTTTCTTTATTCTCCAAAATTATTCCAGGATGATTCATTTCTGTAAAATAATTAGTTTTATCAATTTCAAAATGGTCTCCTGTTATGGATTGTAGAAATGCAAATCGTTTTTTAGTGTTACGTTTTCTTATAAATTCTAAACATTTATTAGTTGTAATTCTATAAATCCATGTAGAAAGCTTTGACGCTCCTTTAAATTTAGAAATCGAATTAAATACTTCTACAAAAACATCTTGAGCAATATCCTCTGCATCTTCTTTATTAGGCACAAAAGACAAGCAAGTCATAAATATTTTATGCTGGTAATCATCAAGCAACTTACTGTATGAAGCTCTGCTCTTATTTTTTAAATCTTCTATAAATTCGTTTTCTGTCAAAAATTGCTAAATTTTACTCTGTTAAATTTAGATGTGTTTTAAAATAAAAACTTGCGTTTCTTTTTATTTAATTTCAAAAGATAACACTTTCTTATAAACACTTCAATATCTCAACTTTTAATGTACCTTTGCTTGCTTAATTTTTTATAATGCGTTTACACAGAAATTTATGCTTTGCAGTAATTGATGGATTAACCTTAATCTTCAATGAAGGAAAATATGCGGATAAAGTCATACAACAACTCCTTAAACGAGATAAACGTTGGGGAAGTCGTGATCGTGGTTTTGTTGCTGAAACCATTTACGACATTGTTAGATGGAAGCGCCTATATACCGAAATTGCTGAAGTAAAGGAACCTTACGACAGAGATAACCTTTGGCGAGTTTTTGCAGTTTGGGCTACTTTAAGAGGTATTAAATTACCTGATTGGAAATATTTTGAAGCGACACCTACTCGTAAAATTAAAGGTCGTTTTGACGAATTATCTCAAACTAGAAAATACAAAGAGTCTATTCCTGATTGGTTAGATGATCTTGGTGTTAAAGAACTTGGAGAATCGGTATGGTCTAAAGAAATTTCTGCTTTAAATGTACAAGCTGATGTGATCTTAAGAGTAAATACCCTAAACACAACAAAAGAAAAATTACAATCAGAACTCTTCGACCTTGGTTTAGAAACTGAATTTATTAAAGAGCATCCAAATGCATTACGATTAAAAGAACGTGCTAATGTGTTTCAAACTGAAGCTTTTAAAAATGGCCATTTTGAAGTTCAAGATGCTTCTTCTCAGTTAGTAGCTGAATTTTTAGATGTTAAACCAGGAATGAGAGTCGTTGATACCTGTGCTGGTGCTGGAGGAAAAGCATTACACTTAGCCGCTTTAATGGAAAATAAAGGTCAGGTCATTGCCTTAGACATTTATAGCAACAAACTCAACGAATTAAAACGAAGAGCCAAACGTAATGGTGCTTTTAATATCGAAACACGAGCTATTGAATCTACTAAAGTAGTCAAGAAACTTTATGATAAAGCAGATCGTGTTTTAATTGATGCACCTTGTTCTGGCTTAGGTGTGCTCAGACGAAATCCTGATGCTAAATGGAAACTTCAACCTGAGTTTATTGAAGACATAAAAAAAACACAACAAGAAATTTTGCAGCAGTACTCTCGCATTGTGAAAGCTGGTGGTAAACTAGTTTATGCGACTTGCTCTATATTACCTTCTGAAAACAGACAACAAGTTGATAAATTTTTAACATCTGAATTTGGAAAAGAATTTACCTTTGTAAAAGAAAATAACGTTTTTGCCCATAAATCTGGATTTGACGGATTCTATATGGCATTGCTTGAAAAGAAAAAATAAAATGAAGCATTTTTACACTTTATTAATTACACTTATTACCATAACTGCATCGGCACAAATTCCTGCTGGTTATTATGACTATGCAACTGGAACTGGTTACACTTTAAAAACACAACTTAAGAGAATCATTAACGATGTTGATGATCCTCAAATAAGTAACACAATAGAAGAAGAACACAACCCACAAAGTTATAATGCCTTAGATGGTTTTAATTCAACTTACGAAAGAGATTATTATTACGAAACTAACGGAAATAATACCATTTTAGATATATATTCTGAAAACCCTAATGGTTCAGATCCATATACATTTTCTCCAGGATCTGACGAATGTGGAAATTACAGTGGCGAAGGTGATTGCTATAACAAAGAGCATGTAATTCCTCAATCCGTTTTTGGTTCACAAACTCCAATGTATAGTGATGCACATCATTTACTTCCTACTGATGGTCGTGTTAATGGATTTAGAAGTAATTATCCATTTGGTCGCGTTAATGACAACCAATTAGTATCACAATCTGGAATATCTAATCCTACACAAAACGGATCTAAACTTGGAAACAACTTAAATAGTGGCTATTCTGCTGGTTACTCAAATAGAGTTTTTGAACCTATTGATGAGTTTAAAGGAGATATTGCTCGCATCTATTTTTACTTTGTTACACGTTATGAAGATCAAGTTTCGTCATGGTCATCATATGATATGTTTGATGGCAGTTCTGACAAAGCTTTAGCCGATCCATTCTTAAATATTTTAGTTACTTGGCATCAAATGGATCCTGTTTCTCAAAAGGAAATTGATCGTAACAACAATATTTATTACAATCACCAAAACAATAGAAACCCATTTGTCGATCATCCAGAATATGTAGATTTAATTTGGAATACTACTCCAGATACAGAAGCACCTTCAGATCCAACAAACTTAGTCGCATCTAATCCAACAGATAATAGTATCGATTTAACTTGGACAGCTTCTACAGATAATATTGCAGTAGCATCTTATGATGTATATGTTGATGGCACGAATACATTTAACACAACTGAAACATCTTTTACTGCTACAGGATTAGTAGCAGCTACCAACTACTGTTTTACTATAAAAGCAATTGACAGTTCTGGTAATGAATCTGGTTTTAGTAACCAAGATTGTGAAACAACTACAGATAACGGAAGTTCTGGAGGTGATATAGACATCTTCTTTTCTGAATATATTGAAGGAAGTGGAAGTAACAAAGCCTTAGAGATCGCTAACTTTACTGGAGCAAATGTTAATTTATCAACATATACTATTAAACTCAATTTTAATGGTGGAAGCACTTGGGGACCTGCACTCTCTTTTCCGAGTGGAGCAACTATTACTAATGAAGATGTTTATGTGATTGCCAATGGTGGTTCTACAATCTGTACAGATGAAGATGATTATCTAAATAATGATATGACGTCGTTTAATGGAAATGATGCAATTGGATTATTTAAAAATGATGTTCTAATAGATATTATTGGCGTATTTCAAGACAACACAGAATTTGGTGCAAACGTAACTTTAGTAAGAAAACCTACTATAGATAGACCTACAACTACTTTTAATATTGGTGAATGGAATGATTTCCCTTCAAACAATTGTGACAATTTAGGTGAACACACTCAAACTTTAAGTATTGATGATGTTTCAGTAAATGGATTCAAAGTGTATCCAAACCCTGTAAATAATTTACTACACATTAAACTCAATACAGCTAAACAAACACAAGTAGATATTTATAATGTTTTAGGTAAGCGTGTTATTTCTAAAACGATTTATAATTCTGAAATCATATCTACACAAAACTTGTCTAGCGGAATTTACATATTACGATTAAAACAAGGTAATACTACAATCAGTAAAAAATTAATTAAGAACTAAACATTAAGTTTTTAATTAAGAAAAGACCATTATAAATTAATTTATAGTGGTCTTTTTTCGTTAATAACAACGTGAATAACTCAAAATATTCAAGTGAATAATATACTCTAAATACGTTGAAAAAAAGTAAATTTGTAGTTTACTAAACACAACACAAACTAAGACATAATGATTCATTTCTTCGGAAACCAAAACAGTAAGGTATTTGCTGTTCAAGTCACAAAAGAATTATCAACTGAAGCCATTTCAAAATTGGTATGGCTTTTCGGCAACCAACCCAAACTAGAACAAGCATCTCTCGATGCTTTTTTTGTTGGACCAAGAGCTGCAATGATAACGCCTTGGAGTACAAATGCTGTTGAGATTACCCAAAATATGGGAATTGAAAACATTATAAGAATTGAAGAATTTGAAGCTGTGTCTGAAGATTTCAAGGATTACGATCCTATGATTTCTGAAAAATTTAATGGATTACATCAAAACACCTTCACTATAAAAATTAAGCCAGAACCTATTCTAAAAATTGAAGACATTTCTGCTTACAACCAACAGGAAGGTTTAGCTCTAAATGATGAAGAAATAGATTACTTAGAAGGTGTTGCTAAAAAAATAGAAAGAAAATTAACCGATTCTGAAGTCTTTGGCTTTTCACAAGTCAACTCAGAACATTGTCGTCATAAAATATTCAACGGAACTTTTATCATTGATGGAGAAGAACAACCGTCTTCGCTTTTCAAAATGATTAAAGAAACATCGAAACAACATCCTAACGATATTGTTTCAGCATATAAAGATAATGTCGCTTTTATAAAAGGCCCAAAAGTGCAACAATTTGCACCAAAACGTGCAGACATTCCAGACTATTATGCTACTAAAGATTTTGAGTCTGTCATTTCACTAAAAGCAGAAACTCATAATTTCCCTACAACTGTCGAGCCTTTTAATGGAGCAGCAACAGGTTCTGGTGGAGAAATTCGTGATAGATTAGCTGGAGGAAAAGGTTCGCTTCCATTAGCTGGAACTGCTGTTTATATGACCTCATATTCTCGTTTAGAAGAGAACAGACCATGGGAACAAAAGTTTGAAGCTAGAGATTGGCTGTATCAAACTCCTATGGATATTTTAATAAAAGCTTCAAATGGTGCTTCAGACTTTGGAAACAAATTCGGTCAACCCTTAATTTGTGGCTCTGTATTAACTTTTGAACACGAAGAAAACTCGTCTTCGAGCACATCTAAAGCTAGAAAATTAGGGTATGACAAAGTCATCATGCAAGCTGGAGGAATTGGTTATGGAAAAGCAAATCAAGCTCTAAAAGACACTCCAAAAGAAGGTGATAAAATTGTAATTCTTGGTGGTGAAAACTATAGAATTGGAATGGGTGGCGCTGCAGTATCTTCGGCAGACACAGGAGAGTTTGCATCAGGAATTGAGCTTAACGCAGTGCAACGTTCTAATCCAGAAATGCAAAAACGTGCAGCCAATGCTGTCCGTGGAATGGTAGAAAGTGATGAGAATTGTATTGTATCTATCCATGATCATGGTGCTGGTGGCCATTTAAATTGTTTATCAGAATTAGTTGAAGACACTGGTGGAAAAATCGATTTAGATAAATTACCTGTTGGAGATCCAACACTTTCAGCAAAAGAAATTATTGGTAATGAATCTCAAGAACGAATGGGATTAGTGATTGCCGAAAAACATTTAGACACCTTACAAAAAATAGCAGAACGCGAACGTTCACCAATGTATACTGTTGGTGATGTCACAGGAGATCATAGATTTACTTTTGAATCCAAATCCAAAGGCGATAAACCTATGGATTTAGCTTTAGAAGATATGTTTGGCTCGTCACCTAAAACGATTTTAACAGATAAAACTGTTATGCGTCACTATAAAAATTCGCGCTACAAAACGAAGAATTTAAAAATCTATTTAGAGCAAGTTTTACAATTGGAAGCTGTAGCTTGTAAAGATTGGTTAACAAATAAAGTAGATCGCTGTGTTGGTGGAAAAGTTGCCAAACAACAATGTGTTGGTGCTTTACAAATTCCGTTGAATAATGTAGGCGTCATGGCTTTAGATTATAATGGAAAAGAAGGCATCGCAACATCAATCGGACACTCTCCTATTTCTGGTTTAATTCATCCAGAAGCTGGAAGTAGAAATTCTATTACTGAAGCTTTAACCAATATTATTTGGGCACCTTTAAAAGATAATCTACAATCTGTTTCTTTATCTGCTAACTGGATGTGGCCTTGTAAAAATGAAGGTGAAGATGCGCGTTTATATAAAGCTGTAAAAGCCATTTCTGAGTTTGCTATCGATTTAGGAATCAATGTTCCTACAGGAAAAGATTCGTTGTCTATGAAGCAAAAATATCCTGATGGTGACGTTATTTCTCCTGGCACAGTGATTATTTCTGCTGCTGCAAATTGTAATGAAATCTCTAAAGTTGTTGAACCTGTGTTACAAGTTGATGGTGGAAACATCTACTACATCAATATATCACAAGATAACTATAAATTAGGCGGAAGTTCGTTTCACCAAGTATTAAATACCATTGGAAATGAAGCGCCTGATGTCAAAAATTCTGCGTTTGTAAAAAAGACATTCAATACCATTCAAGACTTAATTAAAGCTGATAAAATTGTTGCTGGACATGATGTGGCTTCAGGTGGATTAATTACCACTTTATTAGAATTGTGTTTTGCTGATGTAAATTTAGGAGCAAATTTCGATATCTCTTCTTTAAATGAAGAGGATTCAATAAAAGTATTATTTGCTGAAAATGCAGGACTTGTGTTTCAATCTGATGCTTCAATTGAAGCTATTTTATCAGAACAAAACATAGAATTTTTCAATATAGGAACAGCAAATAATTCAGGACAAGTAACGATCCAAAACAATGAAGATTCATTTGTTTTTGATGTATCAGAACTAAGAGATGTTTGGTACAAAACCTCATTCCTACTCGATCAAAAACAAACTGCTAATGGTTTAGCCGAAGCGCGTTACAACAATTATAAAAATCAACCTCTAACTTATACGTTTCCTAGTCATTTCACAGGAAAACTACCAAAACCAGGTAAGAACAGACCAAAAGCAGCTATTCTTCGTGAAAAAGGAAGTAATTCTGAACGTGAAATGGCAAATGCTATGTATTTAGCTGGATTTGATGTAAAAGATGTACACATGACCGATTTAATTTCTGGCCGTGAAACTCTTGAAGACATTCAGTTTTTAGGTGCTGTTGGTGGTTTTTCAAATTCTGATGTTTTAGGTTCTGCAAAAGGTTGGGCTGGCGCCATTAAATACAACGAGAACGCAAATAAAGCGATTAAGAATTTCTTTGAAAGAGAAGACACATTATCTGTTGGTATTTGTAATGGTTGTCAGCTTTGGATGGAATTAGACCTCATTAATCCAGAACATGAAACGCATGGAAAAATGATTCATAATGAGTCTAAAAAACATGAAAGCAGCTTTACTTCTGTTAGTGTTCAAGAGAATAATTCGGTAATGCTATCTACGCTTTCCGGAAGTACTTTAGGTGTTTGGATTTCACATGGTGAAGGTAAATTCAGTTTACCACACAATGAAGAACACTATAATATCGTTGCTAAATATGGTTATGAAACCTATCCAGCAAATCCGAATGGATCAGATTTCAATACAGCAATGCTTTGTGATAAAACAGGTCGTCATTTAGTAACAATGCCACATATTGAACGTTCAACGTTTCAGTGGAATTGGGCAAACTATCCTATAGGTAGAAAAGATGATGTTTCACCTTGGATTGAAGCTTTTACAAATGCAAGAAAATGGATAGACAATAACTAGGTTTCTGGTTAAAAGCCTTCCTTTTTTTAAAATAAAAATGTTATTTTACTTACAAATAACATTTTTAAATGACCTTAAACTATTTTGATCATAGTCCTGTTTCAACTATTATAGAGGAATATTTTGAGCTAAAGTTTAGTAAAAACTGTGTCCCTTTTGAGTCTACAGTACTTCCTATTGGCAACACACATATTACCTCTGTATTTTATGGAGAACAAAAAACTATTATCAATAAAACTGAAACGCCTATAAAAGATATTATTATAAGTGGACAATTTTTCAGATCATATAAATTCGTAACAACAAAAGCATCTCATTCTTTCGGTATTAGTTTTCACCCAACTGCTTTATTCAAAATTCTAAATACAGATATTTCAGAACTATATAATTCACATGTCCCATTATCTCAATATAACAGAAGTTTGTATAGTCGCTTAAATTTAATAATGGATAGTTCTAAATCTTCAGAGACCATCGTCGAAAACCTTAATGAATTATTTCAAAATATTAACTTAACCATCAATAAAAATACAATCGAAGTTGATAAAGCTATTGATATAATTAAGAATAAAGATGGCCTTTTAAATATTCAAGAGATATTAAATCAGATTAAGATTTCTCAAAAAACATTAGAAAGCCATTTTAAGAAAATTGTTGGTTTAACACCTGGAAAATATACTCGACTTTATAGATTTTTAAAACTTATGCGCAAATATGAAAGTCAAGAAATAGATTTAAATGATTTAATTCACATATATGACTATTATGACAGATCGCATTTCACAAAAGATTTTAAATTATTTATGCGTCAATCACCAAAAACATATTTCAATACTAACAACACCTTCTTAAGCGAATATCTTAACAAGTAATAATTGCGTTTTTTTACAAGAAAACATCAATATTTGTATGTAATTTTACAAACTATTTATCTGCTATTATTCAAATCAATTTAATTATAGGGTTATATTTATATTTTTTTATTTAGTATTAAAAATAGATAAATAAAAAGGAGCTATAATCATTATAGCTCCTTATTTATGCCTTGTTTTTAAGAGTCATAAATGTTATTGATACGTTATAGTGTTTGTGATATCTTCATTTATTGACTATTTTGCATATCCTAATTAAAAATTACCGATGACAGAAGTTACACGCCTTTTTGATTTTCCATATTACCAATTAAAACACAAACCAAACTCTAAAGCTTTGGTTACCAAATACAATGGTAAATGGGAAGCCATTTCAACGCAAGAGTATTTAAATAAAGCCAATACAATCAGTAGAGCTTTGTTGCGTTTGGGTATTAAAAAAGATGATAAAATTGCGGTTATTTCATCAACCAATAGAACTGAATGGAATATTATGGATATTGGAATACTTCAACTTGGAGCGCAAAATATTCCTATATATCCAACTATTAGTGCTGAAGACTATGAATATGTTTTGAACCATAGCGAATCAATATATTGCTTTGTTTCAGATAAAGACGTTTTAGAAAAAGTTAGGAAGGTGCAAGCCAATACTAACATTAAAGAAGTTTACTCTTTTAACCACATAGAAGGTTGTAAGCATTATTCAGAATTGTTTGAACTTGGAAAAGACGAAAGTAACCAACCCGAAGTTGAAACAAGAAAAGATGCTGTAAAACCTAAAGATTTAGCCACTATCATTTATACATCAGGTACCACAGGAAGGCCTAAAGGAGTTATGCTTTCACATTGGAACATTACTAGTAACGCTTTAGATAGCTCACCAAGAGTTCCTTTAGTGAAAGGCGAAAATCGAATCTTAAGCTTCTTGCCTATCTGTCATATTTTTGAACGCGTTTTAATTTATGTGTATCAATATGCTGGAACTTCAATTTATTTTGCTGAAGGCATTGATAAAATTGGTGACAACGCAAAAGAAATTAAACCAAATTTAATGAGTGTTGTACCTCGATTACTTGAAAAAGTTTTCGATAAAATAATGTTAAAAGGTGAAGAATTAACAGGTATAAAAAAAGCATTGTTCTTTTGGGCTGTAAGCTTGGGTGAACGTTGGGAACCTTATGGCGCCAATGGAGCTTGGTATGAGTTTCAACTTAAAATAGCAAATAAACTTATTTTTAGTAAATGGCGTGAAGCACTTGGTGGTGAATTAGGAACGATGGTATCTGGAAGTGCAGCTCTTCAACCAAGATTAGCGCGAATTTTTGGTGCAGCAAAAATGAGAGTTATGGAAGGCTATGGCTTAACCGAAACATCTCCTGTTGTTTCTGTTGGTTTATATAAAGATAACATGTATAAAGTTGGAACTGTTGGAAAACCTATAGATAATGTAGAAGTTAAAATTGCTGAAGATGGTGAACTCTTGATAAAAGGACCAAATGTTATGATGGGTTATTATAAAGACCCAAAAAAAACAGCAGAAGTCATGACAGATAACTATTTTCACACTGGAGATAAAGGAGAAATTGATGCTGATGGTTTCTTAAAAATAACAGGTCGTAAAAAAGAAATGTTTAAAACTTCAGGTGGTAAATATGTCATTCCACCTCTTTTAGAAAACGATATGAAACAATCGCTTTTCATTGAACAAATCATGGTCGTTGGTGAAGGCGAAAAAATGCCTGCTGCTATTATACAACCTAATTTTGATTTTATACGTGATTGGATTGATCATAAACAAAATGGTATTGGAAAATCTAATCTAGAAATTGCTAACTCAGAAGTTGTAATTAATCGAATTCAAAAAGAAATAGATAAATACAATAAACACTTTGGAAAATGGGAACAAATAAAACGATTTGAACTTACTCCAGATGTATGGACTATTGATGCTGGTCACCTCACGCCTACCTTAAAAATGAAACGTGATATAATTAAAGGTATTTATCAAGAACTCTACGATAAAATATATAGGGCATAATTAATTATCGCTTTTACAATAATTTGTGTCATTAACAAACAAATAAAATTTTATAAAACAATAACTTTTTTAGTTTATAGACTACTTGAAGGTATTGTATAGTTACGTATTTACAGGTTCAATTATTGGAGTCTTAAATGGTAAAGTAAACTAAAGTCTTTATTTAATAAAAATTCTAAATATTAAAAAAACGCCTCATATTTAATGAGACCTTTCTATTTGTAAATACTATGCATGCATAATTTTTTCTTAAAATACTATGCGTGCATAGTATTTTTTAGTATATTTGGAATTCAAATTGCTATAGATGAAAGATAAAACGATTGACTATATACTAAGAACAACTTGGTTAGCTGTTAATAAAATGTATAACGAAGAAGCTTCTCAATTTGGCACAACCATGGCGACAGGTTTTGCTTTACTTAGTATAGATCCAGAAAATGGTACACCTTCTACTTCATTAGGTCCTAAAATGGGAATGGAAGCTACAAGTTTATCTCGTACTTTAAAAACAATGGAAGAAAAAGGCTTAATTACTCGTAAGCCTAATCCTGAAGATGGAAGAGGTGTATTAATTCACTTAACCGAATTCGGTAGAAAAAAGAGAGCTTATTCAAAAGAAAAAGTACTCACTTTTAATGAAACCATAAAAAATAATGTTTCAGTAGAAGAACTCACAAACTTCTATAAAGTAGCAGAAGTCATTAATAATATGATTTCAAATAAACAGATATACAACCAAAAAGAACACAGTTTAAAATAAAATGAGCAAACGTAGAATTAAAAAAATAGCCATTATTGGCTCTGGTATTATGGGAAGCGGTATTGCTTGCCATTTTGCAAACATTGGTGTAGATGTTTTATTATTAGACATTGTACCTAGAGAACTAAATGATAAAGAAAAAGCTAAGGGTTTAACTCTTGAAGATAAGGTGGTTAGAAACCGTATGGTTAATAATGCTTTAACTGCTTCAATTAAGTCTAAACCAGCTCCACTTTATCATCCATCATTTGTTAATCGAATCACTACAGGTAATCTTGAAGATGATATCGCTAAAGTAAAAG
>Ga0209344_10004690_pt1 | contig 12342 bp, 9 predicted proteins | sample Cruoilmetagenom6_FD_187293 | JGI IMG/M metagenome (GOLD analysis project Ga0209344, IMG submission 187293) | Oil polluted marine microbial communities from Coal Oil Point, Santa Barbara, California, USA - Santa Barbara Oil Seep Sample 6 (SPAdes)... | ecosystem: Environmental > Aquatic > Marine >...
CGATCTGGTCGAGGTTCGCGCCAGTCTGGATCTGCCCGACGCCGGCGTCAAACTCACCGGCATGGCCGACCGCATCGACCTGCGCGCCGATGGCAGCGCCTGGCTCATCGACTACAAGACCGGCGGCACGCCCTCGCGCAAGGAAGCCCGGATTCTGCTTGATCCGCAACTGGCGCTCGAAGCCCATGCCTTGAGCCATGGCGGTTTTGTTGGTCTCGAGGCGGTTTCGCCATCGGCGCTGCTCTATCTGCGGCTGACCGGCAAGGATCCGTTTGCTGAACGCATCGATGATGATCCCGGCAAGACGGGCAAGACCGAACCGCTGACCGCCGAAGACCTGGCTGGCAGTGCGGTTGCGGAATTGACCCGGCTGGTGGTGCTGTTGCGCTCGGGCAGGCGCGGCTTTCTCTCCCGCGCCATCCCCAGAAGCGCACGCGAATATGGCGGCGACTACGATCATCTCGCCCGGGTGGCCGAATGGCAGACCGTGGTTGAGGCGGAAGGAGGCGATGGCGATGGCTGACGCCGGTGACAACAACGCCGTATCCGAAACCACGCTCAGGCAGAACCGGGCGGCAACGCCGACGTTGTCGGCCTGGGTGTCGGCCAATGCCGGTTCCGGCAAGACCCATGTGCTGGCGCGCCGGGTGATCCGGCTGTTGCTGCGCGGCGCGCGTCCGTCGTCGATCCTGTGTCTGACTTACACCAAGGCTGCCGCCGCCGAGATGTCGAACCGGGTGTTCAAGACCCTCGCCGACTGGGTGCGACTTGATGATGCGGCGCTGGCCGCAAAAATTGCCAAGCTGGAAGGCGTAGAGGCCCAAGCCGGGCAATTGATGCAGGCAAGGCGGCTGTTTGCCACCGCGTTGGAAACGCCGGGCGGTCTCAAGATCCAGACCATTCATGCATTCTGCGAGGCGGTGCTTCACCGGTTTCCGCTGGAGGCCAATATTGCCGGTCATTTCAGCGTTCTCGACGACCAGAAGGCGGCCGAATTGCTGGCCGAGGCGCGGCGGCAACTGATGTCGGCGCGCGCTTTCGATGAGGATCCCGATCTCGCCGGAGCGGTCATGGCGGCGCTTGATATCGGCGGTGAAGCCGGCTTCGATAAGCTTTTGGCAGGGCTTTATGATCGCCGCCGCGATTATCTGGCCTTTGATGCTGTCGCCGGTGATGTCACTGGTGCCGAAATCCTGATCAGATCGGCGCTGGGGTTGAGGCCGGATGAGGATGAAGCCGCGGTCATCAGCAAGGCCTGGCCGCTTGCGGCGTTGCCGGTCGATTATGTCCGGGCATTGTCGGATTTCGCCGAAACCGCAAAATCGGCGACAAAAGCCTATAATCTCGCCTATGGTCTGCTCACAGCCGGCTCCGAATCCGATCCGGCTGCGCGACTTGATCTGCTCAAGCAGGTGTTTCTGACCAAGGCCGGGGCACCCGCCAAACTCGGCACCGTGATGACGGCGTCGGTCGCAGGCAGCTTCCCTGATCTGGCTGACCGGGTGGTTGAGGCACAGGCGCAGGTGATCACCGTGATCGACCGTCTGGCGCGGCTCAAGGCGTTGACGGCGTCGCTGACCGCCTACCGTCTGGCGCGGCGCTATATTGGCGGGTTCGAGGCGCTCAAGACCCGGCAGGCGCTGCTTGATTATGACGATCTGATCGCTGCGACCGAGGCGCTCCTGTCAAAAAGCGGCGCCAGCGCCTGGGTTCACTACAAGCTTGATCAGGGTATCGACCATGTGCTGGTCGACGAGGCGCAGGATACGGCACCCTTGCAGTGGAATGTGATCGGCCAATTGTCGGAGGAATTCTTCGCCGGCGAAGGAGCGCGCCCGGCAACGCGCACACTGTTTGCCGTGGGCGACGAAAAGCAGTCGATCTACTCGTTCCAGGGCGCGCGGCCCGAACGCTTTGCCCAGGAGCGCAAGCGCGTCGCGGATCGGGCACGCTCCGCCGCAATCGATTTCGAGCAGGTGGCGCTCCGGGTCTCGTTCCGGTCCTGCAATGAAGTGCTCAAGCTGGTTGATCACGTGTTTGCCCATGCCGACGCCAAACGCGGCATGGGGGATCCAGATGAGCCGGTGATCCACGAAACCGCCCGTGGCCGCGCCCCCGGTCTGGTTGAATTATGGCCGATGATCGCCCGAGAGCCATCGGACAGCGACGAGGACTGGACTGCGGCTTTCGACGAGGTGCCCGAAACCGCCCCGTCGGCGCAACTGGCGCGCCGCATCACATCGGTTCTCGACCAGTGGGTTGGCCGCGAGATGATCGAGGACCAGAAAACCGGGAAATTACGGCTGATCACACCGGGCGACATTCTGGTGCTGGTGCGCAAGCGCGACGGTTTTGTGCCCACCCTGCTGCGCACGCTCAAGGCCAGCACCGATATTCCGGTGGCTGGCGCCGACCGCCTGCGGCTGACAGATCATATCGCCGTGCAGGATCTGATCGCGCTTGGTCGGTATACGCTGCTGGCCGATGATGATCTCTCGCTCGCAGCCCTGATCAAGAGCCCGTTGCTGGGGCTCGATGAAGACGCCCTGTATGAATTGACCGCCGACCGGCCCATGACCATGTCGGTATCGGCACGGCTCAGGCAACTGGCCGGGTCTGACCCGCGGTTTACTACTGCCCGCGACAGGCTTGATCACTGGGTTGCTGCCGCTTCGCAGCTGCCGCCGCATGATTTTTACGCCGCCGTGCTCGGACCCGATGGCGGCCGCCGCGCCTATCTCTCAAGGCTCGGCCACGAGGTTGGCGACGTGCTCGACGAGTTTCTGGGTCTTGCGCTCGATCACGAACTGGCCGGGCTGCCGGGCCTGCAGGCGTTTCTGGCGATGCTGGAAAATGATGCGCCGGAGATCAAGCGCGAAATGGACGGCCAGTCCGGCGCGGTGCGGATCATGACGGTGCACGCCGCCAAGGGGCTGGAGGCGCCGGTAGTGTTTCTGGTCGATTCCGGTGGCGAGGCGTTTCAGCACAGCCACCAGCCGCGGCTGTGCCTGCTTCCGGCGCAAGCGGGCGCTTCCGCTCCGGCGGTTCCGGTGTGGTTGCCCGACAAGACCCACGAGAGCGAGGCCACCGAGCCGGTACGCGCCGCTCTTCGCGCGCAGGCCGAGGAGGAATACCGGCGGCTGATGTATGTCGGGCTCACCCGCGCCGCCGACCGGCTGGTGGTGTGCGGCTATCGCGGCCTGCGCGAGGTCAAGACCGCGACCTGGCATTCGATGGTCGCCGACGGGCTGGCGCAGGCTGATGATGGCGATTTTGTCGTCTCGGAAGTCGAACGCCAGATCGACGGCGGGCCCTTTTCAGTCCTCAGGTTGCAAAAAAACCGGACCGGCGACGCCGCCGAAGCAAGTCCCGAGCAGGATCAGGCAAAACCCCTCGCGCCGGTGCTGGAGATTCCATCGACGCCTTTGCCGCCACCGTTGCGCCTGCCTCGGCCATTGGCGCCATCGGGCGTCAGCGCCGTGCTCGAGGACAGCGCCGATGTGACGACGCGGTCACCGTTTGCCGACCAACCCGCCCATTCTGGCCTGGCGCTGGCGCGCGGTAGCCTGATCCACCGTCTCTTGCAGGTGTTGCCGTCGATTGCGGCCGATGAACGACAGGCTGCGCTCAGACGCTATCTTGCCCGCGCATTGCCGGGCCCGGATCGCACGGAGGCCGGTCTGATCGAAGCCCAGATTTTGGCCGTGATCAGTGACCCGCGTTTTTCCCCGGTGTTCGATGCACCGGGAGAAGCCGAGGTGTCGGTGATGGGAACCCTGCGCATCGGCGGCGAGGACCGCGCGGTCTCCGGTCGCATCGACCGTATCGCGGTGAGCGATGACAGGGTGCTGATCATTGACTACAAGACCGGCTTGGCGCCCGCTCCCGGTGAGCCCGCACCGCAGGGGCATGTGGCGCAATTGGCGATTTACCGTGCGCTTCTGGCGCCGCTTTATCCTGATCGGCGGATTGACGCCGCACTGGTCTATGTCTCGGCTCCGCGTCTGGTAGAAATCGAGGCCGCAGCGCTCGATGCCGCCATGGCCCGGCTGCAGGACTGGCAACCGGATGGCTCTGCAAAACAGGTCTAGATTCTGTGTTGAATGGCCAAATTTACCCCATCCGTTGGGTCTGTCGCAGATAGAGCCCCTGCGCCCAATGATCACGGCTCGGTGATGGCCAGCAAAAAGCCTTGAATACCCATGGCCGAATCATCACATAATACTCAGCCACAGCATTGGCCGGAACGACCGAGTCGGTTATCCGGAAAGCCTGATGCGCAGATTTAACACGCAAGAGCTGCCTGTTTGCATCTGGTTCGATGCGCAGCGCCCTGAAGCAGTCACCAAAGGAGTGCCCAGCATGGCAACCATGAAAGTAGACGCCACCAATTTTCAGAGCGAAGTGCTCGAATCCACTGTTCCGGTTGTCGTCGACTTCTGGGCCGAATGGTGCGGCCCGTGCAAGATGATCGCGCCCAGCCTTGAGGAAATTTCCAACGAGATGGGCGACAAGGTAAAGGTCGTCAAGCTCAACATCGACGAGAATCCTGAGCTTGCATCGCAGTTCGGCGTCCGCTCGATCCCGACGCTGGCAATGTTCAAGGGCGGTGCCGTCGCCGACATCAAGGTAGGTGCTTCGCCGAAGACCGCGCTGTCGAACTGGATTTCCAGCGCCGTCGCGTAAATTCTTCGCGCCACAACAATTATGACAAAACCCGTCCGGGCAACCGGGCGGGTTTTTCAATGCGCGGGATACGGATGTAATTCTCAATCCGGCGGGGTGCCGTTTTGTCTCAGAACGTCGCCCAGCAAATAGAGCGAGCCACCGATCAGGATCCGCGGCGACGGCTCCAGCGGGTTGGTGGTGGTGCAGATGGCGGAAATTGCGGTTTCCACGTCATCGGCAGCTTCCGCGGTCAGTCCGGCCTCGTCGGCGATGTCGGCCAACACTTCCGGGTCAAGTCCAGCTTCTGAATCCGGCACAGGAACCGTAAACACGTGCCGGACCATGCCGGCGAAGGCGTGGAAATAGCCGATTGGATCCTTGGTGTTGATCATTCCGGTGATCAAATACAGCGGCCGGGGGTCGCGTTCCTCGAGATTGGCCATGGCTTCGGCGATGACCCGCCCGGCGCCGGGATTGTGGCCGCCGTCGATCCAGATTTCGAGCCCGTCCATGGCGTCCTGGGCAATCAGCCCCGGAACCAGCCGTTCCAACCGTCCCGGCCAGGTGACATTGGTCAGCCCTGCGGCAATCGCCTGTTCATCTAGGACAAAGCCGGCCGCCTTCAACGCCCGGATCGCCGCCGCTGCATTGGCCTGTTGGTGCCGGCCGGCAAGTCTCGGTAGCGGCAGGTCGATGAGTTCCTCGTCATCCTGATAGACCAGCCGGCCGTTTTCTTCATGGGCGAAGAAATCCTGCCCAAACAGATTGAGCGGACAGCGAAGCCGTGCGGCGATATCGGTCAGCACCTCGCGCGCTGCCTCTTCCGGTTGCGCGCCGATCACCACCGGCACCGCGGGCTTGAGAATGCCGGCCTTTTCGGCGGCGATCAGTTCCACCCGGTCGCCCAGATAGGCCTGGTGATCGAGCGAAATCGACATGATCACCGCCACCGCCGGTCGTTCGATCACATTGGTGGCGTCAAACCGGCCGCCGAGGCCCACCTCGATGATGGCGGCATCTGCAGGGTGTTCGGAAAACAGCACGAACATCACCGCCGTCAGGATCTCGAAAACGGTGATCATTTCGCCCTGATTGGCGACTGCCACCCGCCGCACCGCGTCGGCCAATACTTCGTCATCGGCAAGCCGGCCGCCACCCTTGGCGCCGAGGCGAAACCGCTCGTGCCAGTTGACCAGGTGTGGCGAGGTATGGACATGCACCTTCAGCCCCTGCGCCTCCAGGATAGCCCGGCAGAATGCGCTGGTGGAACCCTTGCCGTTGGTGCCGGCAATGTGGATGACCGGTGGCAGCCTGTGGTGCGGATTGCCGAGCCGCTCGAGCAGCCGCGTGATCCGCCCGAGCGACAGGTCGAAGCCCTTCGGATGCAGCGCCAGCAGTGCGTTGATTTCCCGTTCGGCCGCCGACGTCACCGGTTCTCGTGTTGTCATTGTGGCGTATTCCTGTTGCCGCCGCCTGTGAGCGTCAGCCCTATTGTGCGGCTTCCGCAGGTTCGTCGGCGATCTCGGCTGTTGCCGCCTCGTCGTCCGGTTGAGCGGGAAGTTCCACGGGCGCGGGAGCGTCCATCTTCAGGAAAATCCGCAACAGTCGCGAAATCATTTCCGGCAGGTCGTGGCGGTGCACCACCATGTCGATCATGCCGTGGTCGAGCAGGTATTCCGACGTCTGGAAACCCTCGGGCAGCTTTTCACGAATGGTCTGTTCGATCACCCGTTTGCCGGCAAAGCAGATTTCCGCGCCGGGTTCGGCCAGATGCACGTCGCCGAGCATCGCATAGGATGCGGAAACCCCGCCGGTGGTCGGGTTGGTCAACACCACGATATAGGGCAGCCCGGCTTCTTTGAGCATTTCCACCGCCACCGTGGTGCGCGGCAATTGCATCAGCGACAGGATGCCTTCCTGCATCCGCGCGCCGCCCGAGGCCGGGAAAATCACCAAGGGGCAGTTGCGGGCAATGGCTGCTTCAAACGCCTGAATGATGGCCTCGCCGGCAGCTATGCCGAGCGAACCACCCATGAAGGCAAAATCATGCACGCAGGCGACGATATCGACCCCGCGCACCGCGCCATGGGCGGCAACCACTGAATCCTCGAGCCCGGTCTTGGTGCGGCTGTCTTTCAACCGGTCAGCATATTTCTTCGAATCCCGGAATTTCAGCGGGTCCTGCGGCACTTTCGGTGACGGCAGCACCTCGTATTCACTGCCGCCAAAAATGTGCCTCAGCCGCGCTTCGGCCGACATTTTCATGTGGTAGCCGGAGGCGGGAATGACGAAATGGTTTTCTTCCAGATCGCTGTGAAACACCATTTCCCCGGTTTCGGGGCACTTGATCCACAGATTCTCCGGCACCTCGCGGCGGCCGAGTATCGAGTTGATCTTTGGCCTGACGTAATTTGTGATCCAGTTCACGGGGTCATCTCCGAATTCTCCACCAATGTGGGGGTGCTATTGCGCCGGCGCAAGACGTGCGGCACGCACGCCAGTCGCCAGTCCGCGGACCATGGTGGCGACGCTTTCGACGGTATCGGCGGTGGCCGCACCGTTGGCGTCAAGTGTGTTGGCGATCTGGTTGACGATGGCGGTGCCGACCACAACGCCATCAGCCGACTGGCCGATGACACGTGCCTGCTCGGCGGTTTTGACGCCGAAACCGACACAGACCGGCAGGTCGGTATGGCTCTTGATCCGTTCGACCGCAAGGTTGACTTTGGACGTATCGGCGATCGCCGATCCGGTAATCCCGGTCATCGAGACATAATAGACAAAGCCCGACGTGTTGCTCAGCACCCGTGGCAACCGCTTGTCGTCGGTGGTTGGTGTCGCCAGCCGGATGAAGTTGAGCCCGGCCTCGAGCGCCGGCAGGCACAGTTCCTCGTCCATTTCCGGCGGCAGGTCGACCACGATCAGCCCGTCGATACCGGCCTCACGTGCATCAACCAGGAATTTCTCGACGCCATAGATATAGATCGGGTTGTAATAGCCCATCAGCACGATTGGCGTTTCATTGTCGGTCTTGCGGAAATCGCGCGCCAGATCCAGCGTCCGCTTCAGTGACTGCCCGGCCTTGAGCGCCCGCTGTCCGGCCATCTGGATCGCCGGACCGTCGGCCATCGGGTCGGAAAACGGCATCCCCAGTTCGATCACATCGGAGCCCGCACCCGGCAGCGCCTCCATGATCTTAAGCGATGTGTCGTAATCCGGATCGCCGCCCATGAAATAGGTCACCAGCGCCGGCCGATCCTCGGCCTTGAGTTTTTCAAAACGGGTGTCGATGCGAGTGGTCATTCAGCTTGTCCGATCTTGGGGTGGTCGAAGCGCGCGCCGTCATTCCAGGCGTTGACGTCGTTGCCGTGCCGCGGAATGCCGCCCGCGTCCTTGAGCATACGGGCCATATGCATCAGGTTCCAGGTCATGAAGGTGGTGTTGCGCTTGGTAAAGTCGTTGTCATAGCCGGCGCCATCGTCGCCGTAGGACTTGCCCGGCCCGACTTCACCGATCCAGCCGCAATCGGCCTGCGGCGGAATCGTGTAGCCGACATGCTGCATGGCATACAGGCAGGTCATCGAGGCATGCTTGACGCCGTCCTCGTTGCCGGTGATCACGCAGCCGCCGGTCTTGCCGTAATAGATATACTGGCCGCGGTCATTACGCTGGCCGGAATGGGCATAGAGCCGCTCGATGATCACCCGGCACAGCGAGGATTCCTCGCCCAGCCACAACGGTGTGCCGATCACCAGAATGTCGGCATCGCGCACTTTCGGCCAGAAAATCTCCGGCCAGTCGTCGCGGTCAGCTCCGTGCTCGCGCATGTCGGGCTGCACGCCGAAAGCGATATGATGGTCCGCGGCACGCAAATAGTCGGCCTGCACGCCATTGGTTTGCATGATCGCCATCGAATTGCGCATCAGCCGTTCGGTGTGGCTTTCGCCCTGTGCGGTGCTCTTCAGCGTGGTGTTGATGAAGAGCGCCTTCAGATCGGAATATTCAACCATGCTCAGAGCTCCATCCCGAGGATCTTGCCGACGGTGAAGATGTCCTTGTCGCCGCGGCCGCACAAGTTCATGACGATGATCTGGTCCTTGCCCATTTTCGGAGCACGCTTGATCACCTCGGCCAGCGCGTGCGCGGGCTCCAGTGCTGGGATGATGCCTTCAAGCCGGGTCAACAGCTGAAACGCTTCAAGCGCCTCGGTATCCATGATCGGCACATAATCGACGCGGCCGGCTTCCTTCAGCCATGAATGCTCGGGTCCGATGCCGGGATAATCGAGACCGGCCGAGATCGAGTGGCCTTCCTTGATCTGGCCGTCGCCATCCTGCAGCAGATAGGTGCGGTTGCCATGCAGCACGCCCGGCGAGCCGAGGGTCAGCGAGGCGCAATGTTCTTCGCCGTTCAGCCCCTTGCCGCCAGCCTCGACGCCGACAATCTGCACATCCTTGTCGTCGAGAAACGGGTGAAACAGGCCGATCGCGTTGGAGCCGCCACCGACAGCTGCAACAAGCATGTCCGGCAACCGGCCTTCGGCAGCCATCATCTGTTCGCGGGTTTCCTCGCCGATCACCGACTGGAAGGTGCGCACCATTTCCGGATAGGGGTGCGGGCCCGCCGCGGTGCCGATCAGGTAATAGGTGTCGTCGACATTGGTGACCCAGTCGCGAAGCGCCTCGTTCATCGAATCTTTCAGCGTGCCATGGCCGGATGTTACCGAATGGACCTTGGCGCCAAGCAGTTTCATCCGGAACACGTTGGGCGCCTGCCGCTGAACATCAGTGGCGCCCATATAGACTTCGCACGGATAGCCGAAACGTGCCGCCACCGTGGCAGTGGCGACACCGTGCTGGCCGGCGCCGGTTTCGGCGATGATCCGGGTCTTGCCCATGCGTTTGGCCAAGAGGATCTGGCCGATGCAATTGTTGATCTTGTGCGAGCCGGTGTGGTTGAGCTCGTCGCGCTTGAAATAGATCTTGGCGCCGCCCAGATGCTCGGTCAGCCGCTCGGCAAAATACAGCGGCGAGGGCCGTCCGACATAATGGGTGTTGAGATAGTCGAGCTCGGCGCGGAAGGCCGGGTCAGCTTTTGCCTTGGCCCATTCCTCTTCCAGTTCGAGGATCAGCGGCATCAGTGTTTCGGCAACGAAACGACCGCCAAAAATACCGAACATGCCCTGTTCATCAGGGCCGGTGCGGAATGAATTCGGGGTGGTTGGCTGGTTCACTTCACGTACTCCTGAGACCGTATTTTGTCCGCATCGCGAACCGCCTGGACGAAGCCGTCCATCATAGAGAGATCCTTGATGCCCGGTGCGCTTTCAACGCCCGACGAAACATCGACGCCCGGCGCGCCGCTGATCGCCAACGCCTCGCCAATATTGTCTTTTGTCAGCCCACCGGAAAGCATGTAACTAGCGGCCTCGTCAAGCTTGGCAAGCAGACGCCAGTCGAAGCTGACGCCGTTGCCGCCGGGCAAATCGGATCCCTTCGGCGGCTTGGCGTCGAATAAAAACCGGTCGGCAATGCCCTGGTAGGGGGCGATCCGCGCAAAATCTGCGGCCTCGCGGATGGCAAATGCCTTCATCACCGGCAGGCCGAACCGCGCTTTCAGTTCCGCGGCGCGCTCGGGGCTTTCGCCACCATGCAGTTGCAGCCAGTCGGGCTTCATTTGCGCGACGATCTCGTCAAGGCCGGCATCGTCCATATCGACTGTGACCGCGACCGTTTTCAGGCCCCGGCGCCGTGCCTGCTGGGCAAGGCCGGCGGCGGTGGAGACGGTGACATGGCGCGGGCTCTTTTCGAAGAAAATGAAACCCGCCATATCGGCGCCCAATTCGGCCGCGCGATCCACCGCTTCGGGCGTGCTCAGGCCGCAAATCTTGATCATCGCTTTCATGCGGCTGAACTCGCACAAAACCATGGCGGAGTCGAGACGGGCATGCGTCAAAGCCGCGACCAAGGCCGCTCCGGCAACGGAAATAATCAGCCCGCAAAACTGCAGCTGGATTAGAACTTTACCGCAAACAGGCGCGAACCATTCTGCTTGAGCCAGCGCTTGCCCTCATCGGTGCGCGGGCAGAGCCTTTTGCAGGTCGCCCAGAAATTTGGCCCGTGGTTCATTTCGGCCAGATGCGCCACCTCGTGGGCGGCCAGATAATCGATGACGAAGTCCGGCGCCATGGCGATCCGCCAGGAAAACGACAGGTTGCCCTCCGACGTGCACGATCCCCAGCGGCTCTTGGTATCCTTGTAGGAAATCGACCGCACCTTCTTGCCAAGATCGGCCGCATGGCCGGCCACCAGAACCTCGAGCTCGGCCCGGGCTACCCGCTTGAGGTGATCCGACACCCGCCGGCCGGCATGTTCCGGGTTACCCGAAACCAGCAGCACCGGCTCGCCGTCGATCTCGGTTACTTCTGCAAGCCCCCGCAATTTGCCGGTCATTTCGATCCGATGGACGACCCCGCGAATGGTGATCTTGCCGATCTCGGCGAGCGGTCCGGTGTCGGGCACCCGGGCAAGCCGCGTCATCAGCCAGCCGTGATGGCGGGTCAGGAATGCGTCGATCTCGGGGCTTGGCAAACCGGGCGGAATGGTCAGCTTCAAGGCATGCCCGCCGGGCTCTATCCGCAGCGTCATTCTAGTGGCGCGGGCGTGTTCACGGATCGTCAGCGGCAGCTCACGGCCATTGACGGTCACGGCTTGTGGCCGTGGCGCGGGCGATCTGCGGGTGGGGCGGCCTAATCCGAACATGGTTTCTCATAACCGATTCGAGCGTTTTGAGAGCGACAATTATCCGCTTGCAGGGGCGCGGTAGCGCATGTAACGATTTGCGTGGCCACTTGACGGAGGCACTGATGTGCACCGCGCCAAGGGATGAAACGCCACGGGTTTTCCCGTGGTGCTTCTGGTTCGGACCCACGGGAAGATGACCGTAACAACGGCAACATCACTTCACGTTGAGGACTGAACATGAACGTTTTCACCAATGCCGCTTCCGCCGATCCCTGGGCGGAACCCTACAAGATCAAGATGGTCGAACTGCTCAAGAAGACCACGCTTGAGGAGCGCCGCCATGCAATCCGGCAGGCAGGCTATAATACATTTCTGCTGCGCTCGGATGATGTCTACATCGATCTGCTGACCGATTCCGGCGTCGGCGCCATGTCCGACCGGCAATGGGCAGGGCTGATGAGGGGCGATGAAGCCTATGCCGGCAGCGCCAATTTCTATCATCTCAGTGAAACGGTGACGGAGTACTACTCCTACACCTACACTGTTCCCACCCATCAGGGCCGCGGGGCTGAAAACATCCTGTCGCAAATCCTGATCAAGCCCGGCGATCATGTTCCCGGCAACATGTATTTCACCACCACACGGCTGCACCAGGAGCTCGCCGGCGGCACCTTCGTAGATGTGATCATTGACGAGGCCCATGACCCGGCTTCGCTCCACCCTTTCAAGGGCAGTGTTGATATCGCCAAACTCGACGCCCTGGTCGAACGGGTCGGCGCCGCACGAATTCCCTATGTCTGCATCGCCACCTGCGTCAACATGGCCGGCGGCCAGCCGATCTCTTTGGACAATCTCCGGCAGGTGCGCCTCTGGTGCGACCGCCACGGAATCCTGATCATCCACGACATGACCAGGGTGGCCGAAAACGCCT
>Ga0209344_10004692_pt1 | contig 12339 bp, 9 predicted proteins | sample Cruoilmetagenom6_FD_187293 | JGI IMG/M metagenome (GOLD analysis project Ga0209344, IMG submission 187293) | Oil polluted marine microbial communities from Coal Oil Point, Santa Barbara, California, USA - Santa Barbara Oil Seep Sample 6 (SPAdes)... | ecosystem: Environmental > Aquatic > Marine >...
TTAGGGTCATAACTGTTGGCAAATATCTGATCATCAGAAACCGAACCGCAGGCTTCTTTAACCACATCTTTCAACGCCGAGACACGCTGACCTGTCGCATAGTCGGAACTTACACCACCAATGAAACACACTTTTTGGAATTCTGGCCTGCCTAATTTATTCATGGATTTCAACAACTCAACCGTCAACATATGGGCACCCCAGTAATCATCGGTAATGATCGAAGGTGCGTTGTTGACAGGAACCGCTTAAAGCAGCGCTAACCGACGAAGGTGAAGCCCCGGTAAGACGCGCAATATCGTAAATCGTTGTTTTTCTAGTTAAATTCATCCCACCTTTCGATCAATAAGTTTCTATTTTTACGACAGAATGACACATGTTATTCCAACAAAGCTGCATCGATTTTGATAATCGCCACGCTGCACTGTCCTGTGTCAGGATTGAAATGCTAAAATGTATTATTGCCCGCACCTGAGCGTGGCTGTTACCGGTGGTTTCATGTGGAGCCCTGCCGCCGCTAGTGCTGATTTTAGCGCCACTCATCTGTCTGCAGGCCCGCATATTCATCGCGCGCTTCAGTCAATTTGGGCAAATGGTGCGAAAGCGGGATTGGCACTTAACCCAGGGACACCTATTGATGCCGTAGATGAATTGTTGGATATGATCTGTGTGATGACAGTGAACCCCGGGGGTTTGGTGGAAAAGATTATCCATTCACAAATCGCTAAAGTACGCAGGTTGCGTGCATTAAGCGGGGATAGCCCAATTCACACTGAAGTTGATGGCGGGGTCGATCCAACCCCGGTGCCACTGGTTTCATCGGCTGGTGCCGATGTTCTGGCTGCCGATTCCGCAGTGTTTCGGGGTGGTTCGATTGAATATCCGAGCCCCTATGGTGAAAATATCCGTGCAACGCGCGCGGCAGCAGAAAGTGCATTAGCAAAAGCCGCATGAAAGTAGTTATTTTTGATCTTGATGGAACGCTGATCGACAGCGCACCTGACATCCACGCTGCGTCAGAAAAAATGTTGAAAGGGATCGGCCAGCTGCCACTGCCCTTTGACACGATAAAATCCTTCATCGGCAATGGTATTCCAAAGTTGGTGGAACGTATCATGCGACAGCTGCAACTTGGTGAAGCATACAATCATGCTGAACTGGTTCAGATTTTTCTGGATCACTATAACGCAGCGCCAGCAGATAAGACGGTAATCTATCCCAATGTTGTTCCGGTTTTGAAGGAACTGCAAAGCCAGGGCGTCATTCTTGGTATCTGCACAAACAAACCAGAACAACCAACCCGAACCATACTTTCTATGTTTCAGTTGGATCAGTTTTTTGATGTTATTGTAGGCGGGGATACAATGCCGGTGAAAAAACCCGATCCAGAACCTCTGCACCATGCGTTTCGTACACTTAACGCGTCACAAATGCTGTATGTCGGCGACAGCGAGGTTGATGCAGAAACGGCCCAAAGTGCGCAAGTAACATTTGCCTTATACACCGAAGGTTATCGCAAAAGCGAAATAGCAGATATCCCACATTCCTACCTGTTCAGCGATTTTTCTGAACTCCCATCCATTGTTGGTCAGGTGATGGCGAACCCAACATAGAAATGGCTGCATTAATTTTCGATGTGGATCGGACCCTTGCGGAAACCGAAGTGGCACATCGGCACACTGGTAGATTTCGAGATTAGTGGCTATTTTTGAATAACTTGCACAGTAATTCGCGCAAGATGAATGCACAGGGCTGGTGCTGTTGTTAGTGCGGGGCATTTCCGAAGCAACCGAACAGAAAATGGTTTTCCCAAACGTAAGGCCTTCGTTATTAATCTAGTGGTGGCGCACCACCCCGGGCAGTTTTTGCCTCGATGAAAGAGGAAAGACGATCAGCGACCGGTTCGCCCGTGGGCGGGTTGGTGAATTCTGCCAGTACCTTTTGCCAAACGCTGGTAGCGCGTTCGGCAGATGTTTTTGCCCCGGCATCTTCCCACGCGCCATAGTTGGTCAAGTCAGAAATAATTGGTTCGTAAAACGCAGTTTGATAGCGATCCATTGTATGTTGGGTGGCGAAAAAATGGCCTCCTGGTTGCACGTCGGCCAGTGCGTCAAACCCGATCTCTGCGTCATTGCCAGCGGGTTTTGTGCAAAGTTCGGCAATAACCTGCAATGCTTCAATATCGTTGATGAATTTTTCGTACCCAAAACTCAGCCCGCCCTCAAGCCAACCTGCACTGTGGACTGTCAGCGTTGCGTTGCCCATGCAAGCCCCCCACAACCCCATGTTGGTTTCTGTGGCAGCCTGCATGTCGGGTGTATTTGACGCCGCACCAGAGGCTGAACGCCAGGGTAGCTTGATAAGGCGCGCCAACTGACCACCACCAATTTGCATCTTAACATGTTCGGGTGTTCCAAAAGCAGGCGAGCCCGATTTCATATCAACATTCGAACTGAAACCGCCGTAACTGACAGGCGCGCCGCGACGTGTTAGTTGCGCCAGGGTTATTCCGGCCAAGGCCTCAGCGTGTTGAAGCGTAAGAGCGCCAGCCACCGTTACCGGCGCCATAGCCCCTGCCAGACAAAACGGCGTGATCACAGACATCTGACCAGTGCGAGCGAAATCGATAATTCCCTGTGCCATTGGATTATCGAGCATGCGCGGCGAATTGGTGTTGATGATTGTGCTAGCCCAAACCCCATCTGAAAAATCGTCATCAGACAATCCAAGACCTATCTGGATCATCTCGATGCTTTCCATCACTTGTGCAGTGCCCCGTGAATAGACAAACATTGGTTTGTCACCAAATTCCAACTGCGCGCGCATCATCTGATAGTGGCGCAAATTGACCGGCACGTCTTGTGGTTCGACGGCGGGGCCAAATTTGTGCAACACATCATAACTTTGCACCAGTTTGATGGTTTCTTCATAGTCGCACAGTGAACCGGGGCGCCGCCCACGGACGAAGTCATTTGCATTAGGGCAACCACTGCCGGGTGAAAACAACATCGAACCAAGCGCATAATTCTGTGTGCGCGCTGGATTGGCTGCACGCAGGCGGATTTGGGTAGGTGCTGTTTTCAGCGCGGCCTTCACCACGTCGCGACCAATAAAAACCATATCGTCAACCACCCGTGCGCCGGCACTGGCAAAAATTTTTCGGGCTTCGGGCAACAACACTTTGATGCCCAGATCTTCCAACACGCGCAAAGCCGTATCGTGAATGTTGTTCACTTCGTCATCTGAAAATATTTTTTGCGGTGGAAACGGATGTTTCAGCGCGCAGTAGTTCGGTTTACGGGCGGATATTTTGGGGCCATTCCCACGCCCGCGGCGGCGCGAACGGGTAGGGCGTTGTGTTTCTTTCATCTGCCGGTTCCCCCGCTTATACTGTTCTAAATTGCGCCATCTGGCGCGTAATACTGTCAAAATTGGCGTTGTTTCCAAGTTTTGCAGCCCCGGACAATTCAACTGCCTGCGTCCGGGAAACTATTGCCTGTGCGACTATTTGCGCTTCCATTCGTGCAAGTGGGGCGCCAAGACACAGATGGATACCCTGCCCAAATCCCATGTGCCTGTTTGGTTTGCGCCCAGCGATGAAACTATCCGGATCTTCAAATATTTCCGGGTCGCGATTGGCAGAGGATAACCAAACGACCACCAATCCCCCTTTAGGGATTGTTACATCACGCATTTCAATATCCCGGGTCGCGACACGATCGACATTTCGAATAGAATTGCGCATCCGCAGAGTTTCCTCAATTGCAGAAGGTATCAGTTTGTGATTGCCGCGCACGGCCGCGTCAATATTTGGAAGCGTGGCCAAAATCCGAACGAAATTGCTAATCAGGTTGGTGGTGCTTTCGTTGCCGGCCAGCAATAAAAGCATTGCCATCGACAGCACCTCGTCCTCGGACAGTTTTTCACCCTCAACCTCGACCGACAGAAACGCCGATATCAGATCGCCTTCGCGTGGATATATCCGTCGCTCTTTTAGTGTATCACGAAAGTAATCGGTCAGGGCTATCCCTGTCTGTCGCCCTTTTTCAACCAGTGCCGGGTCTTGCTGTGGCAACCATGTGGAAGCACCAGAATTTTCCCCAAGTACCGCCGACCAGCGCCGGATTTGCACCTTATCAGCACGTGGTAATCCAAGAATTTCGCAGACCATCGCAACGGTGATTTCGGCTGCAAAATCTTCAACCAGATCAAATTCATCGCCCCTTAGCGCCAAATTCATACGCTCATCCACCAAGGATTGCACAAGTGGGCGAAAGCTTTCGATGAATTTTGGCATGAACACCCGATTGCCGATCATCCGCAACCGCCGATGTTTGTGCCCGGTGGCTGAAATTAAGTTGTTGAACAAGAAACCAAGATTTGCGTCAGCCAGTTTGCCACCGCCAACCAACGAACGGTCTGATGAAAAAGTTTCCGTATCCAACAAAACATCGCGCACGTCATCATAACGCAGGATATGCCAGCTTTCTATTAACCCGGGCGATAGATGTGCGACAGGATTGGCCCTGCGCATCCGCGCGAGAACTGAATATGGATCTGTACGAAATGCAGATGATGTCATGGCGTTGAAGTCTGGGTCCAGCATGGCAGTCAAATCCTTTACCCAAATCAGCGAAATCGTGTTGTGTTATGCCTGTTTCCAGCGACACTTGTTATTCAACCATGACACGCAACATTGAGTCTGGTTCAGCACTATCGAGTTTTCTGCCGGGCAGAGCGATTGTCAATCGTTGCTGGATTGGTGCCTGACCTTTTCTTTCGGTTGCAGGGCTCTGCTATGTCATAGGCATACGAAGAATTACCCGTGGGTATTAGCAAATTCTGCAAATTGACGCGATTAAGCGCGAATAACTTGCTATTTAGGGAAAGTCGCGAAAATCTGAGTGTTCTGATGCCTGGTGTCGAAAAAGAAGGGAAAGACCATGCCTGAAATACAAAAAGATGACGCCGCTAGCAAGAAACTGCCAAACCATACCAAGGTGGTGATTATTGGTGGTGGTGTGGTTGGTTGTTCGATCCTGTTCCATTTGGCTAAATTTGGCTGGAAAGATGTGGTTTTGCTGGAACGCGAGGAATTGACCAGCGGATCAAGTTGGCACGCTGCCGGGCAGATCCACACGATTTCCAGCGATCCGAATATTTCGCGCCTGCAAAGCTATACTATTGATCTTTATAAAGAAATCGAAGAACTTAGCGGTCATTCTGTTGGCTTGCATGTCACTGGTGGGTTCTATCTGGCTTCAACGCCGGAATGGTACGATTACCTTAAACGAGAACGCTCCAAAGCCCGTTATATGGGGCTAAGTCAGGAATTTATCAGCCCGAAAGAGGTCGCTGAACGCCACCCGCTGATAGATCCGAAACATTATCTTGCAGCGCTTTGGGATGATCAGGATGGTGATCTTGACCCCTCAGGTGCAACCTATGCTTTTGCCAAGGCCGCCAGGGTTCATGGTGGGCAGTATTATACTCATACACCTGTTACGGCCACGGTGCAGCGCCCTGACGGAAGCTGGGATGTGACCACGCCCAAGGGCAATATCAACGCCGAAATAATCGTCAACTGCGCAGGTCTCTGGGCGCGCGAGGTCGGGCAGATGCAAGGGTTGAACATGCCCGTGCAGCCAATGGAACATCATTACCTGATTACGGATCAGATTGAAGCGGTGGCCAACCATCCAACCCGGTTGCCAGCCGGAATTGATTACGAGGCCAACATCTATTTTCGACAGGAAAGAGACGGTATGTTGCTGGGTACCTACGAACCCACATCTACACCCTGGAAAATTGAGGGTGTGCCATGGGATTTCGGGCATGAGTTGTTGCAGCCTGATCTGGACCGAATTGCAGATCGTCTGGAGATGAGCTTTGAACGAATTCCGGCGATTGGTGAGGCCGGGATCAAAGACATGATCAATGGGCCGTTTACCTTTGGGCCTGATGGCAACCCGATGATCGGGCCGGTGCCGGGCATGCGGAACTATTGGTGCGCCGTCGGCGTCATGGCCGGGTTTTGTCAGGGCGGTGGTGTGGGCCTGACGATGGCTGAATGGATGATAGATGGTGAACCTAGCATTGATGTGTGGGCCATGGATGTGGCCCGTTTTGGTAGTTGGGCTTCGCCTGACTGGGGCACGGTGAAATCCAGCGAAAACTACGAGCGTCGTTTCGTCATGACCTTCCCAAATGAAACGCTGCCAAAGGGACGAATGCAAAAAACCACGGCGCTTTATGACCGCCTGATCGCCAAGGGTGCGCGGATGGATCAGGTGTTTGGGCTGGAAAACGCCTTGTGGTTTGCTGATGGCCCGGAAGACGCGTTTGAGGAACCAACCTTCAGGCGCAACCGCAGCCATGACTACGTGGCCCGCGAAATAAAAGCGGTTCGCCAGGCCGTAGGTGGAATTGAGATTGCCAACTTTGCAAAGCATGAATTCAAAGGCGAAGGATCGCGTGCCTATCTAAACAAGACACTTGCAGGATATGTTCCCAAACCGGGGCGTGTGACGCTGACACCAATGCTGACCCCTCAGGGGCAGCTTTATGGGGACCTGACGGTTGCCTGTATTGCGAAGGATCATTTCATGCTGTTTGGTTCCGGTGCGATGCAGGAAGCACACCGGCGCTGGTTCGAAAAAGACCTGCCCGATGATGTGCAATACCAGAATGTTTCAGATGATTGGCATGGCATCGCGTTATCGGGACCAAAGTCTCGCGAATTGCTGGCAAAAATTACACGTGATGATGTATCGGCAGGCGCATTCAAATTCCGTGATAGTCGCGAAACCTTTGTCGGGGGTGTTCCGGTGAAACTGTTGAGGATCAGTTTTTCAGGAGAGCTCGGATACGAGATTTACTGCAAGCCACAATACCTGCTGCGCCTGTCTGAGGCAGTAGAGGAAGCGGGGGTTGATCTGGGCTATCGCTGGTACGGCGCGCGCGCGCTGATGTCGATGCGTCTGGAAAAATCCTGGGGTGTATGGACACTGGATTACCGCCCCGATTTTACCGCCGCGCAAAGCGGCATGGATGTTTTCATCGACTGGAAGAAGGACTTTGTTGGCAAAGTTGCCGCCAAAGCCGAACAGGCAGACGGGCCAAAACGCAAACTGGTAACGTTGGTAATTGATGTGGACGGGATCGATGTTTCAGGTGACGAGGCTATTATTCTGGATGGAAAAGCAGTCGGATATGTTTCGTCCGGGGGCTATGCGCATCACGTGAAAAAATCGGTGGCCATGGGGTACGTCACCATCAACTGTGCCATTGCGGGAACACGGCTTCAGGTCGAAATTCTGGGTCAGAATTATGATGCAGAAGTCCAGGGCGCACCGCTTTATGATGCCAATGGCGCGAATTTGCGGAGTTGAACAAACTGCCTGCCGCGGTGGTGGAACTTCACTAAATAGTACATAAATACTGCTCTACACAATGACTCGTAATTCCTGCGGGTCTCTGCAAGTAGATAAAGCGGACAATCTACCAGCTGCCATGTGCCGGAGGAATGCGAATGGGAAAAAGCGAACCCGAAGAACCAGAAATACCCAAGCAGGTTATAGCGCGTGCGAGTGGCGCAGAAATTGTTCCTGATGTTTCGCGCGCGCGCGGGTTTCTGGGAAAATTGAGATACCTGCTTTTCATTCCGGTTTTGCTGTTTTCGGGTGCCGTCATCGGATTGTATATTCAGCCCCCGGGTTTGCAGAAGTTTTTTGAAATTACCGGCCTGAAACCCGGTGGCGGTACCAGCGCACCAATTGCATTGCCCGCCGAGATTGAAATTCCACAGGATGTAATTGACACGCTACAAATTACGGATGTGATCGGCCTTGCCCGGTTGATACCACGGGGTGATATTTCCCCTGTTGCAGCACCTTCTGGCGCAGGCGATGCGCGGATCGATGAAATACTGGTCGGTGTTGGTGAAACGCTGCAAAAAGGTGAAGTGGTCGCATTTCTGGACAATCTGGCGCAACTGGAAAGTGCTGTTAAAATCGCGCAGGCCAATGTTGGCATCCGAGAAGCAAACCTGCTGCAAACCCGTCAATCGGTGGCAAACAGCCTGAACGAAGCACTTGCGGTGCTGGAACAGGCCGAAGCTGTCGCTGAAGTGGCTAAATCTGATCGGCTGCGAACAGATGAATTATTTGGTCGGGGGGTGACAACGCAGGCAGCTCAGGATGCTGCCATTTCCGCTGACACACAGGCAGATCGCGCAGTGGAAAAAGCCCGTGCTACTCTGTCGCGATATGACAACGCAGATATTGAGGATCAGCCTGATGTAATCGTAGCTGCCCGCAATCTTGACGCAGCTATAGCCGAGTTTGACCGTGCGCTTCAGGATTTGGATCGCGCGCGGGTTGTCACTCCGATTTCCGGTGTGGTGCTGGCGGTTCATGCGCGCCCGGGCGAACGACCACCTTCGGGCGGGATCATGGATATCGGCGATACCAGCCAGATGATGGCTGAGGTGGAAATTTATCAGGATCGAATTGCCCTGGTTAAGCCCGGTCAGCCCGTGGAAATCGTATCAAATGCAGTTGGCCAGACGTTAAATGGCACCGTGGAACGAATTGGCTTAATGGTTGAAAGTCAGGATTTCGTTTCAAGCGACACGGCGGCAAACACCGATGCGCGGGTGATAGAAGTTCTGGTTCGCCTGGATCAAAAATCCAGTTTGGTAGCGGCCCGATATACCAATCTGGAAGCCGTAGCGCGTGTCGATACCAGAGTCAAAAAATGACCCGTATTCTAGAAAAGCTATTGAGAAGATTGCCGATCGGATGGTTGCAGCTGACCCACAACCGCAATCGTTTTCTGTCGGCGCTGGCAGGGGTATCCTTTGCGAATGTTCTGGTATTTGTGCAACTTGGCATTGCCGGATCAATGACGACTGCAACTTTGCAGCCTTATGAGTTTTTCAACGCCGACATCATGATTTCCGCTGAAGACGCCAATTCGCTGACCGAAGGTGGAAATGTCGCGCGACAATGGCTGTTTCAGGCGTTGGCTGATCCGTCGGTCACCGATGGAACGCCACTTTATGTCGCCAATCTGACCTGGGAAATGGACGGTGGACAAACGATCCTTCAAACCTTTGGAGTTGATCCCAAAGCAGTAGATTTCATTGGCCCCTCTGTTGCACAAAAACTGACATCTCTGACGTTGCTGAATTCTGCAATTCTTGATCGTAAAACCCGCGACCTCGATCGTGAAGAAGTGTCGCTGATCAGGCCACATTCACCGGTTACTTTTGAATCTGAAGGCAATACAATTACACTGTTTGATACATTTAGCGGCGGTGGCGGGTTCAATGCGGATGGCTATGCCTTTGTATCGGACCAAACTTTTTTGAATTTGTTTGCAAAACGATCCTCTGGCGCGCCTGATCATATTTTACTGCATGTCACCCGTGGTGCGGATACTGATGTGGTGGTGTCGCGATTGCGCGATGCTATCGCTGACAAAACCCTGCGCATCCGCAGTTATGACGCCGCGCGGGATGAAGATTTACGCTATCAGAAGACGCAGCGTCCTACCGGTTTGATCTTTGGATTTGGTGTGCTCATAGGAATTTTGGTCGGCATCGTAATTGTCTATCAGGTGCTCTCGACCGATGTCGCGTCGCATTTGCGCGAATACGCCACGTTCAAAGCGATGGGATATGGGCAGGGTTTTTTCCTTGGCATCGTTTTTGAAGAGGCGATGATATTGGCAATATTTGGGTTCGTACCCGGGGTGATCGTGGCGACAGGAATGCTGACGTTTATGAACAACATGACAGGCTTGCCGATCGAAATGACAGTGAACACTGCCATAATGGTGTTTTTTGGTACCCTGGCGGCCTGTGCCTTGTCTGGTGCAATTGCAACCCGCCGGCTGGCGAATGCAGATCCTGCGGAATTGTTCTGATGGATCCGCGAAATGATTTTCCGGTGGAAGTTCAGGCGCTAAACCACTGGTATGGTCAGGGCGAAGCGCGCAAGCAGGCGATCTTTGATGTTAACTTATCAATTAAGAGTGGCAGCCTGACAGTACTTATGGGGCCGTCAGGTTCAGGCAAAACAACATTGCTTACGCTGATCGGATGTTTGCGCGATGTGATGGATGGGTCGGTTCGTTTGTTGGGAAGTGAACTGAACGGATCGGTGCGTGCGACAAACGAAGCTTTGCGGAAACGATCTGGTTTTATTTTTCAGGCGCATAACTTGCATGAAAGTCTGAGTGCGCAACAAAATGTGATGATGGGGTTGCAGGTTCATGGGCGAGCCGCAGACGGGGCCCAGTTCAAAGAAGCGGCAAAACATGTGCTTGGTCTGGTCGGGCTGGGTGATCGAATGGAATATTTGCCACATAACCTTTCGGGGGGGCAGAAACAGCGGGTTGCGGTGGCGCGCGCGCTGGTGGGTAATCCTGATATTGTATTTGCGGATGAACCGACGGCTGCACTTGATCGCGAAAGCGGGATGAATGTGGTGAAAATGCTAAAGCAGTTGGGTGTTGAACGTGGAACCACGACTGTGATGGTCACCCATGACGGGCGTATACTGGAACAGGCGGATCGCATTATTACCCTGGAAGACGGACGGTTGGTAAAAGATACCAACCCGTAACCAATCCGACGGTTCAATGGGCCATTATTCGTGGTAATTTTTCTGCAGGTGGTGTGTTTCTGCTGCGCTGGCTGCAGACTTTGCCATCAATGATCGTCATGCCGATACCCGGCAGATTTCCCTGTTGCACAGAATCCAGAATGGTTTTGCCCGGCGAATTCTGCGCCTGATCCATCAGTACAAAATCGGCGCACATTCCTTTTTCGATCAATCCGGTATCCAGTTCGCGCTGGCGCGAAGTATTGCCATTACCAAAACAAAAGGCGACTTCCGCAGGCACGTTGCCAAGGCTGGATAACATTGCAATCATCCGCAATATCCCCAGTGGCTGTACCCCGGAACCGGCTGGGCCATCGGTGCCAAGAATAATCCGGTCGAGTTGCTTTAATTCGCGCGCCGTGTTCAGTGTTAACAAGGCGGCCCGTTCGTTGCCGTTATGAACTATCTCAAGCCCCATTTTGCAACTTTCACACAGACAGATGATCTGGTCGTCCGGCAGGGCCGTATGGCCACCATTTACGTGACCGATTACATCAGTTCCGGTTTCCAGAACCATATCAGCATCTATCAGGCCTGAACCAGGGATTGATGGCCCGCCGGTGTGGATCGTGCTTTGAATCCCGTATTTGCGTGCCCAGCCCACCATCTGTTTGGCAGTTTTTCCATCCTTGACGGTGCCAAGACCAACTTCGCCCAACAGTTTAACACCCGCGTCAGCAAGATCCTTGAAATCTTGTTCCACCATGCCATGTTCGATAACCGGTGCACCCGCATGTACCTTCACCCCGGAAGGGCGGAAATTTTCGTACCACCGCTGCGCGGCGATTGCCATCGCTTTAAGGCCCACCACGTCCTTTGGGCGTCCGGGCATGTGAACTTCACCGGCTGAAATCAGGGTTGTCACGCCCCCGTGCAGGGTGCTGTCTATCCAATGCAGTTGCTGCTGGCGCGGGGTGTAATCGCCGATCACAGGGTGGATGTGGCTATCAATCAGGCCTGGGGCCAGCGCGACACCGTTGGCATCTATCAAAGTTGTGGCATCGTCGGTATCCAGGTCTTTTTCATATCCCCATCCGGTGATTTTTCCATCAATCGCAATCAGGCAATCAGCGTCAAGAATCGGGTCTTCCATTTTTCCCGACAACAACAACCCAATGTTGCGGATCACCAGTTTATTTGATTCATTTTCCACGTGTGATACCCTCGCCATTCATTTGTACGCTAACAGAGTTTTTGATGTGATCAAGGCCATAGGTTTCTTCGGCAATTCGCCCTGCAATTTCGGGTCCGCGCGTGATTGGGTTTGACAAGAGCATCAGGAACGACATGTTATTAGCATACAAATGAATTAGTCAGGTTGGTGCGGCCTTGAATTATTATACTCCTGTTTCTCTGGATGAGGCATTTGCCGTGCTTCAAAGTTGTGACGTATCCGTCATCGCAGGGGGGACCGACTTATTTCCAGCCAGAAGGGGTGCGCCGAACACCCGTTCAATTCTGGATGTGACGAAGTTATCAGATTTCAGCGGGATACGGCTAACCGAGCAGGGGTGGCGCATCGGCGCCGCTACAACCTGGACCGAAATAATGAGCGCCCAACTGCCGGCCTGCTTTGACGGACTGAAAGCTGCGGCACGCGAAATTGGTTCAGTGCAAATTCAAAATTCTGGCACGATTGCCGGGAACATTTGCAACGCATCCCCGGCCG
>Ga0209344_10004693_pt1 | contig 12334 bp, 11 predicted proteins | sample Cruoilmetagenom6_FD_187293 | JGI IMG/M metagenome (GOLD analysis project Ga0209344, IMG submission 187293) | Oil polluted marine microbial communities from Coal Oil Point, Santa Barbara, California, USA - Santa Barbara Oil Seep Sample 6 (SPAdes)... | ecosystem: Environmental > Aquatic > Marine...
GCTCGCCAGTCGCGGCATTGTGGGACAGGTAACACCGACGGCAATCGTTTATGATGCCGAAACCACCCATGGTGGCAGTGGAGGGCCAGTGCTGGACATCAACGGTGACGTCGTTGCCGTAAACGCTGCCATTCTACCCGAATATGGCGGGTCCAATCTAGGCGTTCCAATCTCAAAAGTTCGGGATTTGTTGGAACAAGCTGCCATTAAATAAATTCAGGGATCAGTTCTCGTAGAAACACCAGCAGACAGGCTTCATCAGACCGGTTGAGCTCACCTCGCACAGCAGACATAGAAGCCTATTACATTAATGAAGTTTCTGCTTTGTTTTCGCGCTGAATCTAAGTTGAAAACTGAAGCTTTTGCACAGGCCCACGCGGACTATGATTTCGCTGCTCTAACCACCTGAGCTACCCCGCCAAAGGTGAGGCGTGATTATGCGAGTTGGGGTAGGTGTCAAGTGTGTAACGCGGCTTTTAGTAGGGATTTATCTTTGACAGAATTCAACAAGCGGAAATTTAATACCATCAGAACTTGTGGAGAAAATCAAGATGGGCAAACTGGCCGCTTAAGGTCATCAAAATCAAACCAAGGACACTAATAACGCTGGAAGAAACTTGGGGCTCAGGTCAATGACAAAATCAAAACCTTAAGTGTCATTCAAGCGTATCAAATTCCTGCTTTCCTCCATTGGTTACAAAATATCCGTTTTATGATACAATCATTGGCATAGTATTCATTATTGAACTTCGGAGAGTGTTCTTATGCGGCATCTGTTTACTGCTTTCACAATACTTGTTTTGTCTTGTTCATCAGTGATGGCACAGGCATGGCCAGATAGTGCAAAATCGGCAATGAACGCCGCCGGTGAACGTTTGCGGACGGCTACCACCACGGAAGATCGGGTACATGCTCTGCGCGACATCGAAACCATCGCAAAAGCCCATCCTGAAGCACCCGAAGCACGGTTATTGGCAAGAACTCTAGGGCAAAAAGCAACGCTGGAAGCTGGGCCAAAAGCCATGCTGGGGGCGCTTAGTGATCTTGCCACTTCGGGAAACATACCCGACCCGCAGACCTTTGGTGATATTCTGGCACCGATGATGGAAACAATCGGCAATATGGCCGAGGACGGCACGTTGCTGCCACAAGCCGCTATCGAGTTGGACAGGGCTATTTCAGCGTTGAACGATGCAGCCAAAAAAGCGGGGTTGCCCGATGTTGCCGCCGCAATCTCACAGGCCACGGGCATTGACGGCGTCGGCGAAAAGACAACCGGTCTAATCGGCCGTATAGCAAAGGCTGCCGAAATAGCGCGTGCCGCCCCTGATCTTGCCAAGATGAACAAGGCCGAGACCAAGAAGTTTCTGGAAAGTCTGGTCGCCCTTCTGCCTGCGGGTGCAGGCCCTGCTATTTCAGGCCCTGCATTCGGGGTTTTTACCGAACAGCTGGGTTGGTCAAACGAAATGTTTGGCGAAAGCACCAACGCGATGAATTTGGTGGCCGACGCGATAGAAACCGGAAAATTCGATCATGCGGCTTACGCCAAAATCGAAAAACGCCTGAATGATTTGTCCAAAGGACCGTGGGGTAGCGATACCGCCAAGAATTTCTTCAAATCCTTGTGCAAATTGATCCCTGTGGCTGGCGCCTGGTGCGATGATGCTTTTCAATCGGTCGAAGAGTTTATCGCCGGGGTCGATTGCGGTGCCATCACTTGTGATTGCGGCAATGTCGGCGGTGGCCTGCTGGCCGGGCCGAACACAGTCATATGCAAGCTTCAGGAACAATCAATTATCAACGAATGTACCGCCACAAAAAAAATAACGCTAAGCTGCGATCCGGGGGCTAAAGGCCCTGGTGCCAATCAATAACTTATCAATATTGGGATAGTGCATAGCCCGTAGTATGAATTGCGCGATTACTGTCAGCCTATTGTTAGTGGCGGACTATGTTCCGCTGCTCTAACCACCTGAGCTACCCCACCAAAGGTGAGGTGTGATTATGTGAGAAGGGGTAGGCGTCAAGTTGGATCCACGGCCTTTTTAAAGGAATTTGGCGATGGAATATATGTGGATGAATACAGGTAATGTGCAGGCGGTTTGTATTTGTATACCTTTTTGCTTTTCACAGCGTTGATTCAGTGCAAGGGTAAAGCTCTTATCTGTCAAGCCAATGGGGTATGTCACTTGTTATGCTGTTAGCAGAGTTTGAAAGATATAAGCGAATACGACTATAATTTTACCAACAGGGAGAAGATCATGAAACTTAACCGACGAATATTTACAATTGCGACAGGGGCCGCATTGGCACTGTCAGCAAGCATGTCATTTGCGGGCGAAGCATTGGACCGTGTGATGGCTGCAGGCACATTGAAAGTTGCGACAGATGCAAACTGGGCGCCGCAATCGTTTTTAAACGATGACAATAAAATGGACGGTTTCGATGTTGATGTTGCCAAAGAAGTGGCTAAACGTTTGGGCGTCGAAGTTGAATTTGTAACACCATCGTGGGACATCATCACAGCCGGTAACTGGAATGGCCGTTGGGACCTTTCTGTTGGCTCGATGACACCGACAAAAACACGTGCGGAAGTTCTAAGTTTTCCCGGTGTTTATTATTATACGCCTGCATCAGTTGCCGTACACAAAGACAGCCCGTTTAAAGTTATTGCGGATCTGAATGGTAAAAAAATCGGTGCAAGTACCGCGACAACTTTTGAATTGTATATGCAACATGACCTGACGATTGATGCCGAAGGTGTTCCGTCTTTCGAATATCAACTGACAGCAGGTGAATTGAAATCATACAAAGACAGCACTGCCGCGATGGATGATCTGCGCTTGGGTGATGGCGTTCGTATCAATGGTATGGTTGGTTCATTGCCTGCAATTATGGCAGGTATCGAAAGCAACTATCCGCTGCGTGTATTGGGCGATCCGGTATTCTATGAACCACTGGCGCTGGCCATCGATCGGGGCGATGTAGAGTTCAACGATAAATTGGCAGGGTTTCTGGCCGATATGAAAGCAGATGGCACCCTAAGCGCGCTGTCCGTAAAATGGTATGGTATTGACTATTCTTCCACTGAAGGTGGCGCAACCAACTAAGATCAGGACAAGCTGACACGAAGTTATCCGACCCAAACAATTGGGTCGGATTTTAAGTAGGGGGAAAAGAATGCTATTTGCAGATACAGTGGTCGCTGAACCGGCAGTCCACAAACCCAAAATTATGGCCATTATGCTGCTTGTCGGCATGATTGTTTTCAGTTTTTTTGGATTGAATGACACCATTTTCGGGGAATTTATGCGGCCCGTAATTGGTGAGCCGACAGAGTCCGGTTTGTTCGGGAACATGGCCATTGGGCTGGTTTTGTCGATGCTGTTTACGGCTAATATTGTTTTAATCGGGTTTTTGCCGTTTCGCTATCAGGTGCTATTGGTCTGGGCGGAATTGCTGCTGTTGTTTCTTAGCTTCTTTTACAGCTTTGGTCTGAACTTTGAATTCATCCGTTCCAAAATCTGGTTCATGATCTCGCAAGGCGTGTTTACAACGCTTTATATCTCAGCTGTATCCATCACTCTGGCGTCCATGGTCGCCATTGTCGGCGCTGTCGCAAAGTTGTCGACGAACGGTTTCGCTTTTGCCATCGCCAGTTTTTATACGTCTTTCTTTCGCGGCTTGCCGTTATTGATGCAGGTTTATCTGATCTATCTGGGTTTGCCCCAACTGGGTTATGTGATTGACGCTGTGCCTGCCGGTATATTGGCCCTAACGCTATGTTACGGCGCCTATATGACCGAGATTTTCCGTGCGGGTATCCAGTCGATCAACAAAGGTCAGTGGGAAGCCTCGCGTTCAATGGGTTTCGGATTTGCACTGACCATGCGCAGGATTATTCTTCCCCAAGCCATGCCACTGATCATTCCACCCACAGGTAACCAGTTTATCGCCATGCTCAAAGACAGCTCGTTGGTGTCTGTTATCGGGGTTTGGGAATTGATGTTCTTGGCGCGGACTTTGGGCAACAAGGATTTCCGCCATATGGAAATGCTGATTACTGCTGCCATAATTTACTGGTGTCTGTCGATGTGTTTGGAAGTGATCCAAAGCCGCATTGAACGCCATTATCGCACCATAAGCCATTAGGGGGGAAATCATGCCAGACCCAATTATTCAAATGACCAATGTCAACAAATGGTACGGGGATTTCCACGCGCTGAAAGACATCAATTTCATCGTCAACGAAGGTGACAAAATTGTGGTTTGCGGGCCGTCGGGATCGGGCAAATCCACGATGATCCGTACGCTGAACTGGCTGGAGGCCCATCAAGAAGGCACGATTGTCGTGAACGGCATTGAGATGCATCAAAAGATGAAAAATGTCGATGAGGTGCGCATGGACGTTGGCATGGTATTCCAGCATTTCAATCTGTTTCCGCATATGAGTGTTTTGGAAAACCTGATGGCAGGGCCAATGTGGGTGCGCGGGATCAAAGAGGATGAAGCGCGTAAAACGGCGATGAAGTTTTTGGAACGTGTGCGTATTCCCGAACAGGCAGACAAATATCCCGGTCAATTGTCCGGCGGGCAACAGCAACGGGTGGCTATTGCGCGGTCTTTGTGCATGAATCCCAAAGTCATGCTGTTTGACGAACCGACATCCGCGCTTGACCCTGAAATGGTGTCAGAGGTGTTGGACACTATGATTGAGCTGGCCCATGACGGTATGACCATGGTTTGTGTGACACACGAGATGGGCTTTGCTAAAGCGGTGGCTGATCGTGTGGTGTTTATGGATGAAGGTGCGATTGTTGAAGAAAACGATCCCATTAGCTTCTTTGAAAACCCGCAACATGAACGCAGCAAGAATTTTCTGGGGCAGATTTTACAACACTAGTGCGAAACGGTTTCATCAAACTTGTCACGCAACTGCATAGACCAGTATTTTGTTTGTACACCCGCCCTGCCGATCAGGCCGCCAGCCCAGTTACGCTTATAGGACGCGAAAAGCTTATAACGATCATCACCCTGTGTAATGGCCCCCGCGATCAGTTCGCCTGCCATTGCCGTTGTGTTCAACCCATGCCCACCAAAGGCGGTTGCCATCCATAATCCGTCTTCCACTTGTCCGATAAGTGGCATGCTGTGCAAAGCATATCCCATCAACCCGGCCCAAGCGTGACTGGTTTTGGCAGCATTAAGTTGGGGGTAAACCGAAAGCATGTCGCGGCGCATCATTTCGGCTAGATGAAATGGTTTGCTTTGACGTGTTGTAATACGCCCGCCCCATAACAGGCGGCCACCGGGCAGTCGTCTGTAATAATCGCCGGCACGGCGGGTATCTGCGATACTGGCGGGGGTGGTAATTGCCTGATCAAGCAGTTCTGCCATTGGATGTGTGACCATCACATAGGTTGCCACGGGCTGCATGGCGCGCGAAATGCTCGGATATAACTTGAAATCATAGGCACTGGTGCAAAGCACAATATGATGTGCGGTGATGTCGGCAGTTTGCGTCGATACCTTCCAGCCCACCCCCGAACGGGTCAGGTTTTGGGCTTTGGTGTCTTCAAAAATATCCCCGCCAAGCCGTTCGATTTCCTGTGCCAACCCATGACAATACTTCAAAGGATTGATATGAAAGCCGTTTGGGTCATATAGGGCATTATGATAGCGTTCAGACTTCATCAGACTACGTGTGTCTTGGGTGTTGTGAAACAAAAGGTCATGATCCAAATCAACCTTGGCACGTTCACATTCATGCAACACTGCCTGCGTATCATTTTGGCGGTAGACATGAAATTCGCCGTTCCCGTCCAAGACGTCATCCATTTTCAAATCACGTATCTGGTCACGCACATAATTCATCCCATCGATCGACAACCGATAGGCTTCACGCCCATCCACCCGCCCAAGGCGGTTCAACATGTCGGATGTGCTACCCGCAAAACCTGCACTGACAAAACCGCCATTAAGCCCCGATGCGCCCCATCCCACACGTTTGGCTTCAAGCACACAAACGGATTTGCCTGTGCGTAACAGTTCCAACGCCGTGGTTAACCCTGCAAGCCCTGCACCGATGACGCAAACATCAACATCAGGATTGTCCGCCAAGGCAGACCGTTTAGGAACATCCCCAAGCGTTTCAGCATAATAGCTGTTTGGATAATCAGTGGTGGCGTTCATTTTTTCTTTCGTTGGCTTTATTGCACGACAACAGCGCAGTTCTTACCCCGCAAGAAGCCCAAAAAGTTCATTGATGTCACCATCATTCGGCAGTGCCTGAATGGTTTTTTCCAATGTTGTCGCTTTATCCTGACCGATAATCGGCACTGTTAGGCCATGAAATTTCGACTTGATAACAGCATTGCTGACTTTATCTTCAGGATCACCTTTTGCCTGGGTTGCGCCCGACGTCAACACGCGGCCATCTTTCAGCTTCACGATTGCACGGGCAATACGATGTTCGGGAAAGGCGGCGTTGAATTCATCGGTTTCGGTGATGACGATAGTTTGGGCAATTGCACGGATTTTCGGATCGGACAGCCCGTTTTGTGTGACCTCTTCCACCCCGATTGTGCCACGTACCAATGCCACGGCAACAGCAAACGGCAATGAATATTGTGCTTCTTCCGTATTGTTCGGAATAGTATTCAGACGCTTGCCTTCATGGAAAGTTTCAATGGTAATTTCGGCCACATCATCCGCTGTAAAGCGATGTTCCTTGATCAATGAAAGGATTGCTTCAACCGGGGGTTGGGCCCAGCGGCAAACGGGGTATAATTTGATATATTGTTGCCCCACTAACCAATTTTGCCCCAGATCATTCCAAAAATGGTCCAATTCAGGGGCTTCCATTGTAATTGCAGGTGCGCCGGTAAACCCGTCTTGCGCAAGGTAAGCCGCAGATACCCCCGCCATCGCCCCCCAGCCGGAACCATCTTTAACCATTGTTGGTGCATCAATAACCCGCATCATCTGGCTGCGCGGGCCGTGATATTCGGCTATACCCACGGCTTCTCGGGTTTGTGCGCGTGACAAACCAAGCTGGCGCGCGCCTAATGCGGCGACCGCCAGTGCGACCCAAGCACCCGACGTGTGGTAATCCGCAACGCTGGCATGCAGCGCTACCCCTGCACGCGAACCAATTTCGTAACCGATAACAACGCTTGTCAGCAGTTCTTTTGCATCCCGATGTCCTTCAGCTTCCATCACCGCGATCAGGCCCGGAATAACGCCGCAACCCACATGCCCTTTTGCCGGTTTGTACCCATCATGGGCGTCCAGCGCGTCAATGGTAACCCCATTTGCAAGGGCGGCCCCCGCAGGACTTGCAGTCCGTCCATCCCACCAGATATGCGCGCCTGTGCCACCAAACTGACGGGTCGCATGGTTGCGGATAATCTGTGACATGTCGGTTTGCGTCCCGCCGACAGAAACGCCCAAAGTATCAGTCAGACAACGTACTGCTTCATGGGTTATTTCAACAGGGATATCTTCAAAGCGGGTATCATGGATAAAATCGATCACTTGGGTCATGGAGCTGCCTTTCAAAGCTGATGGTCGTGGTAATAGGCCTGAAATGCAGTAATGGCCTGATCTAGACGTACATCATCTATATCTTTGTGCAACACCATACGGATTGACGGGGATTGTCCACCAATCAGCACTCCCGCTTTTGCCATATGGTTGCGCAAGCTTACGTGGTGTCTCGGGGCTGGAGTAAAAAATATCATGTTTGTGTCGGCACAAACTGTACCCACATTCAAAGCGCGAAGTGCTTCAGCTAAAACAGCGGCGCGACGATGATCTTCTGTCAACCTATCAACATTGTTTTCCAGGGCATGTAATCCTGCTGCGGCAAGCACCCCAACCTGACGCATTGCGCCGCCAAGTATTTTGCGGTTGCGCCTAGCCTTTGCAATAATTTTTGCGGTGCCAGCCAAAATCGACCCGACAGGGGCCCCCAAACCTTTGGACAAACAGACCGACACTGTGTCGGCAACGCCAGCAAGTGCTACCGGCGTGCATTCCAAAGCAGTGATAGCGTTGAAAAACCGCGCACCATCCAGATGAATTGCCAGCCCATGATCTTTGGCAACTTTGGATGTAGCGCGCATTTTATCTAGTGTGATAACGCGTCCGCCGACGGTGTTTTCAAGGCATAGTAATCGGCTGTGCGCATAGTGCGGGTCATCGTCCTTGATTGCACTTGCAACTGTATTTGGTGTAATCTGACCACCGGCTTCAATCGTAACAGGGCAAAGCGAAATGCCAGCCAGTACGGCCGCCCCTGCGGCTTCGTCGCAATAGATATGATAACGATTACCGACAATTGCTTCATCCCCCCGACCGCAATGGGCCATCAAAGCTGCAAGGTTGCTTTGGGTTCCCGTCGGGAAAAATACCGCGGCTTCTTTACCCAGACATTCAGCCATTGCCGCTTCAAGCCGAAGTGCGGTCGGATCCTCACCATAAACATCATCGCCAACCTTGGCTGTTGCAATGATTGTGCGCATCTCTTCATCAGGGCGGGTTACGGTGTCACTGCGCAAGTCACAGGCACGCTCTGAAACCGCGCCTGTTCGCGTCATTCCTGAATAAAGGCTCATTTTGTGATCTGTTTGTAAGCCAAAGCCGCTACGATGTGTACGCGCTGGGTTTCACCACCGTTCAGGGCCGTATGATATCCGCGCGTATCGGTGAAATAAACCGAACCATCCGCAGGCAAGTGCGTTACATGGTGGTTCACCACAAACAACGATCCGGGGTTTGTGATCAGCGGGATGTGCAAGCGCGGCTCCGGGTCGCGGTGCCATGAATTGCAGTTGTACAAACCTTTGGACAGAACCCGGGTACGCCCGATCGGGAAACGCTTGGCCAATTCATTGTGGACATGCTCAAAGTAAGTGCCTTTGAATTTTGGATTAAATTCGGAAAAATCAATTTCAGGCACCAGATCTTCGCGTGGCTCTTCAACATAGCGTTCATCGCCACGGGTCCAGAAACGCCCTGACAGATCATTATCCGTCCATTCGGTTTGACCGGGGCGTTGGGTCAATGGCAGGGCAGCAAAACCCTGTTTCTGCATCCCACCCTGATAAGCTTCACGTGCCAAACATGCATCAAGTGCTTTATTCAGTTCTTTGATGTCAAATTTCAGTTCCAGGCGCTCGATCCCTGGCCCAGGCATGAATTGTGCAACTGAGTTAGTATCTGGCTCTGCTTGCATCCAGCCTTGAATAGATTGAACGTCAGTGTCATTGATTTGGGGGATGTAAGTCATGTTTTTACTTTCATGTAGGTATTAGAATCTCCGATATATTATTGGTGAATTTGGGATAAATAAAATTGCATTTATGAATTACTTGATGCATTAATTAGATTAACTTTTGATCTACACTAGACCTAGAGGGTATAAAAGAATGCGTCGCCGCATCCCGTCCACCACGTCTTTACTTTGCTTTGAGGCTGCCGCGCGCACCGAAAACTTTGCCGAAGCGGCAGGTGAAATGAATATAACCCAAAGTGCTTTAAGTCGCCAAATCCAAACATTGGAGGCTTATGTGAAACAAACCCTGTTCACGCGAGCCCGTCAAAGGGTAACGCTTAGTGCCGCGGGACAAACTCTGGCCGCAGAGCTTTCGCCTCAGCTTGAGGCATTAGAGGTCACGCTTCTTAAAATCCGATCTCACGATGCATTGGGTGGTGCGATTAATGTTGGCGTCTACCCAACTTTGGGCAGCCGTTGGTTGATGCCGCAGATTATCGAAATCACCCAAGCACAAAAAGATTTGACGTTGAACACGATAACATACCTTAGCAATGCCGATATTGACCCAAGTCTTGTTGATTTGGCTATCGTGCAGGGCGATCCGCCGTGGAAGGGATTTCGCGCGGATTACCTGATGCCCGAAGCACTTGTTGTTGTGGCCAGTCCGCAGGTGTTGCAAAGCCCCGTTGATCATGCGTCAGAGCTGATGAACCATCGGATATTGCTGCATTCCACCCGCCCGCAATCATGGGAGATTTGGTTTAACAGTTATGGTGACGCAATCCCAAAGGCACCGATAGGGCCCATGTTCAGCCAGTTTGAAATGTTGATAGATGCGGTAAAGGCTGGACATGGTGTGGCTATTATTCCGTTAATACTTGTTGAGAAGGAACTTTCCGAAGGCAGTTTGGTAAAAGCCCATCAGCACGAATGCACATCCGAAAGTGCCTACTATCTACTGACGCCGAATGTGAAGGTCGGGATGCAGAAAATCGAACGGCTTCGCCGTTGGTTTCTTAATAAAACTAATCAAATGGAGTAGCTCATGCGGGCATTGATACAACGTGTAACTGAAGCGAAAGTCGTTGTTGACGGCGATATAATCGGCAAGGTGGGCGAAGGTTTGCTAATCCTGATCTGCGCCATGCAGGGCGATGATGATCCAGATAGCGCGAAGCTGGCGCAGAAAATCGCGAAACTGCGCATTTTTCGCGATGATCAGGGCCGTATGAACCTATCATTGGCCGATGTGGGTGGTGCGGCCCTGATTGTCAGCCAATTCACTTTGGGTGCAGACACTTCACGCGGTAATCGCCCCGGTTTTTCTCAGGCGGCTCCCCCTGAAGAGGGCGAGCGCCTTTATGAAGCTTTCATCACTGACATGAAAGCGCTTGGCATTGCCGTTGAAACAGGTCAATTTGGGGCGGATATGAAGGTTTCGCTGACCAATGACGGGCCGGTGACAATCTGGATGGATACGGGAAACTAGGATATAAAATGGCACTGGAAGACGCTGCAAAACAAATCGACTTGGCTGTAACCCGCAAAGGGTTCAAAGGTCATTCGCATGAAGCAACCTTTGGCGGGGTGACTAGCTTTTTGCGCCGCAATTACACAAAAGACCTGACGGGCGTGGATGTTGCCGTCACCGGTATCCCCTTTGATTGTGCTGTGACCAACCGCCCAGGAACCCGGCTTGGCCCGCGTGCTATCCGCGAAGCATCCAGCCTTCAATCCCCCGATGCGCCTTATGGGTGGGACATCGACCCGATGATGGATCTGAACGTTGTTGATTATGGCGATGTTGCTTATGATTATGCTAAAGTCGCTGATTTTCCAGCCGTATTGCAAGCCCACATCGCAGGCATTCTGGATGCAGGGGCGGCGTGCCTTAGCCTCGGTGGGGATCATTACATCACCTATCCGATTTTGAAGGCGCATGCGGAAAAATACGGACCTTTGTCGCTGATCCAGTTCGACGCCCACACAGATACATGGCCTGATGACGATTATGATCGCATCGACCACGGCACAATGTTTTATAAGGCGGTGAAAGACGGCATCGTGGTACCGGAACGTTCGGTTCAGGTTGGCATTCGCACTACGAACGAAGACACGCTTGGCGTCAATATAATCGACGCGCGTACCGTACACACGCAAGGCCCCGAAGAAACCGTGCGCCAGATCAAAGCGATCGTTGGCGACAATGCGACTTACCTCACCTTTGACATTGACGCGCTTGATCCGGCCTATGCGCCGGGCACTGGCACCCCGGTTTGGGGTGGGCTGACGACGGCACAATCTGCGATTATGCTGCGCGATCTGGCAGGTATCAATCTTGTTGGTATGGACGTGGTCGAGGTTTCGCCACCTTATGACACCACAGGGGCCACAGCGATTGCAGGGGCGCATGTCGCGGTTGAATTGTTGTGCTTATGGGGTGTTGGGCGTCGGGCACATGGTTAAACGATGCTGGATTTCACAATCCAGTCGCGCACCGATTTTGCATCTTCCGACAGGTCAGCGTTTTGCGACCAGACAAGGTAAAACCCTTTGCCACTGTCCCATTTCCATGGTCCGACCTGCGCAAGCAAGCCTACGTCGATCAAGTGGCGTGTGACCTGTTCCCAACCTAAGGATATGCCTTGGCCTGCCATCACGGCTTGCAGCACAAGCGCGTAATCATTCAACCGTAAACCTTGCCCGACATCTTGATATTTCACCCCGAAATGCCGGAAAAAATCTGCCCAGGTTGGTCGTTCGCGATACGGTTCTTCCAGATTGATTAACTGTGCGTCTTTCAACGCATCCAGACTGTCGATGGGCGCGTGATTTTCAATCCATGCGGGACTGGCAACTGCCATAAGTGATTCTTTGGCAATCAGGGTGCAATCATACCCCGCCCAGTCGCCGTCACCACGCCAAACCCCAAGGCTGATCACCTCTTGCGCCAGATCCAGATCCTTGTCCGTGGTCTGCATTCGCAGGTCGATATTGGGGTGTTGATCATGAAAATCCTGCAAACGCGGCACCATCCAATAATTTGCGAATGCA
>Ga0209344_10004694_pt1 | contig 12327 bp, 11 predicted proteins | sample Cruoilmetagenom6_FD_187293 | JGI IMG/M metagenome (GOLD analysis project Ga0209344, IMG submission 187293) | Oil polluted marine microbial communities from Coal Oil Point, Santa Barbara, California, USA - Santa Barbara Oil Seep Sample 6 (SPAdes)... | ecosystem: Environmental > Aquatic > Marine...
CGAAATCGTTGGAGTCGCCTTCACGTGACCAGTCCCGTGCATTGCGGTAGGGGCCGTCGAGTTCCGCGACCCAGTTGATGAGTTGATCCCCGTCGTCGTTCACGTCGTTCAGGATGGGATAGAGCACCATCTTGCCGCTCGCCAGCCATCCAATGCGGGCCATGCTGGTGCCATCCAGATAGGGCGGAGCAACAGTGGTTCCGCGCCACATCATGGTGCCGGAGTAGCGCAAGCTGCCTTCATCCGGGTAGAACTGCTTGCGCAACGCGGAGTGCACGCCGTCGCAACCGATCGCCACGCTGCCCTGCACTGAAGGAAGTGGCGAGCCGTCACTCGTCTTCGAGAAGTTGACCGTAATGCTTCCGTCAGAGTCTTCAACGGTGTCGCAGTGGTGATCGAGAAGCACGCTGTCTTCTCCGAGACGCTCTTGCACTGCCCTCAACAGCAGCAGTTGAAGTTCGCCGCGATGAATCGAGTATTGCGGGTCGGCATAACCAGCTGCGCGACCGTTAGGCGCGGAGTGAACGAACTGCCCGAAGCGGTTGTAGAAGACCGAGGATTCCGTAAGAACAGACTTCGAGGTCAGTTCCTCTTCGAGTCCAAGCTCACCGAGAATCTTGGCGGCGTGGGGAAGCACATTGATGCCAACACCGAGCGGTCGGAGTTCGGGCGCGGCTTCAAAAACGCGGCACGGGATGCCCAGTCTGTGCAGTTCAAGGGCAAGAACTAGTCCGCCGATTCCACCGCCAACGATAAGAACGTCCTGCGTATTCGCTTCGCGTTGCGTGTCAGTATGGCTCGTCAATGAGGTCTCCGTTTCACCAGGGGATCGACTAGACGCGACTCTATTCGTGGGGTTGCGGCGACTGAGACAAAGCGACAGTATTTCTATCATGCAGAACAAGTCGGACCGCCCCGCCTATGCCATTGAGTCCGTTGATAACGCGCTTCACATCCTTTTGATGTTTCAAGAAAAAGAGGTTGTGCGAGTCACGGACTGCAGCAACGCTCTCGGTGTCGCACGCTCCACTGCCCACCGATTGCTGGTGACACTCACCAATCGCGGCTTCGTGCAACAGGACCGCGACTCCAAGGGTTATCGAGCGGGCCCGGCTCTCATGAACTTCAGCTTCGGCTCCGCAAATGTGCGCGACATTCGAGAATCGGCACGGCCCGTCATGGAGGAGCTATCGGGAAAACTCGACGAGACCGTAAACCTGTTCGCTCTCGAAACAAGCGGTGTTCGCATTATTGAAAGTGTCGAGGGATACCGTTCCGTGCGAGTATCGGCGACGACGGGGGTGCTTCTTCCCTCGCACTCCACGGCAGGCGGAAAAATGTTGTTGGCCGCTAAGAACGTCGATCCCTCACAGTATTCAGCGTCCCGCAAGCTCTCCAAGCTCACGCCTCAAACGATTACGAACGTCTCGGAACTGCGCGCCGAACTCGACGAGATTCGTTTCCAGGGCTACGCCACCAACATCGAACAAAGCCTCGAGGGACTCAGCGCTATCGCCGTGCCCGTCAACAGACCGAGCGGCGAAGTCATTGCTGCCCTGGCAATTAGCGCACCGCTGGCCAGAGTCGATCTTGCTGGGCTGCGACGATACCTTGAGCCGCTGCGTGACGCGTCGGCAAAAATCACGAAATCAATGGGGATGCCCTCGACCGCACCGCAGTACAGAATCGACGCTGTACCACGCTAGGCCTACTCTCCCGGCGGGCAGGCTCGACTACGGCGTCGCGACCTCGAAGAGGTTGCACGCATTCGGCCCACCGTTCAAGCCGGTGGTGAACCACCGTTGACGCTGATCGCTTGAACCGTGCGTCCAGGTCTCCGGTGTGACCTGTCCTTGAGTTGCCTCCTGGATACGGTCATCGCCGATCGCTGAAGCTGCGCTGAGTGCGTCCGCAATGTGGGCATCCGTCACAGGGTCGAGGAACACGACACCGTCGTCGTTCCTGATCGTCGATGCAGCGCCTACCCACGCTCCAGCAAAACAGTCAGCCTGCAGCTCAAGTCGCACCGAATCCGATGCCGGGCCGGTGTCTTGTCGGTCAAGACCATCCATAATGCCGGCCGCATTTTGAATGTGGTGAGCCCACTCATGCGCAATGACGTAGATCTCAGCAAGCGGTCCGCCGGTCGATCCGTATCGTGTTCGAAGGTCGTCATAGAAAGCAGTGTCGAGATAGATGGTTTCATCCGACGGACAGTAGAAAGGCCCGCTTGCGCTTGTGGCACCACCACAGCCTGTCGTTGCCTGCCCGGTAAAGAGCACGACGTTGGTACTGCGATACGACGACTGGAGTTGGTCTGCCCAATACGTATCAAGCGAGTCTGCAGCGGCAGCAATACGACAATCGATGTCGGTATTTGCCGCTTCGGCGGTAGTGCACTGCGAGAGAGCCTGACCCTGACTCTGTTCTCCGCCGGTCGCCCCGCCGCCCGCGAGGCCCATGAGGTCGACACCAAGGAACTGGGAGGCGAAGAAGAGCCCGATAACTAAGAGGGCACTGCCTCCCCCCACGGCGATGCCCGTGCTGCGCCCTCGTCGCGAGACCTTGCTGGGGTTGATTCGAGCGTTGTCGTTGAACGTCACAGGCTGACTTTACTACCAGCGGCTGTGCCCATCAGGGCGATCACTCCGATACCCTAGAGGCATGAACATGATTTCCGCCGTCACCTTTCTTGGCAAGCTTGCTCTCATTGTCACCGGTGCGATCGTGGCACTGACCGGCGTAGTTCTGCTCGCGAATCTGGCGGCACCCAGCCTTCTCGCCGGCTTCACGCACTAAGACTTCCCGGCGCTGAGCACACTCCGGTGGCACGCCCTTGCGTGCCACCCGCACCCGGAGGCTGACCTTAGCCGCGACGCAACAACATCCACTATTCAGCAATTCTTTGGTTCACTTACGTTCAACCGTCCTAGGCTAAGAGCCAACCGAAGGAGAACGTGATGCGTGAATCCAAAGATGTAGTCAGGCAGATCACCGTCGCCGCCAGCGCGACGTTTGCGCTCATTGGGGCGTTCGTTGGCTCAGGTGCCGCAGGGGGAACCCCAATACAGGATGCTGCCGGTGGCGCGCTCAGCGCCGATGCCACCGTCATTGCTCCCGCCGGCTCAGCGTTTGGCATCTGGAGCATCATCTACTTAGGTCTCGTCGCCTATGCCGTCTGGCAGATGCTGCCCAAACAGTCGAGCACCGAATTGCATCGCAGCGTCGGATACTGGGTCGCGGCATCCCTTGTTCTCAACGCAGCTTGGATTCTGTCTATTCAGTACGGACTACTCGCGCTGAGCGTGCCCGTCATCATCCTTCTGCTCATCGTGCTGATTCGCGCCTACCTCATCACCGTGCGGCTCCCCGCCGCGGGAGCGATCGATGCGATCGTCACCGACGGAACGATCGGGCTCTACCTCGGCTGGGTTTGCGTCGCGACCGCGGCGAACATCACTGCCTGGCTCAATGCAATGGGATTCACTGGTTTCGGCATCCCCGAGGATGTGTGGGGCGTAGCCATCATCTTCGTGGCGGGAGCGGTCGGAATTGCGCTGGCCGCACGAGGTCGCGCACACTTCGCGCCAGCGCTCTCGTTGAGCTGGGGTCTCGCGTGGGTCGCCGTCGGACGCCTCACCGGTGATCTGATCTCGCAACCCACCGCCGTCGCCGCAATCGTTGCCGTCGCGGCCGTGCTAACAAGCGCAGCAGTCTTCACGATCTCAAGGTTGCGTGCCGAGCAGGCAGTGTAGCCAGCACCACACAGTCGCGCATCCGAAACGCACAATGGTTAAGGCTGCCGGCAGCACCCCATGTACTGTCGCCGGCAGCCTTCAGCTGAGCAGGATTAGCGGCGCTTCTTCTGCTTCAGATCCTTCTCGTGCACTGGCTCTTCGCCCGACGCACGGCGCTTGGCGTAATAGTCGCGAGCTTCGTTCTGGCGCGTAGCTTCGATGCCCGAGGCAATCGGTGCGCGCACCAACTCGTCGGTCAGACCGAAAGCAGCCACGAGATCCAGAGCCTGCGGACGTAAGCGCGGCAGCAGCCTGTCATCGATGTAGTCGGTGATGGCCTGAGCGCGGTTCGTGGAGATGCGACCGTGCATGAGGTACCACGCGAGGTTCTTCTCGATCAGGGTGAAACCAAAGAGGTCCCGCAGCCACGTCATAACCTGAGCGGTATCTTCGTCTTCGATCTTCTCGAGGGCTCGAGTGAACGCCTCCCACTGCAGCAGCTCGGCATGCGCGTACGCGGTCATAATGAGCTGGTTCTGGTGACTGTTGAAGAGAGCAGCAGCCTCAGCCTGCGGAAGCTTGCTGGCGGAGCGCAACTTGCCTGCGACATCCGCAACCATCGTTTCAACGCGGTCGGTGAGTAGTTGGCGCTGCGAGTCAGTATCGCGAACGTAACCGATCGAACGCGCGGTAGAACCGAAGTCCACGACGTTCTGGGCGAAGCGACGAAGGCCCGTGCGGTTGACGGCCGCCTCATTGACCTGATCGGCAACGTAGTGAGCTAGAGCACCCGCATCCGCTCCCGCAAACTTGCGCGAGTAGTCAGTGAGTAGGCGCTTGGCGACCAACTGCAGCAAGACGTTGTTATCACCCTCGAAAGTCGCATACACGTCCATATCGGCACGCATCTGGGTGAGGCGGTTTTCGGCCATAAAGCCGGAACCACCGCACGCCTCGCGCGCCTCTTGCAGCGTGTCAAGCGCAGCCCACGTACTGAGCGGCTTAAGCGCCGCTGCGATGGTTTCAAGATCCTGACGATCGGCCTCGGTTTCAGTGCGACCAGAGAAAACGCCATCGAACTTGTCGAGGAACTCCTCATGTGCAAACGACATCGCGTAAGTCTGAGCAAGCCGCGGCAGCAAGCGACGCTGGTGACGCTGGTAATCCAGAATCACCTCTTCGTTGGTGTTGCTGGATGCCGTGAACTGCCGGCGCTCCGACCCGTACTTAATCGCGATCGTCAGAGCAAGCTTGCTCGCAAGCACTGCCGCTCCATCAAGTGAGACTCGGCCCTGAACGAGCGTGCCGAGCATCGTGAAGAAGCGGCGGCCCGGGCTGTCGATCTCAGAACTGTACTCACCGTTCTCGTCGACGTCGCCATAGCGGTTGAGGAGGTTCGTGCGGGGCACTCGCACGTGATCGAAAGCTAAGCGGCCGTTGTCGATGCCGTTCAGACCGCCCTTGAGGCCGTCATCCTCACCCGAGATTCCGGGCAAGAAACCGTTGTCGTCGCGCAGCGGAACGTAGAACGCGTGCACACCGTGGTTAACATCCTTGGTGATGAGCTGCGCAAACACCGTTGCCGCCTTGCCGTGTACGGCGGCATTGCCGAGATAGTCCTTCCACGCCGCGCGGAACGGGGTGTTGATGACGAACTCGTCAGTGTCGGGGTCGTAGGTCGCCGTCGTGGCGATGCTCGCGACATCCGAACCGTGACCGATCTCGGTCATCGCAAAGGCGCCTGGCGTCGTGAGGCTCATGATGTCAGGCAACCACTTGTCGTGGTGTTCCTTGGTGCCGAGGTGCAGCACGGCAGCACCAAACAAGCCCCACTGCACGCCGGACTTGATCTGCAACGACGGGTCAGCGAGCACGATCTCTTCGAATGCCGCGATGTTTCCTCCGTGGTCATCATGACCACCTAGCGCCGTGGGAAAAGCCCGGTGAACAGCATCGTTGTCGACAAGGAGAGACAATTGGTGGAACACCCGCTCGCGATGGTCGTCCATCGAAAGGCCGTCGATCCGGTGAAAGTCCGGCTGCGACATGAGCGCCCGCGACTCCTTGCGGGCCTGCGACCACTTGCCGAGCAAATACTCTCCCAGCCATTCGACGTTGATGGTGGGAGCAGTGGCATCGCTCTCTGGCGAAGCGGTCGAGTCATCCTCGGGGGCGGTCGCTGTGGGCTCCGTGGTCGTTGCCGTGTCGTTAACCTGTGTCATGGCTCTCTCGATTCGTGAAAGTTCGGTAATTCTCACGTTACGACTGGCGCCCGTCAGTGCAAAGCGAGTCGTTCACCGTCAACCAAGCGAATGCCGCACCCGCCACATCCGTTTGTGCGAAACCGCAAATCACTCGCCGACCCATTGTGGGATGTCTTGCGAACAGCGCGAAAAACGGGTGAGGAATCTTTGCACAGGAGACGTTGTTGGGCTCCGTGAAAGGATGTAACTATGTCGACTATCACTCTCACCTCAGAAGACTTTGGCCAGACGGTCACCAAAGAAGGAATCACCCTCGTAGATTTTTGGGCAGAATGGTGCGGCCCCTGTAAGCAATTCGGGCCCATCTTTGAAGCCGCAAGCGAAAACCACACCGACATCACGTTCGGCAAGGTAGACACCGAAGCGCAGCAAGAACTTGCTGGCGCAGCAGGAATCACCTCGATCCCCACTCTCATGGCGTTCCGTGATGGAGTGCTGGTGTTCTCGCAGCCCGGTGCGCTTCCGGCGCCCGCCCTTGAGCAAGTAATTGAAGGCGTCAAGAACCTCGACATGGCCGAGGTTCACAAACAAGTCGCTGAGCAGCAGGCTGCCGCAGAAGCTGGCGAAGCTCCGGCTGCTCCCGCTAACTAGTTAGCCGCGACCCACGCAGACCACAAAGGCCCCACCGACACAGTGTCGGCGGGGCCTTTTCTCTGTTATCAGGGGTGCGCGCCTACTTCAGAGCGCCAGCAATCGCATCCACGAAGCTGTCGATTCCCCACGGCAGCGAGAGCGCCGTGGGAGGCGATACCGACGCGACGAGCGATGCACCATTGACGGCGACGAGGCCACCGTTTGCGACGGCCGGGATGCTTTGTGCGTACGGCTGTGCGGCGAAAATGTCGCCGACTTCTTCAGTCTCGGCGTAAGCGATCAGCAGATCGCTGTCGAGCTCGTCGAGCTTCTCGTAGCTGAGCGTGTAGAAGAAGGTGGAGTCACCGTTCGAGAGGGCGTCAACGGCGGGCGCGTTGTCGAGACCGAGGTCGAGCAAGAACTCCACGCGGGGGTCGGCGGGCTTGTAGACGTAGAAAGTTCCGCCCACGTCGAAGGTGGCCGCAACGGTCTTGCCTTCAAATTCAGGATGCTCGGCCGCCTTCTCAGCGACGAGAGCGTCGATGTCTGCCAGAACTTCATCCGCTGCAGCCGACTGGCCGAGGGCCGTGCCTGTGATGCTGATGACATCGCGCCACGGCGTGGACCACGGCAGTTCGGGGTAAGCAACAACGGGCGCGATCTCGCTGAGCAGGTCGTACTGCTCTTCGGTGATTCCCGAGTAGGTTGCGAGGATCAAGTCGGGAGCGGCTTCCGCGATCTGCTCGTAGGCGGGAGCATCCGTGGTGGCGGGGAAGATGAGCGGGGTCTCTGCGCCCAGCTCGGTGAGAGCATCCGCTGCCCACGGCAGAACGCCGTTCTCGTCGCCACCGTAGTTTTGAGCTTCCATGCCGACGGGCACGACGCCGAGCGCGAGAACGGCATCGCCGCTGCCCCAGCCCAGGGTCAGGACACGCTGGGGTTCGCTCTCAATAACCGTTTCGCCGAACGCGTGCTCGATCGTGACGGGGAACGCTTCGGATGCTGCGGGTGCTTCGGTGTCTCCATCGGGGGTGGAGGCGGCGCATCCACTCAGCGCGATGAGTGCAGCGGTGGCTGCAGCGAGTGCTGCAAGATGGGGTCGGCGTGACATTGATCTCCTCGATCGGACGAAAGGTGCTTAGTAAGGATAGGCTTGCCTAACCAATTTACGCAAGCGGCGTTGGCAAGCGGTGTTGGCGAGTGGCGCCTACGAGCGCCTACCCAGCGGAATGACCATGGGCGAACCAGCCACCGGGTCGTCGATGATGCGGGCCTCGAGCCCGAAGGCTTCGAGCATCCGTTCGGCAGTAACCACCTCAGCTGGTGTGCCCTGCGCGATGATCTTGCCCTCGCACATGAGGATCATGTGATCGGCATAGCGGGCAGCGAGGCTGAGCTCGTGCAACACCATGACGATCGTCGTGCCGCGTTCGCGATTGAGGTCGGCAAGCACATCGAGGGCGTCAAGTTGGTGGCGCACATCCAGGAACGTGGTGGGCTCGTCGAGCAGCAGAATGTCGGGATCCTGGCTCAGCGCCATCGCGATCCACACCCGCTGGCGCTGGCCACCCGAGAGTTCCTCGATGCGTCGCGATGCCAACTGGGCGGTGTCGGTCGCTTCGAGCGCGTGCTCGACGGCTGCCTCATCCGCTGCCGACCACTGTTGAAACCAGCCCTGATGCGGATAGCGCCCGCGAGCCACGAGGTCGCGAACCGTGATGCCCTCCGGTGCAATCGGCGACTGCGGCAAGATACCCACCACTTGTGCGATTTCCTTCGACGGCACCGAATGGATGTCGCGGCCATCGAGCGTCACGTGGCCCGATGCGGGTCGCAGCAACCGCGACAGTCCGCGCAGCAGTGTCGACTTTCCACAGGCATTGGCGCCCACAATCACGGTGACCTTGCCGTCGGGAATCTCGACGCTCAGGTTGGACACGATGTCGCGGCCGCCGTAGTTGAGGGTGACGTTCTCGGCGCGCAGCGCGTGGGCGGGGCGGCGAGGGGCAGCGGGCAGGGTGGGGTCGACCTCTGGCCCGTGGTTCTGGGGTGCGTCAGCCTGAGTCACGATGCACGTCCTTCGCGGTTAGTGGTGGAGATGAGCCACAGCAGATACGGGGCACCCACGATGCCGGTGACGATTCCGGTGGGCACTTGGGTTCCGGCGGTGAGCAGATGTTGAGCGACGAAATCGGCACCGAGCACGAGCACAATCGCGACCAAGGCACTCGGCACCAGCGCGAGGCCGCCCCCGCGCACCATCCGGCGTGCGATCGGAGCCGAGACGAAGGCGACGAAGGCGAGCGGCCCCACGAGTGCTGTCGCGATAGCGACGAGGGCAACGGCCACGACGATGAGGGCAAGCCGCGATCGTTGCACGGAGACCCCGAGACCTGCAGCAAGATCGTCGCCGAGCTGCAGCATCCGAAGCTTGGAGGCAAGAACGGCCACCGCGGGGAGCAGGATAGCGAGACTGACGGCCATGATGACGATGTCGTCCCAGCTCGCACCGCCGAGCCCGCCCACCATCCAGACGAGGGCTTGCTGCGCGTCGCGCACATCGCCGCGGGTGATGAGATAACCGATCACGGATTGCGCCATGAACGCGATGCCGACCCCGATGAGCACGAATCGCATGCCGTTCATTCCCGAGCGCCACGACAGCAGGTAGATCGTGAACGCCACGAGCAGAGCGCCGACGAGGGCGGAGAGCGAGACGATCAGGCCGGTAGCGCCGAATACGAGCAGGCTAAGAACCGCTGCAACGCTGGCTCCTCCACTGATTCCGATGATGTCGGGGCTCGCGAGCGCATTGCGCAACAGGCTTTGAAACAGCGCGCCGGCAAGGCCAAACCCGACCGCCACCAGAATCGCGAGCAGCACCCGTGGCAGGCGCAGCTTGAACACGATGAACTGGTCAGAGGAGGTGCCACCGCCGAAAAGAGTTACGAGCAGGTCGGGCAGCGTGAGCGTATATGCCCCGACCGCAATACTGGCGAGAGCAAGCGCCACCGCAGCAAGGATGAGGACGCCTGAGATGCGCCGTGTGCGGGTCACAGCCCAGCCAACTTCACTCGGCGCACAAGTGCAATCATGACCGGAGCACCGATGATGGCCACCACAAGGCCAGCCTCAAGTTCGGACGGTGCAACGATCAGGCGACCCACAATATCGGCGATCAGCAGCAGGCTCGGGCCGACGACCGCAGAGACCGCGATAATCCAGCGGTAATCGGGGCCCGTAAAGGGGCGCACGATGTGCGGCACCACGAGGCCGACAAACACGATGGGGCCGGCGAGCGCGGTGGCGGATCCGCAGAGCAGAACGACGGCTCCGGCCGCGACAGCGCGCGCAACGTAGACTCGCTGGCCGAGGCCGCGAGCGAGGTCATCTCCGAGGGCGACGAGGTTGAGCATCCGCCCCGAAATAATCGCGAGGAGTGCACCGGCGACGACGAAGCCGATCGTGAGGCGCACGGCTTCGAGGTCACGACTGGCGAGCGATCCGACCGACCAGAAGCGGAAGGTGTTCAGGGTGTCGGTGTCGGAGATCAAAACCAGAGAAATCACGGAGGTGATGCCGGCGGTGACCGCCGTTCCGGCAAGAACGAGCTTGACCGGCGTTGCGCCTTCCCTGCCGAGGGAGCCGATCGCATAGACGATAGCGGCAGCGCCCGCGGCTCCAGCAAAGGCGAACCAGATGTAGCCGGTGGGGTTAGTGATCGAGAGCACGCTGATCGCAAAGACCACGGCGAGCGACGCCCCGGCGTTGACGCCGAGCAGCCCCGGGTCGGCGAGCGGGTTGCGGGTGACGCCCTGCATGACGGCCCCGGCGACTCCGAGTGAGAGCCCAGCGAGCAAGCCGACGATCGTGCGCGGCAACCGCAGTTCGCGAATCACGAGCTGGTCGTTGTTGCCCGTCTCGGGATCGAAGAGCGCTTGCCAGATTTGCGAAAACTCGACGCCACGCGCGCCAAGCGCGAGACTCAGCACGAGCACAACCACGAGCACACCGAGGGCAGCGCCGAGAGTGACCCAGCGTTGGGTGCGCAGGCTCAGTCGTGCGCGCGAAGCTTGGGCAGTCTGGGTCATGGTCGAGTGCAGTGGTGCGAGCTACTGCGCTTCAGACTTGCCGAGACGCCAGTAGCCCATGAACGCAACCTGCTTGCGATCGACGCCCGTCTCGCTCACAAGAAAACGACGCAGCATCTTGATGACGCCGGCCTCGGCAGCAAGCCACGCGTAAAAGTGTTTTCCGGATGCTTCGCCCGGCGAATCCCAGAGAAGCTCGGTATCCACGTCGATATCGCCGAGTGGCTGCGCGGCTGGCGAGAGTGCGGGCAACACGAGTGAGGCGTTGGCTTTCGTCCACGCCCGAACGGCGGGGTCGAGCGCGGAGCCTGCGGGCTGCGTTCCCCGCGGTAGCCACGTGACGTGGCAATTGCTGGGGAGACTCAGCGGCGGCTGGTCTGCGGCATCCGGAATCTCGATGAAAGCGTGAGCTTGCACGCTGGGGTCGAGGCGCTCAAGGATGCTGCAGATGGCGGGCGCAGAAGTTTCGTCACCGGCGAGAAGAACAGTGCGGGCGGGGCCGGGGTGCCAGTCGATGCCGATGCCCGAGTGGATGCTCGCGGCGTCAGGCCCAACGATGATGACCTCGTCGCCGACAGCTGCACTTTCGAGCCATCGGCCAGCGGGACCATTGGCGCCGTGGAAGACCATGTCAACATCGAGCTCGCGGAGCTCGGGTCGCACCGCACGGATCGTGTAGGTGCGGAACGGGTTGCGCGCCTCGTCGGGCAGCGCACGCCAGCGGGCGTACCAAGTGCCCTCGGCGATGGTCTGCGGATCGTTGGCGCCGATGTCGCTGAGGCCGATCCCCGGCAGCGGAAGAACAATTTTGATGCGCTGGTCGAAGCCGTCAGTGCCGAAGGTCTCGAATTCATCGCCTGTGAAGGTGACGCGCCTCAAGTGGGGCGAAAGTTCGCGGATGCCCTCAACGCGGGCGGCGAATGGGCGATAGCCCGGACGGGCATCTTTCGCGATCTCGCGCTCTAAGGTAAGCATTGCCTAAGTATGGCACACCTAACCTGAGACGAACAGGTCAGAACTCCGGCGGTCCATCGTAGGGAGCGTCGTCATCCGAGTAGAACGGGATGTCGTCTTCGTCGCCGGGCACCGGAGTTGCTTCGGCCGGAGCCGGGCGTGACGCGGCCGGGCGCGAGGCAGGCCGCGAAGCCGTAGGGCGTGCAGTCGCCGGACGCGACTGACGCGCCGACGCGGCGGGAGCCGCCGCGAACGCGGGTACGGCACCGGCAGCCGCACCACTTCCGGCTTCGAGCTCACCCGATCCGCCCGCGACAACCGCAAGCACCGCAGCACCATAGGTGTCGAGCTTCTTCTGGCCGACACCGCTGATCTCCGAGAGCTCAGCCAACGACTCTGGTTTGGTGACGGCAATGCCGCGCAGGGTGGCATCCGCGAACACCACGTAGGCAGGAACACCATTGTCGCGCGCAACACCGGCACGCCATGACCGCAGATTCTCGAACAGGTCGGTCGCTGAGGCCGGCAGGTCGGTCATGACCTTGCGCTTGGGTGCACCACCGTTGGCACCCGAACCACGAGCCTTGCGCGGCGCTTCCTTGCGCAGCTTCACTGTGCGCCCGCCGCTCAGCACCGATGCGCTCTCGGGCGTGATCGCGAGCGTGCCGTACTCCCCCTGCACCGTGAGCAATGACTGCGCGAGCAACT
>Ga0209344_10004695_pt1 | contig 12327 bp, 10 predicted proteins | sample Cruoilmetagenom6_FD_187293 | JGI IMG/M metagenome (GOLD analysis project Ga0209344, IMG submission 187293) | Oil polluted marine microbial communities from Coal Oil Point, Santa Barbara, California, USA - Santa Barbara Oil Seep Sample 6 (SPAdes)... | ecosystem: Environmental > Aquatic > Marine...
GGCTTGGTTGATACCTCTGTACCAAGTGGCCCAGGCATCTCTTACCATTGAAGATGATGCGTTCAAACTGGTGTCATAGAAATTAAAAAATTTATGGCTACCATCCGCCCCATTATTATAAGTGTCCGTTCCGAAGACTGTCATTGTAAAGCCAATTTCCTGTCCGTAAAAAGGTTTTAAGAGTGAATAAGTGGCATTCACGGCATCCTGAAAACCTTTTTCAGTTGTGTAATATGAAGCAGCCGAAACGTCTGTCACAAGCTCTTCTTCCAAAGATTTATCGCATGAATTGATTATGAACCCCAAGGTCAAAAACCAAATACAATATATTTTTCTTTTCATAATATTTTCAATTATCATTTTAATCTGATTTTTAAACTCCTTAAAACTTAGCACTCAAGCTCAATGAATACATTTTATTGCTTGGTACTATACCAGACCCCAAAGAGCCTGCATCTTCGGAAACTTCAGGGTCAAAAGTATCATAATTGGTAATGAACCACAGATTTTGACCGGCTATTGAAAGTTTTAGTTCTTCCATACCCAGTTTGTCAACAAATGAATCTGGAAGTTTATAACTCAAAGACACGTTTCTTAATTTAATAAAACTGCCATCAAAATATCGCAACGTAGATCCGTTTCTAGGACTCTCTTGATTTTCGTTGGGCCTAGGATTGGCATTGGTAGGATTATCTATGGTCCAGTAATCAACATCAAGGTTGTTGTATCTGGCAAACAAAGAGTTATTGCCCCCATGGAAGTCGGATTGTATGGTTTGTCCTTGTCGGAAGTAAAAGAAAACACCCAATTCCAAACCTTTATAAGAGAATTTGTTGGTTAAACCACCATAATAATCAGGTGTGTCCGTTCCCAGTACCTTACGATCCTCTGGGGTAATAAGTCCATCCCCATCCAAATCATTAAGTCGAATCTCTCCGGGCACCTTTTGTTCCTGGGAAGTAGCCAAGGCCACTTCGTCCGCTTGGTAAATACCTATTTTTTCATAGTCATAGAAAACTTTGATCGGCTGACCAATAAACCAATTGTTACCAATATCATCTATTGGATTGCCATTTTCGTCTTTTAAGGCCAGTTCAACAATCTCCTCTGTATAACCTGCTATGTTGAAATCCATTTTCCATGAAAATGCGTTTGGGTTGTCAAAAATTTTGGTACTGATGGCAAATTCAAGTCCCTTAGTACGTGTGGCACCAATATTCTGCAAAATACTACTGTATCCCGATGTAAATGGGAGACTTCTATCTAGCAGGATGTCTACCGTATTGGTCTTAAACCAATCGATTGCACCATTGACACGACCATTGAATAAACCATAATCAACACCAATGTCCAAGGTTTTGGAAACTTCCCAGCCCAAATCTGGATTTGGAATTTCAGAAAGTGCCCTTCCAAGAGCATTGCCTTCGCCCCAAGCATAAACCGATGGGGCCAACCTACCTGCAGTTTGATAGGGCGCAACAGAGGTATTGCCCACTTCTCCATAGGATGCCCTCAACATTAACTGTGAGACAGACGATTCTTTCAAGAAAGCCTCTTCGGACAATCTCCAACCTAGGGAAGCCCCTGGAAAATAATTCCATTTGTTTCCTTCGGCCAATCTTGACGAGCCATCGGCCCTTAAGGAGGCTTGGAACAAATATTTGCCCGCAATATCATAATTTATTCTACCCATAAATGAGTTCAATGTCCATTCTGTCAATCTAGATTGAGCTAGGCTATTGTCTGCAGAACCTAAATTATAAAAGGATTGCGACTCATATGGAATCCCTGTCACCGATGCAAGGGAATATTCGGTTTTGGAACTCTGGGTACTTTGTAGCAAGGTTACCTTCAAATTATGTTTATCGGCAATAGCCTTATCGTAGGTCAATAAGTTTTCAATGGTATATGCAAAGTTATCGGAATGTTCTATAGATGCATCACCTGGGCCACCACGGTTGTCATTGGTTAAACTACCTCTAAATTGACCTCTTCTGCCCAATCGGATATCAGGACCGAACAAAGTTCTCCACTGAAGACCTTCGGCAATATCTATATCTAAAAAAATGGGCGCAAAAATACGGGTCCACTTTCTTTCATCAATATAAGCTCCGTCTACCAGCTCGTTTAACGGATTTGTTCGAATTCCATCATTGGTAGGTAAAAATAATAGCTCACCATCAACATCATAGGGAACTCCTAACGGATTATTCGCCAATGCTTCACCAATAGTTGCATTAGATCCCCAATTTTGTACGGAATTGGAAACCATAAAAGAGGCCCCTATTTTAAAAGTTTTGTTGATACGATGATCAATATTTAGCCTACCGGTAAATCTTTCATAGTCTTGATTTTTGATTATTCCTTGTTCTTTAAAATAACCTATGGAAGAATTAAAGGTTGTATTTTCAGATCCCCCACTCACTCCTAACTGATGGTTGGTCTGGTATCCATTGCCTACCACTAAATCTAGGTAATCCGTTGAACGGCCCAAAGCCAAAGATTCTAGTTCTACAGGGTCAAAAAATACGGCGGCATCATCAGGTATCGTACCGTTCCATGAAGAACGTCTGGCCTCTCTCTTAAGAGCTGCATACTCTGCGCCGTTCATCATATCTACCAATTGTGCTGCGGATGTTAACCCGACTTGGCTACTGTATCGTACTTGGGTCTTTCCGACTTTACCACGGTTCGTGGTAACCAAAACCACCCCATTGGCTCCACGAGATCCGTAAACAGCCGTTGCTGCTGCATCTTTTAATATTTGCATGGATGCAATGTCCTGTGGATTGATATCGGACATGGATTCCGAACCGTCAATTAGTGGAATTCCATCCACCACATACAGTGGGTCATTTGATGCAGTAATAGAACGTCTTCCCCTAATCCGCACGGTTGAGGTTTGTCCCGGTCTTCCACCCGAAGCTTGGATGTCTACCCCGGAAATTTGCCCTTTAACGGCATCTATACTGCTCGAAGTCTGGACAATACCTAGTTGTTCGGCATCTACAGATGCAATGGCGGCAGTAACCTCTCCCTTCTTTTGAGTACCGTAACCTACAACGACCACTTCGTCCAATAAGCTGGAATCGATTTCAAGGGAAGCGTTAACGGTAGTTTTGCCGTTTACGGCAATTTCTTTTGGTGTAAAACCAACATAACTGAATACCAATACACCATTTGAGGCAACATTTATTGTGTAATTGCCATCGAAATCTGCTACGGTACCTGTTGTAGTTCCCTTTACAACAATACTGGCACCTGGTAAGGGCACACCGGAATCATCGGTCACGGTACCACTTACCTGCTGTTGTACAGTTAAGCCGGAATCCGCTTTGGCATGGGATGCGGTGAACATCCCCAGGCAGGACACCAAGCATAGTTGCAGGAAGATTTTCTTCCAAACAGGAACACCCTGAGGTGAATGAATTGCTTCATTAAATTGTTTTTTCATAATTAGAGTTTTGAGAGTTAGTTAAACATAAAACGTAACGTATTATTCGTTAACGTTAACGAATATAGTAATATATTTTATACATGTTAGGATTTTTGTAAATTTTTCATGTTAAATATTGTAATTGCCCAATATATATGGGACTTTAATGAATAATTACTATTTATTAACATAAATTAACTTAATTTTTTAATTCGTAAAAAAGCAGGTAATTATGGGTGGAATGTATAGTGTTTACAGGCCCTGCGTAAGAAATGACATGTAGGAATAGTATGAATTTTATGGCACGTTGGCTATGCCATAAATATAATTGGGCAAGGTTTTGTCTAAAAGCGGTATTTTTAGTTATATTCTGGGAATGAGGCGGTTAGAAGAGTTATTATAAATAATAATTTGTTGCCTATTTTGAAATGGTACCCCTAAAAATTATTAGCTGGAGGAAAGTAATTATTTGGGATAGGTTTCCAATACTTTTATCTGTTCTTCAATGGCCAATTTAAATTCGGCTTTTAGGTTCGATATCAATTCTGAAACGGATTCCACATTGTCTATAGTGGTGACCCCCTGGCCAGCAGACCAAATGGTTTTCCATGCTTTGGCCTCCGTATTCAGTTCTTTCCCAAAATCTATCTTTCTGTCTTTTTTTAAATCTTCTTCCGTAATTCCGGCCGCCTTTAGGCTGGCTCCCAAAAAATTGGCATGTACACCGGATATTGCCGCAGTGTAGACCACATCGCTAGCCCCGGAGCTTATTATCATTTTTCGATATTCCTCGGGGGCCATGCTTTCTTGGGTATTAATAAACCTAGTGCCCATATAGGCCAAGTCCGCTCCCATTTGTAAAGCCGATGCTATATCCCTTCCGGTACTGATGCAGCCGGAAAGTAAAATGGTTTTGTTGTAGAATTTCTTGATTTCCGCCACCAAGGACATTGGGTTTATGGTACCTGCATGGCCTCCCGCACCCGCAGAGACCAGGATTAATCCGTCTACCCCTGCTTCCGCAGCTTTTTCGGCGTGTCTTTTTTTAATAATATCATGAAAGACCAGACCGCCATAACTATGTATTGTGTTCACTACCTGGGCTACGGCACCTAAAGAGGTAATTATTAGAGGTACTTTATGTTTTATACAAACCTTTAAATCGGCTTCCAATCTTGGATTGGTAGGATGCACAATTAGATTCACGCCATAGGGGGCTGCTTTCTTACCAGTCTCTTTTTCAAATTTTTTTAATTCGGTTTCAATTTCTACCAACCAGTCCTCAAAACCTTCAGAGGTACGCTGATTAAGGGCAGGGAAGGTTCCCACTATGCCATTTTTACAACATTCAATGACCAATTTAGGGCCGGATATTAAAAACATGGGTGCTGCCACCACGGGCAGTGCTAGATCTTTTATAAAAGTGGCTTTTTTGTTCATTTTGACATTGGGTTTTAACGATTGGAAATATTTGGACAACCTAAAAGTATATAACTAAAATATTTAAATTTTTATAAAAAATAGTACATTTGAATTATTATGCATGCATAATAATTCAAATGTACTAAATAAAAGGGATGTATTTAAAAGAATTCGAGATTCGATGGAGCGATGTGGATGCCAATCGCCATATGGCCAATTCCGCCTATTTAAACTTTATGAGCCACACAAGGATGTCTTTCTTGATGGAAATCGGCTTTAACCAAAAGACTATGTCAAGGAACAATATCGGTCCCGTGGTTTTCCATGAGCATGTCTATTATTTTAGGGAAGCATTTTTAGGGAAACCTGTAAGGGTTTCCTTGGAATTGGTGGGGCTTAGTGAGGACGGGATGTTCTTTGAGTTTCATCATAATTTTTATGATGGAAATGGAAAGAATTTTGCCCATTGTCAGATTATGGGTGCATGGATAGACCTAAAAGCAAGAACCCTGACCGGTTTGGGCAAGGAGTTTTTAGAAGCATTTAACAAGGTGCCAAAAGGAGATGGATTTAAGGTACTTACCAAAGAGGATACAAGAAAGTTTTCGGTACGGCCTAAGGACTTGGTCTAACTTTTTTGCTTACCAGATATACACCGATCAGTACCAGGACTATTGCAAAAAACTTGACCAAAGTAAGATGGTCCTTGCCGGCTGCTATGGCAAATATAATTCCTATCAAGGGTTGCAGGTACATAAAAACACCTACAGTGGAAGCTTTTAATTGGGTAAGGGCAAATACATTGAACAAATAGGTCAAAAAGGTAGTCCCAATGATTACAAAAGCAATGGATCCAAGAGCTTCCACGGGAAGATGGTGCCATTGTATCTCTGCAAATTCTGGATATGTTATGGGAAGTGTAAGGATAAATCCAATTCCGAACATCCATTTCATAAGGGTAAAGGGATGGTATTTTTCGAGGAGTTTTTTCACTAGTATTAGGTAGAGTCCATAAGAAGTGGCGTTTACTATAAATAGAAGGTTCCCCAGTGGTATGTTGGTGGCATCCCGTCTAATTTCGGCACCAAATAAAACTAATGCAAGTGCTCCTATCAGGCCCAAAAAAACTCCAATTCCCCGCTGAAGGGTAATTTTTTCTTTGATAAATAATGCAGATAATATTACCACAAGGATTGGGGTAATGGTAATGAGCACAGCACTGTTGATTGGGGTGGAAAGGTCCAGCCCCTTAAAGAACGATAGCATATTGATTCCCATTCCAAAGAAGGCACATACAAGTAATCTGCCCCAATCCCGCCGTTCCAGCTTTTCTTTTGGACCGAAAAATGAAATGCCCCAGAATAGCAGGGTTGCGCCAAAAAGTCGCAGGAAAATAAACCCAAATGGCTTTACATAGGTGGGCATCACCCCTTTGGCGATGGTGTGGTTTATGCCATAAATGGTTGTTGCCCCCAAGGCGGCCAAGATGGCAAGGGTTCTTCTACTCACGAATTTATTCTTGCTTTGGCTGCAGCCACAACAGCTTTGCTATTTCCCACAAAAATTTCGTTGTCAATAATGATAACTGGGCGTTTTAAGAAAGTATAGTGTTCAAGGATAAGTGCCTTATAATCAGCTTCGGATAATTTTTGTTCTTTTAAATTTCGCTCTTTATACAGTCGCGCCCGCTTGCTGAACAAGCTCTCGTAGCTTCCTGACAATCGGGCCATGCTTTCCAATTGGTCCAGCGTAATGGCCTCGGCCTTTATATCTTGAAGCTTAAAATCCGAGGGTGGTTCCAGCTCTTTCAAAATTCTTTGGCAAGTATCACAAGTGCTCAGATAAAATATCTTTTTCATGTGTATTTTGTATTGTTTATGGAGATCATATGTAATTTTTTATGCATAGATATTTACAAAATGTCCAACGAAATGGTTAATGTAATCATGTTGGTTACATATTGTATATATGTTCCTCCAAATATTTTCGCTTTGCAAAGAAACCCAATTACATTGAATTGTACTATTTTTAGCGGCAATTGTAAAAAATATCAACCCAAAAATATGTCAACTTTGGAAAACGCATTCGATGTAACGCTTCAAAACAGGAAAAAGCTTTATAAACTTTTAAAGGAGACTCCTAAGGAGGTTCTTCTACAAATCCCCCAGGGCTTTCGTAACAATATTTGGTGGAATATTGCCCATGTGGTAGTTACCCAACAACTTTTGGTGTACAAATTTAGTGGACAGCCCATTCGGATAAACGAGGTTCTGGTAGAGAAATTTAAAAAGGGTACCATACCCGATGGTACCGGTACGGAAGAGGAAATCAGTCAAGTGGCGGATTTATTATTATCCACTGTTGAATGGATGCAGGAAGACTATGGGAATGGGCTATTTGATAGCTATACGGAATATACTACTAGTGCCAATGTAACTTTAAGTTCTGTGGAAGATGCCATTATTTTCAATGTGTATCACGAAGGACTTCATCTTGGGGCTATTTTATCCTTGCTAAAGGTGGTATCCCAGGTGCGGCAGCTATAATTCCTGCTTAAATTTTAAGTAGGGTTCCAATTCCTTATATGATAAGGTTAAAACAATTGGGCCGTCCGCGTAGGACGCAATCTCATATTGCTCGTAAAACAGTTGTAGGCCTTCTTGTGTAAACCCTATGTTTTTAGGAAGATAAAATTCATCGCCCTCAAACATAAACCCAGTGGCATTTAAGGAGCCGCTTGCTGGAATTTTCTCTTGGTCCCTAAATTTGCGCTCAGCAAAACTCTGGAATTCCAAGGGGTCCTTGAATATTTCCATGGGTTCCATTTCCACCTCTTTTATCTTATCAAAATTTAAAAATCGGGTAGAGGAAAAACCGTGGGCCCCACCGGTAAAGGAATAGGAATTGACCTGAATGGTCAGTATGTTTTTATCCTCATAGGTTACTTTGCCGTCAACATCGGCCTCCCAGCCAACCGGCTCATCGGGATACATTTTTTTTAATTCCAAATATCCATTTTTAAAGGATTGGATGGCCTCCTCCATGTTGGTAGCTTCCACTTCATCATCATAAATAAGCAAGGATATTACTTCTTCCTGTACCGAGGTGTTTATGATGTGGCTAATGGGTGTATCATCCAAGGCCTTGGGAATGTGGATAGTAACTTTTGGGCAATTGATGCAATTTTCCGATATAAGCTCAAAGGGTTCAAAAGTGAGCCGATTGTCCTTTTCACAATTCCATAAAAGTAAAGCAATCAATAAATAGGCGAATCCAATCTTCATAAAAGTAATTACTTAAGATAAGTGCAAAGCTACAATATCATTGTATTCCCAAAAAGATAAAGGTACTTTTGTGTATAGAAATTTAGATATGGGTAAAAAACAATTAAAATTCAATAGCAGGACAATTCATGGAGGACAGGCTCCAGATGCGGCCTATGGTGCGGTTATGCCTCCCATCTATCAAACCTCTACCTATGCCCAAAGTACTCCGGGAGGCCATAAGGGATATGAATATTCCAGAAGTGCCAACCCAACAAGGACGGCTTTGGAGAGTTCCTTGGCCAGTATAGAGAACGGGAATTATGGTTTGGCTTTTGGTAGTGGATTGGCCGCCATTGATGCGGTTATTAAATTATTGAGTCCTGGGGATGAGGTTATTTCCACCAGTGACCTGTACGGAGGTAGTTATCGGATTTTTAAAACGATTTTTGAAAAATACGGAATCGTTTTCCACTTTGTGGGGATGCAGGATACTGTAGAAATAGCCAAACACATTAGCGTAAAAACCAAGCTTATTTGGGTGGAGACCCCCACGAACCCAATGATGAATATTATTGATATTAAGTCGGTTTCCCAATTGGCAAGAAAACACAAAATCCTACTTGCAGTGGACAATACTTTTGCGACGCCCTATCTGCAGCTGCCTTTGGATTTAGGGGCCGATATTGTAATGCACTCCGCCACCAAATATCTTGGGGGTCATAGTGATGTAGTCCTGGGGGCATTGGTGGTCAGGGATAAGGAACTGGCAGAACAATTGTATTTTATTCAAAATGCAAGTGGGGCCGTGTGTGGGCCGATGGATAGTTTTTTGGTGCTTCGTGGAATAAAAACCCTGCACGTAAGGATGCAGAGGCATTGCGAAAATGCGAGGGCAATAGCGGAATTTTTGGCAAATCATCCAAAAATTGAAAACGTATTTTGGCCAGGGTTTCCAGATCATCCCAATCATGAAGTGGCAAAAAGGCAAATGAAGGATTTTGGGGGCATGATCTCCTTTGTTCCAAAAGGGGGGCATTATCAAGAAGCCATTAAAATTGTTGAAAAACTACAGCTATTTACCCTTGCGGAATCCTTAGGCGGGGTGGAAAGTTTGGCAGGTCATCCGGCTAGTATGACACATGCCAGCATTCCGAAGGAGGTAAGGGAAAAAAGTGGGGTGGTAGATGCCTTGATAAGACTTAGTGTGGGTATAGAGGATAAGGAAGATTTAATTGAGGACTTGCGCCAAGCTATAGAATAAATATGTTATCAAATTTTAAAAAAAACAGGGGTTACATTATAGAAATAATATAATTTTGCCCTTAAACTCAATATTTATCAACAATTAGCAATAAATCAGATTTTATGGAAGACAAGATAAATGCCTTTATGGAGGAGGTAAAAGGGCGTAATAGTCATGAGCCGGAATTCATACAAGCTGTGCAAGAAGTTGCAGAAACCGTTATTCCCTACATTAGTAATAATGAAATTTACAATGGCAAGAATATACTTTTAAGAATGGTGGAGCCGGAAAGGTTAATATCCTTTAGGGTTTCCTGGGTGGATGATGGTGGTCAAATACATGTAAATAGAGGCTATAGGATTCAAATGAATTCCGCGATTGGTCCATATAAAGGCGGGCTTAGGTTTCATCCTACCGTAAATGCAAGTGTTCTAAAATTCCTGGCCTTTGAGCAGGTTTTTAAAAATAGCCTAACTACCCTGCCTATGGGGGGAGGGAAAGGAGGGTCTGATTTTGATCCAAAAGGAAAATCGGACGATGAGGTAATGCGGTTTTGCCATGCGTTTATGACGGAACTTTCTAGGCACATTGGGCCCAATACGGACGTTCCTGCGGGGGATATAGGTGTTGGCGCAAGGGAAATAGGATTCTTGTTCGGAATGTATAAAAAGATCAGAAATGAATTTACCGGGGTTTTAACTGGGAAGGGTCTTTCTTGGGGAGGATCTAAAATACGTCCAGAAGCAACAGGTTATGGTGCCGTTTATTTCGCGCAAAATATGTTGCAATCCAAAAATGATGATGTTAAGGGCAAGACGGTAGTAATTTCCGGTTCTGGAAATGTAGCGCAATATGCCGCTGAAAAAGTAATTCAATTGGGGGGCAAGGTAGTTACCCTTTCGGATTCTGGAGGCTATATCTACGATAAGGATGGTATTGATGAGGAAAAACTGGCCTTTATTATGGATATTAAAAACAGAAAACGCGGAAGGATATCCGATTATCTGGAAAAATATACATCCGCAGAATTCCATAAAGGCAAAACACCATGGGAGGTGCCATGTAAAATAGCCTTACCCTGTGCAACCCAAAATGAATTGGATGGGAAGGATGCCAAGACCTTGCTGAAAAATGGATGTATCTGTGTGGCCGAAGGAGCCAATATGCCATCTACCCCAGAGGCGATACATGCCTTTCATGAAGCTAGAGTACTATTTGCCCCGGGAAAGGCGTCCAATGCCGGTGGGGTGGCCACCTCAGGTTTGGAAATGTCACAGAACTCCTTGCGGATTAGTTGGACCCGGGAAGAAGTGGATGAGCGGCTTCAAAAAATAATGAAGGATATTCACGATTCCTGTATAGAATATGGAATGGACGACGATGGATATTGCAACTATGTAAAGGGAGCTAATATTGCCGGGTTCGTAAAAGTTGCCGACGCCATGTTGGCACAGGGAGTAATTTAAGACTTGTATGTCGATATAAATGGAACTTGGGAATTAACGTATAAATGTTTTTCGGGACCCTTATGGTTTTCATGGCCTTAAGGGTCTCTTTGTGTTATCTTTGTTCCAAGATATAAATGTAATGCAGGTTGCTACCAAAGGAATTGTTTTAACATCCATTAAATATGGGGATACTAGTTTAATAGTCCGGATATTTACGTTTTCTGATGGAATGAAGTCTTATCTGTTGAGAGGGATTCTTGCTTCAAAAAAAGGCAAGTTAAAAACAGCCTACTTTCAACCTTTGCTTCAATTGGATCTGATTGCCTCCCATAAGAATAAGGGAACTTTGGAAAGCATTACCGAAGCCAAGGTGGGTTATCATTACCAGTCACTACATACGGATATTGCCAAGAATGCCCTAACATTTTTTTTGGCAGAAATGTTGGGCAACAGTATACACGAGGAAGAGGCCAATGAAAGTCTGTTCCACTTTATTGAAGCGGCCCTTCAGTGGTTGGATGCCCATAACGAATTTGCTAATTTTCATCTCTATTTTGTACTGTCATTGACCAAGTATTTTGGTTTTTACCCGGACACCAATAATATGGATAATTTGTACTTTGACCTCTTGGAGGGGGAGTTTGTAAAATCGCCATCCTTAAACCCTATTCTGGATGGGGAGAATTTAAAACACTTTAAAGAGCTTTTGGGCATAAATTTTGATACACTACATACTATTAAACTTAACAAAAAGAACCGTCAGGAACTCTTGAAAAATCTTGTCCTATATTTTGAATTACATTTGCAGGGATTTAGAAAACCAAAGTCATTGGCCGTGTTAAATGAAGTTTTTAGCTGATATGCAAAAGATTGTTCTCATAGTTGTCCTCCTATTATTTAAAGGTGTATTGGGGCAGGAAATTGTAATTATGGACGAGGAGGACCATCAGCCGATACCCAACGTAATTGTTTATAATTTGGATAAATCCAAAACGGCCCTTTCCGATTTTGACGGCATATGCGATCTTTCTAATTTTGATCATAACGAAAGGATTACCTTCACACATATTGGCTATCAGAGCTATAAAGGCACCAAGTCCCAATTGCTTAGAAAAGGAAAACTTTACCTTGCATTGATTGCGGAACAGTTGGATGAGGTGGTGATGTCTATCTCAAAATGGGAGCAGCAAAAAAAGGACATTCCTCAGAAAATATCCCTAATGAACGCCAAAACCATAGAATTTACAGCCTCCCAAACCTCGGCAGACCTCCTTCAAAATAGTGGAAAAGTCTTTGTACAGAAAAGTCAGCTTGGGGGCGGAAGTCCTATGATAAGAGGTTTTGCAACCAATAGATTATTGCTTTCCGTAGACGGCGTTCGCATGAACAATGCCATTTTTAGGGGGGGTAATATTCAAAATGTGATTTCAATTGATCCCTTTACCATTAAAAGTACCGAGGTTATTTTTGGTCCTGGCTCAGTAATTTATGGTTCCGATGCTATTGGGGGGG
>Ga0209344_10004698_pt1 | contig 12318 bp, 8 predicted proteins | sample Cruoilmetagenom6_FD_187293 | JGI IMG/M metagenome (GOLD analysis project Ga0209344, IMG submission 187293) | Oil polluted marine microbial communities from Coal Oil Point, Santa Barbara, California, USA - Santa Barbara Oil Seep Sample 6 (SPAdes)... | ecosystem: Environmental > Aquatic > Marine >...
AACAGATGCTCAATTAACTCTAAGAAACTCTCTAGGCTTAGATATGACAAGCACAAACTGGCAAACTTCATCTACTACAGGAGATGTAAACTGTGACTTAACTTCAAACTCAACAGATGCTATGTTAATTATTAGACATTCTCTAGGATTAAGTATGGTAGGGAGTGGGTGGTGTGAAGAATAGTTGAAAAATTTGTAAAGTCGTAAAGTAACACTAAAAAATATAACATTTAATTTATGTCTGAGAATATTAGCGTTAAAACTAAAAAAGAAATAATGGTAATGCGTGAAGGTGGTAAAATATTGGCGGGAGTTATGAATGAAATGGAAAAAATGGTTGCACCAGAAATAAGCACTTGGAATTTAGATGAACTTGCAGAAAAACTTATTTTAAAAGCGGGTGGAAAACCATCCTTTAAAGGTTACGGAGATTCTAGTGGAAAAACCTTTCCAAGAACTATATGTTCTTCTTTAAATAATGAAATAGTTCACGGAATTCCCAGAAAAAATGTAAAATTAAAAGAAGGAGATATTATTAAAGTTGATGTAGGAATGAAATATAAAGGGATGCATACGGATATGGCACGCACTTTTGCAGTCGGAAATATTAGCGTGGAAAAGCAAAAAATTATTAATGTTGTTCGTGAAACTTTTTATCAAGGAGTATCTGCTATGCAGGTCGGCAAAAAACTTAATTGTTATTCTAAGATAGCTCAAAGATATGCGGAGAAAAATAATTTTTCGGTGATTCGTGATTTAGTTGGTCATGGAATAGGTAAGGAGCTTCATGAACCACCACAAATTCTTAATTATTTTAATAGAAATTCTTGTAATTTTAAATTAAAGGCGGGAATGACTTTTGCCTTGGAACCGATGATAAATGTGGGAAGTTCTGAAATAAAATTAGCTGATGATGGGTGGACATTTGAAACTAAAGATGGAAAACTAAGTGGTCATTGGGAAAATACTGTTTTAATAACGGAAGACGGAATTGAAATTTTAACGGAAACTGTTTAATTTAATATTAACTTACTGGAATAGCAACATACCAATATATAGATATATTGGTATGAATATGATTAGACTTTTTCGGAAATTACTTTTTACTGTCAGCCTGAGGCTGTTCTGCCTTAGGTACGACAATTTCCTATTTTTGAGAAAATTTATTTAAAACTAGAAAATTTTGTAACAAAAGTAGTTTCCGAAAAAGTCTATATATAATTTTTATAATTTAAGAAAGTAATATGAAAGATGAAATAAAAAATTATTTAGGAATCGATTGGGGGAAGGCAAAAATTGGCTTAGCTTTGGCGGATGAGGAAACGAAAATAGCCTTTGCTTTTAGCATATTAAAAAATAAGAAAAATCCAGTTGAAAAAATAATTGGAATTATAAAAAAAAATAATGTAAAAGAGATTATAATTGGAATACCATCCCATATAAATAGAAAAAAGATGATTTATGGCGGAGAGAGATTAGGAAGAATACTTGAGGAGAAATTAAATATTTCTGTTTCTTACCAAAATGAAATGTTTACAACTAAAATAGCACAGGCTAATTTAATTCAAAAAGGCGTGAAAGCGGTTGGAAAATCTGATGATTCAGAAGCGGCAAGAATAATCCTTCAAGATTGGCTTGAAATAAGTCATTAGTTTGTAGTTTTTTAGCTTTTTGGAAATTTTTGTGGTATATTTAGTTGTGCTGTCCTCCCCAACTAGCCAACTCCCCTTCAAGTCTTAAAAATCTTGGCGTAATGCGACTTTATGAGAATTGGTTAACTAGAGATGGTATAAAAAAAATGCTAGTGTTTTTTGTAAATAAAAATAAGTATCTAAATAAGTACTCGAATAAGTACTTATATAAAATAAAGAAATGGGAGAAAATAAAATAAAAATAATAAGTCTAAAGAAAAGTTTTCAGCATGCTTTTCGAGGTTTAAAATACGTATTGAAAAGTGAACGAAATTTTAGAATAGAATTGATTTTTGCGGTTTTAATTTTAGTTTTTTCTGTAATTTTAAAAATAGAAAAATGGGAGTTGGTGGTTATTATATTTTTAACAACTCTAGTATTGGTTACTGAATTGATAAATACAATTACCGAGAGAATAGTGGACATATTAGAGCCCAGAATGCATCCATTTGCCAAACTAATTAAAGATATTATGGCGGCTATAGTTTTAATATCAGCAGTGATGGCTACAGCTATTGGTTTGATAATTTTTTTACCTTATATATTTAATTTATCGATCGACTATCTTTATGTCTAATAATATAATTTTTAGCTTAGATGTTGGCTCTAGCAATATTCGGATTGTGGCAGCTCAATTTGATTCTGAAAGAAAAATAAATGTTATCGGAGCAGTTACAGTTCCTTCAGTAGGAATTAGGCGAGGGGCGGTTACGGATATTAAGGAAACTACTCAGTCAATAAATATAGCTTTGGAAGAATTAGAAAAAAGAGTTGAACAAAAAATTAAAAATGTAGTTCTGGGTGTCGGAGGTGTAGATATAAAAGCTAAGGATGCGAGAGGTGCTATTGCTATCGGAAGAGCTAATGGAGAAGTTAGCGATGATGATATTGAAAGAGTTTTAGAATCTGCTCAAAACGCATCAATGCCTGTTAATAATGAAACAATCCATGTTATTCCAAGAGAATATAAGTTAGATGATCAAACGGGAATAAGAAATCCAATCAGTATGCACGGAATTCGTTTGGAAGTAGATGCACTAATGATTGAAGATTCGACTTCACATCTAAACAATTTAACAAAAAGTATTAGTCAATCTGGGTTAGGGATAAGTGATGCGGTGGTAAATCCTTTAGCAACAGCTATGGCAGTTTTAGATAAAAATGAAAAAGAATTAGGAGTTGTTGTTGTTGATATTGGCGGAGGGACTACTTCTTTATCGGTTTTTGAAGAAGGAGATTTGTCATACGCATCTGTCTTACCTATTGGAGCAGGTCATATTACTAACGACATAGCTATTGGTTTAAGAGTTCCAATTGAAATAGCGGAAAAAGTAAAGTTAGGATATGGTAGTGCTTTTCCTAAAGAAATAAGCAAGAAGGATAACATAAATTTGACTGATATAGATCACTATGAAGAAGGAATTGTCTCTAGACATCATGTAGCGGAAATTATTGAAGCTCGTTTGGGAGAAATATTTGAAATGACTAATACTGAATTAAAAAAAATTGGTAAATCCGGATTGCTTCCCTCAGGAGCAGTTTTGGTTGGAGGAGGCTCAGAATTAACTGAAATAGTTAATTTTGCCAAAAATGCGTTAAGCCTGCCAGCTAAAGTAGGTTGCCCTAGGGAAGTCAGTGGTATTCTTGATAAAATAGATTCGCCGTCTTTTGCAACTGCTGTAGGATTACTTAATTATTTTGAGAGTACTTCATATAAAAAAAACAATGGAGGATATGGAAACACTTTTTCAATAAAGGGATTGAATGTCAAGAAAATTGGAAAAGAAATAAAAAGTTGGACAGATAAATTTTTACCTTAGAATTTGTTTAAAATTATTTCTTGACAGTAAGTAGCCTATTATGATAAATTTACATACTGAGATAATTTAATTTATACGAATTAATTTTTTAAAATTTTATGGTCGAAATTAAACCAGACATAAAAACATCAGCTAAAATAAAAGTAGTTGGAGTTGGTGGATCAGGAGGCAATGTGATTAGTCGGATGATTGAATCAAATGTTAAAGGTGTTGAATTTATAGTTATCAATACTGATTCTCAAGATTTACATCATTCAAAAGCTAGTGAAAAAATTCACATTGGAAAAAATTTAACCAAAGGTTTAGGAGCGGGAATGAATCCAGAAATTGGGCGTCAGGCTGCTGAGGAAAATAGAGATGAAATTCAAGAAGTTCTAAAAGGAGCTGATATGGTTTTTGTTGCTTGCGGTTTAGGAGGGGGAACTGGAACAGGAGCGGCACCAGTTGTGGCAGAAACTGCTAAGGAACTTGGGGCTTTAACTATGGCCATTATTACCAAACCGTTCTCATTTGAAGGAGCACAAAGAAAAGCTATTGCAGATGAGGGTTTAGAAAATCTTAAAAAAAGAGTAGATACTTTTATAACAATTCATAATGACAGGTTATTGTCTATAATCGATAAAAAAACAACCCTACTTAATGCTTTCAATATTGTTGATGATGTTTTGCGACAAGGTGTTCAAGGCGTTTCTGATCTTATAACAAAACCAGGTATTGTTAATGTTGATTTCAATGATGTTAAAGCGGTAATGACTGATGGAGGAAGTGCTTTGATGGGGATTGGAACAGCTAGTGGAGAAAATCGTGCCGCTGAAGCAGCAAAAGCGGCAATCAATAGTCCACTTTTAGAACTTTCTATTGATGGAGCTAAGGGAGTGTTATTTAATGTTTCTGGATCAAGCGACTTAACTATGTTAGAAATTAGTGAAGCCGCAAATATTATTACAGAAAATGTTGATCCAAATGCTAAAGTTATTTTCGGAGCGGTTACCAGCGATCAGGTACGAAAAGGAGATATTCAGATCACAGTTGTTTCCACTGGTTTTGATGCTGAACAGATAAATGAAGCTCCCGCAGATATACTATCAAGATCTGGAGAAGAAACTCTTTCAGAAAAAGAAGAGGAAAATACTTCAGAAGAAGAAAGTTTAGGAAAAATAACTTTTCCATCTAAAAAAATTGAAGGCAAAATGATAATAAACGAAAAAGTTCAACCAAGATCTACTGGAATGGGAGTTCAAAATGAAAATGATGAAAATGATAGCGATGATGAATTAGAGATTCCAGCTTTTATTAGAAGAAAAATGGGGAAATAGTTAGTTAGAAAATGATGAAGATGTCCAACACAAAACTAGGAGGATGCTATGAAAAAGTTATGATTGATGTTAATTAGTATCTTTCTGGTAACATTGTTATCGGAATGTGTTAAATATCAAAATTTTCCCTAACGGAAAAACTGTTTCTCAGAAAATTTTTTTAAAAAAATTTTCTGAAAGTAGTTTATGAAAAAAGAAAGGAAGATATTTTAAATGTATATTTTGGTAATTCAAATGTAGCGTGTTACAGAATATTATAATGATCCAACAATCCTGCGCACCAATTTTTCCGAATTGAGATACCGTGCTAGGATAGAAACTTATTAAAACATCACAAAAATTTACACTTGTTGAAAAAAATCAGATAGCAACATGAGCCAGTTTTCAGAAAGGTCTAACAATTCAATTCTTTCCTTTAGTTGAAAGTTTTGTTTTTTTAAATAAGGATGTTCTTTACTAGATGATAACGATACAAAAAAAGTTTTGGAGTTTGAATTCAGGGGTGGACTTTTAAAATTGTAAATTATGTGCTATGATAATGGAAATGAAGATTTTAGGAGGAATTATAATGTTAATTTCTAGTTTGTTTTATGGCAAAAAAAGAAAATATTAAAAAGAGTTCGTATGGGGCAAAATCCATTCAAGTTTTAGAGGGACTGGATCCAGTTAGAAAACGACCAGGGATGTACATCGGAGGAACTTCTTTGGAAGGTTTGCATCATTTGGTTTGGGAAGTTATTAATAATTCTATCGATGAAGCAATGGGAGGATACTGTGATGATATAAAAATAGAACTTCTTTCTGATGATATAGTGCGAGTAACTGATAACGGTAGAGGTATTCCTGTTGAGAAACATGCTCAAACTAAAAAATCAACACTAGAAACAGTTATGACTGTCTTACATGCTGGAGGAAAATTTGAAGGTGATGGATATAAAGTTTCTGGAGGACTTCATGGAGTAGGAGTTTCTGTGGTTAACGCCCTTTCCGTTTGGACTAAAGCGGAAATTTGTCGTGATGGATATGTGTGGACTCAGGAATACAAAAGAGGTAAAAAAACAACAGCAGTCAGAAAAGGAGATAAAACAAAAGAAAGTGGAACTATAATAACTTTTCAAGCTGACCCAAAGATTTTTTCAAAAATAAAATATAGTTGGAAAACTATTCTCAAATACATCAGACAACAAGCCTATCTGACTAAAGGCGTTAGGATTGTTATGGAAGATCGACGAAAAGTTGAAGATGAAAAAAAAGATGAATACAAAATAAAAAAATATGGATTTTATTTTGATGGTGGAATTATTTCTTTCGTAAATTACCTAAATAAAGGGAAAGAAGTTAAAAATATTAAGCCAGTTTATATAGAAAAAGAGGTAGACGGTGTACAAGTGGAAATATCTTTGCAATATACCAATGGATTTAAGGAACATATTTATTCTTTTGCTAATAATATTTATACAGTAGAGGGTGGAATGCATGTGGCTGGATTTAGAAATGCTTTGACTAGAGTTCTAAATAATTATGCTAAGAAAACAAATTTAATAAAAGCCAAGGAAGGGAGCTTGACTTCTGATGATGTAAAAGAGGGCTTGACTGTGGTTATTAGCGTTAAACTCAAAGAACCTCAATTTGAAGGTCAAACAAAAGCAAAATTGGGAAATGGAGAAGTTAAGGGCATAGTGTCTGTAATAACGGCAGAAGCATTATCTGATTATTTAGAAAATAATCCCAAGGATGCTAAGGATATGATTAGAAAGTGTGTATTGACTGCTAAGGCTAGATTAGCAGCGAGAGCTGCTAAAGATGCAGTGATTAGAAAAGGAGCTTTAGAGGGAATGACCTTGCCTGGAAAATTAGCAGATTGTTCAAGTCGCAAAATAGAAGAAACTGAAATTTATATTGTAGAGGGAGATTCTGCGGGCGGTTCAGCCAAACAGGGTCGTGATAGAGAGTTTCAAGCTATTCTACCTCTTCGTGGAAAACTTGTTAACGTTGAAAAAACTAGTTTAGATAAAGTAGTTAAATCAGATACGCTAAAACCAATAATTATTGCGTTAGGAGCTGGCATTGGGGATAGTCTTGATATAAAAAAATTACGCTACGGAAAAATTATTATTATGGCCGATGCTGATATTGATGGGTCTCATATTCGGACATTGCTTTTGACTTTCTTTTATCGTTATTTTGAAGAATTAGTAAGAGAAGGGCATATTTATATTGCTCAGCCACCACTTTACCAAATCAAAAAGGGTAAGAAAGAATATTATGCTTATACTGATAATGACAAGGAAGCCATTTTAAAAAAATTAGGGGTGAGTGAAAAAGAGTCTAAAAAAATTGATAAAAATTCTAAAGATGGAGAAAATAAAATAAAAACTGGTATAAATATTCAGAGATATAAAGGTCTTGGTGAAATGAATCCCGATCAACTCTGGGAGACAACTATGAATCCAGAAAGCAGAAAAATGCTTCAAATCGATATTGATGATGCGACGAAAGCTGATAAAACTTTTGATCTTTTGATGGGAGCACAAGTTGAACCAAGGAGAAGATTTATTCAGACTCACGCTAAAAGTGTTAAGAATTTAGATATATAATAACTAGCTTCAGTACTATAGAGGGAATTTTTTTAGCTCAAACTGAATGTCTGTTTAAATAGGCATTTCTTGTAACCTTTTACACCTCTACACAGATTTTTTTTATTTGAACGGTTTTATACCTTTTTGTTTAAGGGTGTGAAAGATTATCATTTTTTTATTTGACAAAATTCTGTAACTTAGTATACTATAAATAACTTACCGAACGGTAAGTTATTTAAAAAAGATAAATTAAAAAAGTTATGAGAACAATTAAAAAAATGCAAGGAGGTACTTTCTGTGACACTAAGGAATATATAATTGATACAGCCCGTAGTCTTTTTTCTGAATATAGTTATCCCGGTGTTTCTATGGGTGATATTGCCAAAAAATTAAATATTACTAAGGCAGCACTTTATTATCATTTTACTGGTAAAGCGGAAATTTATATAGAAGTACTTGATAAAGCTTTTGACAATTTAGATTTGTTTATTTCCAAAGCTTTTAATGAAAAAACAGTTGAAAGGAAATTATACAAACTTATTAAAAATTATTTAGACTTCGGATTGAAAGAAAAAAATCTTGTTAAATCCGTAATGTTGAAATTATCACCTGCCAATTCTCAAATAAAAAAACGCGTTGTGCAATTAAAAAAACAACGCATGGCTTTAATTTATCCAGTAATTAAAGAAATGTCCATCAATAAAAAAATAGTGCGAAAGATTGATAATAAGTTATTAACCTCATTACTTATTGGAATGATGGACGGATTAATTTTGGAATATTCGCTTTTAGATAAAAAAATTAATTCCAGTAAAGTTGCCGATCAAATAGTTACAGTTTTATTTTAAAAGTTGAGAGTTAACTTTCCAATGAGTTCACGATAATTTATTAGAAACTATTATGAAAAAAATAATTGACAATAAAAAAATAAGAGTAGTTGTTTTCGCTGTTGTGCTATTAGCTGGTTTGGGAATTGGAAAATATTATTTATCAATTAATAAAACTTTAAGTGATTCTTCTAGCTTTGATAGAAATATAATGGTGATTCAAACTAAAAAAGTATTACCAGAGACTGTTACTCAGGATATCTCCGTTTCAGCTGTTACAGAAGCATTTAGTGAAACAGATATTTTTCCAGAAACAAATGGGAAAATTTTCACTTTTTATTATTCCGAAGGAGAATATATAGAAAAGGGACAAATTTTGGCAAAAGTAGAAATAGATCAATCTCTTTTGACTAACTTTGAGAATGCTAAAACTAATTTAGAGATTGCAGAAGAAAGTCAGAAAAATACCAAAAAATTGCAAAAACAGTTAAAAAAGGATGCCGAGGGAACTTCTTCGGAAAAAGCAACAAAAAAAACCGCTGAATTAGCCAATGATGTTGCCGAGGGTCAAACAAAAGTGGCACAAGGTCAAGTTGATTATGTTCAATCACAATTGAATAAATACTCAATTAAAGTGCCAATTGGTGGCTTTGTTAGTCGAATAAATTTAGATAATGGTGATTTGGCTACTATCACAATGCCCATAGCTACAATTTCCGATAGCCGAAAGATTAAAATTGAAGTAGCTGTAACTGAATTTGATATCTCCAAGATAGCTTCCGGACAAGAAGTTAGAATAAAATTAGATTCTTGTCCAAACGATGAGTTTGTAGGAAAAATTTATTATGTTAGTTCAGTGGCTGATTCTATAAGTAAAAAATTTCCAGTTAAAATCCAGCTGGAAAATACAGACAGAAAAATTAAGGCTGGTATGATAGCTCAAGTGAATATTGACACCGTCAAACAAAAGAATGCTCTCATCATTCCAAGAACAGCAGTATTTATGGATGGCAATATGGAAAAAATATATTTGGTTGATGATGACTCAAAAATTAAAATAGTTGCAATTAAAACCGAAATTTTCGATGATAAATTAAAAGTGGTTGAAGGATTGTTAGAAAATAAAGAGATAGTCGTTAATGGAAATTATAAACTAGAGGAAGGGGAAAAGATAATAAGCAAAAATATTGAATAGCTATGAATTTACCAAAATTTTCAGTTGATAGACCGGTTACCATAACCATGATGGTGTTGATTGTTGTAGTATTTGGTTTTATGTCATTTACTCGCTTGGGTTTGGATATGCTTCCAGATATTGAGTTTCCAGTGGTATCGGTAATTACATCATACAACGGAGTAACCAGCAAAGACATTGAAGATGTTTTAACTAAGCCGATTGAAGATGCGGTGGCTACAGTTAAAGATGTGAAAATAATTAAATCTATTTCACAGGAAGGTGCGTCAATCGTGATGATTGAATTTAATAGCGATGCTAAAATAGATTTTGCCGCCCAAGATGTTAGGGATAAAATCGGCCTAATAGAGGATTATTTGCCACAAGATGCTAATAAACCGTTGGTTGTAAAAATGGACGTTGGTGCTATGCCGGTGCTCGGCTATGGTGTTACCTGCAATAACAACCTTGATACTTTAGAGTTGAAAAAAGCTCTGGAAGACAATGTCAAAGACAAGATAGAGAGGCTGGACGGAGTCGCTACCATGGAAATACGAGGAGGACAGAAGCGTGAAATTTTGATTAAATTAAACAAGCAATTACTAGAGTCATATAATTTAACTCAATCTCAGATCGTAAAAGTTTTGCGTGGAGAGAATATTAATTTATCTGGCGGGTTTATTGAACAGGGCTTGCTTGAATTACCTGTTCGCACAGTTGGAGAATTTAAAAATTTAGAAGAAATTAAAAATACAGTATTGATTGTCAGAAATGATACGCCGATTTATTTACACGATGTAGCGGATGTAATTGATACGCACAAAGAAATAAGAGGATACAGTCGCACAAATAAAAAAGACAGTTTGCTTTTAATGATCAGTAAACAATCTGGTGCAAACACTACGCAAGTTGCTAAGTCTATAAAAAAAGAACTGCCAAAATTAAAAGAATTTTTACCCAAAGACACTGAATTTTCTTTAGTAATGGATCAAAGCAGACAAATTGAAACATCTACCAGGTCTGTGACTCAAAGTGGTTTAATTGGTGGTTTGTTGGCGATTATCGTCATTTATATATTTTTAAGAAATTGGCGTCCTACACTGGCTATTGCTTTAGCTATTCCTCTTTCGTTAATTGCGACTTTTATCCCGCTCTACGCCGTCGGTTATACTTTGAATTTAATGACCTTGGGTGGTTTAGCATTAGGAATTGGAATGTTAGTAGATAACGCTGTGGTGGTAATTGAAAATATTTATAGGCACTTAGAAAAAACCGGTAAAAGACAAAAAGCGGCGATTACAGGCACCAACGAGATTGCATTGGCAATTACCGCAGCTACTTTAACGACTATCGCCGTATTTTTACCCATGTCACTTGGTACCGGAATTGCAGGGCAGTTATCTCGTGGACTATCACTAACAATAATTTTTGCATTGGTGGCTTCGTTATTTGTGGCTCTGACACTCGTTCCGATGATAGCTTCAAAAATTTTTAAAAAACGAGAGAAAGCAAGCGATTACAGAAAAGCATCCGGAGAAAATCGTTTTTTAAAATTACAAAATATTTATAAAAAATTTCTTATCTGGTCGCTTAAAAATCGATTTAAAACAATTTTAGTTACAGTCAGCTTATTTATTTTTACAGTCGCTGCTATTCCTTTTATTGGCACCGAGTTTATGCCAGAAAGCGATCAGAGCATTATGATTTTACAGGTCGCGATGCCGGTTGGTACGTCTTTAAAACAAACCGATAATGCTACACGCTTGATAGAGAAAATAATAACAGAAAAAGTCGGAGAAAGTATCGTGAGCGCTACCAGCTTTGTCGGACAAAGTGATGATATGGCGGAAGGCGCTTCAATGGGAATGGGCGGAGGTATAAACGAAGCAATGGTACTTATCAGACTCAAAGATAAAAAAGAAAGAAAACTGTCTAGTACGGAGATTATTGAAATTGTCAGACAAAACAAACCGTCCATAAGAGGTTTAAAGCTTAGTTCAATGGACATGGCTGGTGCGATGATGGGTGGAGCCAATACGCCGATTGAAATTAAAGTATTCGGTAAAGATTTAGAAATTTTACAAGAAATTTCAGATAATGTTGCCAATGAAATAAAAGATATCGAAGGAGTGCGGGATATTGATACAACTTTGAGCCAGGGGAAGCCAGAGTTATCGATTACAATTGATCGTGAAAAGGCTTCTCATTTAGGATTGACCATAGGTCAAATTGGATCATTAGTAAAAAATGCCATGCAAGGATCAATAGCTACCCAGCTTCGACAAGGAGGCGAGGAGACGGATATAAGAGTAAGATATGATAAAACAGATCGAGATAGTATTAAAAAAATAGAGAATTTAACAATTACTTCTCCTCTGGGTAGTCAAATTTCATTAAAGCAGGTGGCAAATATCTCATACGACCAGGGACCGATTAAAATTAATCGAGAAAATCAATTAAGAGTAGCGTCAGTAACTTCTAATATACTAGATAGAGATGTTGGCAGTGTGGTGGGAGATATAAAGGACAAGCTGGAAAAATTTGACATGCCATCAGGATATTTTATTGAATATGGTGGTTCATATAAGCAAATGCAAGACACCTTTGGCACTTTGGCATTAGCTTTAGCACTTGGTATATTGCTGGTTTATATGGTAATGGCTTCGCAATTTGAGTCATTAATTCATCCCTTTATTGTTATGTTTGAACTTCCGTTAGCATTTATTGGAATTGGACTAGCTTTGTTTATCACTGGTGAATCTTTGTCTTTGCCATCTTTTATGGGAGTGATCATGCTAGCTGGCATTGTTGTTAATAATGCAATTGTATTAATTGACTATGTGAATCAACTAAGAAAAAAAGGCATGAGTAAATTTGATGCTTTAGTGGAGGGTGGAACTACTCGACTAAG
>Ga0209344_10004699_pt1 | contig 12316 bp, 7 predicted proteins | sample Cruoilmetagenom6_FD_187293 | JGI IMG/M metagenome (GOLD analysis project Ga0209344, IMG submission 187293) | Oil polluted marine microbial communities from Coal Oil Point, Santa Barbara, California, USA - Santa Barbara Oil Seep Sample 6 (SPAdes)... | ecosystem: Environmental > Aquatic > Marine >...
AAGCACTTGCCATTCGCCAAGGCTTGCCGGCGCTCATCTCTGAACGACTGCGCCTGCTTGGGTCGCCAGCCGCGTTGACCTTTGTTTCGCCTGAACTCTCGTGAAATCGTCGACTTGTCCACGCCTATCTTTTGGGCAATCTGAGTTTGATCCAAACCAGCTTGTTTCAATCCGTAAATCTGATATCGTTGCCCGATGGTGAGCTGCTTATATTTCTTCATCTGTGCTCCTTTTACTTGGTCGTTTAAGTGGCTCCGATATTAACGCAGCTCGCCACCTAAATTCGCTTACAAAAGTTGCACTTCAGAGTTGAATCCGCCATCTAAAATAGCACACTCAGCCAGCCTTACAACCGTATTGCATTATCAGATTACTCCCGAGTCAATTATATGCCTTTATTAACCAGCCCCCCCCCGCAACAATGCCATTGGCAAAATTTCAACACAACCGCCGAACTAGAGCAGGCTGCAACACAAACAATATTGCAGGCGGCGCTGCAGGCTATTAGCCTGCGCGGAACATTCCATATCGTGCTGGCCGGCGGCACAACGCCGCGCCGTGTATATGAGTCGCTGTGCAAGTCTGATGCAGACTGGGCTGCTTGGCATGTATATTTCGGTGATGAGCGATGTCTGCCAGCTGACCATGTGGAACGCAACAGCGGGATGGCCGCGAAGGCATGGCTGAACCATGTCGCCATCCCGCTTAACCATATCCATATTATTCCCGCAGAGAAAGGTGCGCAAGTAGCGGCCAGCAATTATGCACAGACACTGGCAAGCATTGAGTTATTTGATTTGGTTTTGCTGGGATTGGGGGAAGATGGGCACACCGCTAGCCTGTTTCCAGGTCATGATCTGGGTAACACGGCCAATGCTCCAGCCGTTATCGCAGTGGAGAATGCGCCAAAATATCCGCCACAGCGGGTATCGCTTAGCGCACATCGCTTGAGTACTGCACGAAAGGTTATATTTTTGGTGAGCGGTACTACGAAGCAGCAGGCGGTAATGGATTGGCGCAATGGAGTTGCTATTCCTGCTGCTGCCATAAGTCCGACAAATGGTGTAGATGTATATCTTGAAGCTGCGCTGTTAGCGTGAGTTGCTTGTCCGATGTTTAAACACTTTCACGCCGAAATTAATATAATTTACCATAACAATAACGCACAATACATTGACTATTAATAAGTATATATTTTATGCATGTAGTAACCAAGTGATTTTAGACACAACGAAAATGGTTGCCATTATGTCTCATGCTACAGAGGTGGTCATGCTTCACTAGCAAAGCATGTACTGGTAACAGCAACTGTCTAAGTCGACGATCAGTCTCGACTTTAGTTGACGCTGCTATATTGCCAAGTACAGTGTGGAATAATGATCAATTATTATGACTGCACCACGTTATCCGGATTGATGGTCAACTTAACGCTCATTTCATTTTGTGAAAGTGACCATTGCAGGGTTAACATTACGGCCTGCATAATCTTTTCGAATCCGGCTTCGGATTGCGAAACTGTAAAATATGGCATGCCAAGTAACTGAATCGGGTGATTGTTATTCAGCACTAAATTTCCACCTAATATACCGTCATCCAGCACCAAGCCATTCATATCGGTCAATTCGAGCCCACTTCCAAAACCGCCGAGAATTTTTTCATCCTGGATATAGCGGCCGGTATAACCATCACAACTCGGCATCGCCAATGCTACACGAGTGAGGAAACTTCCTTGTAATGCGCTATCGAAGATGTAACTAACGCATAGGCAATTAGCGTTCAGGTTAATGCGTTTTTCTATAACTTTGCCATCAAGCGCGGTGCGGAATAACATTCCTTCGGTGTTCGTTTCGACTAGTTCATAAACAAGCTCAACTTGTTCGCCATTCTGCAGTAAGTAATCACGAAACAAGGTCTGAGCGTGACTATCTGCCATCAAATTTTCCGCAGTAATTTCATGCTTGAAAGCCACGCGATCATGCGCTGAAACGACACCACTACCATCATGCGGCTGCGTAGCGTGGCTGGATTCAATTTTGCGGAAATAATGCTCCGATTGGCGGCGCAGGGTATCGCCGAAGTTGTGGTCCAATTTATACGCATCTAGTTCGGATATGCTGGCACTGCCGTCAAGTTTCACAATAGCTTGCAACATTGCGTTATGCAGGAAAATTTCATCGTGACCGTCACTGTCGACATCGGTGCAAATACAAGCTTCACGTGGAAGTACCTGATCTAGTAAAAATTCCAGCTTGACGATGGCACCGTATACCGCACGGCGCAGGTGTGGCAGATACAATCCGCCAAACAAACCATGCCAGTATGCGTCGTTGGCTTGTGCAATATAGAGCTGATCAAGCAGCTCAAGTGTGCGCTTCTCTTCCGGCAGTGCATGCAAACGCTCAGATAACCCCAACATGCGCTTGTGCATCCAATTTGATTCGGGATAACGGGTGAAAAAATTCTTCCAGATGCCGCCGCGCAGAAATGCCTTACGCTCTTCGTAATGACCACCCGTTTTTTCCGTCTTGACCAAATCGGCATAAGTGTGGGCCGCCGCCATCGGCAAAGTCCACTCGTTCATTTCGATATAAGAGGTGGTAGGCAGATATACAATGCCGCGCGTTTTTTCATTTGCGTGATAGTCACGATAGGTCTGCGAGGTAATTTTCGATGAAGCTAACACCCCACGAATAAAATCTTCCAGCCAACCTTGTTCATAAACCCACTGGTAAGTTTCCGGCCAGATACCAAATTTTTCGATATCGTCGAAATACACGGCTGATGCTTTCTTGTCGTTACGCGTCAGGCTTTCCAGATAGGCCACTACTTCATGCGCCGGAGAAAACGGCATGCGGTAGCGTAACGCCTCGGAGATTGGAAACAAATCAAGTTTGCGGCCGTCCTCTTCTGTGGTGAAATAACCATTCAATTCTTCTATACGCTTGCCACTGCACAAGAAGTGATAATCATCTACTGTGACGTATTTAATTTTGGAATCTGACAAGGCAGGTACGACTGTTGACTCCCACACACGTTCGGTTAACCATGCACCTTGTGCCCTTGTACCCATTCTGGCTTCCAGTTTGTCAGATAGCCTGACGATCTGTCCGATACGATCGCGGTTGGGAATGACCGCGAGAACCGGTTCGGTATCCCCGCCACCGAACATCTCGACTTGGCCGCGTTGTACCATTTCAGTAAGCAAAGCCATATCTTGCGGATATTTATTAAATAGGTAGTCGAGCAACCAGCCGCTGAAATGTACGGCAAAACGAAACTCAGGATAGCGATGTAATATATGCAGAAAGGGCTTATAGCAACGCTGATGCGCGTCGTCCACCACTTCAGGGAAGTTGCCCACCGGCTGGTGAGCATGAACGCCAAAAAGCAAGGAAACTGTTTCGCCTGTTTTCATTTTTCTGATCCTACGTTAGTTGCAATAAGGCGGGGCATCCCAAAAAAACAATCATCTGGCACCTGTGGGAATCATCAGTACTAGATTTGCTACGGTTCCCACAGTACTCCTTACAAAATTGAGGCACAAAAACCAATCACCATTGATCTAATTTCAGAGATGTCAGTTATATTGAAATGAGCAACAAATTGAGATTCCATATCAATAGTCGGCAATTTTTTTGTGTGGCGGATATTCAAGTTCGAAATGCAACAGCTAATGTAAACAAGTCTCAATCTGATCTGACAGCGAGTTTATCGGTTCCAGTAGCGTTACCTTTAGCACTGTTTTAACTTTTTGCAGCGTTGTTGTGTCGCCAAGTAAATGTAACCATGGCATCAAGAGCCACGACGCATCGTGCCACCTGCTTCAGGTAAACCACCACCTTGGCTGATTGGAGAGTTCAAGATGGATGGAACAGGTAATTTCAAGTAATAATATAACCGCATCAGACTGCTACGATAGAGGCGATCAAAACTTTCCACTGCATGGGCAGGATTGTAATCACCAAACCACCAGAACCAGTCGGAACTTTCGCACGAAGCTAATTGTTTTTCGACAACCAAGCGCTCAGCCTCGTTCAGGCGGCCGCTTACCATCACCAAGTCATAACTTTGTTTCGCTATACACAACAAATCCCAAGCGCGGTTTTTGTCGGGCGAGCCAATCCAGGTGGAGAAATTACCGTACACCCAACTACCGGCAACAAGGCGCGACAGCTCTCCTTCCTTGGCAAGCTGTTGGTTTCCTTCAGCAGCATCAAGCCGATCCAGATAACCGCTATAGGTCGTGGTGCTAATAGTCGAGTGCGCTTGTAACTCAGAATATAAATCGGCAAAGAAATGATAGCCATTATAGGGATAATATTCCCAAGCATTTTCACCATCCAGGATAACGCTAACCACTGGCACTTCGCCCTCAGGCGCCTGTTGTGCAATCAACTCCAACTGGGAAACAAAATGCAGTGCAGCATCTTTGCCATTCCAACGCGAATATTCAAAACCGATCAAATCGGATAGGCGATCATCTCGAAAAAAACAGCGCACACCACTTGCTACACCTTTCAAATGATAGGGGCGATAGAGATATTGGGCGCGCTCGGGCAAGCTATGTTCTGCGGTGCGCAAGCTGTTAGCCAGTACACCTTCTCCACTCGCCGTCCAGCGGCATCCTTGTGCCGCGAACACTTCCAGCAACTCGGTTGAAACCGCTCCTTCAGCTGGCCAGATGCCGTGTGGAGTCACGCCAAAACGTGTCTGGTGACTTTTTTGAGCGGAAAGAAGTTGCGCCTGGACACGTGATTTTCCGCCGGAATAGCATTTCGAGTGCGGCAGACTGATCTCCGGTATGCTTTCAGTTGCACTATTGATATCCAACAACAACGGCGCAAGCGGATGGTAGTGAGGTGTCGTGGAAAGTTCAATTTGACCGCTTTCAGCCAATTTGCGATAGCGCGGAATAATGTCGCCAATGACTTGTCCGATCAGATCAAATAACCACTTGCGATCGGCATAATTAAAACCTTCGTTCTTACCCATCAGGCGAATAACCAAGTCGTTTTCGCGGCGCACACTTTCGCCACACCACGCCAAGTGGTACCAAGTCAGCAAGTCGGAAAAGTATTGTCCAGACAGATAGGCAAGCTCTATATCGCCGCCGGGTTCGAGCATTTTGTACAAGTCAGACAGACGCTTGTACGCGTGATACGGCGCAACCATGCTATGGTGATTACTGCGGAAACAACTTGTTAAAAGCAGATCGCGTTCCGCCGTGTTCAAATCATTGAGATTTTCGCGCGCCAGCAGTCGCAACAACGGATCGCGTACCTGGCCAGAGGTAAACTGTTGTTCGTAATCTTCCAGTTGATCCAACAATATTGGCACGAAATTTACTGTCCCCTTCATCTGAGGATGTTGTTCCAAGTGAAAGGCCATGTCGGTGTAATCCTTGATTGCATGCAGATAAACCCACGGCAACAAGTATTCGCCACTGGCATGATCGCGGTAATCTGGCTGGTGCATGTGCCAGAGAAAAGCCAAATCGAGGGGTTTGGGCATTAAAAATCCATTTAATTCAATCTTGGCAGACCTGAATTTAACGCACGCGGTGCAATTCCTGGCCCAACATATCTGATGTAATCAGTGTAATACCGTTATCACTTACAAAAAAACGTCTCTCATCTTCCTCACGGTTGTACCCTGCGGTCAAACCCTCTGGAATCACGCAACCTTTGTCCACCACCACGCGCTTGAGCTTTACATTGCGTGACACTTTTACGTTGGGCAAAATTACTGAATCCTCGACATGACTGTAACTATGTGCGTGCACGTTAGAGAATAGCAGCGAATTACGCACATAAGCGCCGCTTATGATGCAGCCTCCCGATACTAAAGAATCCACTGCCATGCCACGGCGATCAGTTTCATCGAATACGAATTTGGCCGGTGGCAATTGTTCCTGATACGTCCAGATTGGCCATTCCTGATCATACATATTAAGAGCGGGGGCGATCTTGGTAAGTTCCATGTTAGCTTCCCAGTAAGCATCTACAGTACCCACATCTCGCCAATAGGGTTCTTCACCATTCAGATGTACGCAGCTATCTTCAAAGCTATGTGCAAACACGCGGTAGTTCGATGACAACAGATACGGGATGATGTCCTTACCGAAATCATGGTTGGAATTCTTATCTTCTGCGTCCCGAATCAGTTGTTCGAACAGAAAGCGTGTACTAAACACATACACACCCATGCTGGCCAGCACCAGATCAGGGTTGCCCGGGGTCGGAGTGGGGTTGTCGGGCTTCTCGTTAAAACTCAACACTCGTAATTCCTCATCCACGCCCATTACGCCAAATGCGCTAGCATCGCCGATCGGCACCTCGACACAGGCAACAGTTATGTCGGCCTGCTTTTGTACATGGGCGGCAATGAGCTTACCGTAGTCCATCTTGTAGACGTGATCGCCCGCCAATATCAGCACGTAATCTGGATTAGTATCATTCATGATATCCATGTTTTGGAATACCGCATCGGCCGTGCCCCGATACCACATTTCTTCTACTCTTTGCTGTGCCGGCAGCACGTCAATGAATTCACCGAACTGGCCATTCAAAAAACTCCAGCCGCGCTGAACATGCTGAATAAGGCTATGTGATTTGTATTGCGTCGCCACACCTATACGTTTGATGCCAGAATTCACGCAATTTGACAGCACAAAATCGATAATGCGAAACTTTCCACCAAATGGAACTGCAGGTTTTGCCCGCCAGTCTGTAAGTTGATGCAAACGAGTGCCACGCCCTCCCGCCAGAATCATGGCATAAGTACTTTTAGTTAGCGCACTTACAAAACGTATTTTTTTAGGTGATGGCATAACTACCTCCATAGTCATTGATTTAGAATCTTCACCATAACTGTATCAGATTGTAAGTATAGACGCGCCTTAATTATGGTTATAATCACCTCATTATGAAAAAAAATCTTCACATCAAACCTGATCCGCGTGCTGAATTGTTGATCCAAGGGAGACTGCATAATCCCTTCGCTTATCTTGGCCCACATCAGGAAAATGAAAGATATGTAGTGCGGGTATTCAACCCTCACGCAAGTGAAATTTGGCTGCAAACAGCAAATGACAGCGAAGCGCTGGAACGCGTTCATCCAGATGGTTTATTCGAATGGTATGGAAGCAATGAACCACAACATCCCTATAGCCTGCGCATCAAGGGAAATGGACCAGGACTAAACAACGGCATGGAGCGCTTGGTGCATGATTGTTATGCTTTTGCACCACAAATTTCCGACTTCGATCTGCACCTTTTTAACGAAGGAAAATTACATCAGGCCTATCGCGTACTGGGTTCCCATGCAACGCAAATTAACGACATACCGGGTGTGCGTTTTGCAGTGTGGGCACCCAATGCCGAGCGAATTAGCGTGATAGGCGAATTTAACAACTGGGATGGGCGCATCCATCCGATGGCAGCGCATGGATCCAGTGGCGTATGGGAGTTATTTATCCCAGAAATTGAAAAAGGCATGCTGTACAAATTTGAGATTCGTAATCACGCCGGTATCTTATTTGTCAAAACCGACCCCTATGCCAATGCATTTGAATTGAGGCCTGGTACTGCTGCTCGCGCTGGATCTGCTATCCACCACACATGGCAAGATGAGGAATGGCTGGAGCAGCGCAGCAACTGGGACTGGCTGCACGCCCCTCTTAATATCTATGAAATTCATGCGGGATCATGGAAACGTCATCCAGACGGGCGTTTTTATACCTATCGCGAACTTGCTGAAAGCCTTGTTCCCTATCTCAAAGAAATGGGTTATACCCACGTTGAACTCATGCCCGTTTCTGAGCACCCACTCGACGAATCTTGGGGTTACCAAGCGACCGGCTATTTCGCTGCGACCAGTCGCTTCGGATCCCCTGATGATTTATGCCATTTCGTAGATAGTTGCCATCAAGCGGGAATTGGCGTGCTGCTCGACTGGGTGCCAGCACATTTCCCACAGGATGCGTTTGCGCTGGCGTATTTTGATGGCACCGCGCTGTACGAACACGAAGACCCGCGCCTCGGCTTCCATCAGGACTGGGGCACGCACATTTTTAACTATGGCCGTAACGAGGTAAAAAGCTTTTTGTTGTCGAGTGCGCATTATTGGCTGTCGCAATTTCATTTCGATGGTCTGCGTGTGGATGCTGTGGCTTCCATGTTGTACCTTGATTATTCGCGTAAAGAAGGTGAATGGCTACCGAACAAATATGGTGGGCGAGAAAATCTCGAAGCCATAGAGTTTCTGCGCGAACTTAACATCATGGTACATGACATATTCCCAGGTGCGTTGACACTAGCCGAGGAATCCACGTCATGGCCGGGAGTTTCGCGCCCAGTGTATCTTGGCGGGCTTGGCTTTTCCATGAAGTGGAACATGGGTTGGATGAATGACACACTTAGCTTCATGCAGCTTGATCCAGTTTACCGCTGCTACAATCTTAATCAACTTACCTTTAGTCAGCTTTATGCTTATAGCGAAAATTTCATGCTGCCGTTTTCACATGATGAGGTAGTACATGGCAAGGGTTCACTACTCGACAAAATGCCCGGCGATAGCTGGCAGAAATTTGCCAACCTACGGTTATTACTCACTTATCAAATGACAAGCCCGGGCAAAAAGCTTAACTTTATGGGCAATGAATTTGGCCAAGGACGTGAATGGAGATCGAGCTGGGAACTTGAATGGTGGCAACTCAGCCTGGAGCCACATCAGGGCATACAAAGCATAGTGCGCGACTTGAATCATCATTACCGTAACTTGCCGGCTTTGTATGAACAAGACTTTGACCAAGGTGGCTTTTCCTGGATAGATTGTCAGGACGCCGAACGTTCGCTGCTTTCTTTCTTGCGCCATGGACGAAATGGCGAGACAGTTGTGGTTGCCTTTAATTTCACCCCGGTCCCACGGCACCGCTACCGCATCGGCGTTCCGTTCAGTTGTATTTATCGGGAGATTTTCAACAGTGACTCACACCATTATGGCGGCAGCAATCTCGGAAATTCTAGTGAGATTCATGCCGAGTCTCTTCCTTGGATGGGGCAACCTTATTCCGTTGAGATAGAATTGCCGCCGCTCGCAAGCATTATGCTAACGTCGGCATGAGCATAAAACCAAAGTTTCATACACCTTATTGCCTTATTATTGGCCTTTGTAATTTATTGAAATAAATGCATGATTCTCATCGTTGCGAGAATCATGAAAAAAATTGCCAATAAATAGATATATTCAATCAATAATATTAAGATAACCATGTCGACTCTAGTCCATTCGCCAGCTTGGCAAGCTTTAACAGCTCATCAAACAGAAATAAGCCAGCGGACCATGCGCGAGATGTTTTGCGATGACCCGAAGCGTTTCGACAAATTCTCTTTGCAATTGAATGGTCTGCTACTGGATTACTCGAAAAATCTCATTACCGAAAAAACGCTCGAACTGTTGTTGAGCCTTGCACGCCAGTCAAAACTGGATGACTGGATTGCTCGCATGTTCAATGGCGACAAGATCAATACTAGCGAACAGCGTGCAGTGTTGCACACTGCACTGCGCGCGCCACGAAACACTTCGGTGTATGTAGACGGCAAAGATGTTGTGCCGGACGTGCATCGCGTCTTGGATCATATCCGCGTTTTCTCCGAAGCGGTACGCAATGGCACGGTGTGTGGGCATACCGGAAAACCATTTCGGGACGTGGTAAATATCGGCATCGGTGGTTCGGCTTTAGGGCCGCTTATGGTCAGCGAAGCGCTCAAATCTTATGGAAGCGCGAAATTGAACGTGCATTTCGTTTCTAATGTGGATGCTACGGACCTGGCAGAAACATTGAAACGTCTTGATCCAGAAACCACTCTTTTTATAATTAGCTCAAAAACATTTACCACACTGGAAACACTTACCAATGCCCATTCCGCGCGCGATTGGTTAGTTAACCTTTTGGGCACTGACGATAGTATCTTCAAGCATTTCGTTGCAATCTCGACCAACATCGCTGCAACATCCAAATTTGGTATTAATCCAGACAATGTGTTCGAATTTTGGGATTGGGTGGGAGGCCGTTACTCATTATGGTCGGCTATTGGTTTGCCCATTGCCCTTTATATTGGCATAAACAATTTTGAACGCCTGCTTGCCGGTGCTCATGCCATGGACGAGCACTTTCGTGAAACGCCATTGGAACGAAATATGCCGGTAATACTGGGGATGCTTGGCGTCTGGTACGCCAATTTCTTTGGTACAGCTTCGTATGCCATTCTTCCCTATGATCAATATCTGCAACACTTTCCCGCGTATCTGCAACAGCTCGAAATGGAAAGCAATGGTAAGCGCATAGACCGCAATGGGCAGGTAGTGGACTATGACACCGGCATGGTGATTTGGGGCGAACCTGGCACTAACGGTCAACATTCCTTCTATCAACTCATACACCAAGGCACGCGCATGGTGCCTGCAGATTTCCTCGCACCTATTACCAGCCACAACCCGATAGGCGAGCACCATTCCATATTACTGGCAAATTGCTTTGCACAGACCGAAGCACTGATGCTGGGCAAAACTACAGCAGAGGCACGTACCGAACTTGAGCTGCAAGGCCTGAGTGGTGCATCGCTGGAAACGTTGTTGCCGTATAAAGTATTTCCGGGCAACCGCCCAACTAACACTTTACTATTTGATCAGCTGGATCCATACACGATGGGAATGCTGGTTGCCCTTTACGAACATAAAGTGTTGGTGCAAAGCGTGATCTGGGATATCAATGCTTTTGACCAGTGGGGTGTTGAATTCGGCAAACAACTTGCCGGTAAATTGTTACCTGAACTTCAAAGAAAAGAGCGCGTTTTTGTGCACGACTCTTCAACTAATGGCTTGATCAATCACTTTCTCGCACGCCAGGTTTAGCTATTAAATTGTCGAATTTAATAGCTATTAATTAAGCCATGCTTAAAAAAATAAAAGTTAAAGACGCCCGCTTAGGCATGTATATCCAAGAGATCTGTGGCAGTTGGATGGATCATCCTTTTTGGAAAAAATCATTCAAACTGACCGAGTACAAAGACTTCAATACACTCAAAAACTGTGGAGTGGTCGAAATATGGATAGACACTAGTCGAGGTTTGGATGTCAATGCCGATATAGCAACACTTTCGCAGCAAGAAGAGGAGCTCAAGGTTGAGAGTGAACTGAAGAAGATCGAGCAAAGCGCACAAGAAGCTGAAACGTATGTGTCTTTGCAAGCCGAGTTAATTACAGCGAAAAAAATACTCACCGAAGCTAAGGGGACGGTTGTTTCTTTATTCAGTGAGGTACGCATGGGTAATGCAATCGAGCTTGATGATGTAGTATCACTGACAAACGAAATAAACAAATCGTTAGTACGCAATTCCTCTGCATTAATCAGTTTGACCCGGCTAAAAAATGCAGATGACTATACTTATTTGCATTCTATCGCCGTCTGCGTTCTGATGACTGCACTGGGGCGGCAGCTAGGACTGGAACGCGAGGTGATAAAGCAAGCTGGCATTGCCGGATTGCTGCATGATATTGGCAAGGTTTTTATCCCTCCTGCGGTGCTCAACAAGCCGGGGAAATTAACCGATGAAGAATTCAATATAGTCAAGACGCATCCGCTTAAAGGTTGGGAATTTCTCAAGGATACTGATGGGATATGCGATGTGACACTAGATGTCTGTCGGCATCATCACGAGCGCGTAGATGGCATGGGCTATCCAGACAAATTATCCGGTGAGGCTTTAACATTATTTGCGCGTATGGGTGCGGTGTGTGACGTATATGATGCAATCACTTCAAATCGCAGCTACAAAAAAGGATGGGAACCCGCAGAATCCATCCGCAAGATGGCAGAGTGGCAGAATGGCCATTTTGACGAAGTCATCTTTCATGCCTTCGTTAAAACGGTCGGTATTTATCCAACCGGCACCTTGCTGAAGCTTAAATCCGGGCGCCTAGGCGTAGTGACTGACCAATCGAAGGTCAGTTTGACCACGCCCATAGTGAAAGTGTTCTTTTCAACCCTTTCTAACACACATATCCTGCAGGAAATAATCGACCTGTCGAAATCGACAGACAGTATCGACAACTTGGAAAATCCACAGCAATGGGGATTCGATTTAAGCAAAATTTTAAGTGCTTAGCACCAGAAATTCAAAAATACAAGTGACAGCTCAGCATGAGGCAGGCTGAAGTGGATTACCCATGAAGGCGTGGCGAAGCAATTCGAACGTGTTGTGGCCCTGTTTATGCATGGTATCGAGGTAAGAGCGGATGATGCAGAAGTTCTCCG
>Ga0209344_10004700_pt1 | contig 12316 bp, 9 predicted proteins | sample Cruoilmetagenom6_FD_187293 | JGI IMG/M metagenome (GOLD analysis project Ga0209344, IMG submission 187293) | Oil polluted marine microbial communities from Coal Oil Point, Santa Barbara, California, USA - Santa Barbara Oil Seep Sample 6 (SPAdes)... | ecosystem: Environmental > Aquatic > Marine >...
CCTGTTGCAACAGGAGGTAAAGAAAGCCCCGCGTTTTTTTTCTTGCGGTTTTCGCTCCTCGAAAAAACAAGAGAAAGTCTGGACCCTTTGGGTGGAATGACTTTGCGGCCTTCTCCTGGTTTTTCTGGTTTTTCTGGGTTTTCGGTTTCTTGCTTGCCGGTATTGTATGTGGTGAAAAGAAGGTCCTGGCGAGCTTCTTTTTCTTCTGGTGACGGCGGATGTGGATCTTGTGGAAGTCCTTGATCTTTTGCCGGCGCTTCGTCTGTTGCTTCCGGCTGCTTGCTTGCTGCTGCAGGAAAGGTGTCTTTGGTGGCGACTGTGTCAGGCTTTCCTCCCGAAATACCTTTATGAAGAAAAGACGGAAAAAGGGGCCTGCTTTTTTGCTCTGCCTGTGAAGGCGTATTCTCTTCGCTCGGAGAAGAACTTGCCGAAGCAGCGGGTTTTGTTGCCGTCTTTTCTTTCGTTGTTTTGTTGCTGCTTCCCGTGTGTTGCTCTTTGTCCCTTATTCTTTTTCCCCTCCCTGTTTCTTGCATCTTCTCTCTTTGCAGTTGACTGTGTTCTTCGGAGTTTTGCTCTTGCCTGTGTTCGGAATGCCGCCGTTCCCCGCGAAAAGTGAGATCTTGATGGAAGATGGTTTCTGTGAGACAGCGAAAGGCGTCCACACGTCGCAGCAGGTTGGTATCAGTCGGGTCGAGATATCCATTGCGCCCAATATGAAACGCAAGATCTTCGCGTGCAGTACGCAAAGGTTGGTCGAGATAGCGGAGAAGGGTGCTATCCGCATGCAGCCTCACAGGATAATGCTCAAAAAGATCTGCTGCTGCCTCTGTTGCCACCGGTAATGCCGTCATCGCGCGCGCGCCTGCGGATCCCTGCTTTTCCTGCGCGTTTTCGGGATGCTCTTCGGGAGGAAGACCCAAGGCTTTTCCGACTTGTTCGTAGAAAAAGCGGAGGCCTTTGGTAAGCAGAGCCGCGTCGAGCTCGGCCAGTGTTGTCTCAGCCATGTCTGCAATCCTGGATCCGGGGAGTCGGATCAGCCCTCTTCAGCTCTCCTGGAAATTGTTTTGCAGACTGTGGCGGCAGGTAGAGCAGTGCTGCACCCTCATGCTAACGGGAATTGTTGTGATCTGTCTGGGCCGCGGCATCTGGGGCTTTCGGGAAAAGAAGAAAACAAAGAAAAAGGCAGGCCAGAGGCGGCAACGTATCTGGTTTTGGCCGACTTTTTTTCGTTTCAGAGGGAAAGAAGAGAGGAGATGCCTACGTCAGTAAACATGGGACACCTGCTCCTCCTGCCTGTTTGCAATACTGGAGAAGATCGCACTATTTTCCCTGCTCCAAACTATTTTTCTATTTTTTGCTTACAGATTATCCTGACTGTTTCGTCTGTTCGTTCATCCCGGACGCTTTCTTCCTGTGTCTTTTCTCCTAGGCTGATCTGGAGGGGCTCGTTGGTTTGTTTGGTGTGAGCTATGGCCTTTCGCAGCTGCTGCTTTTTCACCGTCACCGGGGGAGAACCTGACACTTTCGACGCACGCGGCGGCACGACCGGACCATCCTGCTGTGCTGATGGTTGACTCAGGAGCACAGGTATCGTTTGGAGAACTTGAACAGCGCTCTTGTCGTCTTGTGCGTTTCTGGCAAGAAGCAGGTCTTCAACGTGGGGACCATGTGGCAGTTTTAATGGACAATAACCCCCGCTACTATGATGTTGTCTGGGCAGCGTTACGTTCCGGCCTTTACCTCACAACAGTAAACCGCTATCTTACCACCGAAGAAACCAGCTATATTGTCGACAATTGCGGTGCTCGTTCTCTGGTCGTTTCAGCTGCACTCGCCGAAATTGCCGTTGGCATGCCTGCGCTTTTACCGTCCTGTAAAACATTTCTTCTCACAGACAGTACTGACGGAAACATGATTCCCGGCTTCGAGTCATACGAAACTGCAGTCGCCGCTTGTGCTCCTGACCCTCTGGACGAGGAAGTATGGGGCACTTTTATGCTCTACAGTTCAGGGACAACAGGCCGCCCCAAAGGTATCTACCATCCCACTACTTTTCGGCCTTTTTCCCAGTCTCTTCCCATGCACAAACGTCTTGCTGCCATCTATGGTTTTACTGAGGACACGATCTATCTTTCTCCGGCCCCGCTCCACCATTCGGCTCCTATTGGATACTCAACTGAAGTACAAGCATGTGGCGGCACTGTGGCTGTGATGGAGAAGTTTGATCCTGTTGAGGTATTGCGAGCAATCGACACCTATTGGGTCACCCATAGTCAGTGGGTACCCACCATGTTTGTGCGTATGCTCAAACTTCCCGAGGCAGACCGTTCTGCTTTTCATCTCTCCACACACAAAGTGGCGATTCATGCCGCTGCGCCTTGTCCAATCGATGTGAAACGTCACATGATCGAATGGTGAAGTCCCATCCTTGTTGAATATTGGGGTGCAACAGAAGGTATTGGAAGCACCTACATTAACTCAGAAGACTGGTTGCAACATCCGGGTTCGGTGGGGAAAGCATCCTCGGGTATTTTGCATATTTGTGACGAGGAAGGGGAAGACCTTCCTCCGGGTGAAGTGGGTACTCTTTATGTAGAACTGCCGCGCCGTCCTTTCAGCTATTACGGGGACGAGGAAAAAACGCGGGGCAGTACCCATCTTGTAAAAGAGAACTATTTTACTGTCGGCGATATGGGATATCTCGATGAAGAGGGCTACCTGTATCTCACGGATCGTAAGTCTTTCATGATTATTTCTGGTGGTGTCGACATCTATCCCCAGGAGATCGAGAACGTTCTTATTTCGCATCCGTCTGTCGAGGATGTGGCTGTTTTTGGTGTACCAAATGAAGACTTTGGCGAAGAAGTGAAGGCTGTTGTGCAGCTTGTTGCGGAAACCGATCCCAGTGATACACTCGCACACGAACTTTTGTCGTTTACCCGCGATAATCTCGCCCATTACAAGTGTCCACGGTCTGTTAATTTCATTGAAGGAATGCCCCGTCTTCCTACCGGGAAACTCTACAAACGCCTGCTCCGAGACAAATACTGGGGTAAACACCAGACGCGTATCGTGTAACAGCCGAGAGGACCTTCCTGCCGGACTTGGTTACTTCTGATGAGCTGTTTTTTATCGGGAGAAAAAGCCGGCGATCTCACATTGGCTATGTGACTCTGAAGTATCCGAACAGGTACTGTGGCTGCACTGTGGCTGTGATGCGAGAGACGGGCAGGCACAAGATTCCAGGCAGTGCGGGTGTGGCCGATGTTCACTGATATTCATGAAAAAGGTCGATGAAAAACGATCTTGACGAGGCCGGCGATGCGGACAGGATCGTGTGACGATCAGTCGATTATCTGGTGTTTGGGTGGGAGGTGCCCCATGGTGGTGCAGGGGCCACCCTCCCTGTTGTGCTGCGCCATATCGCTGTGTGATACTCCACCCATCTGCATGGAAGAACGTGTGAACTAAACTTGTAGATCTTTTTTGGTGTCGTGCACGGCTTGGTCGATCACCTCAAGAAAAAGACCTGGATCGGGCCGTACCCGATAGTTGTCAGTTTGGTCGGCGAGAAGGATCTTGTTGTGGGCATCGGTGATGACTACGGTGGGAAAGTACGCGTCGCTTGTTTCTAGGTGTGCTTTTTTCTGCAAACCAAAAGGAACGGCTTTTGGGTGCATGAGGCCGAGTTCTTTTGCGGCATGTAGTCCAGGGTCTGTGAAGTAGGAAAAAGGAACGTCGTAGCGTGCGGCCAGTTTTTGTGTGTTCTCGTGAGACTGGTTGCTCACGAGTGCGACACGTGTCCCGCTTTGTTCGAGTTCTTGATAGCGTGCGGCAATTTCTTTGATTTGGGCCATGCAGAGTGGACACCAGTTGCCTCGGTAAAAAAGAAAAAAGCTAGGGCGGCCACGGAAACTATCGCTGTGTACTGTTTTTCCGTCGAGATCTTTGAGGCTGAACTCTGGAAGAAAACGGCCAGGAGTCAGCTGTATGGCTTCTTCTCGCGGAAGTCGTGAATACCAAAAAACATAAAGGGGAAGCAGGACGACGCCTATTCCTATGGCACAGATAAGAGCCAGGATATTCGTCGTATTGTCCCAGAAAAGTGCTCCGGCTCCGGCAAGAAGTGCTCCGGCTAGACCCGGAAGTATTGCTTGTGGGAGATAGCGGGGTAAACGGGCAGGGCGACCGATGCCGATCCAGAGGAAAACCCCGATAAAAACTGTGGAAGCAGTAAATGCTCCTTCCCATTGCCAGCGGGCGTTGCTGTCCCCAAAGGCATTTATCGCGGAAAGCACAAAGGCCGTACCTCCGAGTGCGATGGCTGGTGTAATGAAGTAGGGGCGGAGGTCCATCTCAGCTCCTTATTGTTTTGTAATGTGGAATGGTGTTGAACATGTTGCGGGTAAGCCAGATTCATCCTCAATCGTCGAAGGAATGGGATAAAACTTGAGAGTAGGGAGTGGATAAAGATTGCAAAGCAAGTGCCACGGTGTGATTGATTTCTTCGGTTGTTGCAGGGCGAAGCCGTGCCATAACCCGGAGTCCTTGCATGAGAGTGAGAATGAACCTGGCTTGGGTTACAGGATCTGATTCGGATGGAGTTTCGCCGCGTGTGTGAGCGTCGGTGAGAAGGGTTTCCAGGAAGACACGCAGGGTAGATAGTCCTGTTTCGATGCGTTCGGCTATATCTTTGTCCGTATTACCAAATTCGACTGCAGTATTGGTGAGGAGGCATCCGGGTGGATCCTCAGGGGGTACTGCACCCAATTCCTCGCTGGGAACTCCCGCTGCAAAACGGAGAAAAAATTCGATACATTTCAAAGGCGGCAAAGTAGAAAGTGCGGTACTTTTTATAGTTTGTTGGGTTTGGGAATCTGTGAAGCTTTGTCTTTGGATATAGCGCTCCAGAGCAGCCAGGAAAAACTCTCTTTTCCCTCCGAATTCCCGGTAAATGCTTCCCTTGTGCATGCCAGTACAGGTTACGAGGTCTTCCATTGAGGTGCGTTCGTATCCCTCCTGCCAAAAATGGCGCATTGCCTGTTCGAGAGCATTATTTCTATTGACTGTAGGTGGTCTTCCTGGTTTTTTCATCCCTGCTCTTTCTGTCATTTTTTTGCAGGAGTTCTTTTGGTTTTTTGTCATCTCTGAGTGTTGGACACCTCAAAGTGTGTAGATGTTGCGTTGGTTGGCTGTTCTCTTTGAAATTTTCCCCGTAATGGGATTTGAAAAGAAAGATAAGTATTTGATACCGAATAGTCAAAAATATATGAGACCAAACAGTATCAATCCCTGTTTTTTCTCATAGGACAGCAAAAAGACTTTTGTCGGGCTTGTCCCGGGTGATACTGAATCTGAGTAATATGTCAGACATTTTCCTGAGGAAGATACGGTGAGTACCGCGTAGTTTGTGTAGTAATGAGGATGGAGTTCTGAGTAGGGGAATATTTTGGGTTGCGCGCGAAAAGGAGGGAAAAATTGCTCGGGTCGGAATGCGAATGGCTACATTTTTTGATGCGAGTTGTTGGAAGTTTTTCCACAACTACTACTGCGCCTATACTCGAACAATTCCCCCCCACAAACAGCCTAATCAACCTAAAAACTACAAAAAATCAGGCAACCAAGAGACGCTACCAGTTTAAAGTACGACGAAAAAGAGTCGTAAGAAGGGCAAGTCGCCGACTCGGGTGGGTTTGTGAATAGCGTGTTTGGCGCACTCGTGTCACCGTGCCTTCGATACCACCATCTATCGCGAGCACCCCAATGCGATAAGAAAAAACGGTAAGGGCATCGTCGGTGAGATGGGCGGGAACAGCGACCCAGAAGCCATCGAGAAAAGGAAGTGGGTCATTAATTTTGTCTTCGACGAGTTCCGTGGGAGAGCATTTGATTTCAACACCCCAAAGGGAGAGATCGTCAGGACTCTCTGGGTCAGGTTGTGTAGCAATCACGAGATCAAGGGGGTAAGGAGTGTGTGCAGCACCTGTATGGATGATGACATTCTCCAAAGTGTGCGTACGCCCAAGTGGTTGGGGGAGCCAATCTCGTGCATAGCGGCGAAGTGCTTGGGTCATTTCGCTACGGACAACGGCAGTCAGCGCCTCGTTATCGGGAACAATATCTTCCCAGCCTGTTGTCCCACGCCCGCGCGCCGTCCTTCCTCCAGAGAGCGGACGATAGGTGCGCCATGTTTCACGCAGGTCATCACGAGAAAGTAATCCTGCGACAGTGCGTTCAAGCAGCCCATTGGAGACTTCTGCCGGAGCGTGCCGACAGATTTTCTCGACAAGCTCAATGCTTTCCGCAGGAGCTGTTGCTTTTTTGAGAAAGTCGAGGTCGTCGGTGTCGTGCACGCAAAGCCAGTAGCGACCTGCCTGTAAGGCACGCCAGTAGTTGGATTCATGAAGATGGGTTTCCCCGGAAAGTTGACGGACCCAAGCGGTGAAGCTTGTGGTGGTGAGTTTCCAAAGTGCTTCTCGTTCAACCTCAATCATGGCGCGAGAAATGGCAGTCCACGCGGAACGTTGTTCTTTTGAAAGTTTGACGAGGCGCAAGCGTAATTCAATGAGGCGGGTCAGGCGTTCTTGTTGTTCTTGTGGAGATAACTCCATTTCGATTCCTTGACTTTTCCAGGGGTACAAGCGGAGTGCACAGGGGGGGTAGGTTCTTGTTTTGCTGAAGTCTGCCAGAAGTACAAAAATCTAGCAACGCTAGATTAGTAAGTAGCCAACGGTCGAGAAGGAACGCAAAGCAAAGAAGAACAGAACGTCCTAAGAAAAATGTTTTAAGGAACAGGGGGGAATAGACAAAAGCAGCAGACATCTCGCTCACAACACAACACAACACATAGGACACAAAAAAGCACCGTGCTTCGTCACATATCTACAAAGAAGAAAAAGTAAAAAACCCGGAACAGGCATCCGATCCGAAGAGAAAAAAGACAGAAAAGCGTAACAGACTCATGCTGCCGTACACTGGACTGTCTTGATTTGGGGCAGTACTCAGGGTCGCGCAACCTATGCAGCGTTGCGCCCGCCAGAGGAATAAGCGACCAGATGAAATGACAGAACGAGGCCTGTATGGAGTCGCAGTCCTCACAACAAAACAACAAAAGGGGAGAGTTGCTGTGGAAAATGAACTGCTGCGCTGCGAAGTTGTAGATAATGTCGCGACGGTAACAATGGACAACCCCCCAGTCAACGCGCAAAACCCGCCTTTTTTTACAGAAATGGCACAAACTTTTGACGCGATGAGTGACCGGGATGATGTGCGGGCTGTGGTACTCACCGGGGCGGGAAAGTGTTTCTCTGCCGGAGTTGATCTGAAGTTTCGCGGAGGGGTTCCTACCGGGCCAGGAGCCGGCTGGCAAACAAGCCGACTTGCCCGGGAAAGTTTCCATTGCGTCATGGAATGTAAAAAACCGGTGATTGGCGCGTTGAATGGGCCCGCTCTTGGGGCCGGGCTGGCGATCGCAGCCTCTTGTGACATTTTGGTTGCAGCAGAGACCGCCACACTTGGTTTGCCCGAAATTAATGTGGGACTGCTCGGGGGTGGGCGACACGCGATGCGTCTCTTCGGGCATTCCCTCACGCGGCGAATGATGTTTACGGGATACCGTGTGCCAGGCCCAGAATTGTACCGGCTTGGTATCGTCGAAGCCTGCGTTCCCGTTGAGCAGCTTCTCGAAACTGCTCAGGGTATCGCGAAAGAAATCGCGTCAAAAAGCCCGGTGGCAATGGTCCTGGCAAAACAAGCTCTGAACACGATTGAGGAAATGAGCGTACGAGACGGATATCGTTTTGAGCAAAATATGACTGCCGAACTGGGCCGGTACGAAGATTCCCGCGAGGCCATGCTTGCTTTCCTGCAAAAACGTGACCCTGTATTCAAGGGTCGATAGAGTCGAGCCTCTGCAAAAAATTTTCGCGTGGTGGCGTTTTGGGGAAATATTGATTTCCCCAAAACGCATGCGGTCAATGCAAAGAAACGGGGAGGTTCGAAAAAGTAATGCCGAAAGCATTCGTAAGGAGGACATCGCATGGGATTGCGGGACGCGTGGCAGGCTGAAGCGGACAGCTGATTACGTTTTTCTCGTCTTGATGATCATGCCCATTTTTTCTGGGGATGTAACCTACCGCGTTTTCTTGAGATCATGTCTGCCCCGGGACGAGCGACCTTGGATCTGGACTGTGGCGAAGGCCGTCTGTCTCGTCGGTTGCAGGCACTTGGGCATCAGATAGTTGGTCTTGACGTGTCATACCCGCTTGCGGCTGCGACAACCGATGCGACTGAGAAAGCAGAGGAGGCAGTGTCTGGTGCGGAAACTGAGATGGAACAAGGAGACGGGTCTTGTGTGGCGGTGCAGAGTGATGCTGCTGTGTTGCCGTTCGCGGATGCCTCTTTTGATCTTGTAATGGCATTGATGTGTCTTCAGGATATGGATCAGTTCAGTGCAGTATGCGGGGAAATAACGCGTGTGCTCGAATCGGGTGGCCGTTTCTGCGCGGCGATCACGCATCCCATGCAGACTGCGGGAGCTTTTACGCAAGAAAGCTTTTTGCCTGAGAAAATGCCGCGTTTTGTGATTCCCAAAGGGTATTTTCCGGAACGCCATATGGTTTTCGATGAAGCACGTGATGGTGTCCCAATGGCTTTTCCTATGTATCACCATTCGATCGAGACCTATATGCGTGCATTTGTTGACGCGGGGTTTGTCCTTGATCTGTTGCGAGAGCCTGTGCCGGACGAAGAATGTTGTCAGGCTTTTTCCAGATTGCGGAAATGGCAGCGTGTCCCCTGTTCCCTCTATCCGGGGGACTATTGTGAGGATGCCCCCGGATAGAGGGGGACTCTATGTTTCTTTGGCCTTGTTGTGGAGAAGCAGGTGGAAAAGGGGGAATCCCCGGAGAAGAAGTGGGCTGTTCAGGAAGGAAGGTAGATCTCGCGCATTGTGGTGACAATATCGTGTACGGCTTGTTCGAGAGAACGGTGTGTGAGTCCGGACTCGGCGAGTAGGCGACTGTTGTCCACACGATGGACGAGCATGCCGTTCCAGCCGTTTTTCTGAAATTCGATGGACGCGTCAGGAATAAGGTTGCGGACAAGGGTGGCGAGGTCACCGAGAGAGGTGTCGTGTCCGCCGGTGTGATAGACGCGGTGTTGCAGTGTGGGGGCAGTGGCGGCCCAGGAGAAGATTTCGGCGATGTCTTCAACGTGGGCAAGCAGGTAGCGGGCGGAGGCGCGTGAGCGCGAGTGCACTGCTTCGCCAATGGCGGGTTTGGTGATGCACTCGAGATGTTGAAAAATCCCACGGGGTTTTGCTTCGCCGATGACGAAGGAGGGCCGGATCGCGACTGCTTCAAGCTCGTAGAGTTGGTTGTAGACAGCGGCCATGGCTTCGTTGAACTGTTTGCAGCTCGTATAGACGCCGCCTCGCACAGGTGGTTCTTCTTCGTTGAGGGCACGGTTTGCGTAGGGCTCTTGGGAGGCGCCATGGTAGGCGATTGAGCTGGCATAGACAACGCGGCGCACACCCTGGAGGCGGGCTGCTTCGAGGATGTTGTCCATGCCTAAGATGTTGACACGGGTGGCAAGATGGGGGGTTGCTTCACCTTCGCCAAGCAGGTAGGCCAGGTTCACAATGGCGGTGGGGGTTTCTTGGGCGAGCACTGCCGCAAGGTCGTCGAAACGGGTGATATCTCCGGCGATCACTTTGGCAGGAAGGTTCTGGTTGTCGAAAGAGGACCGGCGAGGCCGCACGTCCATGCAAACGACGGTTTCTCCTTTTTTGATGAGCGCTTTGACGAGTCGCTGTCCGATGAAACCGGTGCCGCCAACAATGAGAATGGTCATCTTGCTTCTCCCCCAGAAGACGATGATAAGAAAGTGTACTGCCTGTCGGGACTGAAGGAGGATCCTCTTTTGTGTAGTGGGCGACAATCCTTTTGGCAGGGACCTGTGAGATGTCATTGGCCTCGAACACAAAGTGATGCCGGTTCGTCGTGAAGTCCAGCTCCGCCCTGGTGTCTGGCTTCTGGTAGGTTGGCGATTTCTTGGGTGATTTCTCGATTGGGGAGGAATTGGGGAGAAGGGGGGAAAGTTTTTCTGTTTTGTTGAGATACCGGGTGTTTTTATTTCTTTGGTAGGGCGAAAGTTGCCGAGGAGAAGAGGGTGAGGGCAGTTACGACACAATGCATAATGACGGAGAAGAGGCTCTGGGTTTTCCCTTTTCTCCCCTGTTTTCAATATCTTCGGACTTTGTCAAAGGAAAGGCCGCAACGGTGGAACCAATCCTGTTGAAGATGGTTTTTGATTGCACTGATTCGCATGCGAAAGCTTGCTTTTGGGCTGGGAAGTTGAAGGTCATTTTTCCCTGATCAGTGGTCTGCTCGATGTCGGGGTGAAAATAGCCGAGCAAATTGTCGAAGGAGATGGAAGGTCGGTGTGATGGACGATGGCTGCGGTTCGTCATCCAAGCGACCCGGTCAATCCTGGGAATGGAACTGGTTTGGGACGACATCTGCTCTTTCACGTTGTGCCTGAGGAAAAGACGAGTAAAAATCGCATCCATCTTGATTTGTGTGTTGGAAGTGAACGTATAAAAGAAGAGTGCGCAGGTCTTGAGGCGCTTGGGGTTTGTCGTCTTTCCAATGGATGTGGCCCTTGGGGGCCTGGGGCATGATGGCCGATCCTGAAGGGAATGAATTTTGTGTTGTCTGAGTGTGCTGATCTCCGCGGCACAATGAGAACAGCACACTCAGCAGATGAAGCCGCAGTTTCCAAAGTGGGAAACCGGGCTTTCTCTTGGTTTTCGCCCTAGGGTGCCCTGTTTATTCTGGGCTGGAGCTCACAACGGGAACGCTGGTAGTAGGAAGCGCGAAAGGCTGGAGCTCTTCGCTTGAACGGAGACGCAGGACCTCGGCGGCAAATTCGCGGGCTTGCGCGCTGAGGGCTGTCGCGTGGGCGACGACCTGATCGTCTAATCGGGATTGCAGTTCAAAAATTTGACGTTCAGCTCGTGTGGAACGGGCTTCTTCTGCTTCGGCGCGTGCTTCGGCGCGTGCGACGCCGGCTTCGGTCTCACTAAAACGGCTTCGTAAATCATCGAAGCCGGCACGTAGTTCAACAAGTGCACGTTCTGCGCGCAAGGTGCGTTCTGTTTCTGCGGTAAAGCGGGCTTCGACCTCTGCACATGCCGCTTGTGCAGCAGCGCGGGTGGAGATTGCCTCTTCGGTTGTCGCCCGTTCTTTTTCTACCCGGGCGTGGGCGATTGTTTCTGCTTCTACTGCTACCTCACGTTCTTTTTGTGCACGGATGGTTTCTGCTTCCGCCCGTTCGCGTAAAGATCGTTCTACAACAACTTTTTCTTTTGCTTCTGCAATGGCTGTTTTTGCTGTTTTTTCTGCATGTGCGACGCGGGTTATTGCGTCAGCTTTCGCGGTGGCGATCAGGGTTTCAGCTTCGTTGCGTGTGGTTTCGGCTTCAACACTAAGTTCGTCAAAGCGTCGCTCTGTTTCTTCGGTGCGACGTTCAGCTTGCTGGGCGGCACGTGCTTCGCGAGCACGCGCGCGGTCGAGTTCGTCGGCCCAACTTTCGGCAGCTCTTGCTTTTGCGGCGGATTCCTCGAGGCGCTCGGATGCATTGTCGTCATCGCGGAAGGCCTCGAGCTCTTGCGTGAACCCTGTCCAGAGGGTTTCCGCACGCCCGAGGGCATCATCAAGATGGCGACCGAGTTCATAGGCAGCGGCACTGACTCCACCAGTGATCCCAAGACTTTCGAGTGCACGTTGACGCTCGACAGCCTGTTGGGCTTGGCGAGCGTGGTACGCGGCAATCCGGTTGTGGTCAGGGTCGTCGCAGTAGGCGGGCTGACGGCCACGACCGCCATTGCGGAGGGTGACAGGTCGGAGGCATCCGGGCATCTTGCAGATGCGCCGGTCGATTGCCTCATCAAACACTCTGTTTTCCCCACCGGCATCGATTGCCAGACTGTCCACTTTTTTGGACGACTTTTCGGATGATTTCTCAGAAATAGTTTCGACATTCACACCTGCATTTTAGCGCGCTGAAATTATTTAGTTATACGTTTAACAAAAAACGTATAACTAAATAACGATAAAAAGAGATGGTCGTCGCCTTTTTCCGTGCGTGGGGTGACGAGAGATATCTGGGCAATATCTCTCGTCCCGAATCGCACGCCCACTCCTGACCTGCACTCCCGTAACCCGCAAAAGAGGGCGACTCCTGTTGATTATCTCTCGTACCAACCCTTTCCACCCTCTTTCCCCACCCTACCTCCACACGCCCTTCACCCTTT
>Ga0209344_10004701_pt1 | contig 12315 bp, 10 predicted proteins | sample Cruoilmetagenom6_FD_187293 | JGI IMG/M metagenome (GOLD analysis project Ga0209344, IMG submission 187293) | Oil polluted marine microbial communities from Coal Oil Point, Santa Barbara, California, USA - Santa Barbara Oil Seep Sample 6 (SPAdes)... | ecosystem: Environmental > Aquatic > Marine...
CGGTCATAATTAAATCGGCAAATTCATCTATCACCAAAACGATGTACGGCAAAAATCGATGCCCTTCGTTGGGGTTCAATTTTCGGTTTTTAAATTTGGTATTGTATTCCTTAATGTTACGGACCATAGCATCCTTAAGCAAATCGTAACGCGTGTCCATTTCAATACAAAGGGAATTCAACGTGTTAATCACCTTTGCGGTATCGGTAATAATTGCCTCTTCGGTGTCGGGCAGTTTAGCCAGATAATGTCTTTCAATTTTGTTGAAAAGCGTCAGTTCTACTTTCTTTGGATCTACCAAAACGAATTTCACTTCCGCAGGGTGTTTTTTGTATAAAAGCGAAGTCAATACAGCATTCAGCCCGACCGATTTTCCCTGGCCCGTGGCTCCTGCCATAAGCATGTGTGGCATTTTAGCCAAATCTACCACAAATGTTTCATTGCTAATTGTTTTTCCAAACGCTATGGGAAGTTCCATTTCAGCATTTTGAAATTTAGCCGAAGCAATCACCGAGCGCATGGAAACAATTTTTGCATTTTTATTCGGTACCTCAATCCCAATAGTACCGCGACCGGGAATAGGTGCTATAATACGGATGCCCAAAGCCGAAAGCGATAGGGCTATATCGTCTTCAAGGTTTTTAATTTTTGAAATACGGATACCTGCATCGGGAACAATCTCGTAAAGGGTTACGGTCGGCCCAACGGTTGCTTTAATGTTTGCGATGCCTATTTTGTAATTGCTGAGGGTTTCAACTATTCGGTTTTTGTTTTCCTCGAGCTCTTCTTGGTCGATGGTTATGGCAGCGCCTACGGTATGGTCCCGCAAAAGTTCAATACTGGGAAACTTGTAATTGCTCAACTCCAATTTTGGGTCAAACTCTCCAAAGTCTTTTACGAGCTTATCACTCAGGTTTTCTATTTCCTCTTCATCTGCAGCTTGTTCTACCTCCATTTCCACATCGCCTTCAACGTCTGATTTCAAAATTAATTTTTCCCCTGTGGGTGGAGGTGGAGGCGTTACTTTTTCTTCAATATAAGGTTCGGTAATATCTTCTTCCTCTTCAATTTTATCTTCTTTTTTATTTTCTTCCTTTTCTTCGGAATCAGTTTGCTTTTCATTAGATGCAAATTCAGAAGCAATTTGTTTTTTGGAGCTTTTAAAAGCGTCGATTGCCATTTCGGGCGTAAGCTTTAACCGAACTACCAAATAGACAATTAATATAAATATCATTACCAGCATAGCGCCAACCAAGCCTAAATAATCCTGCATGAGGTCGTTAGTTTCAAAACCAATGATGCCGCTGAAAAGTGTTGTTTTTTCTCCAAAAAAGCCAAAGAAAACAGAAATCCAAAGCATTAAAAGCAGACCCCAAAACCAAAATTTGGCTAATTGTTTTTTGGCGTAATCGAAAAAATAATAAACTCCGGTCAGTGCAACAAGAAATGCAAAAATAAAGGCTGAGATTCCGAATCCGTCATAAATGAAAAAGTGAGCTACATTAGCTCCAAACTTGTTGAGCCAATTTTTAGTTTGCAGTTCACGTTCTGCTAAAACACCAATTTCGCTTTGGTCTGCTTGCCACGTAAAAAAGTAGGAAACAAATGAAAACAAAAGTGCCAATCCCAACAAAAACAAAAAGCTACCCAAAAGAATTTTCTGTTGTTTGGATAGCGAAAAGCTTATTTTTTTGCGGGGTGTTTTAGTTGTTGATTTTTTCTTTTTGGCCATTAATGGAACGGTTGTCTTTTCAGCAAAAATACAAATATCAATGAGGAAAATTTGAAATTACAAAAAACAAATTCAAAATTTAAATTTCGAGTGAAAAGGTTTAAAACTCTTAACGCACTGAACGCTATAAATAATATAAAAGAGATTAAAAACTTCAATTAGCAAATTTGTGATAGAAAGTAGGTAAACGCTATAAAAAATTAGCTCAACAAATTATAAATTATTAAAAGTTTGCCGTTGCGTTTCCATTGAATCCAACCACTCCCCACGGTTTTAAAATCACTGTTTAATAGTAAAACTTTCATCCAATCGCCTTTAATTTGAATGGCTTTCATAAATTGGTGGGGCGTGTTTTCTTCTCCGGAATTTTCAAAGGAACGCACGTGTACTTTTTCTTTTGAATTGGGTAGAAATTCAATCGAATGCATACTCAACAGGAATTCTGGCCAGTAAATTAATTGTCCTGCACGCCTATCCACATAGGAAGTTTGTCCGTTGGTTTTATTTACAACTACTTCAATAAAATCTTCACTTACACTCACCACTTTAAAATACAGTCTGTCATAATCCAATTTTAAATATTCCGGCACCAAAAATGGAGGCGCGGTGGCTATTTCAAATTGATTAAATTTATTTCGTCTAAAGCTAATGCTGTCGTAAGGAATGTGGTCCATTAATGATTTTTCAAGATTGGGATTTCCGTAGAAATATAAGGTAGGATTGTCATAATAGTTAGGTGAAAAAAAGCCCATTCCCATGTCGCTGTTTTCTTCATTCAAGATTTTTTGGGAAACCCCGTCATTAACTTGACGGGAATATAGCTTTGCCATTCCCAATGGTTCTGTTCGTGAAGTTGGAATAGTGGATGGAGGGTCAAATTTTTCGTTTTCTTCTTTTTGAAGTTTATCCCGTTGCTGGAACTCAAAGTATTTATAGCCTACAGATGCCAGCAAAATTAGTAATAGAAAAAGGTTAAACTTAACAATTACTTTTGTAGCTACATAATATGCTATAAAGAAGGAGGCAATAAACCCCACTCCTGCAAAAATCACTCCATAGCCCACTACTATTGCACCGCCTGCGAGTCCTTGGTTTTTACCTGCATCTATTGCTCCGGCAAAATAAAGCCCGAGGACAAAACATACTAAAAGCATAAGGATATAGAAGCCTATGCTTGCTGGTTTTAAAAGTTTTTTCATCCTTAAAAATTTAAGGTTTTGGTAATAGCTTTCCCTTTTTTTACTTCAATGGTTATAGTTTGTGCTTTGCGGTCTTTATAATTTCCAAGGGGTGTTACTTTTACTTTATAAGTTCCGGGATTCAATAAAAATTCTTTTCCACGGTCATAAGTTCGCCCTCCCGCAACATTTTTTCCAGTACCCATCTCACCAATGGTCACCATGCTGTCTATGGAATTACCCTCCGCCTTTGCATCAATAAATGCGGTGCCTGTGGTAAAGTTGTACGATATTGGTTTAACTCCACTTGCTTCAACCTTTACATTTTCAATTTCAGTATAGGTTTCCATTCCTTTCATATCGCCCAAGGCCTGAATGGTTATTTTATAGATTCCGGGATTTACTTCCACTTCCTTGGGTTCTCTATAAGTGCGCAGCGATGCTGCGGTTTTTCCTTTTGAGTCTATAACGTTTACCAAACAGTCCCAGTTTTTGCCATTATTGGTAGTACTTATCCCAATTTTTCCACCATCAAAACTGATAGTTTGATGTACAATCTTGTCTTCAAAACTTTGAATTCCTTCCACGGGAACCATCTTTACATCGCTGCCTTCAAGTGGGGTGACTTCAAAATTGTATTTGCTGGGGGGTAAGTAGAAATAGGCAGTATCTTTATACGTCCGAACGCTTATGGGGGCACGTTTTGCAACAATATCATACGCTTTCACCCAAGCATCTATTGCCACGCCGTTTTTAACGGCATACACCGAAACGTTTCCTTTGGGCTTATCAACGGTTTCCGAGGTAGCTTCAGTCATTACCTCAGTAAGTCCAGCAGTATCTGAAGCATCATAGTATTTACCATCTCCCGCATTTGCGGCACACCTAAGTTGTTCTGTTTCATTTGCTTTTAAGCCGAAGCCCACAATATGTAATCTAAAATCAATTCCCTCTTTTTTGGCAGCCTTCACAACATTACAAATGTTGCCATCGCAGGATTCAATACCATCCGTTATTAAAATTATGGTTGCTTTTTTCTTTGATTTTCGAAGTTCTTCAATTACTTGTGAAGCAGCATATGCCAAAGGAGTCATTCCCAAAGGCTTTATTTTTTTTAAAGAAGAATTTATTTTACTTTTTGAATTATTCTCTATGGAAACAAGAGTTTCCACGTCTCTGCAATCGCCTTTTTTGCGATGGCCGTACGCAACTAGGCCTACATTTTGGTTTGCTGGCAACTTATTCACCGTTGTTGAAAGAACCTCACTGGCTATTTCCATCTTGGTTTTTCCTTGCATTTGGCCCCACATAGAGCCACTGGCGTCGTAAATAAAAATAATAGGGGAAAGGGCTTCTGATTGTGCTGTAAGCTGAATTGAAAACAGCAATAAACACAAAATTGTGGCTAATTGCTTCATAATGAAATTGGTTGGTTGCCCTTAAAGATATAAAAAATATATAATTATTTGTATATCAACCTATTGCGAATTTCATTATGAATTTCAAAATTTCGGAATATAAATGATACAGCCAATAATAACAGCTGTAATTGCAGCAAAGAAAACAGCTCCAGCAGCAACATCTTTAATAAAGCCGATTTTATTATGAAAATCTGGATGTACAAAATCGGCTATTTCCTCGGCAGCGGTATTTACGCCTTCAATACTCATAACCAAACCGATCGCGAAAATTTGGAACATCCATTCGGTAGTGGAAATTTCAAAATAAAATCCGGCTACAGTCATCATAACCGCAATTACAGCCTGCACTTGTATGCTTGCCTCATTTCGCAATAAAAGCAAAGCGCCCTTGAATGCGTAGCCGCATCCTTTTAGGCGCTTTCCCAAAAATGAATTCCACATTATAAAAGTGGTTTTAATGCTGAAAGATAATCGGGTTCCTCTCCAATGTCAGGCACTTGCTGGCTGTGGATTACTTTTCCGTTTTCGTCCAAAACCACAACTGCACGGGAATGAAGCCCTCTTAAGGCGCCGTTTTCCATTTCCACTCCGTAATTTTTTCCGAAGTTTCCATCGCGGAAATCAGAAAGATTGGTAACATTATTTATTTCTTCATCGCTCACAAATCTTTTTTGAGCAAAGGGAAGATCTTTTGAAATGCAAAGAACTTTAGTGTTTTTTAATCCTGTAGCTTTTTCATTGAATTTACGAACAGAAGTAGCACAAACATTTGTATCGATACTCGGAAAAATATTCATTACCACACGAGAACCTTTGTAATCTGATAATTTTTTTGAGCTTAAATCTTGTGCTGTCAAATCGAAATCGGGAGCGGAATCGCCTATTTGGGGCAGAGTACCGACGGTTTCAATATTGTTTCCTCCTAATTTTATGGTTGCCATTTTATAGTTTTTAAAGTGAAGCCTAAAGATACGTATTCGGTTTTGCTTAAAATGCAAACAACTTCTTAAAGAATTTAATTCTCAAAAAGAAAACCCCTTTGCAAAGTTGATGCAAAGAGGTTTCATAAAAAAAACAATCTTAAATCTATCGGTCTATCGAGCCCAAAACTTTTTGTGCAAATGCATTTGCTGCATCACGCTCGGGCATTCCGTCCTCAATCATTTTATGAACTTCCACCGCACCGCAAAGGTTGGTGATAAGTTCGCCAATGATGTCCATCTCTTCTTCCGTTATCCGGCTGTATTCGCTATACGATTCCAAAACTTCTATACAGTTTTCAATCTGTATTGTGGAATTGTTTCGCTGAATATGTCTAATTACGGGCAACTTCATCTACAAGATCTTTTAAAAGTTCAAATTTGTTGGTCTGGACTTGGTTTACCATTTCGCCATTTTTGAAAGATGCAAAAGTGGGCAGATTATCAACATTTGCCATTTTTCTACTTTCAGGGAATTTTTCAGCATCAACCAAAACAAATTTATAACCTTCAGTTTCTGACGCCAACTTCTTAAACTTTGGCTTCATCAATCTGCAATTGCCGCACCAACCCGCTGAAAACTGAACGATTACATCCTTTTCTTCAGCTACCAATTGTTGTAGGCTATCATCTGTTAATTCGAGTACCATAATCTAGTTTCTCAAATATGTTGCTACTGCCTCACGTGTGGCTTTCATTGCATCTTTACCTTCTTCCCAGTTTGCTGGACAAACCTCGCCTTTTTGCTGTACGTGGGTATAGGCATCAATCAATCTAACGAATTCGTTTACGTTTCTTCCCAAAGGCATGTCGTTTACACTTTCGTGGAAAATTTTTCCTTCTTCGTCAATTAAATAAGTTGCGCGGTAAGTTACGTTATCGCCATCTACCATAAGCAGTCCGGTTTCTTCATCATAACGTTCATTTGTAATATCAAGAATTCCAAGGGCGTTGGAAAGGTTGCGGTTTGTGTCTGCCAACAATGGGTAAGTTACTCCTTCAATCCCGCCATTGTCCTTTGGGGTGTTTAACCAGGCAAAGTGAACTTCGGGCGTATCGCAAGAAGCACCGATAACCATTGTGTTGCGATCTTCAAATTTTGAAAGCGCTTCCTGAAAGGAATGGATTTCAGTTGGGCATACGAAGGTGAAATCTTTCGGATACCAGAAAAGCAATACTTTTTTGTTGTTTTTTTTTGCTTCTTCAAGCACATTAAGTTTAAAAGTATCCCCCATTTCATTCATTGCATCTACTGAAATGTTGGGGAATTTTTTTCCTACTAATGACATAGTTTTATTTATTTTTTTAGGTTAAAATTTTCTATTGCAAAGATAGAAACTCCTTATGGATAAAGGAATAGTGACGAATGTATTAATCTATAAATCGATAGATTTTTACAATAGGTTAAAATTTTAACGATAAATAAAAGCTATGTATAATTAAGCTGTTTTCGCTGAAGTAGATAACTCTCTGATTTTAATTCGGAAAGCTGCAAAAAGCAAAGTCATAAAAGGACTCAGCCAATTAAATACCGCATAACCGGCATAGTGAAGTGTATCTACACCCAAAACCCCACTGTGGTAGGCACCACAGGTATTCCACGGAACCAATACAGAAGTAACTGTTCCGGAATCTTCCAGGGTCCTAGAAAGATTTTCTGGAGCTAAACCTTTGTCTTTAAAGGCTTTCGCGTACATTTTACCTGGAACCACGATTGCAAGGTATTGATCGCTGGCAGTAAGGTTTAGTGCCAAACAGCTGGCCACGGTGCTGGCAAAGAGCCCAAAAGTGGTGTGAAATAATTTTAATAGCGCTTTACTGATTGCTGCCAGTGCGCCAATCGCATCCATAATGCCACCAAAAACCATAGCGCAGAGAATTAGCCAAATTGTATTTAGCATGCCGGCCATTCCGCCCGCGGAAAAAAGATCTTTTAAAGCTTCATTCTCTGTCGGAATGGCGCTATCTACAGTTATTGCGTTCATTATTCCTTTATAGCCATTTTCAAAAGTAAGTGAAGACCCACCACCAATTGAAGCTACAATATCCGGTTGAAATATTAAGGCCGCAACTGCGCCCAAAAGGGTTCCTATTAGCAGAGCAATTAAGGGGGCGGTTTTTTTCACAATTAAAATGATAACCACAACTGGAACTATAAACAACCACGGACTCACGTTTATAGAATCTTTAACGGCAGCAAGAATTAAATGGGTATCTGCAGTGCCGGAAGTGTCGATATTCAATCCAATAATTATAAAGACGATTAAGGTAACCGCCAGGGTGGGAACTGTTGTGTAAAGCATATACCTAATATGAGTAAACAAATCTGTACCGGCCATAGCAGGTGCAAGGTTTGTAGTATCGCTTAAAGGAGATATCTTATCGCCAAAATAGGCTCCCGAAAGAATGGCGCCTGCGGTCATTCCTATTGAAATGTCCAATGCATTCGCAATACCTACTAGCGCAATACCTACCGTTGCCGAGGTGGTCCAGCTACTCCCCGTAGCCACAGAGATAATGGCACATATAATAACACAGGAGGCCAAAAATATTGTGGGATTTAAAATTTGAAGACCGTAATAGATCATGGTGGGTATGATACCACTTATAAGCCAAGTGCCCGCCAAAGCTCCAACCATTAAAAGTATTAAAATAGCGCCAGCGGTAGATTTTATGTTGATTGCTACCTCTTCAAGCATTTGGTCAAATTTCACTTTGTTTAAAAAACCTACAATAGCGGCAACGGCACCACCCATTAAAAGAATAAATTGATTGCTTCCGTCTAAAGCGCTATCGCCATAGGCAAAAAACACATTGTAAAAAAGCATCCCGATAAGGGCAAAAACAGGAATTAACGCTTCCCAGATATTCAATTCAACGTTTTCAACAATTTGATCGTCCTTAGGATCGGCGGGCTTAATGTCTTGACTTTGCATAGGGAAATTTTAAAATGGAATGTAATGTTACGATTTTGTAAAAAGCTGTGCAAATTTTATGTTAAGTGGATTGATTGGAAAATTTCAAGGCAGCAGGAATAAGCCTTGGTTACAATCGAGAAAGTAATGTTTTCCTTACTGTTAAAACCATTGATTTCTAGTGGTAATAATTATTTAAAAATAGCTATGGTGGTATCGATATCCAGGAACAAGTTCGGAACATTCGGACACCAACTCAAAATAGGTATGTTACTAATTATTAAGCCAATTATGAAGCTTATTGGTTAGCATTATATTATTTAGCTAAAATTACTTTTTTACAAGCTTCTTAACGATTTTGTTATTTTCATTTTGGATTTCCAAAAAGTAAATGCCAGATTGGCCTTCAATTGATAAATCTATTTTAGAGGTATGGTTGTAGGTTTTACGAAATTGCACTTGTCCCAATATATTACGTATTTCTAGGTTAATTGTTTCGGAATTGTTTTTTAAATAAATAGTTATTTGCCCCGACGTGGGGTTTGGAATCATTAAAAAGTCATTATCGGTGTGCTCATCCACTGCCAAGGGATCTTGACTTATTTTATATACGAAGACGTCATCGGCACCAGTAGAAGTTAAATTGAAGGTATTATTACTGGGGTCAAAATCAATGGTTTCTCCAAAATACCCAGTGGTATAAATCTTTCCGGCATCATCAGCATATATGGATTTTCCTTCGCAAATATCCATCCCGCCCAGCTGAATAGCCCATACAGATTCGCCATCGGTATTCAAACTGGAAATAAAAGCATCTCCTATGCCCTGTGAGGTAAAATTGAGCGTTCCTGAGCCTGGATCTAAATCTGCCGTTCCTTGAAAATATCCTGTTGAAAACACCTTGCCAGTAGCATCGGTAGTTATAGAATTGCCTATAACAATATCAGTACCTCCAAATTGTTTTGTCCAGACAAAATTTCCAGAGGCATCGAGTTTGGAAACGAAGGTATCCTGTAATCCTATAGGGGAAAGGGGAAAAGTTCCAGCTCCAGGATCAAAATCCGCCAATGCACCAAAATCGCCTGTAGTAAGCACATTTCCAGACGCGTCAATTGAGATGGCCCGGGCTATATCTATTCCATTTCCGCCCATTTGTTTTGCCCAAACCAAATTTCCGGAGGAATTCAATTTACAGACAAAAATATCATTGAAATTTCCTGCCGCAGTAAGGTTAAAAGTACCCGAATTTGGATCAAAATCAACAGTTTCAAAAAAATCTCCCGCTACATAAATATTTCCCGAGGAGTCTATATTAATCCCATTTGAATTTACGCTACTTGTTCCCGCAAATTGTTTTGCCCAAATAAAATTGCCCGCGGAATCAAGTTTGCAAATAAAGGCATCATTAAATACTGCTGAAGAAAGATTAAAAACTCCTGCGCCGGGATCAAAATCTACAGTACCCTCAAATGTGCCTGTAATATATACACTTCCAGAGGCATCGGTTATAATCCCATACCCTAAATCAGGGCTTGTACCGCCAATCTGTTTTGCCCATAAAAAATTGCCCGCCGTATTCAATTTTACAATAAAAATATCGTCCATTCCTATGGAGGTAAGATTAAAGGGGCTGGCGCTAGGATCAAAATCGGCAGTACCTTCAAAATTTCCTGTTATATATATATTACCAGCAGCATCTGCAGTAATAGAGTTTGCTATTTCGTCTGTAGTTCCGCCCAATTGGTTTGCCCAAATAAAATCTCCTGTAGCATTTAATTTTGAGATAAAAATATCCCTACTACCCACGGAAGTTAAATTGAATGTACCATTACCCGGGTCAAAATCGGCTGTATTTGTAAATCTACCCGTTGTATAGACATTTCCTACCGCATCAACTGTTATGGCAATACCTTGATCATTTGTAGTACCTCCCAATTGTTTTGCCCATTCAAAATTCTGAGAAGTGAGTTTTAAAGATGTAAATGCTATGGCAATAAGCGCGAAAATGATAGTAATTTTTTTCATGTTTTGAGTCTTGTGGTTATGGTGTCTATGTAACTGCATCGATTTTCTCTTTGGAATGTCATCACCACGATTGAAAAATAATTAAATTAACGATGACTATTTGGTCACAAAAAAGAAAATACCCTCGTGTTTTGTAGGTAAATTCTTCTAATAACTCTCTCATTCTCTTAACAATCTACACTTCAACGAGTATATAATTGGTTATATCGAAAACCGATATTTGGGACATTGCAATTCTGCAAAAGCACATTAGGTTTGCACCACCAAATCAAAATCTTATTATGAAATTTACCTACAACTTCATCCTACTTTTTTTATTTTCCTTTTATAGTTTTTCACAGGTTGGCATCAATACCACATCGCCTGATCCTTCAAGTATCCTTGATATTTCTGCATCAAATAAGGGTGTACTTTTTCCACGAGTAGCCCTCACGGGGATAAATGATAATACAACTATTGCTAATCCTTCAGTTAGTCTATTGGTATACAATACTTCAAGTAACGGAGGTTTAATCCCGGGATATTATTTTTGGTCGGGAAGTAATTGGAGCACTGTAACACCAACTTCAAATGGAGGCGGAGGAACGGGCAGTTCGGAAGCTTGGTCTTTAACCGGAAATACTGGTACTGATGGGGGAACAATAAATTTTTTGGGCACAACTGATAATAAAGCACTTGTTTTCAAAACCAATAGTATTGCCAGAACTCGTATTACTACTAAAGGTCAGATTGAGGTGTTGAATACTAACGGTTCTGTATTTCTTGGTGAAGGGGCTGGAGCACAAACCTCTGTTGCAAGTGCATCAAATAATATTTTTATTGGTCTGAATGCAGATTATGACGCGGGGGGTGCTTCGCACAGCATTGTTTTAGGCAATAATTCCAGAACAAGTAGCAACTATTCAATATCAATTGGAGACAATGCGGATGCAGATAGTTCAAACTCTATATCAATTGGACGAAATACCCAGTCACAAGGGACTTTTGGAATAGTTATTGGCGATAATGCCAACACCAATAAAACAGGCACTGTGGCCATTGGGAAATCTAGCCAAACTCAAGGTAATTATGCAATCTCTATTGGCGAAAGCGCATATACAAATCAGGAAAATGCAATAGCAATAGGGAAATCGTCCCAAGCCCAAGGAAATAGTTCCATATCTTTTGGGGCAAATGCTTATTCGTCTGGGAATAATTCAATTGCAATAGGAAAACAAGCACAAGCACAAGCTGATAATGCCATCGCAATCGGAAATAATATTTATAATGGCACAGCAAATAAAATACGCTTAGGCAACTCTTCTATTAGTGTGATTGAAGGTCAGGTAGCTTTTTCTTATCCGTCAGATGCAAGATTTAAATATAATGTTACAGAAAAAATTCCCGGATTAGACTTTATAAACCGTCTACGCCCTGTTCAATACAATTTTGATAGAGCCAAATATAGTCAATACACCAAACAGCCCGATATTGCAAAAAACACAAACAGAATGGAATCCGGTTTCTTGGCCCAAGATGTGGAAAAAGTTGCAAGAGAATTGAATTATGATTTTGACGGTCTGCACACACCACAAAATGATTCCGATACTTACACCTTATCGTATTCAACATTTGTTGTGCCCTTGGTCAAAGCAGTTCAAGAGCAACAATCACAAATTCAACAACAACAAGCTGAAATTGATGAATTAAAAGCATTGGTAAAACAACTTCTTGCTGAGAAAAAATAAAAAGTTATGTAAAAAGAAAAACTCCTGATACTATCAGGAGTTTTTTTGCTTATAAGGAATTTGTTTTTTAAAGAACACCAACCTCCACCATACATTCCCGCATCATTTGGTAGGTTCGTTGAATATCATTGTCAAGACCAATTGAAAAACGAATAAGTCCATCACTAAGCCCCATAGCCTTTTGTTCGTCCTCTGAAATTTCTGAAGACGTGGAAGAACCCGGCGCACTAAATAAGGTTTTGTAAAATCCTAAACTCACGGCCAAATATCCAAGATTACGCTCCTGCATTAATTCCATTAATTCGTTGGCTTTATCAATTTCGCCCACATCAACGGT
>Ga0209344_10004702_pt1 | contig 12311 bp, 10 predicted proteins | sample Cruoilmetagenom6_FD_187293 | JGI IMG/M metagenome (GOLD analysis project Ga0209344, IMG submission 187293) | Oil polluted marine microbial communities from Coal Oil Point, Santa Barbara, California, USA - Santa Barbara Oil Seep Sample 6 (SPAdes)... | ecosystem: Environmental > Aquatic > Marine...
ATACGAAGGGATTTCCTGGGTCTTTGGCAAGAGCACTATTGAAGTGTTTGCGGGCTTTTTTCAGGTGACCCTGTAAATAATGATGATATCCCAAATTATTGTGAACTGCCGCAGTATATCCTGTTTGCTTGACCACTACTTTGTAAGCCCGGGCGGCCAAATCGTACCGGCGCAACCGATCATAGGACGCTGCAAGCCCCAGCCATGCGATCGTCTGGTTGGAATCAGCTTCAACAGCCTGGCGGAAATATTTTTCCGCCAAACCGAAATCTTCGTTCTTGAAATGTAGTTTTGCTTTGGCAAGAGGTTTTTCTGATTTTGGGCTGAGCGTGAACAAACCCTTTCGGTCATCCTCGGCCACCAGTGAAGGATCACCACCGCTGCCGCGGATTCCCGAGCATCCTGAAACAAGCGCCGCCACCACAAGTACTAACCAGATTCGTTGAGACATATTGACCCCGCCAAGCGGCTTCTGCCGCGTGTGGTCAATATTGTAGTGGCGTTAACCATCAAGGGCACGCCTATGCGTTCAACACGCTAAATGAAGAGTTAACGCACCGGAGAGACCAGTACGCCTTTTCCCGCATATGTTTATGGTATTACACGCCCTGGCGTGCATGATGTTATCATGTGCAAAGATTGCAGCAAAAGACGCGGTTACGCCCCATGAACATCCACGAGACGTCCTCGCTCATTCTTCCGTTCGACAACTCTTATGCACGCCTGCCGGAACGCTTTTTTGCAAGACTTGAGCCCACACCGGTCCACGCACCGGCGCTTATTCGACTGAATAATCCGCTGGCCGAGCAGCTGGGGCTTAACCCGGAAATGCTGTCTTCGCCCCAAGGCGTGGAAATCCTAGCCGGCAATCGCCTGCCCGGCGGCGCGGAACCGATCGCTATGGCCTATGCCGGACATCAGTTTGGTAACTGGGTGCCGCAACTCGGCGATGGCCGTGCAATCCTCCTCGGCGAGGTTATCGGCCCGGACGGCGGGCGCCGTGACATCCAGCTCAAGGGTGCGGGCCAGACGCCCTTCTCGCGCATGGGAGACGGCCGGGCGGCGCTTGGCCCTGTTTTACGCGAATATATCGTCGGCGAAGCGATGGCCGCATTGGGTATTCCAACGACACGGGCGCTCGCCGCCATCACTACGGGTGAGGACGTGGCACGCGAGAAGCTGCTTCCCGGCGGCGTGCTGACGCGCGTGGCGCGGAGCCATATCCGGGTGGGTACATTCCAGTTTTTTGCGGCGCGCGGCGATGAGGAGGCCTTAAGACTCCTCAGCGACCATGTCATCGAACGCCATTTTCCGGACGCTGGCCTTTCGGTGCGACCTTACAGCGCGCTGCTGGACGCGGTTATCGCTGCCCAGGCAGTACTCATTGCACGCTGGCAACTGGTGGGATTCATTCATGGGGTCATGAACACGGACAATATGTCGATAGCGGGCGAGACCATCGACTATGGTCCCTGCGCGTTCATGGATTTTTACCATCCAAAAACGGTTTACAGCTCGATCGACCATCAAGGCCGCTATGCCTATGGCAACCAGCCGCGCATCGCGCAGTGGAATCTCTCCGTTTTCGCGCAATCGCTGCTGCCACTGCTGGGCGCAGATGAAGAGGCTTCAATCAATGAAGCACAGGCGGCTATCGACCGTTTTCCGAGACTGTATAAGCGGGCATATGAGACGGGGCTGCGGGCCAAACTCGGGCTGGCGTGCGAACTAACCTGTGATGTCGAACTCGCTGAGGACCTGCTCGTCATCATGTCCAGAAACAAGGCCGATTACACTCTCACCTTCCGCAGATTATGTGATGCGCGCGCGGGCAACTCTGATTCTGATGAGGAGATTCGAAAGCTATTCTACGACCAGGACGACTTTGACAGTTGGGCGATCCGGTGGCGTAAACGGCTGGCCGAGGAGACTGTCTCAGACAATGAGCGCCAGAGGGCGATGCGACTGGTTAATCCGTCCTTCATCCCGCGCAATCATCTGGTTGAAGAAGCGCTCCAGGCGGCGGCCATGAACAGGGATTATGCCCCCTTCGAGAAGCTTATGAGCGTGCTGGCAGCACCCTATGAAGACCAACCGGGAAATGTCTCATACACCCAGCCTCCAAGGCCGGACCAAGTGGTGCATGCAACCTTCTGCGGGACCTGATGAGCCCGACGCGGCCAGTTCTACAAATTGGTAACGCGCACATAAACCGGCAGCAGAATTACCACCAGGATAACCGGGAACACAAACATGGTGAGCGGTACGGTCATCTTGGCCGGCAGCGCATGGGCTTTTTCTTCGGCCTTTGACATGCGCTTGTCGCGCATTTCCTCGGAATATATCCGCAAGGCATGAGACAGGCTGGTGCCAAGCTCATCGGACTGTTGCAGCAAAGAGCCAAGGGCGTATGCTTCATCAATGCCCATGCGCTGGGCCAGCGTGTTGAAAGCCTCGGTGAGCGTACGCCCGGCCCGCAGCTCCAGGCTGGCGAGATGTAGGCAAGCTCCAAGATGCGGGAACGCGGGGGCAAGCTCGCGGCTAACCCGGCCGATGGCCTGGTCAATGGAGATGCCGGCCTCGGCGCAAATCACCATCAGATCCATAAAGTCAGGAAACCCGTCCCGGCATTGCTGCTGAAGCGTCTTGATGCGCTTGGAGATATAGAAATTTGGTGCCGCCAGCCCCAAAACGCTCGACCCGAACAGAATTGTTAAGAACCGCGTGGAGTTCAGATCAAAGACCATGATCTGGTCGGTAACGAGAAATGCAACAGGAAATACAACCGCCAGAACAATGCGCACGAGATAGTACCAGGCGATGGCGGAGGGCTGGAAAAAACCCGCGCTGTTCAGATTCTTGCGAACTGCGGAAACCGATACCTCGGAGACAGGTACAAAATGCGTCGCCACGGTGGACAGCAGCTTGCCTGCGCCCGCCAGTTTCTGATGCCGTATCGAACGGCGGTCCGACATCACATCGTCATCAGGCGATTGAGTAAAGGGTGCCAGGGCGCGGCGTCTGATCCCGTCGCGCGCCTGCCATGTCCTGGCAATGGCATAGGTGCCGAATGTCACGATCGCGCAGATGCAAAAGCTGATCGCAAGCAGGATCTCTGACTGATAAGTGTTGAACAATTCCATGATCATGATTGCACCGAGATTTCACCCTTAGAGCTTGAAATTGACCATGCGCATCATGATAATATTGCCGACCATCATCATTCCAGCCGCGCCGCCAAGCCCATTGAAAACCGCAGGCTCGTTCCAGATTTCGCCATAGAAGTCGGGGGCAAAGATCAGCAACACACCAAATACCAGAACCGGCAGACAGCTCAGACCAATAGCCGACATGCGCCCTTCGGCAGAAACCGCCCTCACCCGGCGGCGCATCTTGAAACGGTCACGCAGGACCTTGGACAGATTGGAAAGCAGCTCGCTCAGATTGCCGCCCGTCTTTGACTGGATGGAAATAGCCACCACCACGAGCGAGAAATCATCCTGCCCCACCCGTGCGCTCATCTGATGCATGGCGGTTTCCAAATCGAGACCATAAGTCAGCTCATCGGTCGTCAGTCCGAACTCAGTGCCGATTGGGTCTGGCATTTCACGTCCGACCATGGAAATAGCGACTGGAAGCGGATGACCCGCTTTCAGACTGCGCACCATGATGTCCACCGCTTCAGGCAATTGTTCCTCGAATTGGGCGTTCCGCCGCTTGCGCAAATGGCGCAATGCCATCACGGGAAGCCCGATGCCGCCTACAATTGCGGCCGGGATGGCGAGCAGCCAGTCGAAATCCATAATGATCGTGGCGGCACTGGCGGCAACAGCCATGATTACCATTATCGCGGCCAGCTTCCAGATGCCCATCCGCAGGCCGGACTGAAGAACCAGCTGGTTGAACCAGATGATCGGCAGGCGGTAGCGCCCTTCAGATGTCAAACCGCGATCACGGCGTAATTGCACCAGTACGTCATGCTGATCCTGCGCGGAGTCGAGCAGCTTGAGCCGGGTATTGACCTTGCGCATATAAGATGACCGCTTGGCAATTGCCAGATATGTCGCCTCGACGCCGAGAAAGACAGCGATGCCAAACAGGATATAGATCGCGTTTTGTGTAAGTTCCGGTGACATTTAAAGCGGGTCCTTGGGGTCAAAATATTCACCCGGTATTTCGATACCGTGAGATTTGATTTCGTCGAGAAATTTGGGCCGCACGCCGGTGGCGCGAAATTCACCGATAATGGTTCCGTCCTCTTCCATACCAATGCGCTGGAAATTGAATATCTCCTGCATCTGCACGACCGGGCCTTCCATGCCGGTGATTTCTGACACCGATGTCAGCCGCCGGGTTCCGTCACTCAGGCGCGAAAGCTGAACGAAGATGCGCACGGCGGACGCAATCTGCGCGCGCACGCTTTCTTCGCTCATATTGGTTCCGGCCATGCCAACCATATTTTCCAGCCGGGTCAGGGCGTCGCGCGGGTTATTGGCATGGATGGTGGCCATCGAGCCTTCATGGCCCGTATTCATGGCCTGAAGCATGTCAAAGGCTTCTTCGCCGCGCACCTCGCCAAGGATGACGCGGTCAGGGCGCATACGCAGCGCATTCTTCACAAGATCGCGCTGTTTGATTTCACCCTTACCCTCAAGGTTGGGTGGCCGGGTTTCAAGCCGTCCGATATGCGGCTGCTGGAGTTGCAATTCGGCGGCGTCTTCAATGGTGATCAGGCGTTCACTATGAGTAATATGCGTCGAAAGCGCATTCAGCATGGTCGTCTTGCCCGACCCCGTACCGCCCGACACGATCAGCGACATGCGAGACTTGACCGCCGCGCCGAGCACCTCGGCAATTTGAGGTCTGAGGCTGCCGAACTCGACCATCTTCTCCATGGTGATCGGCTTTTTGGAAAATTTCCGGATAGAGATTAGCGGCCCGTCGACTGTCAGCGGCCGAATGATGGCGTTCACGCGGCTGCCGTCTTCGAGGCGGGCGTCCACCATTGGCTGGGATTCATCGACCCGCCGGCCGACGCCAGACACGATCTTGTTCAAAATACGCAGCAGATGCGGCTCGTCCTTGAAGCGCACCTGGGTCAGCTCCAGCTTACCGAAGCGCTCTACATAAACCTGTTCATGGGTGTTGATGAGAATGTCGGCGATGGTCGGGTCCTTGAGCAGCGGCTCGATCGGCCCCAGGCCCGTCATCTCGTCATAAAGTTCGCTGGAAAACTCTTCCAGCTCCTGCGTGTTCATCGGCAGGCGCTCAGACAAGACATATTCGCTGGCTAGCTCGGCAACCTGCCTGCGCAACTCTTCTTCGGGCACCTTGTCGATGGCCGACAGGTTGATCTCTTCAATCAGCTTGCGATGCAACCGCACCTTCGCGTCAAGGAATCTGGGAGGCTTTACCTGTCCTTCATCAGTGCTGGTCTGATCAGCCGCGGTTTCCTCGGGAGGTTCTTCAGCATCACTTTGGGAAGTTTCAGACGCCGATTCTACCTCGGCGGTATCTTCCTTCGAAATCTCGTCGAGGCGCGCAATCGCCGCCATCAGCCGGGTATCCGGCTTTGGCTCGGTATCCAGCTTCGACTCCGCATCCCGCTTCTGCGCCTTGGCAGGCTTTTGATCCGGTGTTTTCTTCTTGCGTATTGAAAATCTGCCCGACATGTCTGGCATAACCCCTAGCATTCCATGCTGAAATCTTCGCGCATGGCTGACATCTTCCAGCAGACTAGAGGAGAGAGACGAATATTCGGCGAATTCAAAGGTTCAAATTTTAACGAGTTGGCGGTTTTTGGGCTCGCATGCGCTATCCCGTCGCGAACACGCCAATAGACAAATGCTGGAAACTTATTTCGCGTCTGCCTGGTCTAGGCGATTGCGCGAGCTCTGCATGGCCCGGCGTGCCTCAATCGCTGTCAGCTTGTCGTAGTGACATATGGCATCTGCAATGATCTGTTCGTGATCCGGACCTGTTGACGGGCGCAGTTGAAGAAGAGCTGCAAATGTCGAGCTTTTGAGATTGCCCGTCTTACACAGGATAGCCAGCGCCGATATATCTTCACCGAGAATACAATCGGAAACTTTTGAGACCGAAATACCGCACATGAGCGATAGGCACCGGGTGGTGTAAGCAAGTTTTCGCGCCCGGGCAAAAGACGAGAGTTTCTCTTCGGTAACGCCTTTCTTTTTCCCCCACGTTATGCCGCACCTCATGTTGCCGGCCATCTGCAGATTCATTTCAGTGGCGCGTTCTTCCACGATCTCATTGACATCTTCACCGGAAATATCAGGAGAAATCGAAACCAGTTCGCTTCTGAGGCGCGCCGCAATGTCACCCTTGATTTCGGCCAGGGTTTCTTTCGGGATATCCGTGCGCATTTCAATCGCGGAATAAAGCTCGGAGCTGCTACCGGCGCGTTCAGAAAGGCGTTGGAGGCCACCTGAAGACATTTCCGCGCCCTGGTTTTCCGCCAATTGGGCGAGCACGAAATCATGGCCACGCTGGATGAGCGCATCGGTCACGGCAGGGTTCAATTCGCTCCTGTTGGAAATGGCGTGAAGATGGTCCTGCCCATGTTCTCCCGCGATATAGATGAGATCCTCATCTCGCAGAACCGGAGACTTTTCAAGCACCGGACGAGCCACACCGATGACATCGGTTGCGAGTTTGACGATGAGTTCATGCGGTGCGCAATCAGTCTCACTCAAACGCTCGGCCAGGCGGGTGCGCACCTTGACCTCCAATTCGTAGGCAATGCGCTCGATGACCGCGCCAAAAACAGCCCTTTCAGCCGGGCTTTGCTGCTCGGATGTGATAAAAAACAGATCCGTTACCCTTTCGAGCAACTCATCCCGCATTTCACGTGATTCATCTGTAGCCAGCCGCTCAAGTTCAAGCAGGCATCCACGGGTATCCTGCATAGGTGCACTCCACAAATTTCCGCGCAACGTCAGACCAGCAATGCTGGTACAACGGCGCTACTTTTTCTTCTCATCGCCAAACAGGACTCCGCTCAGATCCTTGTCGATCTTGTTGTTCTTGTTGATCTCATAGAGTGGAACACCGCGATCAATCGCCTCGCGCACAAGGCGGTAATCCTCGTACACGAAACCGCTGAGGCGGTTGCCAAGCATTTCTTCAGCGTCGGAGCGGCGCAAAGAATTGATGCCGCCGCCGATGAGCCGTGTACGGCAGCGATTGACCAAAACAGATAAGTCGATCTCTTCGTCGCATTTTTCATTGATGGAATCGATTAAGCGGCTCGCATGGCGCAGACCGGGCACGGTCATCTCCGTGACCACAAAAGCCTTGTCGCAGCCAAGCAGAATATCAAGTGACCAGGGCAGCCAGACACGGGGCATATCGATGACCACGGTGTCGAATTTAGCCGATGCCATCTCAAGCATGTTGGTGATCAGCTCTTCGGAAATGCTGCCATAGTCGCGCAGTGAATTCTCCGCCGCGAGGACCGCAATGCCGCTTTCGTGCCGCGACAGCATGACTTCCAGAAGCTGCTCATCCAACCGTTCGGGCTCGGAGCTGATTTCATCCAGCTCAAGATTGGGCTTGAGGTCCAGATAGTCGGCAATCGAACCGTTCTGAAAATCCAGCGCAATAAGACAGGTGGTTTGAAACTGCTTGTGCTTTCGTGCTATCAGAAAAGCGCTCTGGATGGCTAGGGTCGTGTTGCCGACACCGCCCATGGCGGGCAGAAAAGCATAAAATGCGGCTTCCGCCGACTTGCTCTGCGCATTCTGTGTTTGCAGCGCCCGCTCGCAGGCCTGCATCAGATCGCTCTCCACATCGGTCTTCGGGCACCAGTCCGAAACATTCATGCGCATGAAGTCGCGCGCCGAGGTTTCCGACAGATGATCTGAAATAATGATGACAGGCAAACCGCCCGCCCGCTGGTTCATCACGCGCTCAAGAGCGCTCAAATCTTCTGCTTCCTGTGGATCAAGATCAACGAGCAGCAATGCCGGATGTGCATTGCCCAGGCCCTGCTTCTCGGCATCCACAATGGAACCTTTCACCAGCTCCAGCTCAAAGCGATGCGAGTTTGACAGGGTCTTGCGCAACGTTTTTTCCAGCCCGGAATCCACCGTCACCAGCTGGATGCGATCCAGATCGTCGCTGTCCGATGTAAATTTTTTCAGCATGTCTGCCGACTCTCTTTTCTTATCAATTTAACGACCCATACCCCGGGTTGCCCCGTGGTATGGGTAAGCACTCATTACTGAGCCGGGGGCGCGGCGGGTGGCGGCTCGCCTGCATCCTCATAGGTTTCTGCAGTGCCCATGCCCTGCGGTTCGATACTTTCGTTTTTCTGATAGCGCTCCGTGGCCAGCAAAGCCCGTTTGCCGTCCATTGTCTGATGCCGTTTCCTGGCATGGGCCGGCCATGGGTCAATTGTCTGAAGCGCCTTGTTATGGGCGATGGAATTGCCAGCGCTCAATGAGATGGTGTCGCGGGCATGTCTGTAGCGACTATATTGCCCTTCGCGGCAGCCTCCGAGCATCACCACGGCAACGGAAATGCCCACCGCTATGGAGAAACGCAGTACAGTGTGCTGTTTCTGATTACCGGTCATGACCGACCCCCCTTGTAGCTGCCATGTGCGGATTTTCCGGCACTGCCCCTGGCATTTGAGATATCAAGAATATGACCGCGATGGGCCTTGCCGCGACGGCGGCGTCGCTCACTGTGACGCGATGTTTTCGAGCCTTCCATCTTGCCGCGCAGGAAAAAGTCCACATCATTGCTCGCGACCGACTTGTCGAAAGGCGTTTGCAGCTTTTCACCCGGTACGACAGGGCGCACGAGACGCGGTGTGACGATGATCACCAGTTCGGTTTCGTTCTTCTCGAATGAAGCGCTGCGCAGCAGGGCCCCCAGTACCGGCACTTGACCAATCCAGGGAAGCTGGCGAATACCTTTGGTATGCGTGGACTGAAGCAATCCCGCGATTGCAAAACTTTGTCCATTGCGCAGTTCCACCGTGGTCTTGGTGCGCCGTGTGATCAGGCTCGGAATTTCAGTGTCATTGACGCGAAGCGTATTGTTCGGGTCGATTTCACTCACTTCAGGCTCAATCTTCAGATTGATGAGGCCGTCGGAGAGCACGGTTGGCGTAAAGGCCAGCCCGACACCGAATTTCTTGAACTCAATGCTGATCGTGTCGTTGTCCCGCCCAACGGGGAAGGGAAACTCTCCACCAGCCAGGAAACTCGCCGTATCACCGGAAAGCGCAACCAGGTTCGGCTCGGCCAGGCGGCGTGCGACACCGCGCTCCTCAAGCGCCTGGATGATGACATCCGCGGTCGCGCCGCCACTTAAAAGCTGCGCGATGACAGTGCCGAACGGCGTGCGGTTGGCCGGAAAGGCGCCAAGCCCCAGCGCGTTCGGAAAATTGGTGCGGGAGTTTAATCTTCCGCCATTGGAAATACCATTGATGCCAATACCCAGATCCCGCGCGGCGTTGCGCGTGGTTTCGACAAAACGAACTTCCAGCATGACCTGCTGAGAGCTGCTTACGGCTATCGAATTAACAACGGAGTCCGGTGCGAACTGTTCGGCAATAGAAACCGCCCGTTCAAGCATGGGTGCGTTAGTAACAAGACCGCTCAATACGATACGCCCGTTCATGGATTTCACCTTGACGCGAGCCGCAGGCAGCGCTTCTTGAATCTGCGCATGAATACCGGCCACATCATAAGATATTTCAACCTCGACGATCCCCTGAACTTTCTTGTCCTCATCAAGGATTGTCAGGCGCGTTGAACCGACTTTCTTGCCCAGCACGTAAAGAGACATATTGGTGAGCGGGATGACATCCGCCACGTCCGAGTCGCCCACAAGAGCTTCAGTAAATTCTTTTTCAAGTTTGATCGTTCCTGATTTGCCAACCGGCACGCGAAGCTTTTGCACTTTGCTGACGCCATCAAACTTAAGAGCTTGAGGCGCGGCTTCTGCCACCGAAATGATGCCGCCGGGGACGCCTAGTAATAGAGCACCCAGCATTGAAACCAGAATAAGGAATGCAATTACCGTCTGTAGATATTTGATCCCATGCGAAACCGAATTCGGCAGCAAAGCGCTCCAATAGTCGCCTGCGCCCACAACCCGGTTGCGCTGTTCATATATATTGTGTGTTCGATAAACCATATTCATTCCCCCCGAAACGTCCGGCATTTCTTGTTGTCTTCCCAGACACGGGTATGATGGTCACACGAGAAATCTAACAAAAAGGGTATCGAAAAAGCCTTTTCCGCAAAATAGTTCTACCTTTTCAAACTGTTGGTTACCCATTTGTTGGAATGTTTAGTTACTTAATTGTTGGATTACTTAGTTACTCAATTGTTGACTGGCCCGCGGAACCGAATAATCGGACCGCGTCACTTCCCTGGTCACGATCACCATTGCCGTCTCGCTGGACTTGGCCGGACCGCTATTGCTGGAGTTGAGGTTGGAGATGGCAATCCGGCGCGAAGCATCGCCGCTTGTTGACCCGGCACTGCGCAGCGCCAGGGCAAGCTGGCCAACGCTTGAGGCCAGCATGAGCTTCTGGGCCTGTTCCGTCGTCACTTCTATGGTAACGGCCTTGGCCGGTGTTGGTTCTTCTGTCCGGTCATCGGCCAGCTGGTCGACAGCCAGCACGCGCACATTTTGCAGCAATACATCGGTAAATACGTTTTTGCGGATCGGCTCCTGATCGCCGGCCTCCTGGACCTCGGTGCGCGTCAGCATGATATCAACATGCTCGCCCGGCAGGACAAAACCCGCGACCCCAAGCACATCATTGACGCGGATGGTAACGGCTTTCATGCCCTCGGAAATGAGCGCGGACAATGATGCGCGCTGTCCCGGACCTGTGATTTTCCAGCCAAGAACGGGCTCATTGACCTCGATTGAGGAAAGCACCACGCGCCGGTCTTTCCCGTTCACGACATCGGAGATTTTGGTGAATGCCCCCTTGGGGATGGCCTTGGACGGCCATTCGACCTCCTGAAGCGAACGCGTCGAGAGCCGGTTGCCAAAGCGCAGGGATTTAGCGGCAAGAACCACTGTGCCCATATCTACCCTGGGTGCGGCCTCGGCAATTTGCGGCTGGGCCACCTGCGCCTGCAGCCAGATTTTGGACAGCAGGGCTGCGGTAATGCCCAGGACAAGGGCTACGGCGAGCATAATGAGACTACTTGGACGCATAGAATCTATCCATTCACGATCAAGACCAGCGCTAACACTGGCATAAGTCCGCTTAAGGAAGGATGCGATACATAAGGCAAATTTTATCTATCTATAAGCCGTGGACCGCTATCCTTAAGGGGGAGTAAATGCGATATGGCATCATGAAGTTATGGAGCCAGACAGCATGACGTTAAAAGTGGTTAGTTTTGATTTATGGGACACCCTCGTTGAGGATGAGTCCGACGAGGCCATCCGGGCGAAGCGCGGTTTACGCACAAAGCGGGACGAGCGCCGCCATCTGGTATGGCAGGCGCTGAGCGAAATAGAGCCGATCGAGTTGGCTCACGTTGCTCTGGCCTACGACACGGCGAATGCCGGGTTTAATCTGGTCTGGAAAAAGATGCACATCAACTGGACGCTCGAGCAGCAGCTTGACGTGGTGCTCCAGGGCCTGGGGCGGACACTGCCCGATGATGCCTTTGCACGGCTCCTGGAAGACACTGCCCGTATGGAAGTGGAAATTCCCCCGAACCCGATTGCGGATGTGGAAGCCTCATTGAGTGAGCTGTCGCAGAATTTCAAACTGTGCGTGTGCTCGGACTCCATTGTCACGCCAGGAACCGGCCTGCGGCAAATACTCGAAGGCCATGGGCTGAAGAAGTATTTCAGCGCCTATGCGTTCTCGGATGAAGTCGGCCACTCAAAACCGCATCATTCCATGTTCGACGCCGTTGCCGGGCAGCTGGGCGTGAAACACAACGAGATCGTGCATGTGGGCGACCGTGACCAGAATGACGTTAAAGGCCCCCATGCCATTGGCGCCCGCGCCGTGCTGTTCACCGCGACACGCCCCGACGACAAGGACATGACCAGCGCCGACGCTATCTGTGAAAGCCACAAGGATTTGCCCGGAGTTATTATGAAATTGGCGCGCGATGTCGAGGCTGAAGGAGCGTAAACCATGGGCAAGGGTCCTAAATTTCTCGTTCTTGATGGCTACTCGAAAGCCGGGCGGGAAGATTTGCGCTCCGGCGGCGCATCGACCGCGGGCGAGCTGTATGAGAGCATGCTGAAGAAATGCACACCCGGCGGTGAGGCAGACGTAGATATCCTCT
>Ga0209344_10004703_pt1 | contig 12311 bp, 10 predicted proteins | sample Cruoilmetagenom6_FD_187293 | JGI IMG/M metagenome (GOLD analysis project Ga0209344, IMG submission 187293) | Oil polluted marine microbial communities from Coal Oil Point, Santa Barbara, California, USA - Santa Barbara Oil Seep Sample 6 (SPAdes)... | ecosystem: Environmental > Aquatic > Marine...
GCGGCGTTTTTTGGCCTGTCGAATCGGTTGGTCACCCTGGCGGGCACGCCGCCCAATGAGGAGTTCTACCTGATGGGGCGCGTGCCCCGCTAAGAGGTCACCGTACTACCTAGACTTTACTAAGCTGTGATTTTGATTGAGAATAGTTCTTGAGATGGCACTTGGATAAGTGCTGAAAAAAACGTACTTAGAAAAAGCGCTTAGCAAAAACACCTACATTCACTGTCGTCAGGGGAGCCCTGCTCAAAAGGGCTGAGATGCGCGCTGCGCAGACCCTGGAACCTGATCCGGTTCGTACCGGCGGAGGAAGCGCGACATGCTTTACCTAACGTTAGCCGTGCTTGGCGCGGCGCTGTGCTGCTTTGCTTATTTAGGCCTCCGGGCTCGCTGGGTGAATGGCCCACTTGATGACTATGTCACCGCCCGTAACTCGCAAACGGCGTCTACCCTGGGGCTCTCCTTCCTTGCCTCTGGAATGGGCGCATGGATTCTCTTTGCTCCTCCTGAAATAGGCGCCTTTGTTGGCCCGTTGGCCCTGGCAGGCTATGCGTTAGGCTCTGCGCTGCCGTTTATCGTATTAGGGCTGTATGGGCCAAAAATTCGTCGAGCGCTGCCCGAGGGGCGCAGCATCGCCGAGTTTGCTGAAGCGTGCTATGGCCCTGGTGTAAGGCGCTGGGTAACGCTGGTATCTATAGCCTATATGGCCTGCTTTTTAGCCGCCGAGCTAACCGCCATTGGGGCAATCACTGCCTTACTTTCCGGGGTGCCACCTGCACTGGTGATTATTGGTGTGGCGCTTACCACGCTGGTTTATACCGCAGCGGGAGGCCTGCGTGCCAGCCTTGCCACTGACCGTTGGCAGGCATGGCTGTTGCTGATACTGCTGTGTGTTGTCGGTGGCATGGCGCTATGGCGGCTTCCCACTATTCCCGATGGGGCTGCGCTTCCGACCATTCCGGTCACCAGTGCGCTCAGCGTAGCGTTAACCCTAGTGATCGCGGTTACCGCGGCCAATCTCTTCCACCAAGGCTATTGGCAGCGCGTGTGGGCTGCTCAAGATGATCAAAGTTTAGGACGCGGGGCATGGTTAGGTGGCGCGATGACGGTAGTCGTCGTCATGGTGATTGGCGGTTTGGGGGTGCTGGCCGCGATGAGCGGTGTCTCTCTGGGGGAGCCGCCGATGCCATTTTTTGCCCTGCTAAGTGATGCCCCTGTTTGGCTGACACTACCCGCCTTGGTATTAGCGGTGACTTTAGTCGCCTCCAGCGTTGATACACTGCAAAACGGTATTGCCTCGCTGGTGGTCGCACGCAGCGAGCAGCAGGGCGTTTCACTGGTGGCTGCCCGCTGGGTAACGGTGGTGGTGATGATTCCGGTGGTATTGATTGCCTTGCAGGGATTATCGGTACTGCGGCTATTCTTGATTGCCGACCTGCTGTGTGCCGCCATTGTGGTGCCTGTACTGCTAGGCTTGTGGCAGCGAATGACGCCGCTCGCGGCCATTGCGGGTGGCGTCGCAGGTTTGCTGGGTGCCATTCTCCCTGGGTGGTTAAGCCAAGGAAGCTTTATCGCAGGGGTGGTGGCCGCCAGTTTTCCGGGCAGTATTCCTACCTTGGGGCCATTCGTCGGGGCATTAGTTGCCTCAACGCTAATGAGTGTGCTGCTCGCGGGGTTAAATAGAAACAAGTGAGTTTTAAGCAGTAAAGGGCTGATCGCGTTATGCTGTTAGCATAACAGCTACCTCATGGTTGATATGACAATGAGCTTCCCCATAGCACCTGATGAAGATGCTCGCTTAGCAGCCCTTTATGAGCTTGAACTGCTAGATACCCCCGATGAGCCTGCTTTTGACCGGGTCACCAGATTGGTGACCAAATTGCTAAGTGTGCCTATCTCGACGGTGACGTTGGTAGATGCTAAACGGCAGTGGTTTAAGTCAAGCATTGGCGTTGAGCCCCAGGAGACATCTCGCGATGTGGCTTTCTGTGCTTATACCATTATGTCCCCAGAGCCATTTATTGTTGAAGATGCCAGCCAAGATTCCCGTTTTGCTCAAAACCCGCTGGTGACTGCCCCAGACGGCATTCGTTTTTATGTGGGGATTCCATTACGGTCTATGCAAGGTTTGGCACTAGGGTCACTCTGCGCGCTCGACACCAAACCACGTGTCGTTAGCGAGGATGAGCTAGCGGCTCTTCAGGACTTAGCGGCAATAGCGACAGAGGAAGTTCATTTGCGAGAGCGGCTGGTGCTGGAGAAGAAAAACGCCCAGGCATTTCAGCAGGCGCTGAATGAGCTGCATCAAAGTATGGAACGCCAAATTGAGCGGCGTACCAATGAGCTCAATTTGGTCATTGAGTCAGCTTATGACGCCTATATTAGCATTGATACCGACGACGTTATTTTGGACTGGAACCGCGCAGCAGAAGTGATGTTTGGTTGGCTACGCAAAGAAACATTGGTAAGGACGATAACGCAGCTGATTTTTCCTGCCGGACTGCCCCCCAGCAATAACCGCGCTGCCATCACCTCTACGGCACGGCGCCAGGATGGCACGGAGCTACCTGTTGAAGTTCGCATTAAGACGCTAATGATTGATGGACGCGAGCGGCGAAGCCTTTTTATCCACGATATTACCGAACGTCAGCAGCTTGAGCGACTGCGTGATCAGCAGGCTCGTGAAGATGCGCTTACCAAGCTACCTAACCGAAGAGCCTTGGATGAGCGCTTACCTGAAGCCATGGCCCGCACTCGCCGTACCCAACAACCCCTAGCCGTTCTATTTATGGATCTGGATGGTTTCAAGGCAATTAACGACACCCATGGGCATGCCATGGGTGATGAATTGCTGCGCGTGATTGCTAAAAGATTGGGGGCAACGGTGCGCGAAACCGACTATATCGCACGCTGGGCCGGGGACGAGTTTGTCTTGCTATTGGAAGGCAGTGAGCCCACGGCAATCGATTCGCTGGCCAATAAATTAGTTCAGGTGGTTCAAGAGCCACTGGCCGCTGGTAATGCGGCGTTACACGTTAGCGTTAGTATTGGGGTTGCTTTGTATTTACCAGCGAGTGCCGAGACCGCCAATGAACTGCTAAAGCGCGCCGATGTGGCTATGTATGATGCAAAGCGCTCTGGAAAAGCCCAAGTACGCATTGCCCAGCCTTTGGATAGTGCTTGTTAAGACCGGTAAACATTCAAGGAAGACCATGATTCGAACGATTCTGACTACCCCTGAAGGCGAAACCCACGAGGGGGATGAACGACTGTTGACTGTCTGGCAGACCACGCCTGACAGCCATATCTGGATCGATATGCAGGGGGAATCCCAACAAAGCGAGCGGGCGATTTTAGAGGCGTTTGAGTTTCACCCGATGGCAATTCAAGATGCCCACAAAGAGCGTCATCCGCCGAAAATCGAAGAGTTTGACAACCACACGCTGATTATTTATCGCGGTATCTCATCCTTTGATGCTGAACTCAATTATTTGCCTCAGCAGGTCTGCTTTTTTGTCGGCGAACGTTTTTTAGTGACGCTTCACCCTGGCCAAGCGCTCTCAATTGAACGGCTATTCAACGAGCACGGTAAAGCTTTGCTGGCTCACTCGCCAGAGCACGTCGCGCTGAGGGTGATGTATATTTCAGCAGGCTTTTATATCGATAGCCTGCTTGAGTTCGAAACGGCGTTAAGTGATCTTGAAGACGAACTGCTGGAAAATGGTAATGATGTGTTAATGCGCAAGATTATCACTTACCGTTCCCGGCTGGTAAAAATGCGCCGCATTTTTAGTTACCACCAGGGGATCACCCAAGAACTCATCGCTTATGACTATGAGCATTTGCCGCGGGAAGAGAGTGAAACCCTCCACGCGATCAACGATGTAGCGGATCGCTTTGAACGTCTCTACACCTTGACCCAAATGTACTATGACATTTGCGGTGACTTAATCGATGGCTATATTTCTATTTCGTCTCACCAGCTAAATATCACCATGCGCGTCCTCACGGTGATTACCGCGATCTTTGTTCCTCTAACGTTTATCGCCGGGATTTACGGCATGAACTTCGAAAATATGCCCGAGCTGCGTTATCAGTACGGCTACTTTTTTGTCTGGGGAGCCATGTTGGGTATTGCGGGTGTCATGATTTGGCTATTTAAGCGCAAGCATTGGTTTTAAGGTCGGGTTTTTAAGAACGGGTTTTAGCCGCACCAGGGAACGACTCATCAGGAAACGAAAAGTTGACGTATGCATAGGTGGTCAGCGACTGAGTGTGGCATCCTCTCCAGCGACCAAGACTATAAGGCATAAAGCCGTCGACTAGCGTTTTCACTGGGAGTTGTTCCATGACGATTATGATTTTCGGGCTGCTGATTTTTTTAGGCAGCCACTCTGTACGCATCCTTGCTGAAAACTGGCGTCAGCAGCAGATTGCAAAACACGGCGAAACCACTTGGAAAGTCGCCTATTCGGCGGTATCCATCGTTGGCCTGGCCATTGCTATATACGGTTTTGGCCAGATGCGCCTCGATCCTATCTATATCTGGTACCCGCCAATGGGAATGCGCCATGCGGTGGCGCTGCTGATGGTGCCCGCCTTTATTATGCTGGTGGCGGCCTACATTCCGCATAACGCGATTAAGGCCAAGCTTGGCCATCCAATGATGCTGGCTGTCAAAATCTGGGCGTTTGCTCACCTGCTGGCCAACGGACGCTTGGGCGAGATTATCTTTTTTGCGGCCTTTCTTATCTGGGCTATCCTGGCATTTAAAACCGCCAAAAAGCGCGACCGTCTGATACCGCCTGCGCCCGTTAGCACTAATAAAATGGCCACCATTGCTACCGTGCTAATTGGCTTGGTAGCGTATGTGGTGTTTGCCTTTTACTTGCACGCAGTGCTGATTGGCGTACCTGTTTTTAGCTAATCGAGCGTTAGCCCAACTTAGGAGTCACTCCATGGCCGAGACGACACACACGGTGCCCAATACCATGGCTGCCATGCTATTGACCGGACATGGCGGTATCGAAAAGCTGGAATATCATCAGGATGTCGCCACGCCGCAGCCCAAAGCGGGCGAAGTGCTGGTGCAGGTGACCGCCACGGCGAAGAACAACACTGATCGCAAGGCGCGTGAAGGGCTGTACCCTACCAAGGATAAGGGCGATGTTACCTCCTTCGCCATGGGCGGTACGCCAACGTTAACCTTCCCGCGTATTCAAGGCGCCGATGTCGCTGGCCGCATAGTAGCGGTCGGCGATGGCGTTGACGCCGAGCGCATAGGTCAGCGAGGGCTGCTGGATTTTAATATTTACGCCGATGAGCGTCGTGATATTAATCTAACCCCGGATTACTACGGCCATGGCGCCGACGGCGGATTTGCTGAGTATATCGCCGTGCCTGCTGATCAGTTTTATCATGTGCCTAACCCAGAGCTGCATGACGCTGAACTGGCCTCAATGGGTATGTGTTCTTATCAAACCGCTTATCACATGATGACTGCCGCCAAGGTAAATGCCGGTGAGCGGGTGCTGGTCAGCGGTGCCAGCGGCGGTGTGGGCACTGCACTCATTCAGCTCTGCCGTATTGTTGGCGCTATCCCGTATGCCGTTAGCCAGTTGGACAAAGCCGAGGCGCTCAAAGCACTAGGCGCAGAAGCGGTCATTGATCGTGGCGACCTGCCGACGTTTGTTGACCGGGTGCTTGAAACTACTGGCGGCAAACCAATCGATGCGGTGATGGACTTGGTCGGTGGTGAGATGACCAACCTGTTTATCGACACCATGATTGTCGATATGCAGGGGCGAAAGAGCTACCCGCGCCTCTCTATTGCCGGGGCTAGCGGTGGCAACCTTAGCGAAATGATGTGGACCCGCGTCTACCTTTATCAAGTACAGATATTTGGTGTTTCCCACGGCACCCGTGAAGAGGCCGAACAGCTGGTGGCGTGGATTCGCAGTGGTGAATTAAAGCCGGTACTCCATGCGGCCTTTAAACTATCTGATCTGCATGCCGCCGAACGCTATTTTGTAAACCGGAGCAGCAATTATCTGGGCAAAATTGTGCTCGTTCCCGATGCTCAGTGGGCATCTCATGGTGCGCCGTTCGCTCTAGAAAATTCCTCTTCTGCTGTTCAGGAGCACCGATAGTGCATAACCTTCATACTATCCAGCTAATGGACACCCATGCCGGTGGTGATGTTAGCCGTATCGTTACAGGGGGGATTGATGTTCTGCCTGGCGCTACCGTTCGAGAGCAGATGGAGTATCTGCGCGATGACGCCGATGGTTTGCGCCGCCTGCTACTTGAAGAGCCCTACGGCATTCCGGAAATGTCGGTCGACTTGTTAGTGCCGGCAACTCATCCTGAGGCGGTGGCGGGTTACATCATTATGGAAGTCATGGGGTACCCCATTTATTCTGGCTCCAACACGCTGTGTACCGCCACGGCGGTACTGGAGAGCGGTATTGTCCCCAAGCAGGAAGGCATACAGCGCTTTAAGTTGGAAGCGCCGGCCGGGTTAGTACAAATCGAAGCCAAGGTGCATAACGGCGTGGTGGAGTCGGTTACCTGTGGCGGCCTGCCCAGCTATATCGATACCTATCGCGATAAAATTCAAGTGCCGGGAATTGGCGAAGTCACCTACTCGATTGCCTATAGCGGTGGCTTTTACGCTTTGGTTGATGCAACCGAGTTGGGCTTTAAGCTGGTGCGTGATGAGGAGCGCGCACTCTCAGAGTGTGCCTACAAAATCGTTGAGGCAATTAAAGCGCAGCGGGGCTTTTCTCACTACACCCTGGGCGATGTGGGGCCTCTGCCATTTTTGCACTTTATGGGGCCTGAAGAGCAGATAGCTGAAGGCTATATACGTTCACGCTCAACCACCTACGTCCATCCTGGCGTTATATGCCGCAGCACGACGGGTACCGGCACCTCTGCACGCTTGGCGTTGATGAACTATGAAGGGCGGCTAAAGCTAGGGGATAAGCTAGAGACAGTTTCTCTGCGGGAGACGGGTTTTATCGGCACCTTTATCGGTACTCATCAAGAGGGCGCTTACCAAGTGGTGGAGAACACCATTACGGGCCGCAGCTACGTGCTGGCCCACTCGGATATCGTTATCAACTGTGATGACCCGATGGTCGCCTGCGGTGAGCTACACCATATATTAAGCGACCGTCACCAGATGAAAGCACTATCAGTTGAGACATAGCATCACTTGAGACATAGCGACGCGAAGGAAGTCTAGCTGGCAGACACGTACCCTTCGCTTTCCAGACGTTCCCATACCGGGGCTTTTTCGGCCTCGGTCATGCTTCCCCAGCCCGCGATTTCATCCAACGTCCGGCCACAGCCGCGGCAGACTGATGTGGTTGGCTCGATTTGGCAAATGTGTACGCAGGGCGAAAGTGGTCGCCCAGTGGGCGATGTGGAGCGTTTAGTCATTACGATGCGGACACCTTACCGCGCAGCGATTTAATTTTGCCTTTATGGGTTTTGTGATCGACGCGGCGGCGCTGCGAACCTTTGGTGGGTTTAGTCGCGCGGCGTACTTTTTGCTGTTTGGTGGCACTCAGTATCAGCTCTTTTAAACGTGCCAGTGCATCCTCTTTATTCAGTTCAAGCTTACGATGACTCTGGGCTTTAATAATCACCACACCCTCTTTACTGATACGCTGATCGGACAGCGCCATTAAGCGCTCCTTGTACAGTGGTGGCAGTGTAGAACTAAGAATATCGAAGCGCAGATGTACCGCTGAGGCGACTTTATTGACGTTCTGGCCGCCCGCGCCTTGGGCGCGAATCTGGCTGATATCAATCTCCCAATCAGCCAGAGTAACGTTACTAGAAATGGTGAGCATTAATGGCCCCTGTGTTACTCGTGAGCCCATAAGGCTAGCACAATTGGCACACCTGAGACGAAGGAGGGCTTTCAGCACTTGTGGGAGCACTTGTGGGAGGGAGCTTCAGCTCGCGAATATGTGGGCTACCAACCTGATGAGACTATGGGGCGCTTGGAGCCCTGATGTTTAGCCCACGCTTTAGCGCGCCCGGTTAGCCAGCTAGGTTGTTAACGGGCTGACCATTGATGTAGGCCAGCAGGTTGCTAAACGCATCGCCAAAATAGAGCTCGTAGCTATCCTTTTCCACATAGCCAAGGTGCGGCGTGGCGACGAGATTGGGGTGTTCCAGCAGCGAGTCAGCTAAGAGCGGTTCTGTATCAAAAACGTCGATTGCGGCTTGGCCAGGCCGTCCAACTTTTAGAGCCTGCTCAAGCGCCCCAGGGGCAACTAATTGAGCGCGACTGGTGTTGACGAGCAGGGAGGTGGGCTTCATTTGAGCGAGAGATTCGGCGCTGACAATACCGCGTGTACCGTCGTTCAGCCGCAAGTGCAGGCTGAGTACATCCGCACGCTGGAACAAATCGGCCTGATTTTTGGCCACCTCTATTCCTGCATCAGCAGCGCGCTGGCGGGTGCCTTCTCTTCCCCACACCAAAACGCTCATTTCAAATGCCTGGCCATAGCGCGCTACCAAGCTGCCAATTTTTCCGTAGCCAAAAATACCTAGGGTGCGGCCTTTGAGGCCCGTGCCTAAGGTGCGCTGCCAAAGTCCCGCTTTCAGGTTCTCAACCTCTGCCGGTATATGGCGCATCGCGGCAAGCACCAAGCCCCAGGTTAATTCTGCCGCAGCGTAGGGCGAGCCAGTGCCCGTCATAACAGTGATACCAAGGCGGCGGCAGGCCGCTATATCCACATGCGCCGCGCCGCCGCCGGTTTGACTGATGACTTTCAGGTTAGGTAACCGCTCAAGCAGCGCAGCGGTGATAGGGGTGCGTTCACGAATGAGCACTAACGCTTCGGCATCCTGAAAGCGCGTACTCATTGCGTCAAGGTCGGTGAGCGTGTCGTGATAAATCGTGACCTCTTGACCTTCAAGCAGCTTGAAGGCGTCTAAACCGCGCACACAGTCCTGATAATCATCGGCAATAACAATCTTCATCAAATTGGCTCCTTGCTGGCAATGCTGTTGTAAAGTGATAGCTGTTATAGGTTGATAATACGCCTAAACCCATTACCCAGGAGTCAAAAATGAGCGACTACCTACTGGATGATTCCCCGCTAAGCCCAGGGGTTATTTATCGGTTGCTATCGGGCACTGTTTGCCCCCGGCCTATTGCCTGGGTGTCTACCCAGGATAAGCAGGGAAATGCCAATTTAGCACCGTTCTCATTCTTTAATGTGGCCAGCGTGAATCCTCCCGTGCTGGCGTTTTCCCCTCTGCTCAATGGCAGCGGTGAGCTTAAAGATACGGTGCGTAATTTAAAAGACGTCCCAGAGTGTGTCGTGCATGTGGGCAGTGAAGGATTAATTGAAGCGCTTAATACCACCAGCGCCAGCTTGCCCCCAGGAGAGGATGAGTTCGCCCTGGCCGACCTTGAAAAAGCTGAGATGCCTGGGGTCAGAGTGCCACGCATTGCCAACGCTCCCGTGGCGTTTGGCTGCAAACTGTTCGATATGATTAGCTTTGGCGACCAGCCACTAGCCGGTACTTTGGTGCTGGCCCAGGTCGTTTCTATTCATATTGATGATTCGCTGTGGGATGGTCGCCATGTCGATATGGATCGACTCAAACCCGTTGGGCGTTTAGCAGGCAGTGATTACATTCGAATTAGCGACCGATTCGCCATCGAAAGGCCTGATTAGCAAGCGATTAGTTTTTATAAATATTTGATTTTTAGGTATTTAATCTTTTTTCTCCACTGGTGAAGAATTGTTGCAATCGGGTAATAATTGTTACTTTTTAATTAACGATAATTAACCTTTAGTCGTATATTCTCCTGCCGATAGTAATAAATAAAAGTTCGGTAATGTGGCAAAGGTGTGAGGGGGAAAACTACTCACCTTTGCCATGCTATTTACGTGGGGAAATGATCTAGCCAGTAAGGAGCAGATCAATGCAAAGATTGGGAATTTTGTTTTTAAGAGAAGGCTTATTAAAAAAGTCTTTAATAAGAGTTTTCTTATTAAAAGTAACGTTGTTAGCTGGAGTGTTTACTCCATCACTAGCGCAGGCAGAACTGACTTTTGGCATTGTTGCCCCTTCCAGCGGTGGCGCTGCACCGCTAGGCTTGGGCATGCAAAAAGGTATTGAGACCTACTTTGCCGAGGTCAATGCGGCGGGCGGAGTGAATGGTGAAACGCTTGCCTTGATTGCCAGGGATGATCAGTACAAACCGCTGCAAGCCGCCAGTAATACCCGAGAACTTATTCAAGAGGATGACGTGCTAGCGGCGATTGGCAATGTCGGTACTCCGACGGCTACTGTCACCATTCCCATTTATAACGAATATGAAACGCTGCTTTACGGGGCGTTTACTGGCGCGGGCGTACTGCGTAAGTCACCGCCAGACCGCTACGTGATTAACTATCGGGCCAGCTACGTACAAGAAACCGCTGCCATGGTGGACGGGCTGTTGGAAGCAGGTGTTTTGCCCGAGGAAATTGCTTTCTTTACCCAAAACGATAGTTTCGGCGATGCAGGATACAATGGCGCTACTCAGGCATTAGCCGCTCATGGCGTCAACAATATCTCGGCACTGGCCCACGGGCGTTTTACTCGCGGTACGCGCAATATTCATCAGGGGCTAGCAACCATTCTGGAAGCGCCGGTGACGCCGCGCGCCGTTATCATTGTCGGTACATACGGCCCCGCCGCTGACTTTATTCGTGAAGCGAAAAACGATCTTCCTGACACGGTATTTCTGAACGTCTCTTTTGTGGGCAGCCAAGCGCTTATGGATGAACTCGGCGACCTATCCGAGGGCGTGATTATTACTCAGGTAGTTCCCCCCCTGGATGCCGATCTGCCCGCCGTAGAAGCGTACCGTCAGGCATTGGATACCCATGCCAACGGTAGCGAACCTGACTTCATCTCACTTGAAGGTTACCTAGCCGCGAAACTCTTTGTGGAAGGAGTGAAAGCAGCCGGAGCTGATCCAGACCGCGACGCAATTGTGGATGGTTTGCTTGGTTTGGGGTCGGTTGATATTGGACTAGAGGAGCCGGTTAGTTTGGGGCCGAACGACCATCAAGCAAGTGATGCGGTGTGGCCCACTATTATCACAAACGGCCGTTTTGAGTCGGTGGAGTGGGCGAGCCTGTTGCCTTAAAACTTACTTTACCTGTCTGTCCCCTGACACAAGTGAAAACAGATAATGAAAAAAACCTTAAGTATTAGAGCGATGTTGATCAGCCTGTTCCTGGCTGCGGTGCTGGGCGCCGTGGTGCTGGCGGCAACGGGCTGGATTACCAACCAACGACTCATTGACTCGCAGCGTTATATTACCGGTGAGGTGCTGCCGCTGGAAGATGCTAGTCGTGGCATGGTGCTGACTATGGGAGCCTTTGGTCAACGTCATGCGGATTTGCTTGCCGCAGAAAGCGTGACTGGCCTAGATAAGGCCACCACTCGAGAGGCACTGGATGAGCGTTTTCAAGATGCACGACAAGGTCTCCGTGGCGTTGATCAAGCGCAAGGGTTGAGTGAGTTAGATAGCCACTATCAGGCGTTACTGGAAGGGGATACGGCGCTGGAGGCCGTACGCCGCGAAGAGCTGAGCCTACAAACCCAGATGGCCGAGCGCATTAGCGAGATGCAAGCGCTTATTTCTCAAGTAATGCTAAGTGCCGAAGATATTGCCGGGCGTACGGCGTTAGCCCAGGTTCGCAGTGACCGTGAACAGCGCGTGTTAATGGAAGCCTGGCGTGAAGATGGTATGACCACGCTGCCGACTCAGTTGCTCGACAATATGTTTACTGCTCAAGCGGATATCGGGCGTTTAAGCGGCAATGCACGTATGGCATTAGCGCAGCTATCTGACCTTGGACGCCAGATGATGCAGACGAATAGCGCCGATGCACTGGTCAACTTGCGCCACAATGAAATTTCTCAACAGGTGGGTCTAGCTCGTCAATCACTGGCGGCAATCGCCGACGCTCCTAGCACCGAAGCAAATCAGCGCGCGCTAATCAACGATTTAGATGATGTCATCGTAGAGCTGGATGGGTTGATGGTATCCGATGATAACGCTGTCTATGAGCTGCGTTTACAGCAGTTGGAGTTAGGCGCCCAGGTGCAAGCGGCGCTCACTAATGTTGCCCAAGCCATGACTCAGATGCGCGCAGCGCTAAGTGATGTCGAAGCGTACACCGTTGCTCAGGCGGATAGTGCCGCAACGCAAGCAGAGACGCTAGCTAATGCTGGTCGCTCGTTACTGATTATGGTCACTCTAGCGGTTATCGTGTTACTTG
>Ga0209344_10004704_pt1 | contig 12309 bp, 9 predicted proteins | sample Cruoilmetagenom6_FD_187293 | JGI IMG/M metagenome (GOLD analysis project Ga0209344, IMG submission 187293) | Oil polluted marine microbial communities from Coal Oil Point, Santa Barbara, California, USA - Santa Barbara Oil Seep Sample 6 (SPAdes)... | ecosystem: Environmental > Aquatic > Marine >...
ACTCCCGGGCGGGTGGTCTCGATGGGATTGACGGGGTTGGTCTTGCAGAATCCGTGCGCATTGAGCTCGATGCCGAACTGTTCCGCCAGACGGCGCACCTTGGTGGGAGGGGCCAGGCCGACGCCCAGAACCACCAGATCGAACTCGTCCTCCTTCACGCCCTGGTCGTCCGTCGCATACCTGATCGTCACGTTCTTCGTCTCGGGGATTTCTCGCCCAATCGAGACGTAACTTCTGATGAAGCTGACCCCGGGGAGATTCTCCGTCCGTTGGTAGAAGCGTTCGAAGTCCTTGCCGTAGGACCGAATGTCATTGTGGAAGATGGTCGCCTGGGTATCGGCGTCATGGTCCTTTGCCAGAATCACCTGCTTCTGGATATAGGTGCAGCACACCGAGGAGCAGTAGCTGTTGGCGCCCTCGAGGACGTTTCTCGAACCGACACAGTGGATCCAGGCGATCTTGTGTGGGTGCTTCTTGTCCGAAGGACGCAGGATCTCGCCCTCGTGCGGCCCGGTGGCACACAGGAGCCGTTCGAAATCGAGGCTGGTGACCACGTTTTGGATCGTCCCGTAGCCGTAGTCGCCCCGCACCTTCGGATCAAAGACCTCGTAGCCCGGTGAAAGGACGACAGCCCCTACCTTGATCGTCAGCTTCTCCGGCTGTTGATGCAGATCGAGGGCGTTGGTCTTGCACACCCCTTCGCAGATCGAGCACTTCTGTTCCGTGAGGTAGATGCAGCTCTCATCTATGTACGGGACCAGCGGCACCGCTTGAGAGAAGTAGATGTGGACGGCTTTGTTCGCGGACAGCTCTTGATTGAACGGATCGGGGATCTCAACCGGACAGTACTCGACACAGGTTGTGCAGCCCGTGCATTTGTCCTCATCGATGTATCTGGCCTTCTTGGTCAGGCTGATGGTGAAGTCGCCGGCTGATCCCTCGACACCATCCACCTCGGTGTAGGTCAGGATCTCGATGTTGGGATGGCGGTCGCATTCAATGAACTTGGGAGACTCGATGCACATGGAGCAGTCATTGGTGGGGAAGGTCTTGTCGAGCTGCGCCATTTTGCCGCCGATGGTCGGCGCTCTGTCAACCAGGAAGACCTTGAAACCCGAGGTGGCGAGATCGAGCGCGGCTTGAATGCCGGAGATCCCGCCACCGACGACCATGACATCGCCAAGATTGCCATCAGTGAGGTGAGTGACGGGTTCAGAGCTCAATGGCGGTCATCCTTTCCCGAGACCACCTCGTCGACGATCTCCGTGAGGTCCTTGACCTCCAAAACGTCCTCTCCTTCGAGGCCAAGCCGGCTCTCCTCGAAGTTGGTGATGCAGTAGGGACAGGAGGTCACCAGCACGCCGGCTCCGGTCTCGGCGGCTTGCTGCACTCTGAGGTCGGAGAATCTCTCCTCCTTCGGCGTCTCCATCCAGATCCTGCCGCCGCCCCCGCCGCAACAGAGGCTGTTCTCGCGTGAAGCAGGCATTTCGATCAGCTCGAGACCGGGCACCTCCCGCAGCACTTGTCTGGGTTCGTCATACACCCCGTTGTGTCGACCCAGGTAACACGGGTCGTGATAGGTGATCTTCTTGCCATACTCGCCAATGAACTCCAGCCGTCCTTGCTCGATCAGCTCGGCTACGAGCTGGGAAATGTGAACGACCTCGAAGTTCACCATGAACTCGGGATACTCGTTGAGGAAGGTGTGATAGCAGTGCGGGGAAGAAACGATGATCTTCTTCACCCCGTGATCGATGAAGGTCTTGATGTTTCCTTTGGCCAGATTTCTGAATTCCTGCTCTCCGCCCGTCTTGCGGATGCTCTCGCCACAGCAGCTCTCCTTGCTGCCCAGGATCCCGAAACTGACCCCCGCCTTGTTGAGGATGTTGGCGGTGGCGACAGCGACCTTCTTCATTCTCGGGTCGTAGGCGAAGTAGCAGCCGACAAAATAGAGATAGTCCATCTCTTCGACGAACGGACTGACATTCGCACCGTCGGCCCAGTCAGCCCGCGTCGCCCGCTGCGCATTCAGGGGGTTGCCTTCGGCTACGAGGCTTGCGCTTGCGTTGCGCACTGCAGAAACAGACTCGGGGAATATTCCGTACTCAGCTGCAACCCTTCGGATGGCCATGGAGATCTCGATCTGGCCGACACCCCTGGGGCAGATCGAAGGGCAGGATCCGCAGGTTGTACAACGCCAGATGTCATCGCCTTCGATCTCGGTCAGACCGAGGCTGGCCTCGCGGATGATCTTGCGGATGCTGAAGTCCCGGACCGTATTCCACGGGCAGTAGACATCGCATTTGCCGCACTGGAAGCACAACCTGACCGAGTCTGCGCCGGCCTTTCTGATCTCCTCGATCGCTTCGGCGAAGGGTGCTACCGTCTCGACCATCAGTGTGCTCAGTCCTTGCCCGACATGCGTGCGGCGGTGTCGAGGAGCTTCCGCCAACCGAATTTGTGGGCCATCGCTTCCAATCCGATCTCGATTTCCTCCAGCGTCTCTCCCTCTTCCACTTCCTCTTCCCGCTCTTCATAAATCAAGGCATCGGCCAGGCACCACTGAACACACATGGGCTCCGACAATGATGGGTCTGACTCACACATGTCGCACTTCAGAGGCAGGCCGGAATCGGGTTCTTTGAAGAGGCCCCGTGACGGGCAGGAAGCCCGGCAGAAGGCGCACTCGTCGTACTCCTTGCCGTCGATGGTGTACATGCCTCTGCCCGCGCATTCGGCTGCAACATATTCGCCCGCGTAGACGGGGACATAGAGATCTCTCAGCGGATAGTGAATCACCCGAATGCGGGATCGCTCGGGGTTGTTGCTGCTGTACTTCGGAGTCGCGTGAAATGACGAGCAGATCACCTCACACGCTCGACAGCCATTGCACTTGTCGACATCGATTCTGATGCTCTTGACGATCCTCTTCTTCTTTGTAGCCTCCACGGCTCAGCCCTCGTCCTGCAAGATGCCCCGCTCGAGAAAATCATCGGCCACATAGTCCAGCGACAGCTCGTGCAGCGATTCGCTCGTCGGGATGCCCTGCTCGTTCCACCCCTTGAATCTGTAGTACTCGGTCAGGAGTTCTTCCTCGAGTTCGGGGAACCTCCTCTTCCAGTGGTCCGCCGGCGGCTTCTCGTCTTCTTTGCTCATGCCTCTCCTGATGTTGAAGGCTCTCACCAGGTTGCGGATCCTCTTGGCAATTCGTGTCAGTCGCTCTTCATCCAACTCCATCCCGGTGGCGTTCGAGATGAAGGTCGGCAGATTGTGGATGTGATAGGGAGGTTTCAGCGGAAATGACGACAGACCGGCGCACATCCCGGTGGCGTCATCGATGTAGTGCATCTGTTCCTGCCAGTTGACGATCTCACAGGTCGCCTCGATCCCCGGGTAGTGGGGGATCGAGTACTCCCCGCGGAGCTCCCAGTTCAAGAACCACTCCTTGAACCTCTCATCGGGGACCTGGACCCAGTCCTTGCAGAACTCTTCCCGCTCCTCCCTCGTCACGAACGGCGCTTGGGGGTAGTTCCCTTCGATCTGAGTGATGTTGATCTTCTCGCCGGTCGAGTACATGAGGAAGTAGATGGGGTTCAGCATGCCGAGCTTGAGCGGCAGCTGCTCGTGTTTCTTGATGTTGTTGTGAGCATACTCATGGGCGCCGTTGCCGATCTCCTCGGCCGCCCAGTGGGTGCCGTTGGCCAGAGCATCTCCAATTCCCTCGCGCCGGACGATGCGGTCCAGCAGCCAGAAGAACCGCTCCTCGTTGTCGGGTGGCATTCCCGGGAAATCTTTATCGGTCAGAATGCCGGCCTCATAGAGTTCGAGGGCGAAGGCCATGACCTGTGGCGCCGAAAACGCATCCACCCCGTACTCGGTGGCTCGCTGTGCGATCTTGAGCCCGAACTCCAGATCCGACATGGCAGCCATGGTGTACGTGAGCTTGGAGAAGCACTTCATCATGTAGGTCGGTTGGTCTGGGACGGAGATCGTGGCCCCGCACTTCATCGGGCAGTTGTGGCAGCTCACGAGCCGCGTCCGCATACTCCGCATGGTTTCGGTCCAGTTTTCCTCGACATCCTCGGTCCAGAAACCTTTTCTGCGCGTTCGGGAGTTTCCCCAGGCAAAGTTCTCGGTGTGCCACTTTTCATCGTGGATCGCCATTTCTTGCGGCGAGCCGAGTCCGGCCAGGATGGGCATGACCCCGGGGATCGGGTTCTCGTTGCGGATCTTGATGTACTCCATCACCTCGTTGCACATCCCGATGAACTCTGCCGGGCGTGCGACATTGACGTCATTGGTTCCGCGAACCGCGATCGCCTTGAGGCGCTTGTCTCCCATGACGGCGCCGATCCCACCGCGGCTGGCGCTGGACCTGCCCTGCTCGATGGAGGCGAACCAGACCCGATTTTCGCCCGCCATGCCGATGGAGGCGATCTGGACTTTGGGGTCGTCCAACTCGGTTCTGATCATCTCGGCGGCCTCGAGCGAGCCTTTGCCCTCGAGGTGAGAGGCATCGCGGATCTCCACCTTGTCGTCTTGGATCCACAGGTAGACAAGATCCGGAGACTGACCGCGAATGATCAGCTTGTCGTAGCCCGCGTACTTCAGTTCCGGCGCGAAGAATCCGCCCATCATCGAAAAGGCCATGAGCCCTGTCTGAGGCGAGATGGTGGAGACAACCGTGCGATTGCACCCGATCGCGGGTGTGCCGACGAGAAGGCCGGTGCCGAAGATGAGGAGATTCTTAGGAGAGAAGGGTTCAACCTCCGGCGGGACCCTGTCCCACAGAATCTTGGCGTTGGTCCCCAGACCTCCCAGATAGAGCTCGGTGAGCTCCGGGTCGGTTGCCACCCTCTCGATGTTGCCTCGTGTCAGATCGATTTCCAGGTCAAAACCTGTTTCTGCGTACCTCATTGTCTTCCTCGGCCTTTTTTTATTTCCACAAGACGCCCGTCGGTGGGGGACACCCCGCGGAGGTACAGTATCGCGAACTCTGAGGCGAGCTCGCCGGCGGACTTGTCACTCGCCGGGTCGTACCAGGACGAGACCCAGTTGATGGTCCCGAACATGGCGAGCGTTGCGGTTCGGGGATCCATCCGGCTGTCGTCCCGAGCGCTGCAGAGCTCCTGGAAAACCTCGAAAGCCTGGTGAAAGTAGGTGCGCTGGAGCGACTCAATCTGCTGCAGGTAGTCTCCGCTCAGGCGTCCGAGTTCCCTCGTGCACACCGTGAGAGAGTCCATGTCCGTCAAGAAATGATCGAGATGATTGTGGATGAAACGATGCAGCCGGGCCTCCGGCAGTGCCGATTCGCCGCCGCCGGCCAGCATCTGCGCGCTGTCGGCTGAGAAGCGGTGTACGAGACCGTCGAAGACATGGTATTGAATGAGGTAGAGCAGCTCGTCCTTGGAGCGCACATAGTAGTAGAGGCCGGCCACGCTGACGCCGGCCCGGTCGGCCACCATGCGGATCGAGGCGGGATCGAAGCCCACCTCGGCAAAGACCGCCGCGGCGGTGCGCAGAATCTCCTCCAGCTTGCGATCGAATTTTGCGGTTCTCTGACGGCGAGGTGTGACCTCTGGCGCTTTTCGCAACCTCTCGCCGGTGATGCCGGGTTGCCGTGTCTGCGGGTTGGTGGCAGCCATCAGACCTGTTCCACCCCTTGATCAAGGGGATTTTCGTTCGAACGCTCGCTCGAAAAATAATATCACGGGGCTAAACGCGAAAACAAGGTGAAAACCAGTCAGGATTTCGGGTGGACAAGCCATCGCAACCATCGCAGACCACAGATCACACAGATGGGCGCAGATGACATAGCGAACACTGCATCATCGCAGGGTTGAAACGCAAAGAACGGCAAGACCATCCATCGCAAAGAGTCGCAGAGCCATCGCATTGGAGAGTGGGCCACATGGGGCACGGTCGCGGTCGCCGCCTCTGCTGAAGCGCCCGTTAGTCCTCACCATCATCGACGACATTCTCGGCCCCGCAGTACACCAAGAAGCTCGTGCCCCTGGCTCGGGCGATCATCACCATGCCGAGGTGCTGGGCAAGCTCGAGGCCCATTTGAGTGATGCCTGACCGGGAGATGAGGGCCGGGATTCCCATGATGGCGGTCTTGATGACGATCTCAGAGGTCAGCCGTCCTGTAGTGAAGAAGAGCTTGTCTTCGCCTTCGATTCGGTCGAGCCACATGAGACCGGAGATCGCGTCCGCCGCGTTGTGCCGACCGACATCCTCGGTGAAGAGCCGGACCTCGGAGCCCACACACAGCGCACATCCGTGCACCGCTCCGGCGCTGCGATAGACCTCGTTGTGGCGATTGATCTCGTGTAGGAGCGCCGGAACCGTCGACCGGTTGATCCTGACCTGCGGCAGCTTGGCGGCGTAAAGCTCATCCAGGGTGTGGGCAAACACGGTCCCTTGTCCGCAACCGGTGGTCACCGTACGCCCGCCGAGCTTGGCTTCTTGATCGCGCAGACCGCCGCCACTGCGAGTCGCAACTCGCACCCACTCCTCGCCCCAGTCGACCTCCACCGAGACGATTTCCTCGAGGTCTTCGATCAGGCGCTGGTTCCGCAGGAAGCCGAGCGCCAGCGCCTCCGGGTGGGTGCCCAGGGTCATCAGGGTCACAATCTCCCGGTCATCGACCACCAAAGTCAGGGGAAGCTCTCCGGCAACCTGCACGTCACGAACTCGACCACGCTCGTCGACGGCCGTGACTCCATGGGTGGGAGCCCGTCCCGCCTTCGACATTTTGGGCCGATAGAGCCGATTCAGATCAGACAAGAATCCTCCTGTTGGGCGAGCGTGAGAGCCTGAGAACAGTGTAGCCCGCACTTCAATCAGCTGTCCGCGTGCGGCCGGAGATGCGCGGCTTGGATGCTATATTGGACCCAAGATGAACGAATCTTTCCTGCGATCTGCACCAATCCCATGCGTTGGGGGCCGGTTGAGTTGGAGGCCGCGGTGATAACGAAAAGAAACATCATGTGGGTTCTGGTGCTCGGCGCAGCCTGGGGAGTGGCGGAGCTATTCGGCGACGACCTGTTTGGCGGCCTCGGTTTAGGAGAGGCGTCGATCTGGTTGGCGGCCTGGGCCGTATTGATTCTCAGCATCGGAAGAGGCGTCTGGAACAAAATCGGATCCTCCGCCGTCATCGGACTCGTCGCGGCCGCTCTTAAGTTTGTCGGTCCATCTCCCAACTACTGTCACCTCCTGGGAATAGTCAGCATTGGCCTGGTCTTTGACCTCTTTGCCTCGAGCTTGTTACGTCATGGAAGGTCTCAGTGGCGGCGTCACGCCCTTGTCGGATTGCTCACAGCCTACGGCGCCAGGGCTTTCTTTGTTCTGTACTCCGTACACATCGCTCATTTCGAGCGCTGGGTCGAGGGTGGAACGCAGATGGCGCTCGACCATGTGTTAGGCAGCGGCAGTGTGGTTGCACTTGCCGCTCTGCTCCTGGCGCCCCTCGGTTTCCGGATCGGTGGGAAAGCGGCAAGAATGCTGTCTGAAGACCCGGTCGGAAACAACCTAACGGCTGAGAATCGCTGATTCGGTTTTCGGCGCCACTCCGACCCAATGATTTCCTGCATCATCAGAAAGCATGAGCCATGAAGATGAGGAGTGTTCTCGACTCTGTAAGGTCATATGTGATGACAGGGGAGATCATTGGGTCGGACAGGGGAGTGGTTGCGAGCTAGGGTAGCGCTACAATCTCAGGGGAAATCTCCAGGGAGGGCGTATGAGCCATCAGAAAAGCGCCATCAAGAAGATCCGCGCCACGGGCGCCATGCGCGAGGTCATGGGCGAGTACTTCGCCGAGCTCGACGAGGCTCGGAAGACGGGCTCGGAGAAGATCGCGTGGTGCACCAGCGTCGGTCCGGCCGAGCTGCTGCGCTCGTTCGGATTCCTCGTGTACTTCCCGGAGAATCACGGCGCTTTGCTCGGCGCCTCGCGGATGGCGGCCGATCTGATTCCGGCGGCGACCGCGGCCGGCTACTCGCCGGAGATCTGCTCCTACCTGACGAGCGATGTCGGCTCGTACCTTTCCAAATCCACCCCGCTGACCCGCGCCTTCGGCATGGAGTCGGTTCCGAAAGCGGATGTCCTCGTCTATAACACAAATCAGTGTCGCGATGTCCAGGATTGGCTCGGATTCTATGAGCGCGAGTGGGGAGTGCCGATGCTCGGTGTCCAGACACCGCGCTCCGTCGACGACCTCAACGCGGCGATCGTCGGTGGGCTCATCGAGCAGCACAAAGCTCTGATCCCGCACCTCGAAGAGATCTCGGGTCAAGGCTTCGACATCGACCGGTTGCGCGAGGTTATGGCTTCGTCCCACCGCTGCACCCAGCTGTGGCGCAAGGTCCTCCGCTTAGCCGAGCACCAGCCCTCGCCGATCACCTTCTTTGACGCAACGATCCACATGGGTCCCGCGGTCGTGCTGCGCGGAGACGAGCGAGCCGAGCGTTATTACGAAATCCTGATTGCCGAGCTCGAAGGCAGGATCGCCGACGGGGTCGGCGCGGTCGACGATGAATCCCTCCGCTTCTACTGGGAGGGCATGCCGGTGTGGGGCAAGCTCCGCGACCACGCGGAGCAGTTCGCCGGCCAGCGGGTATGCGTGGTGGCATCCACCTACTGCAACAGCTGGATCTTCGACGCACTGGCGTGCGAGGACCCCTTCGAGGGTATGGCCCGCGCCTACACCGAGATCTTCATCGTCCGCTCGGAGGAGTTCAAACAGCGCTATATGGAGTCGATGGTGCGTGACTATGCCATCGACGGGATCATCTTCCACGACGCCAAGACCTGTCCCAACAACTCGAACAACCGCTATGGTCTGCCGCTGCGGCTTCGCGAGCGGATCGGGACCCCGTTCGTGGTCATCGACGGTGATCTCAACGACCTCCGGCTGTACTCCGAAGAGCAGGCGCGGACCCAGTTCGAAGCGTTGGTGGAGCAGCTTCAGGAGCAACCCGTTTAGTGGAGATTCACTCCGCCGATCCGCTCTTCTGTGGTGTCGACGTGGGTGCGTCATCGACCAAGCTGGTCCTTGTGGACGGGGATCGCGAGGTCCGTGGCCGCTCGATCCGGCGTTCAGGCGTTGATTATGCGGCGACAGCGCGCGCGTGTCTCGCGGAGGCCCTCGATGAGGCTGGGGCCGAGGTCGGCCAGGTCCGCCGCACCGTGTCCACCGGCTACGGGCGTCGCAACGTGGACTTTTCCGATGACGCCCGCACCGAGCTGAGCTGTCACGGTGTGGGGTGCTACCACCACTTCCCCAGAGCCATCACCATCGTCGACATCGGTTGTCAGGACAACAAGATCATCCGCCTCGACGAGAGCGGACGCCGGGTCGATTTCAAGATGAACCGCAAGTGCGCGGCCGGCACGGGCGCCTTTCTCGAGGAGATCGCGCTGAGGCTCGACATCGAGCCGGACGAGCTCGAGCGGTTGGCAAGCAGCACCACCGAGGTCGTGCGCCTCAACAGCTTCTGTACCGTCTTTGCCTCGACCGAGATCCTCGCCCACCTCCGCCGCGGTGAGCCGCTCGCCGGTCTTATCCGGGGCGCCTTCGCCTCGGTTGTCAACCGGGTGGCGGAGATGGATCGCCTCGGTGGAGAGGTTGTGCTCACCGGCGGCGTCGTCGCCCACAACCCGACCACTGCCGAGATCTTCGCGGAAAAGGTGGACGGGGAGGTGAAGGTGCCCCCCCATCCACAATTCACGGGCGCCCTCGGCGCGGCCCTGACCGCGCTGGCCCAAGCCGGTCAGTCACAGGAGGAGAACAATGCTTGACGGTCTTTTCAAACCACGGGGAGTCGCGGTCGTCGGCGCATCGGCCAATCCTTACTCGATCGGTCACATCGTCATCAAGAATCTGTCGGCCTACGGCTACAAGGGTCCGATCTTCCCGATCAACCCGAAGGGCGGCAACATCCGCTCGTTCAAGGCGTTCAAATCGATTCTCGATGTGCCGGACGTGATCGACCTGGTCAACATCTCGGTCAAGTACAGCCTGGTGCCGGCGGTCCTCGAGGACTGCGGCAAGAAGGGCGTCAAGTTCGCCATCGTCCACACCGCCGGTTTCAAGGAGGTCGGCGAGGAGGGCATTCGGCGCGAACGCGAGATGGTGGAGCTGGCCCACAGCTACGGCATGCGTCTCTTCGGGCCGAACTCTCAAGGCATTCAGAATGCCGACCCCGAGGTTTCGGTCTATGCCAACTTCACCTTCGTGCCGATGAAACCGGGCAACATCTCGATCGTCGCGCAGGGTGGGGGCATGGGAGAAATGCTCAAGCTGCACCTGCACAACGTCGGTCTCGGCCACCGCATGTACTGCTCGTACGGCAACGAGTGCGATCTGACGATGCCGGAAATCCTCGACTACTACGGCCAGGACGATGGCACCCGCGTGATCATGATGCAGACCGAGAGCTTCAAGGACCCGGCCGCCTTCCTCGATGTGGCGTCCCGGATCACGCCAAAGATTCCGATCCTGGCCATCAAGGCCGGACGCACGAAGGAGGGCTCGGTGGCAGTGTCGTCGCACACCGGCACCCTCGTCGACCAGGCACGCATGGCCTCGGCCATGTATCAGAAGGCAGGGGTGGTCGAGTTCCACGACACCCATCAGATGATCAAGGCTGCGATCGCGTTTTCAACTCAGGAGCCGCCCAGCGGACGGCGGATCGGGATGATCACCAACACCGGCGGCCCCGGGATCCAGGCCGTCGATGTGGCAGTGGGAAGCGGGCTCGAGCTCGCCACCTGGTCGGAAAAGGGGAGGGCGAAGCTCGAAGAGAGTCTTTACGCCGAAGCCAGTCTCGGCAACCCGGTCGACGTGGTCGCGACCGCCAACGCGGACCACTACCACGCGGCGGTTGAAACCCTCCTCAACGAAAACGACACCGACATGGTGCTGGTGTTCTTTGTCACCGCCCCCTTCACCGACACCGATGCCATCGCCCGCCGCATCAAGGAAGCCACCGACGCCTCCGACAAACCGGTGGTCGTGGTGGTCGAGACCTACTCGGAGTTCTACGGCCTGATCGACCGACTGAGGCAGTCGGACGTGCCGGTCTACGAGTTTGCTGAGGACGGGGCGCGCGCCCTGGCCGCCATGGCCGACTACGCCGATCTTCGGGACCGCGAGGCGGCAGAGCCGCCCGAACTCGAGGCCGATCGCGCCGGGGCCGAGGGAATTGTCCGCAGACACGAGGGGCGGGACGCCTATCTCCCGCAGGCCGACGCCTTCGAGATCCTATCGGCCTATGGAATCCCTGTTCCGAAGGTTTGTGCCCTGACCGGGTCGGGAGACCTCGAGGCTGCGGCCGCAGCAGTCGGTTTTCCGTGCGTGCTCAAGATCGACTCCACGTCCGTGGTCCACAAGTCGGACGAGGGCGGTGTGGTGCTCGGCATCGAGGACTCAGAGGCCCTGGCGGCGGCGTTCGCCGAGATGGATGGCCGCTTCCCCGGGGTGGAGGCCGCTTTCATTCTCCAGGAGCAGAAACCGGTCGGGCGAGAGATCATCATCGGCGCCACCGAGTCTCCCGGTCTCGGCCACCTGGTGATGTTCGGCCTCGGTGGCATCTTTGTCGAAGTGATGGAGGATGTGGCCTTCGCCCTCGCTCCATTGAGCCGCCCGGATGCCCGCGCGATGATGCGCGAGATCAAGGGGTTCCCGATCCTCGAGGGAGTTCGCGGCGAACCGGGCGCCGATCTCGATGCCATCGAGGATCTGCTGCTCCGGGTATCGCGGATGGTTGCGGACCACCCGTCGATCACCGAGCTCGATCTCAACCCGGTTCTGGTCACGCCGAACGGGGCGTGCGCCGTGGATGTCCGCCTCAAGGTACGTTGAACCTAAATTGAGCGATTCTCACCGGCGATCTGCACCAACTCCTTGCGCTCTGGGCGTTTGCAAAAAGCCTCGACATACCACCAGTATTCCTGCGTTTTTTGCAAACACCAGAGCATCAGGGAATTGCCACATCCCATCCGGCAGAATCGCTCAGTTTAGGTTGATCAGATGATTCAGACCAGCTGGATCCCGATCGCCATCGTCACGGTCTACGTGGCGTTGTTGTTCGCGGTCACCGCATGGGCCCGCCGTCTCACCACAAGGGGCGAGGGTGGCATTGTCGGCTATCTTCTCGCCGGCCGGGGTCTGCCCTACCCCGTGGCGGCGGCGCTCCTCGCCGGGCTCGCGGTGGGCGGCGTGTCGACCATCGGGACCGCCGAGTGGGCCTATGAGCGAGGAATCTCGGCGGGCTGGTACAACGCCGCCTGGGCGGCCGGCGC
>Ga0209344_10004705_pt1 | contig 12309 bp, 10 predicted proteins | sample Cruoilmetagenom6_FD_187293 | JGI IMG/M metagenome (GOLD analysis project Ga0209344, IMG submission 187293) | Oil polluted marine microbial communities from Coal Oil Point, Santa Barbara, California, USA - Santa Barbara Oil Seep Sample 6 (SPAdes)... | ecosystem: Environmental > Aquatic > Marine...
TAAAAATGTATTTCAGCTTGAAGGTGGAATCATTAATTACGTAAGACAAATTGAAGCTGAAGGATTAGAAAATAAATTCTTGGGTAAAAATTTTGTGTTTGATGAAAGACGTTCCGAGCGAATTTCGGATGATGTAATTGCTAATTGTCACCAATGTGGCGAACCTGCAGATTTGCATACTAATTGTGCTAATGAAGCATGCCATTTATTGTTTATTCAATGTGATTCATGTAAAGAAAAGATGGAAAATTGCTGTTCTTCAACATGTATGGAAATAAACAGATTACCTTATGAGGAGCAAAAAGCTTTAAGAAAAGGACAGGGTAATAGTAATGATATTTTCAAAAAAGGACGCGCAGATCATTTGCCTTTTAAAAAGGACTTGCGTAATATTTTTGAAACCATGAAGTCTAACAATATCTAAATAGTTATGCAAAAGATAGAGTTAATGGCACCTGCAGGAAATTTTGAATCCATGCAGGCTGCTCTAGATAATGGTGCAGATTCAATATATTTTGGTGTAGAGCAACTCAATATGAGGGCTAGAGCTACAGTTAATTTCACTTTAGAAGATTTACCAGAAATTGTAAAACGATGCGAAGCAAAAAATGTAAGAACCTACCTAACATTAAATACTATAATTTACGATCATGATTTATCTATTGTAAAAACATTGATAAAACAAGCGAAACAAGCTAATATAACTGCGGTTATCGCTATGGATCAAGCTGTAATTGCAGTAGCAAGAGAGCACGGAATGGAAGTGCATATCTCTACACAAATTAATATTACCAATATTGAAACTGTAAAATTCTACGCACTATTTGCAGATACCATGGTACTGAGTAGAGAGTTGAGTTTACGTCAAGTAAAATACATTACAGATCAGATTGAAAAAGAGCAAATAAAAGGGCCTTCAGGAAGATTGGTTGAAATTGAAATTTTTGGTCATGGTGCACTTTGTATGGCTGTTTCTGGTAAATGTTACATGAGTTTGCATTCGCACAATTCATCTGCAAATAGAGGTGCTTGTAAACAAAATTGCAGAAAAAAATATACTGTTATAGATCAGGAAACAGGTGTAGAAATGGAACTAGATAACGAGTACATTATGTCTCCAAAAGATTTGTGTACTATAGATTTTTTAGATCAAGTTGCAGATGCTGGTATCAAAGTTTTAAAAATTGAAGGTCGTGGTAGAGCACCAGAATATGTCGCTAAAGTTATAAAATGTTATAGAGAAGCCATAGATAGTATTGCTAATGGTAATTATTCTAAAGAGCAGGTGATTACTTGGATGCAAGAGTTAGAAAAAGTTTATAATCGAGGTTTTTGGAGTGGTTATTATTTAGGTCAGAAACTTGGCGAATGGAGTAAAGGATCGGGCAGTCACGCTACACAAAAGAAAGTTTATATAGGCAAAGGAATTCATTTTTATCCTAAAGCCAAAGTCGGAGAATTTAAAATTGAAGCGTATGACCTTTCTATAGATGATACTATTCTAATTACTGGTCCAACAACAGGAGCAAAAGAATTTCAATTAAAGCAAATGTTAGTTAATGATGAGCCATTGTTAAAGGGAACTAAAGGTGATTCTATTACAATACCTTTAGATTTTAGAATTAGACCATCGGATAAACTATATAAAGTTGTAGAAAATAAAGTTGAAGTATAATGGTTGTTATTACCTTACAACGCAATAAATGTATTGGCTGTAACTATTGTGTAGAATTAGCACCAAACCTATTTCAAATGTCAAAAAAAGATGGTAAATCTGTTTTGCTAAATACAAAAGAGAAGAAAGGATTTTATACTTTAAAATCAAATGATTTTACTATTTTAGAGGCTTCTGAAAATGCGTCAAAAGCCTGTCCAGTTAACATTATTAGCGTAAAAATTAATTAACAAATAAATCCTAAAAATGGATATTTACAAGCTTTTACAGCTTAATAGAAAAATTAAAAGTCATAGAGTTAAATTCTTGGGACTTTATCTATTGCATACATTTAATAAACGGTATTTAGCCGTTAACTTAGATCCTGTAATGGCTTGTAATTTACGTTGTAAAATGTGTTATTTTACGGATGAAGATTATGTAAAAACACTAAAAGGGCAATTTAATGATGAAGATTTAAACTTAGTTGCGAAAACTATTTTTAAACGTGCTTTAAAACTTCAAATAGGTTGTGGTACAGAGCCAACCTTATATAAAAACCTTGTAAACGTAGTAGAATTGGGAAAGAAATATAATGTGCCTTATATTTCTATAACCACAAATGCGAATTTATTAACAGAAGAAAAAATTGAAGCCCTTTTAAAGGCAGGATTAAATGAGTTTACAATCTCACTACATGGAGTAACAAAAGAAAGTTATGAAGGATTTATGAAAAAAGCCAGTTATGAAAAATTTCATAATGCATTCAATGCTTTTAAGAAACTTAAAGAGAATTATGATTTTAAAGTGAGAATTAACTACACTTTTAATAAAGATAATTTTTACGAATTAAGTGAGTTTTTTAACCATTTTGATGCCAAAAGTTTTGATATTTTACAGATCCGTCCCATCCAGAAAATAGGAAATACAGAATACAATGATTTTGATATTTCATCATTAGTAGCTGATTATCCTAGTCTTATTCAATCCATAAGAGAAACATGTGTAAGTAATAATATTATACTTATGGCACCAAATTCAATTTCAACGTTAAATTCTGAAAATCAATCGAGTTTCATTTTTAATTATACATTTTGTTATATCTCGCCAGGTAAATTTTGGAAGGAAGGCTTTAATTGGAGAGAAGATAGTTTTAATCAATATTCTAAAAAAATTGGATGGAGTAAATCGCTCTTTTCAAATATTTTTAAATCTAAAACAGAATTAAATTCGTTATCTAATAGGTTGAATTACGAAATAGAACTGAATTGAATTATTTGTTTTTTGACCTTTATAAAAGTATAGAAAAAGTTCAATTGTTTTAAATAATTTGGTTGCGTTCTTTTATTCTCATACCTAATTTAGCAAGGCAATAACAAATCAGACTTTAGATAACTAAAGAAATAATCTTATCTTTACTCATTAATTATTTACGAATCCTATATCTAGATTTTTTAAATTCTAGATTTAATATATAAAATTTTTATGGCTTGTAACAGTTGCTCAACTGGTAAAGATGGCCAACCAAAAGGATGCAAAAACAACGGAACTTGTGGCACAGATAGTTGCAACAAACTTACGGTTTTTGATTGGTTAGCTAACATGTCGCTTCCAAACGGACAAGAACCTTTTATTGGTGTCGAAGTGCGTTTTAAAAACGGCAGAAAAGAATATTACAGAAACACTGAAAATCTTACATTAAGTATTGGAGATATTGTGGCAACACAGGCTAAATCTGGTCACGATATTGGTATGGTTACTCTTACAGGAGAATTAGTAAGAGTGCAAATGAAGCGTAAGAAAGTAAGACTTAATGATGCGGAAAATGTTTTAAAAATATATCGAAAAGCTTCTCAAAAAGATATTGATATTTGGTCTGAAGCTAGAGATAGAGAGGAACCAATGAAGGTTAAGGCACGTCAGTTTGCGATTGATCTTAATCTGAAAATGAAAATTTCAGATATTGAATTTCAAGGAGATGGTAGTAAAGCTACATTCTATTATACTGCAGAAGAACGTGTTGATTTTAGAGAGCTAATTAAAGTTTTTGCACGTGAGTTTAGAACACGTATTGAGATGAAACAAGTTGGCTTTAGACAAGAAGCAGCTAGACTTGGTGGTATTGGTTCTTGCGGAAGAGAATTGTGTTGCTCCACATGGTTAACCGATTTCAGATCTGTAAGTACTTCTGCTGCACGTTATCAGCAATTATCTTTAAATCCATTAAAACTTGCAGGACAATGCGGAAAGTTAAAATGTTGTCTTAATTATGAGTTAGATGCTTATTTAGATGCATTGAAAGCTTTTCCAAAATCTGATATAAAATTATATACAGACAAAGGAAATGCAGTTTGCCAAAAAACAGATATTTTTAAAGGCTTAATGTGGTATGCTTATGAAGGTGAATGGATGAATTGGCATGTTATCACTACAGCTCAAGCCAATGAGATTATTGAAAAAAATAAGAAAAAAGAAAAAGTTGCAAACTTAGAGGAATATGCTGCTGAGCATATAGAAGATGCTAAAAATGAGTTTGAGAATGTTGTTGGTCAAGATAGTTTAACGCGTTTCGATAGTCCAAAACCGAAAAACAAACGTAAAAATAATAGGAATAATAGAAATAACAAGAACCGAAACAACAAAAACAAGTCTCAAAATCGAAATAGCAATCAAAAGCCTAAACCCAAACCTAAAGCAAAAACAAATGCAAATGTTAAGAAAAACTAAAGGGTTATTTCTTGTCGTAATCAGTTGTTTTTTAATTACGAGTTGTGATTCAGATGCTATCTTTGATCAGTACAAATCTGTGCCTAATCAATGGCATAAAGATTCTATAGTTAGTTTTAATTTTAAAGCGCCAGACACTATACAGAATTATAATTTGTACGTAAATCTAAGAAATACAGATGCATATAAGTTTAGTAATTTGTTTCTTATTGTAGAATTAAATTATCCAAACGGAAAGGCCGTAAAAGATACATTAGAATATAAAATGGCAGCTCCTAATGGTGAGCTTCTGGGAACAGGTTTTTCCGATTTAAAAGAGAATAAATTGTGGTTTAGAGGCTACAAGGAACCTTTTAAATTTAATGAAGAAGGCGATTACTCGGTAGCTATTCAACATGCCATGCGTAACAACGGAGATGTTGATGGTGTGGAAAATTTACAAGGAATAACAGATATTGGTTTTAGAGTAGAACAGGCTCAAAAGTAATAATTATGGCAAAAAAGAAAACAACTCAATCTAAAACAGAAACATTAGATTATTCAAAATACGTTCGTTGGTTTTGGATCCTTTTTTTAAGTGGTATCGCTGCAATTGTATTATTGTTTTTATTGGCTTCTTTGGGAGGTTTAGGTGAAATGCCTGATTACACCAGATTAGAAAATCCAGAAACAAATTTAGCTACGGAAATTATTTCTTCGGATGATAAAACCCTAGGGAAATTCTATTTCGATGATAATAGAACTCCTGTAGGTTATGATGATTTGCCTAAAAATTTAGTTGATGCACTAGTTGCAACAGAAGATGTGCGATTTTATGAACATTCTGGTATAGATGCCAGAGGAACGTTGAGGGCAATATCTAGCTTAGGAAGTAGTGGTGGAGCGAGTACAATTTCTCAACAGGTTTCACGTCAATTATTTGTTGGTGTAGCATCCCCAAATACTTTAAGTAGATTAACTCAAAAAATCAAAGAATGGGTTATCGCTATTCGTTTAGAACGTCAATATACCAAGGAAGAAATTATAGCTATGTATTTTAATATCTATGATTTTGGTAATAATGGTGATGGTATTAGATCTGCAGCCCGTATTTATTTTGGAAAAGAGCCGAAAGACCTAGATTTAAAAGAATCAGCCATGTTGGTTGGGATGTTTAAGAATTCATCTTTATATAACCCTATTCCATCAAGAAATCCCGTAGGAGTAAAGAATAGAAGAAATGTAGTATTGGCTCAAATGGCTAAATACGATTATATCACGCAGGAGGTCAAAGATTCTCTACAGAAAACTGAATTAGATTTAAACTTTACACCAGAAACCCATAGCCAAGGTATTGCTACTTATTTTAGAGAATACTTAAGAGGTTTTATGAAAGAATGGGCCAAGGATAAAAAGAACAGAAAACCAGACGGAAGCAAATACGATTTATATAGTGATGGTCTAAAAATATTTACCACTATAGATTCGCGTATGCAAAAATACGCAGAAGAGGCTGTAGCCCAACACATGCCAAGACTACAAGCTGAATTTGATAATCAGAATACGCCAGAGCGTAATAAAACAGCTCCATTTTTAGAACTCAGTACATCTGAGGTTAATAAATTACTGAACGATGGAATGAAGCGTGGTGAGCGTTGGAGAATTCTTAAGGAGCAAGGTAAATCAGAAAAAGAGATTAGAGCTTCGTTTCAAAAACCTACCGAAATGAGGGTTTTTAAATGGATAGATGGTAAAGCAAGTGAAGTCGATACAGTTATGAAACCTATAGATTCTATGCGTTATTACAAATCTTTTTTACGTCCAGGTATGATGTCTATGGATCCGCTTACAGGTCATGTAAAAGCTTGGGTTGGAGGTATGAATTATAAACATTTTCAATACGACATGGTGAAACAAGGAGCAAGACAAGTGGGCTCTACGTTTAAGCCATTTGTATATGCCACAGCGATAGATCAGTTGCAATTTTCACCTTGCGATTCTTTTCCTAGAACCCAAATTACTATAGAGGCTAATAAGTATGGAAATCCTGAGCCTTGGACCACTAAAAACTCCGATGGTAAATATTCGGGTAAGCAGACATTAAAAGATGCCTTGGCTAGTTCTACAAATACAATTACTGCGCGTTTAATGAATGAGATTGGACCACAGCCTGTGGTAGAAATGGCGAAAAAATTAGGTATAACTTCAGATATTTTGCCTGTACCTGCAATTGCATTAGGTACTGCCGATATTTCTGTTTATGAGATGGTAGCTGCTTATTCTACATTTGCTAATAAAGGAGTTTATAATAAGCCAGTTATGGTTACTCGTATAGAGGATAAAAATGGTACTGTTCTTTATCAGTTTGCTCCAGAAAGTAAAGATGTATTAAGCGAAGAAGTTGCTTATGTTACGTTAAATCTTATGGAAGGTGTTACGCAAGCTGGTTCTTCGGGAGGGCGTTTAAGGTCTAAAGGCGTTGATAAGTACAATGTTATGTATAGAGAGGTAATGACAGGTTATCCATATGAATTAGATAATCCAATAGCTGGAAAAACGGGGACAACTCAAAACCAAAGCGACGGCTGGTTTATGGGTATAGTACCTAACTTGGTTACTGGTGTTTGGGTTGGTGCAGAAGATAGAGCAGCCCATTTTAAAAGTATTACTTATGGTCAAGGAGCCACTATGGCACTGCCAATTTGGGGATTATATATGAAGGCTTGTTATGCAGATAAAACTTTAAATGTTTCACAAGCGAAGTTTGAGAAGCCTGCCAACTTAAAAATTAATGTTGATTGTAAGGTTAAAGGAGAAGGTGATCTTGGTAGCAATGAAGATCCTGAGGATACTGTAGATTTTGATTTCTAAAAACAGACAATAGTCACACCCTTATTTTATGATTATTAATTATAAGTTTTGAACTTAGTTTTGTATTTTTCAGAAGCAAAATTTTTCAAAATATGATTAATAAAAAAGTAGCAAATATTACTGAAGCACTATTTGGTGTAGAAGATAATATGACCTTTATGTTTGGTGGTTTTGGCTTATCTGGTATTCCAGAAAATGCCATTGCAGAACTTGTAAAACGTAATATAAAAGGTCTAACATGTATTTCTAATAATGCAGGAGTTGACGATTTTGGTTTAGGTTTATTACTGCATCAAAAGCAAATAAAAAAGATGGTCTCATCTTACGTTGGTGAAAACGATGAATTTGAACGTCAAATGCTTTCAGGAGAATTAGATGTAGAGTTAATTCCACAAGGTACATTAGCCGAAAGATGCAGAGCAGCACAAGCTGGTTTTCCTGCAATTTATACACCAGCCGGTTACGGAACAGAAGTAGCAGAAGGAAAAGAAACAAGAGAGTTTGACGGTAAGATGCATGTATTAGAATATGCATTTAAAGCTGATTTTGCCTTTATAAAAGCTTGGAAAGGTGATGCCGCAGGAAATCTCATTTTTAAAGGTACAGCAAGAAATTTTAATCCTAATATGTGTGGCGCAGCAAAAGTTACCGTTGTTGAAGTCGAAGAATTGGTGCCTGTTGGTGAGTTAGATCCTAATCAAATTCATATTCCAGGTATTTTTGTGCAGCGCATTTTTAAAGGTGAGACATATGAAAAGAGAATTGAACAACTAACCGTTAGACAAAGAGTATAATTATGTTAGATAAAAACGGAATAGCAAAACGTATTGCGAAAGAAGTAGAGGATGGGTTTTATGTAAACTTAGGTATTGGTATACCAACCTTGGTTGCAAATTATGTAAGAGATGATATTGAAGTAGAGTTTCAAAGTGAGAACGGTGTATTAGGTATGGGACCATTTCCTTTTGAAGGAGAAGAAGATGCAGATGTCATTAATGCAGGTAAACAAACAATAACAACACTACCTGGGGCAAGCTTCTTTGATTCTGCCATGAGTTTTGCTATGATTAGAGGGAAACATGTAGATTTAACAATACTTGGAGCCATGGAGGTGTCGGAAAATGGCGACATCGCAAACTGGAAGATTCCTGGTAAAATGGTGAAAGGTATGGGTGGCGCTATGGACTTGGTCGCAAGTGCTGAGAATATTATTGTAGCTATGATGCATACCAACAGGGCAGGTGAGTCTAAGTTATTGAAAAATTGCTCTTTACCATTAACTGGAGTCGGTTGTGTAAAGAAAATAGTAACTAACATGGCTGTTATTGAGGTAACAGCAAAAGGTTTTAAACTTTTAGAGCGTGCACCAGGAGTTTCAGTAGAGGCTATTAAAAATGCCACAGAAGGTCAATTAATAATTGAAGGTGATATTCCGGAAATGGAAATATAAATAATGTGATATAATTTAATTAAGCTGCTAATTTTAGCGGCTTTTTTTGTGGGAATAATCTCTGTTGGAGATGTTAAATGTTAAAGTTAAATGTATTTCATCGATTTATAATGTATTTAGACTGATTAATTAGAAATATGTTTCATATTGCAGTCCCAAATAAAACGAATGAATTTAACATAAATTTTAATTTACCTTTTTGCCCCAAATAACCTTTTTTGCCCCAAACCTACCATAAATTACTAATTATGAAAATTAATTCAAATCTACCAGAACCTACTTTACATGAAAATGAAGAATTTTCAATTTTAGAAAACACTTTGGAGTTAGTCTCAAATGTTTTAAAATTAGCAAAAAAAGTATTCATGCTATAAGCCTTTTGGGATAGCATGAATTAACTTTTTTGTATAGCTTTTTTGTGGTGATGTATAAATAGTATCTGCATCTCCAATTTCTTCAATTTTACCCTTATTCATCACTAACAATTGATCTGCCATATATTTTACAACGGCTAAATCGTGCGAAATAAATATATAGGTAAAACCAAATTGTGCTTTTAAATCATTTAATAAATTTAAAACTTGGGCTTGTACAGAAATGTCTAATGCAGAAACAGACTCATCACAAACAATAAGCTGAGGTTCTAAAGCAATTGTCCTCGCAATACCAACACGTTGACGTTGGCCTCCCGAAAATTCATGAGGATACCTATCAAAAGCAGAGGCATCTAAACCTACTTTCTCTAAAATAGCTATTACCTTTTCTTTACGCTCTTTATTTGTGTTTCCAATATTATGGACCTTCATAGGTTCTAAAATAGCATTACCTACTGTTAAACGAGGGTTTAGCGAAGCAAAAGGATCTTGGAATATAATCTGAATATCCTTTCTTAAAGTTCGCATTTCTGAACGACTTAAATTAACGATATCTTGTCCTTTATATAAAATACGTCCAGAAGTCGCTTTGTCTAATTGTAAAATAGCATTACCTAAAGTCGATTTTCCACAACCAGATTCACCTACTAAACCTAAAGTTTCGCCAGGGAATACTTTAAAACTCACATCGTCAACAGCATTAAAAGCTTGGTCTTTAGAAAACCACCCGGTTTTTGAAAAATATGTTTTTTCTACGTTTAAGATTTCTAATAATGGTTGTTGTGCATATAGTTTTTCATGATTTTTTATTCTCTCAGCTTTAGAGATAATGTCTTTGTTAACAGTGTCTGCCATAAAATCTAAAATAGTAGGTAACTGTTTCAAACGAAATTCGGTTGAAGGTCTTGCGGCAATTAATGCTTTTGTATAATTGTGCTTAGGTGCATTAAATATCTTATTAGTTGAGCCTTGTTCTACAATTTCACCCTGATACATCACTAAAACTCTGTCCGCCAATTCTGAAACCAAAGACAAATCATGTGAAATGAATAACACGCTCATTTTTGTTTCTGTTTGAATGGTTTTTAATAGCTCTAAAATTTCTTTTTGTACTGTTACATCTAAAGCTGTTGTTGGTTCATCAGCGATAAGTAATTTGGGTTTACAAGCAATTGCCATAGCAATCATAACACGTTGTTTTTGTCCACCTGAAATCTCATGCGGATAAGCCTTATAAATGCGTTCTGGGTGAGGTAGTTTTACTTTTTCAAAGAGACTTATTACCTCCAATTTTATTTCTGAAGTGGTTAAGTTAGTGTGTTGCTTTAAGATTTCTTCAATTTGTTTACCACATCGCATAGAGGGATTTAAAGAACTCATAGGTTCTTGAAAAATCATGGCAATTTCTTTACCTCTTATATCTTGAAATCGTTTTTCTGATATGTCTACCAAATTAGTATCTTCAAAAGTAATTGCTCCAGATGTAATTTTAGAAATATGCTTTGGTAACAATCCCATTAAAGCTAAAGAAGAAATGGATTTCCCAGAACCAGATTCTCCAACTACAGCAACAATCTCGTTGGTTTCAATTTTAAACGAAATATGCTTTATGATCTGTTTTTCAACTTTATTCTTAAAGAATGAAATATTTAACCCTTCAACTTCTATTAACTTCTTATTTGGCATAGATAAATGTAGTTATTTTCTTCAATAGTACTGTGGTAAAATCGTAATCTAAGTTATTTAGGCAAAAACGTCATTGTAAAAGCTGTTTTTTGACATAATTTTAATATTTTCCGATGATTTTTTTATTAAATATTAACCTCAATTTTATCAATTAGTATAAAAAAACCATTCCTAAGTGTGTTTAATGTGAGTTTTGAATAAAAACATTAGCATATTGTATTACTTGAAATTTGTATTAAACTGCAATTATGAATAAACAAATTACACTATTTTCAGTGCTAATTCTTCTGTTTTTGAGCATGGATTTATTTGCTCAAAATAATTTTTGGGCAAATTCATCAGCCTCCGATTTTAGGTCCACTTTAAAAGAACGCGTTTCTATGCCATCAAAACATAGAACTATTGCATTGAATACAGAAGCGTTTTTAGATTTTGTTTCTCAGGCAAAAGGAAGGTTTAGTGATAGTGGAGCAAATTCTTTGGTTATTAGTTTACCTATGCCAAATGGTGAAAATGAAACATTTACTTTGCAAGATTCTGAATTAATGCATCCAGAATTGGCAGCAAAGTTTCCAGAATTAAAAACATATTCAGGAAAAGGTATAACTGATAGAACGGCTTCTTTAAGAATAACATATTCTCCATATTTTGGTTTTAATGGTATGGTAATGTCTGGTGAACACAGTACAGTTTATATCGATCCTATTACTTCCGATAATCAACATTACATGTCGTATTTTAGAAATGATTTATCGCAATCGGCAATTGATTTTCAATGTACAACAGAGGACGCTATTCTAGAAAATGTAGACTTAGATGGTTATAGTCAAAGAGCTCCTGCATTAGGTGATTGTAATTTAAGAAGATATAGATTGGCGCAGTCTTGTAATGGTGAATATGCACAATATCATATTGGCCAGGCTGGTGGTACAACAGGAACAGCGGCAGGTGATAAAGCCATTGTACAAGCGGCTATGAATGTAACAATGAATCGTGTGAATGGTATTTACGAACGCGATTTAGGAATCACTTTACAAATAGTTGGTAATAATGATTTAATCATTTACTTGGATGCATCAACAGACCCTTGGACAAATGAATGGAATACTAAAACGGCAGAAACTATAGATGCGCAAATAGGAGTTTCAAATTATGATATTGGACATAACTTTAACACTACAGGAGGAGGAAATGCAGGATGTTTAGATTGCGTTTGCCTTTCAAATAGTCAAAACAATATTCACAAGGGTAGAGGTTATACAGGTCGTTCTGCACCTGTTGGAGATCCTTTTGATATCGATTATGTAGCGCATGAGATGGGTCATCAATTTGGAGGATACCATGTTCAAAGTAACAATAGCTGTCGTTCAGGTAGTGGTTCTACGGAAGTGGAAACAGGTAGTGGTAGTACCATTATGGGTTATGCAGGAATTTGTTCTGCTAACGTTCAAAATGCAAGTGATGATTATTTTGCTTACGTTAATATTAGAGATATTGTAGATTCTATAAATTATGGAAATGCAAGTGGTTGTGCAGAATTAATTGCTTCAGGAAATAGTGGGCCAGAA
>Ga0209344_10004707_pt1 | contig 12302 bp, 15 predicted proteins | sample Cruoilmetagenom6_FD_187293 | JGI IMG/M metagenome (GOLD analysis project Ga0209344, IMG submission 187293) | Oil polluted marine microbial communities from Coal Oil Point, Santa Barbara, California, USA - Santa Barbara Oil Seep Sample 6 (SPAdes)... | ecosystem: Environmental > Aquatic > Marine...
GGTTTCTCCGCTGCGGGCTTTGGCGCGGGTTCCGGTGTCGGTTTTGGCGCAGGTTTGGGCTCAGTCACCTTCACCGGTTCCGGGGCTGGCGTCTTGGGCGCAGGTTCTGGCTGGGGCGCAGGCTTTTCTGCCGGTTTCGGCGGCGCTTCGGACACCACTTCCTTGGGGCTTGGCTTGGCTGCCTTGCTGGTTTTCAGGTCAACCGAGTTGTCACCGGCACTCTGCGCGTCAGGCACGGGATCCGGCCGCGACGTCGGCGTCGGTGCTGCCTTTTCGGCGACAGGCGCGGTTTTCTCGCCCTGCTGGATCTGGGTGATTTCCTCGATCGGCACGATGCTGACCGGAAACGATTCCACGTCCGCAACTTCAAGCGTGCGTGGCGCAGTAAAGGACGACAGCGCGACCCCCAGCACCAGCGCATGCAAAACCGTTGATGTCGCCAGACTTCCCTTCATCAGCGTGCCGTCAACTATCCTGTTCCTGAAGCGTCACCAGACCGAGGTTCTTGAACCCGGCTGCAGAAATACGCGCCATCACCTTCATGACGGTGCCGTAGTCGGCATTGGTGTCGCCACGCACATAAATCCGTTCGTTGTAACCCGTGGTCGAGATCGCCTCGAGCTTGGCCACCACTTCATCGATGGCGATTTCGGTTTCCTGCAGAAACACCTGCCCAGACGAATTGACGGAAACGGTAATCGGCTGGGTCTCGGAATTGAGCGCCTTGGCTTCGGTTTCGGGCAGATCAATCGGCACGCCGACCGTCATCATCGGCGCCGCCACCATGAAGATGATCAACAGCACCAGCATCACGTCGACGAACGGCGTGACGTTGATTTCGCTCAGCAGTTGCCTGCGGCCACCGCGCCGCCCACGGCGCGAACCGCCGCCTCGGCCACCCTGTACGGACATGCCCATCTGAGCCTCCTATTCCGCAGCCTGACGAGCGTTCGAACGCTCGTCGATCTGGCGCGACAGGATGCCGGAGAATTCGTCTGCGAAGCCTTCCATGCGGGCCGACAGCTTGCCGGCATCAGAGGAGAACTTGTTGTAGGCGATAACCGCCGGGATAGCAGCCAGCAGGCCGATGGCGGTGGCAAGCAGCGCCTCGGCAATGCCTGGCGCCACGACAGCAAGATTGGTGGACTTCGACCCGGCGATTGCCTGAAATGATGTCATAATGCCGACCACGGTGCCGAACAGCCCGATAAACGGAGCAGCAGACCCGATGGTTGCCAGCGAATTCAGCCGTGCCTCCAACCCGTCGGCTTCGCGTGCCAGGCTCACATCCATGGCCTTGTCGATGCGCATCTGCAGACCAATCGGCGATTTGGCGCCGCGTTCGAACGACTTCTTCCATTCGCGCATGGCAGCGACAAAAATCGCACTCATGCCGGATGACTTTCTGTCCGACAGGGTCCGGTACAGTTCCTCAAGCGACTGGCCAGACCAGAACACCTGTTCGAACTGGTCGAGCTGACGCCGGAATTTGCCGAACGAGATCCATTTATCGGCGACAATTGCCCAGGTCCAGATCGATGCACCAATAAGGCCGAGCATCACGATCTTGACGACAAAACCAGCCTGTATGAAGAGCGACCACAGTGTCACGTCGCTGGTTGCTGCAAGTCCAACCTGTTCCATTCATTAACCCTCGAATCCAAACGCCCGGTTTTATTACCGGGCGGCCAAGACGTCACTTTTGCCGGGAGACCAGAAGTGAGCGATTGCCGCCTTTTCACTTGCCTAGTCTTCTCACGGTCAATTTTGGTCAAAGGATGGCGCATGCGTCCACGCAATCCTAATGATTTCACTCATAAATTATTATGGTTAAGGCTTGGTTAGGATTCTGCGCCGCTCAACACCGGCTGCAACTCACCGGCAGATCAGTCAGGCAGCGTGAGAATAATCGGACCACTGCGGCTGGCAACAACGCTGTGCTCGAACTGAACGGTCAATGCCCGTGGTTCCGAGTAGAGCGTCCAGGCTCCATCATCGCCATCCTCAGCATACTCTCCTCCCACAGACAGGAAGGGTTCGATCGTGAACACCTGTCCCTCTTTCATCAGCCGCTTTTCACGACGATCCGGCCAGGTCGCAATTTCCCGGGGATATTCATGCAGCGATTGGCCGATGCCGTGACTGGCGAGATTGCGAATGAGTGTATAGCCGTTCTTCTTGGCAAACGCGCCGATGGTGTCACCGATGGCCGCATAGCGGGCGCCGGTCTTCACCTGATTGATTCCTGCCGTCATCGCCCGTTTCCCGTCACGCAGCAACCGCACGGTCTTCTGCGCAACCGGGGCAACACCAAATGACGCACCGGTGTCGCCGAAATACCCGTCCTTGAGCGCCGACACATCGATATTGACGAGATCGCCAGCTGCGATGACCCGGTCACCGGGTACGCCGTGAGCCACTTCTTCATTGACCGAGATGCACGTCGCTCCGGGAAACTCGTAACAGACTTCGGGTGCAGACTGGGCCCCATGCGCATCCAGATACTGCCTTCCGATCAGATCAAGCTCGCGGGTCGTCATTCCCGGCTCCATGGCCTTCGCCATGACCTGTATCGCGTTGGCACAGATTTTCCCGATGTGCCTGAGCTTTTCCAGCTCTTCTTCTGATGAGATCACCAAGGCGATCATCCTTTCCTTGAATTTCAGGTAGCTTCGCCGCCGGCAAACCGCGCCAACAGAATGTCGGGCAACCGTCGCGCCCGGCCGAGACCATTGACCACCGCGACCGTGACGGCGGCAGTGGCCAACACATCGTCACCTCGAAGAATGGTTTGTGTAAGTAGCATCCGGGCACCACGGACGTCACCCGGCTTGGTGAGGATCGTCAGCACGTCGTCCATCCGCGCCGGCGACTTGAAATCGATCTCCATACGCCGGACCACAAAAGCCACCGCGTCGGCAGGATCGCTCTGACCATGCAGCGCGCCTTGAGAAACGCCGAGCAACCGGATGTAATCCGTGCGCCCCCGCTCGAAGAAATGCAGATAGCGTGCGTGATAGACGAAACCGGAAAAATCGGTGTCCTCGTAATAAACCCGCTGGGTCAGCAGATGTCCGCCGTCCTGCAATTGCCCCGAAAGCGATCCGTTCATGCTATCCACCCGCCTGGCGTTGCGCCTCATTTATCCACAGTTTCAAAGCTGTATTTGAGACATTCGTGTTTCTGTCATAAAACCGATCTATCAGGATTAAAACCATGCAGGCACAGGAGAATCATCGATGAAGATTGCAATCATGGGCGGCGACGGGTTCGTCGGATGGCCAACGGCACTGCATCTCTCCAATGCCGGACATGAGATTCACATTGTCGACAATCTGTCGCGGCGCTGGATCGACACCGAACTCGGCGTCCAGTCCCTGACACCGATGGATTCAATCCAGGAACGCACCAGGATCTGGCATGCCGAGACCGGCCGCAAGATCCATTTTCATCTCATCGACATGGCGCGTGACTATGACGTGCTGAAGAACTGGCTTGCCGAAGAGCGTCCTGACGCCATCGTGCATTTCGCCGAGCAGCGCGCCGCGCCCTATTCGATGAAGACTGACCGCCACAAGAATTACACGGTCAACAACAACGTCAATGCCACCCACAATCTGCTCAACGCCATGGTCGAGTTGGGTCTCGATGCGCATCTGGTGCATCTGGGCACCATGGGCGTCTATGGTTATTCCACCGTGGGCGCTGCCATTCCAGAGGGCTATCTGCCGGTCGGCATCGAGACCATGGACGGCGAGACAGTGCAGCAGGACATTCTCTATCCGGCCAATCCCGGCTCGATTTACCACATGACCAAATGCCTTGATCAGCTGATTTTCCAGTTCTACGCCAAGAACGACAATCTGCGGATCACCGACCTGCATCAGGGCATCGTCTGGGGCACCCACACCGACCAGACCCGGCGGCATGAGCAACTGGTCAACCGCTTCGATTATGACGGCGATTACGGCACCGTGCTCAACCGCTTCCTCATTCAGGCCGCGATCGGATACCCATTGACCGTTCACGGCACCGGCGGCCAGACCCGCGCCTTCATCCACATTCAGGATTCAGTGCGCTGCATCGAAATCGCGCTGGAGAACCCACCGGCCCGCGGCGACAAGGTCGAGATCTTCAACCAGATGACAGAAACCCACCGGGTCCGCGATCTGGCCAAGATGATTTCCTCGATGACCGGCGCCGACATCGCCTGGCTGCCCAACCCGCGCAAGGAAGCAGCCGAAAACGACCTTGTTGTCCGCAACGAGAAATTCCTCGGGCTGGGGCTTGAGCCCACCACCCTGAAGGAAGGTCTTCTGGGCGAAGTTGTCGACGTCGCCAAGAAATATGCCTACCGCGTCGACCGCTCGCGCGTACCCGCAGTATCGGCCTGGACCAAGGACATCGCCACTTCGATCAACCGCGATCCGGAGGGCAAGGCGCTCAAATCCGTTTCATGAGCACGTCTTCCACCCTGCCCATGGGCCTGACTTCGAACAAACCGGCTGCAAGCCATCGCGCCTATGTCACGCTTGTCACCAATGCGGACTACGCCATGGGTGCGACGGCGCTTGCCCGGTCGATACTGCTGTCGGGAACCAACGCCGATATCGCTGTGCTGCACACCGGCGGTGTCGATGCTTCGGCGCTGACACCGTTGTCAGATCTCGGTTGCCGGCTGATCCGGACCGAGCTGCTCGACACATCCGATGCTTTCAACGAGCGCCATGCCCGTGGCAAGCTTCACGCCAACGCGCCCTTCACCAAAGGGCGCAAACCGGCGTTTCATTCGCCGCTCGACAATTTCTGCAAGCTCCGACTCTGGCAGCTGACCGAGTATGAGACTTGCGTCTTCATCGATGCGGATGCGCTGGTGCTGCGCAACATCGACAAGCTGTTCGACTACCCCGAATTCTCTGCCGCCCCCAATGTCTACGAGACGCTGAAGGATTTCCACCGCTTGAATTCCGGCGTCTTCGTCGCCCACCCCTCGGCTGAAACCTTCGCCGCCATGCTCAGGGTACTGGAACAGCCCGACGCCTTCTGGCGGCGGACAGATCAGACATTTCTGGAGACTTTCTTTCCCGACTGGCACGGCCTGCCGGTCACCATGAACATGCTGCAATATGTCTGGTTCAACCTGCCTGAACTGTGGGACTGGAAGCAGATCGGCGTGCTGCATTACCAATATGAAAAACCCTGGGAAGAAGGTCACCCGAGGTCTGCGGAACTTCGCCCGCTGATCGATCTTTGGCAGGCGTATTATGAGGGCAAGTCAATTCCGGACATTGCCTCGCTTGCCAATCCTGCCACAAGCATCGACCGATGAAAGCGCTCGTCTCCGGCGCGACCGGCCTGGTCGGGCGTTATATTGTCGAAACATTGCTGGACGCAGGCTATGAGATAGTCATTGGCGGACGAACGAGACCTGCTGATGATCTGTTTCCTGCGCCCTTGGAATTCCGCTGGCTCAGCCTTGCTCCAGAGTCCGATCATTCCGCTTTGTTTACCGGGATCGACGTCTTCATCCATGCCGCCTTCGAGCACCTGCCCGGCCGCTACCGTGGCGGCGAAGGCGATGATCCGGAGGGTTTCCGGCGTGCCAATCTGGATGGCACGGTCAGCCTCTTCGAGGCCGCCGGATTGGCCGGGGTCCAGCGTGTTGTCTTTCTGTCGAGTCGCGCAGTCTACGACGGTCTCCCTCACGGCAAGCCACTGACGGAAGGTCTCGAACTGCAGCCAACCTCTCTCTACGGCGACATCAAGCTTCGGGGCGAGCAGGCGCTTGCCGCAATGAACTCAGTCGGCTTCACCACATCAAGCCTTCGCCTGACCGGCGTCTATGGCGAGCTACGGCCAAACAAGTGGGACAGGCTGTTTGACAACTATCTGGCGGGGCGCAAGATTCAGGCGCGCGCCGGTTCCGAAGTCCATGGCCACGATGTCGGGCAAGCCGTCCGGCTGATGCTGGAAACAGATGCGGCGCTGGTTGGCGGACAGACTTTCAATGTCTCCGACTTGATCGCCGATACCCGAAGTATCCTCACACCGTTGCATCAAATCTTGCCGTACCCGCCGGATCTTCCACCATCAGCAGACAAGACTGCCGTCGCAGAAATGGACACGCAAAAGATCAAAAAACTCGGCTCGAATCCTGGCGGACAAAAGCTGTTTGAGGAAACATTGCAGCGATTGATTACGCAATTCCCGGCAACGCGGGCATAACACGCATTATCCAGTACTTTACTCGTCTTCGAACAGACTGGCCTGGCTTGCAGCAAGATCCTTGGGCGGATTGAGCCCCATGTGGCTCCAGGCGCGCGCCGTCAGCACCCGGCCGCGCGGGGTGCGCTGCAGAAATCCCTGCTGAATGAGATAGGGCTCGATGATGTCCTCGATGGCATCACGCGGCTCCGACAGGCCGGCGGCAATGGTCTCGATCCCCACCGGTCCACCGCCGAAATTCCGCACGATCATGTCGAGATAGCGCCGGTCGAGCTGATCCAGCCCGATGCTGTCGACTGACAGCCGGGTCAAAGCCTCGTCCGCGATCTTCCGGGTCACAGCTTCGGCCTTTGCCACTTCCGCAAAATCCCGAACCCGTCTGAGCAAGCGTCCGGCAATGCGTGGCGTACCCCGCGCACGGCGGGCTATTTCCAGCGCACCTTCATCTGTCATCCCTAGCCCCATGATCCGCGCCCCGCGGCGCACGATCAGCTCAAGTTCCTCAACGGTGTAAAACTGCAGCCGCACCGGGATGCCGAACCGGTCCCTGAGCGGCGTGGTCAGCAGACCGAGACGCGTGGTGGCGGCAACAAGCGTAAACCGCGACAGGTCGATCTTGACCGAGCGCGCAGCCGGTCCTTCGCCGATGATCAGATCCAGCTGGAAATCTTCCATCGCCGGATATAGAATTTCCTCGACCGCCGGATTGAGCCGGTGGATCTCGTCAATGAACAAGACATCACGATCTTCAAGATTGGTCAGCAGTGCGGCGAGATCGCCAGCCTTGGCAATCACCGGGCCGGAGGTGGAGCGGAAATTGACACCCAGTTCCTTGGCCATGATCTGCGCCAGCGTGGTCTTGCCCAGGCCCGGAGGCCCGACAAACAGCACATGGTCCAGCGCCTCGGCCCGGCCCTTGGCCGCCTCAATGAAAACTTTCAGATTGGCGCGCGCTTCCGCCTGGCCGGTGAAATCATCCAGCGTCTGTGGCCGCAATGTCGTATCGACATCCTCGCCGCGCTTGTCAGGGGATATCAAACGATCTTCATCACTCATGCCAGCAGCTCCATTGCAGGAATTTTTGCAGCTGCTTTCCGATCCAGCGTCACCACATGTCCGCAGCCTTCATACAGGCACAGATTAGCGATGAGAACATCCGCAAAATCTCCGGAGCCGTTTTCAACGCCGCGGATGGTTTGGATGACGGCGTCGAAAGACTGAATTTCGACGCCGCGGAGTTGGCTGATTTTCTGCAATGCCGAGACGCTTTCCTGCTTACTGTAGCCATACTGCCTGCGCAGGGCCCAATCCATTTCAACCAGACTGATCAAACTTACAAACCCGAGGTATTGGGTACCGAGCCCTTTTCCGAACGACAGCACCGCCTCGCGTTGTACGGGATCATCATCCACCAGGAGCCTGAGCAGGACATTGGTATCAATACCAACTTTTTTCACGCCGCCTTGCCTTTTCGAGCATTAAGAGATGCTGAGGCACTCTCACTTGTCGCCGAAGCTATCGTCTCGTCAATTTCCTCCAGAGTAGCCGGTCCGTTCGGCGGCGTGCCGAGAAAACCCGCAAGGTCGGAGAATTCCACATTCTTGGGAGTGAGAATGAGGCGACCGTCATCGACTGTCAGAATGAGCTTATCGTTGGGTTCCAACCCCAGTGCCTCTCGCACGTCTTTCGGCAACGTGATCTGGCCCTTTGAGGATAAAACTGCATTTTTCCACATTTTTTGATCCTTTCCAACAATTCAATATTAGTCGGAAAATTCGCAAAAAACAAGAAATTACCGCGCAAGTTCCTTTAAACCCAACCGGATCAACTTGGCCGAATCCGGGTTCTCTCCCGCAGACTTCAATGCAGCCGCAACCGCATTGGCCGCCTGATCACGCGAGTAGCCAAGATTCGACAAAGCAGAGACGGCATCAGCCACCGGCGCGGAGGCAACGCCCTCGCCGAGTTCCTGCTTCAGCCCCATCGCCTCGCCCGCATCACCGCCCAGTGCCGGCGCCTTGTTCTTCAGTTCAGCAACGATGCGCTGCGCAACCTTTGGCCCGATACCGGGAGCACGCGACACCGTCGCCTTGTCCTGGAGCGCAATTGCATTGGCAAGTTCGGACGACGTCAGTGTCGACAGCACCGCCAGCGCCACCTTGGCACCCACCCCCTGCACGCTTTGCAGCAGCCGGAACCACTCGCGCTCCAGCGCACTCTCGAAACCGAACAGCTTGAGCTGGTCTTCGCGCACATAGGTCTCGATGAACAGAACCGCCGCCTCGCCCGCGGAGCCAAGCCGTGACAGCGTGCGCATGGAGCAAAATGCCACGTAACAGACGCCGTGCACGTCGATCAGCGCATAGTCCTCGCCAATTTCCTCGATAGTGCCCTTGAGCTTGCCAATCATTGGAGGGTCCTTATTCCGCCGCCATGCGCCATGCCGGCGATGTCCTGTGATGTGCGTGACAGATGGCAATCGCCAGCGCATCCGCCGCGTGATCGCTGTCAAAGGTTGCTTTCGGCATCAGCATCTTGACCATCATCACGATCTGCTTCTTGTCACCATGTCCGACACCGATCACCGCCTTCTTGACCGCGTTCGGCGCGTATTCCCCAACCCTCAACCCGGCCCGCGCAGGCGCTAGCATGGCGATGCCTCGTGCCTGCCCCAGCTTCAGCGTCGCTGTGGCGTCCTTGTTGACGAAGGTGTTCTCCACCGCCGCCTCGAAGGGCTGAAACTGGTGCAATATGCTTTCCAGACCATCGTAAAGCTGGTTCAGCCGAGACGCGAGATCAAGCTTGTTGTCGGATTTGACTGTGCCGGAGGCGACAAAGCGCAACGAGTTGCCCAGGCTGTCGATCACACCCCAGCCGGTGTTCCTCAGCCCGGGATCAATCCCGATTATTCGAATCGCTTCCGCCATGAAAAAACCCTATCCCGATGCGCCGGACCATTCCATCAAAATGTGAACAAAACAAAAACAAACACGAGCGACAGCAATCAGTCTTTGGCATTCAATCGATGGCTTCCTACATGGAGGCCAAACACATTCTGACCTGAAAGAATATCCATGACAGCGTTTTCCATTCTCGATCTTTGCCCCATCGTCGAGGGCGGCACCACAAGCGAGGCTTTGGCCTCGACACGACTGATGGCCAAGCAGGCTGAAGAGTCCGGTTTCACCAGGTTCTGGCTCGCTGAACATCATGGCATGAAGGGCATTGCCAGCGCAGCCACCGCGCTGGTCATCGCCGAAGCCGGTCATGCGACCAGCACCATCCGCATCGGGTCGGGTGGCATCATGCTGCCCAACCATTCGCCGCTGGTGATAGCCGAGCAGTTCGGCACCCTCGAAGCGCTGTTTCCGGGCCGCGTTGATCTGGGCCTTGGCCGCGCGCCCGGCACCGACATGAACACCGCCCGCGCGCTGCGGCGAAACCTCGAAACCGGCGCCAACAGCTTCCCCGATGATATCGTCGAGTTGCAGCACTGGCTCGGCGAACCCGACGAGCAGATGCTGCTCGCCGTCCCCGGCGCGGGCTCGCATGTGCCGCTCTGGATTCTGGGGTCCAGCATTTACAGCGCCCATCTGGCCGCAGGACTGGGGCTGCCTTATGCCTTTGCCTCGCATTTTGCCCCGGATATGCTTCTGGAAGCGCTCGACATCTACCGCAGCAAGTTCACACCCTCAGCCCAGCTTGAGGCACCTTATGTCATGGCCGCCACGATGGGCGTGATGGCTGATACGGATGCAGAAGCCAATTACCTGTTCACCACCCTGCAGCAGACCTTCGTCAACATGCGCCGCAATGCGCGTGGCAAGATGCCAAGGCCGATCGACAACATGGATGGCTACTGGAACGAAATGGAAAAGGTTGCCGTCGAGCATACCCTGCGCTACGCAGTTGTCGGCAGTCCCGACACCGCGAAACAGAAAATGCAGGATTTCATCGCAGCCACCAAGGCTGACGAAATCATGATCTCGATGCCGATCCATTCCATCGATGCCCGGCTGAAGTCCGTCGAGCTGTTCGGCACCGTGCAGGCTGCTCTCTGAGAGCATGAAAAAAGCCGCCGGTCGTTCATCCGGCGGCTTTTGAATTTCAATATCTGGATGATCAGGCGGACAGCTTGGCCATGATTTCGTCGGAGACTTCGAAATTGGCATAGACGTTCTGCACGTCGTCATCATCATCGAGCGTCGCGATCAGCTTGAGCACCGACACGGCCTTGTCCTCATCGACAGGAGCCGACGTCTGCGGCTTCCACACAGCCCTGACGGAATTTGCTTCACCCAGCGCTTCTTCAAGCGCGGTGGAGACTTCGCCAATATCCTCAAAAGCGCAAAGGATGGCGTGTTCTTCTTCGCCGCTGGTCACATCCTCGGCGCCGGCCATGATGGCGGCTTCCATGATGGCATCTGCGTCGCCCGCTTCCGGCGGATAGATGATCTCACCGACGCGCGAGAACATGAAACCGACCGAACCGGTTTCGCCCAATGCGCCGCCGGATTTGGTGAAGGCTGCGCGCACGCTTGAGGCGGTGCGGTTGCGGTTGTCGGTCAGCGCTTCGACGATGACAGCAACGCCGCCGGGGCCGTAGCCCTCGTAGCGCACTTCCTCATAGGCTTCGCTGTCGCCGCCCGTCGCCTTGTTGACGGCGCGCTGGATGTTGTCCTTGGGCATCGACTGCGCCTTGGCGTTCTGGATCGCCAGCCGCAGTCGCGGGTTCATCGCGGGATCGGGTGCGCCCATCTTGGCGGCAACGGTAATTTCGCGCCCAAGCTTGGAGAACATCTTGGAACGGACGGCGTCCTGCCGTCCCTTGCGGTGCATGATGTTTTTAAATTGTGAGTGGCCGGCCATAATGCCCCTGATCTTTGCTCTGAATTCTGGATTGCCGCGTTATAAGGGCCTAACCACGTTTCGTCCAGAAGGTTCAGATCATGCAAAAAACCAGTGTGCCTGCTTTGCCGCTGACCGGCGGATGCCAATGCGGACGCATCCGCTACTCTCTCAGCGCCAAGCCTTTGGTTTTCTACCTCTGCCATTGCACCGAATGTCAGCGCCACACCTCGTCGGCCTTCGGTGAAAGCTTGCGCTTCAAGCGTGAAGACATGGATGTCACTCCGGGGCTGGTCAGCGTTAGTCGCATGAGTGAATCCGGCAAACAGCGGCAGGGATGGTTCTGCCCCGATTGCGGCGTTCGGATCTGGCATGGCACAAATGGATCGGCGGAAATCAACATCAAGGCAGGCACGCTTGATGATACCTCCTGGCTTATTCCCGCCGGGCACATCTGGTGCAGCTCGAAACAGCCATTCATGCACATCTCTGACGATGAGCTCATATACGACGCCCAGCCAACCGACAGCTATGAAGAACTCAAGCAGCGCTGGCAGGCAATGACAGACTGAGCTTGAGCAAAAAGCCAAACCTCCCGGATCAAGCCCCTTTACGTTACGTGAGGGTGCTCTACACTTATTGGCGAGAGAGACTGTTTCACGGAGCCGCCAGCATGCACCGTTTGAGCACCTTCGTCCTTGGGATCACATTGCTTGCTTTCGCCGCAACTGCGAATGCACAGGAAAACCAGCGCCCATTCAGTCAATGTCTGGCAGTCGCCCAAACGCTTCCCGGCGCGACCTACGCCAATCTCACCTCCGACGAGATTGGCTTGCAGGTGAACCGTGTTGCAGCGGGATCGGGCGAAGTCGAGATCATGTTCGCCGGCCATTCCACCTACGTCATCACCACGCCGGCGGGTGTTACCATAGCCACTGATTTCAACGGCTGGGCTGGCCGTGTCGCTGTCCCCGACGTCGTCACCATGAACAAGGCCCATTCCTCGCATTTCACCCTGGCTCCTGACGAGCGGATCGGCGAGGTGCTGCGCGGCTGGAATTTTGACGGAACACCCGCCGATCATGATGTGGTGGTCGAGGATGTCTATGTGCGCAACGTCACCACCGACATCCGCAATTTTGGCATGATGGAGCCCGACGGCAATTCGATTTTCATCTTCGAGGTGGCGGATCTATGCATCGGTCATCTCGGTCATTTGCACCACCCAC
>Ga0209344_10004708_pt1 | contig 12302 bp, 11 predicted proteins | sample Cruoilmetagenom6_FD_187293 | JGI IMG/M metagenome (GOLD analysis project Ga0209344, IMG submission 187293) | Oil polluted marine microbial communities from Coal Oil Point, Santa Barbara, California, USA - Santa Barbara Oil Seep Sample 6 (SPAdes)... | ecosystem: Environmental > Aquatic > Marine...
GCCATTTGAAGCGAGTCTTCAACCTTGGTCGCTGTTTCTAAATAATGAAAGGTATATTCTTGAGATGCCACAGGGTCGCTGTAATACGTAGCTCTTCGCAATTGGTTGTAGATGCTGATTTTAACCGAATCATTGTTGGTACGCGTTAGTAAAACGCGTAAACTGTCTTCTACTTGATTGATTTGCGATAAAGCAGAAAAGTTACCCAAAGTTACCAGCGTGATAAAGCTATAACAGGCAATCACCATGGTTGACGTTCCCCGCCATGTCGTTTTACGATACATCAGCAGGAATGGTTATATTAATAGTTGTGCCTTTGCTTGGTTTTGTGTCCCAATTAATGATTCCGTCGAGGTATTGAACACGGCTATTGATACTCTTTAACCCAAGACCTCCCTTTTTGATTTCTTCGGAATAATCAAATCCTTCACCATCATCTTCAACAATGATAGTGAGTTCGTTTTGATGTCCAAGAAGCTGAAGTAAGATGGTTTTTGCGTTGGAATGCTTCCGAATATTTGAAAGTATTTCCTGCAATAATCGATAGATCATCACCTCTCGAGTAGGATCTATTTTATTAGGAATGTTTGATAATTCTACTGTAGTGATATAGCCTTGTTCCTGTAATTGATCTCCCAAGTCCTCAATGGCGCCTTGCAGTCCCGAAATGCTTAATGCCTGAGGCATCATATTATGAGATATACGACGAACTTCGGCGCAAGCCTCATCGATCAAAACATTGGTTTTTTCAGTGAGGTTAAATTTTTCAAGCTGAATAATTTCATTCTGTATGGTGGTAAAATGGGCTTTGACCGTACTGAGTAATCCACCGAGACTATCGTGAAGATCTTTGGCGATACGAAGGCGCTCTGCCTCTTGACCCTCGATCATACTGCTCATAGCAAGTAATTTATTTTTTTGCTGTAGATCTGTTATTTTTTGTAGCTGAAGAGTTTCGGTTTGTACGGCAATGGTCTTTTGCGATTTTAAACGATATCGAAAGAAGATGAATAACAAGAGTGAGAGTATTCCGAGTGCGATAAGTGCGTAGCGCGTTAGGTTTCTTTCTCTGGTTTTACTATCAAGATCAAGTCTTTGCTCAACAAGTTCTCGTTCTTTTTGTTCGGTTTCAAATTTAATTTCCAGCTCTGCGATATTCTGCGTCATTTTTTCCGAAGTCAGACTATCCTGCATAGAGGCTTGTAAAAGCTTATAATTATATGCCTCTTCGAAATTCTTGGCTTTTGCTTCTGTAAGGGTTAAAAGCGTATAAACATCAAGTAATTGCGATGGCTTGTTGATTGATTTGAATACTGTCTCGGCATGCTTAAGATAGGGGATGGCCTTTTGGGGTTGCTCTATGTCATTGTAGACATTCGCTAAAGCAACCGTTGTATGTAAAAACGAATTATAACTTTTTAAACTATCACTTACCCAAATTGCTTTTTGATACCGAGGAATATTATCTGGATCCAATTTGTTTGCAAAAATTTGTTTTATGGGCATATGGCCCGCGGGCATATCGGGATGCGTATCGGTATACAGTTGTGACAAAAGCTCAGTAAAATTGGCGAGTTGTATGGGTTTGTCTATTTGTGCGTAAAAGTCGACTAACACATATATTGCAAATCGTTTTCGCGGGTTGTTTTCATAGTTCTTTACTACATCATACATTTTTAAGTAGAAGGATTCGGCTTTGATGAGGTCGTTCAAATTGCTATAAGCAATCGCCTTATTGTAATAGAGATTACTAAGCAAATCTCGGTTAACATCTTTTTCGGCTATCGGCTCTACCGTATTGAGTAGAGACAAAGCTTTATCAGGCTTATTTTTCGAGAGGTATGAGCTTGCCAACGAAATATGATAAAAGATATACGAACGCTCAGTTTCCAGCTTTTCGGCTAAGACTATACCTTGCTCTTTTAAGGCGATCGCCTCATCGAGAAGTCCTCTTCGCGATAAATTCTTGGAATAGGTATCGTAAAGCCAAAGTTTAGCACGCTCAGTAGTATCTTTTTGTAGTGCGTATTGAAATAAGGATGTGGCGTCATCGGGTTTGTATTTCCGAAGAATATCGGTGCCAAGCGCATCATAGGTCTGATCTTGCATTTTAACATTTTGTTGCTTTACGATGGTAAGAACGCTGTCGATGTGTGCTTTAAAGTCTTGTTGACCTAACAAAACAATGGGTTGGCAACCTAGAAAGAGAGCCAACCCGATATTTATAGTAGTATGTAATTTCAAAAGTTTCATTTAGTATTCATACTTAAAAGATATGAATTTTTTAGGTCGTAAATGATATGGGTTTATCTCGTCTTCATAGCGACGATCAGGGTAAATTCACCTTTTTCGAGCCCATCAGCACCTGTTACACCAATAACCACGCGATATGGTCTGTTGATAGCGACTAAATTAGAGACCGTCCTTGTATGATTTTGTGGTTCCTTCCCAACAAAGTTTCGTTCGTGCTTATGATCGGCTTCACAGCGAATACACCCTGATAAATTGGGCACAAGGGCGTTGTTGTTCACGCCAATTTCGTAGGCATAAATACTAAAGTTAGCCGTTGGGTCATTGGGTACTACGGTGACTGTCATTTCACTATATTTTGGAATAATACCAGTGAAGAATAGATGCTTTCCGGTGAATTTACTGCGCTGGGTTTCTGGAAAACATGCGTTTGAACTATCCCAAGCCCATGAGAGATCGTGGAGAATAATTCCTTCTGAAAGATCACCACTATAAGCTACTTCGTCATTAGGAACAGGCTCGATAGCGTAAATTTGTGGTTGTGCATTTGTGAGCATAGGGAGAAACATTAAAAGAATGATTGCATATTTCATGATATCTATTTTATAGGCTACCCCAAGGTAACGTTTGGTATTGATTTGACTATCAAAGAATTCTATGAGGAATGAAAACTATATGTTTTCATGTAGTCCTTACCTTACAGTATATAGTCAGCCTTGATCGTGAAAGCGAGTTTTTCGTCGCTTTGATGGTTGTTTATGGTGATACTAATAATTTTTCCTTTGACATCATTCAGCGGAAACTCCATTGTATCGAGAACTGTTTCTTCAGTGATTTCGAAACATATGAGGTTTTCCGTTTTCCCCGTTTTATTATGCGCACAGATTATCACATTGCTCTTCGTTATTTGTTGCGGATTCGAAACGGTTATCATTAATGATTCTTTCGGAACAAGGGAAGTAACATACACCCGTTTTTTTCCTTTTTTGATTGCTCCTTTTTTCTCTTTGCCATTTAGGAATAACATTTTTGGAGTGTCTTTTTTAAGACTCATTGCTGAAAAATTGCCTAATGAGCTTTTAAGATTTTCAAATTCTGCAACGATGGCATCGGGATCAGTAAGCGCTTGCTCGAGGGATATTTTTTCGAAAAGTGAGTTAACAAGGTCAAGGTCTTTGCTGCATTCTTGTGCTTTGAGCACAGGCTGTAGGGCAAACAGCAGAATGATTAATGGGAGTATATTTTTCATAATGAGGTTCTTTTGATTTAATTCTGTAATACTTCCGAAGAAAAAATCGGTTCCCAATACGATGCATTGAAAACCGATTTCAGTTTGGTCATCAACGTGCTTAGTCTGCAGCCACGGCATTCATTTTGTAACCTACCTTGTTACCAACCGATACGTTGCGCAATTCAATTTTTAATGGTCGTGAAGAGTTTACTACAAAAATGTCTTTTGATTCATTTTGTTCGAGCATTTCACCAGCACCGTTTTTTAAATTCCATGAGCTACCAACTTTCTCCCATACACGAATGTTTCCTCTTGCTTTTCCACTCGTTCTGCGAACAATGATTCGCGCTTTTCCTGTACAAGAAGCGTTGGTATAGATGGTTTTGTTTGTTTGTCCGTATAAGGTTCCTGTTACCGGACCTCCTGTTGTGGTAATGTTACCGCTCATGCCTTCAATTTTTGCACTATAGCTAAAAGTGTTAGCAACAGATTGGTTTACGATCTGAACTTTGATCGTTTTTCCTTGGACACCGCTATACGTTCTGGTCTGCCATCCTGAAGGAATATATTTTCCATTGTTATATTCAATTGGATTAGGTTTCTGTTGACCGTTAACCAAAACGTTTACTTGAGTTTCTGCTTTTCCGGCTGTCTTTTTAATACGGATGGTAACTTGATCTGAGGTTGCTACGGCAGATAATACACCAGGGTTTGCAGAGTACACTTTTCCTGTTTTTGATTTCAACACTCTTGCACAAGATGATTGTGCTTGTGTTTGAAATGTGAATGCTGCAAAAATGAATGCGACGATTGTTAATTTGATACTTGATTTCATAATGTAAGGTTTAAAGATTATTATAATTTGATTATTATTTCTGGAGCTAAACTACAACCACATAATCGTCTCGGTATCAAAGAATTCTGTGAGGGTCTAAAAATCTATGAAAACCCTTAGACCCTTTTTTCAGGCATAAAAAGCTGCTTAAGCCTACTGGCTAAAAGGGTTCGTTGGGTGTTTTGTTTTCTTCGGAATAAAAAAACCGTCTCAATTTTTTTTGAGACGGTTGTGGGTTTGCGATAAAAAAGAAGTAGAATCAGCCTTTTTCTAAATATCCTGTTAGAAGATTCTCAAAGTCAGTACGCTTTTTTGATTTTACTAAAGTGGCTCTTTCCGAAGGTTCTTTTAACTGAATAATAGACGTCATCATCATACGTTTCGTGGTGTGTTTTGATGTATCGGCGAGTAAGTCCATTGCTTTTTCTGAGATCGTTTTATACGCTTCTTTTGATAATGCTACCGTAGCAGCTTCACCGCCGTCATAAATGCCCGAAGAACTATTCTCCTTCTTTATAGGAAGATAGCTCAGTGTCTCTGGACTAATGGTGTATCGATTGTTATTTTGATCAGTATAATAGAAAATGGATTCCGAAGCAGGCATAGTGCATTGAATTAAACATCCGAGTAGGATTAAGATAATATAGGAGTGTCGTCTCTTTTTCAAACCTTAGTTTTTGTAAAGAGCTTTGCTGATTTCTTCATATTTATCTCCAGAGGTCCACACAGGAGTTACCGGATCGTTACCCATTATACGCCCTGTCATCACGTAGGCTCTAAAAAACTTTTCTAAATAGTCATAATCCAAATTATCTGCATGATCACCAGGCCTGTGATAATACTTTGTCACATCACCGTTAAAAGCCGTGAATCCTAAAGAAAATGTTGGAGCTGGAATTCCTTTGGCCGCAAAATGAACATTATCACTTCGATCGAAAAGACCTTGTTCGGGTGCTGGATCATCAATAGCTGTGAGACCAAACGCTGAAACTCCGGCCTTTATATTGGCCGCGGCCGTTGTACGTGGCAACCCAATAATGGTTGCTAACGAAGTGTCATTATACCCACCATTATCACTATTAAAACAGAAGACCATTTGCTTTAACGGTAATACAGGATGTTCAACATAGTATTCACTTCCTAGTAATCCTTTTTCTTCTCCTGTAAATAGAATAAAAAGTGCAGAGCGTTTGGTAGGGTATTTCGCTAAATTGGCAGCCATACTAAGTACGGTCGTGGTTCCAATAGCGTTATCCCGTGCGCCATTGTAAATGGTATCGCCAGTTTCATCTGGAGTTCCAACACCTACGTGATCATAATGCGCCGAATAGATAATATATTCATTTTTCAGTTTTGGGTCGGTTCCTTCTACCACACCTATAACATTCTGGGTTGTAACCCGACTTTTCTTTGCTGCGTCCACTTGTACGGTTGCCAGCATATCTTTCATCGGCTTCATCTTTTTCGTAAAACCACCATTTGGATTCAGCGCCCAAATATGAGTAAACGAGCTCAACTTCTGCGAAGGGTCGCTCGCTCCTTTTAATTGACTGAGTTTGCTTGAGTTGAAATCATGTTGAATAAAGTTCCAGATATTTTCATTCGTATCTACAAATTCTACGAGACCAGCAGCACCGGCTGCTTCAGCAAGTTTAGCCTTTTTTTCTCTTATATCAAATGCATCACGAGTATCTTTAGTAGTTGGACTTCCAGCGTCAATAAGAACCAATTTTCCTTTTACATTGGCTTTTGCATAATCATCCTCCAAACCATAACCCATATAGATCGCATCGCCTTTAAAATTTAATCCGGCGGGTTGGATAGCTACAAAATCGCTGTAGGTAATATTATTAATTTTCATGCTCATTTTTTGTGGCGGAGTCACCTTTTCCAGTTGAAATGTCTGGTAGTAGGTTCCATTTACCGGACTGGGTTTCACACCATATCCACGTAGGGTATTCGCTAAATATGACGCAGCAATTTTGTTTTCCGGAGTTCCCGTTTCGCGACCTTTAAGTACGTCATCAGCTAAAAAATAAATGTGGCCTTCAATGGTGCTTTTATTTACTGTTTCGATCACTTTTTCCTTTTCTGTTTGGCCAAAATGGATAGAAAAAGATAGAAGAAATAAGCTAAGCAGTGCAATTCGTTTCATAAGGATGTATTATTTTTTGATTTCTGAAGGTGGACTCATTCTATAAACGAGTCAATAAATATAAGTAAAGTTATCCGACTGTGAACTGAATAAAATCGCTGCGTAGAAAATTAGCCCTATCTTTGCGCCTCAATTAGGCTTGCCACTACCTACATAGTGTCGCGCTACAAACAATTTTTATGTCATTTCAATCGTTGGGCCTGTCTGCTGCCCTGCTTAAAGCTGTAAGCAAAAAAGGATACACTACCCCATCTCCAATTCAACAAAAAGCCATCCCAAAAATATTAGAACGCAAAGACGTTCTGGCATCTGCACAAACAGGAACTGGTAAGACTGCCGGATTTACATTACCTATGTTGCAAATATTAAGTAGTGAAGCACCGCTACGGAATCGACCCATTCGTGCCCTAATTTTAACGCCTACACGTGAATTAGCAGCACAGGTTCTTGAAGATGTAAAAACATATAGTGAGTTTATCGATATCCGATCCATGGTGATCTTTGGCGGGGTAAATGCAAACCCGCAAATTAGAACCCTGCGCCAAGGTGTTGATGTTCTGGTTGCAACTCCAGGACGCTTATTAGATCTAGAAAATCAGAATGCCCTGTCTTTGTGGAAAGTTGAAATACTTATTTTAGACGAGGCAGACCGTATGCTTGATATGGGTTTTTTAAGAGATATTAAAAAAGTATTGGCTCTTGTGCCAAAGAAGCGTCAAAATTTACTGTTTTCGGCTACTTTTTCAAAAGAGATCAAACAATTAGCCAATAGCTTTCTTCATCATCCAGTGATGGTTGAAGCAACGCCAGAAAATACAACGGTTGAGAAAATCGATCAAATTGTTTATCGCACCAACAAATCAAAGAAAACTGATCTTGTGATCAAGCTTATTTCTGAAGGAGATTGGCAACAAGTGCTCATCTTTACAAGAACCAAGCATGGTGCAAATCGTTTGGCAGAAAAATTAGACAAGGCGGGAATTTCTTCCGCAGCGATCCACGGAAATAAAAGTCAGGGGGCGCGTACCAAGGCGCTTGCTGGTTTTAAAAGTGGTCGCGTGAAGGTTTTGGTTGCAACCGACATTGCTGCGCGTGGACTCGATATTCCGTTGTTGCCACATGTTATCAACTACGAATTACCTAACATCCCAGAAGATTACGTGCATCGTATTGGACGTACTGGTCGCGCAGGAGCCAGTGGAGAGGCAATCTCTATTGTAAGTGTGGATGAAAATGAATACGTTCGTGGAATTGAAAAACTTTTAGGTGAACGCCTCGAGAGCGAAGTGCTTCCTGGTTTTGAACCTACAGAATCGCTCCATGAGATTTTAGAGAAGAAAGCTGAAAATAAAGCGCAAAATCAACGTGGAAGACGTCAATCACGCAATAAAAAATCATCGGGTTCACAAGGACAAGGAAGAAGTAGTCGCGGACGTAATAGACGTTAATGCTCTACAGCTTTAGTGTGAACCGTAGTCCGATAGCGTTACTTGCGTATTTGCAGTTTTTTTGCCGTCAAGCATAATTTGTGTTCGCTTAAAATTGCCTACAATGGTATCTAAATAAGTGCTGTCCTTTGCAGTGCGTATTTCGTATTTGAACAGCATGGAGGTACTTGTTTTTTCCACATTTATTTCAAGACTTAACGGATCAAATTTCTCAAGAGTGATTTCTTCCGCAGTAGGTAGCATTAAAGGATTTGGAGCTATTTTTTGAAGTGATTCCTTGGTGCTTTCATCAAAGGCGGGGTGCGTTCGCTGTAATCGTAATAAATCTATATAATCCTGAAACTTTTGCTTTGCTAAAAAGTTGTAATCAAGGCCTATACGTGCGGTTTGATCGAGTGTTTCAACGGCCGGTGCGCTTTCGGCATTATTGATAGTCATAGTTTCCTCCATTTTACGGTTATTGCTACACGAAATGGTGATCAGGAGAAAAGCGAACAGCATTATTTTTTTCATTGAATGATAAATTTAAGTTTGGTGATCTTACCATTTGTATAGCGCTTATCCAAAATTTTAATGTGTTTTAAACTACTCGTTGGAATCAACAGCTTTGCTATAAAATCTTCTTTCGAGTACAGCTCCACGCCACTATGCTGTGGGAATAATTGATAAATCTCTGCATCTGTTGCTATAAGCTGTCGCAATTGTGTTTTTCGCTTTTGCACTTCAGTCATGCTGCCATCGCTATAGTATTGTAACATTAGCGCGTAATCATCGGTTCTTACTGGAATCACACTATTGGCGTTTCCGTCTATGTGACGCACAATTGTATCGGTTTTATGATACGGAGATCGTACTATAAATTGGATGATATCTTCGGAAGTAACATAAGTGAAACAGCCTAAGCTGTCCGTTTTTATATAAATGGGAGAGAGGTTCTTTTGAAGGATCTTAATATCGATAGGGATTTGGGTGATCGCTTCTTTTCGATCTTCGTCTACCATACAAAATTGGAAGGTATTGTTTTTCTTCCGAATGAAATACATGGTGAATAAAATGATTAGGAGTCCGCTAAAAATTAGCCATTGTGCTTTGCGTCTATTCTTCGGAAGGGATTTTTGCGACGCGCCATGTTTTGCTTTAAATGCATGCCAATTTTGTTCATCGGAATACAAACACAGCAGGTTGAGCATATCAATACGCGGAAGCTTGGTAGGGGAGTTTTTAATATAAGTGTAGAACCATTTTTCGCTTACCCGACCGTTCGTTTTCTTAAATAGGTCTTCCTGAAAAGCCACAATATCTTCTCCTTTCCAATGGCTAATTTCTTTTGGCGCGTGGTTTTTCTCTAAAAAAACACGCGCAACAGCCTGTTTTAGTAAAGAAAATAGATGTAGATCGGTTGCGTTCAAATGAATTTAAGGTATTGGAAATAAGCTAATTAAAAATTGTAAAACAGTTTACAATCGTTTTGCGATTATTGTACAAAGGGTCGCGCACTCCATTGGCTAAGTTTGTTTCAATAATTCTTAAAAATATAAAATTATGAAGACAAATAGTATGAAATCAATTGCTAAAATAGGAATCGTCCTTATGGCTTTAATCACCTTACATGCGTGTAATCAAAGTAGAAGTTATAAAGAATCTATGGCGGTTTCTGAAGTGGATATTACAGAAAATTTCGAAGGAACTGAAAGGAGTCCCATACCGAAGATGACGACGCATGAAGTTTCCGAGACGGTTCCGGAAGCATTAAAAATCATTAAAACGGCACATGCCCGTTATAAAGTAACGCATGTGAAAGAGGCGACGAAAGCGGTAACGGAGATCGCTACAACCTACGGAGGTTATATTTCCGACCAACGTTTTGAAAACACCTTATACGAGAAGCAAAATCGGTTTACAATTAAAATTCCTCAAGCGTATTTCGATACGGTCATGGATTCTATTGAAAGTGTGGCGGTCTTTGTTGAATTTGAAAATATTAGCACCAAAGATGTAACTGAAGAGTATGTTGATATTGAAGCGCGACTTAAAACGAAGCTCGAGGTTAAAGCACGTTATAAGGATATTTTAAGACGGAATGCTAAGACCGTTGAAGATATTTTAGCGACCGAGGAGAAACTGCGTATCCTTCAAGAAGAAATTGAATCTGCGCAAGGCCGCCTTAAGTATTTAAGCGGAAAAGTGGCGTATAGCACCATTCAGGTTGATCTTTTTGAAACGGTTGAATATAAAGAGGAACCTGCAAGTTATGAAAAAAGCTTCGGAGATAAATCTAAAAATGGGTTCGCTTTTGGTTGGGGAATTATAGAAACCATTGTGCTATTTTGTATTCACATTTGGCCGATATTCATTATCCTTATGGGATTGCTCTTTATTTTTAGAAAAAAGCTACGTTAGATCGTATTCAATAAAAAAAAGCAGTCATTCATGTTCATGGACGTTAATGACTGCTTTGTATATTGATTAGTTATTATTTATTTCGGCGAATAAGAAAGGTCCATTCGCATATAGCCATTAAGCTTATCAACTCTAATAATAGAGCTTAAAAGTTTGTTGTAGATTTCATCGCGTTCGGCGCCAAGTAAAATTTTATTTTGTTCATAAACCTGAGCGTATTCAGCAGCATTTTTGGCTGAAATGGAAACGATGATAAACTGACCTGGAGCACCAAAACCACTGCGATATACACGATAGTGTTCAGGAGAGTTTTTCTTTTCGTAAAGAGCTTTAAATTGGCGGGCCATGTCTAAGAGCTTGCTGTAATTTTGAGCCGTAGCATACCAAAATTGTAGTTCTCTAAATTCTTGGCCTTCCGTAATAACTTGCATTCCATTGGGCATGTACGATAGTTCTGGGTCTAGATGAATAATATAATCACTGTGCGTATCGTAGCAGCTGTCAAAATTTTCGAAAAGGGCATCAAATTCTTCGGCGCCCATTTTATTTTCTAAAACTGAAAACCGACTCTTATCTAGATCTGCCATGTTTGAGATAGGAGAAAGGTGAAAGTAACGTAAATCTTCAGTAGAAACCGTAAACCAATTGGCCTTCTGAATGTTGTATTTAGCACAATTGTCGGCTAAAGATTCACAATAGGCTTCATACTCGGCTACTTTGGCAGGATATACGGGGTCTTCATGGACCCAATATGCTTGCGATTCGGTGTTGGATTGTGCAAAAAGAACGAGGGGAGAACTTGCGGCGATAACGAGCAACAACAGGTTGGTGAAGTGAAATTTCATGATAAAAGTGTGTTATTTGGTTTGTTGAAAGCAAATCTAACTTCCGAAGAAGGTAAACTTAAAATAGTGAGAATCACCCTAAAAGTTAGTGATGTGGCATCCCATTGCAAAAATTAGTATTGAAGGTGTTTCGTTCTTAGCGCGAAACATCTTTTTTGCGGGTACAATTCTTACCTAAGATACGTAAAGTTTTGGATATATGATTTTTATGAGAGTAGGGATTATGTATTAGAAAAAAAATCGTTAAAATTTAATCAGTTTATTCGAAAGGGGAAAAAGACGGAAGACACAAGTTTTGGTTATGGAGAATGAAACATGGATCGTTTATGTTTTTTAAAACTAACGCCTAATACCCAGCGTTCAAATATTTTTTCTCGCAAAAATGCCAAGTGGGAACGCGTTGTCTTATTCAATCTCACTTCTACTCATAACCCACGCCTACAAACGCCACCCAATGGGTTTCTGAGGCTGGTGCTGTATGTCCCATGCCAATATCAATTACTTCAATGTGCGGATCGGTAAGACTCGAACGGTAATCGACAAGCGTTCCAAAGAGTGGTTTTCCATAAAGTTTTTGGTTTAATTTATTTGCGGTTAGGAGCCCGAAGGGCACAGAATATCTGCCACACCAGGTCCAATTATAAGATTTGTAATCATTTGGGTTCACAGTAAATAGATTGAAAGTTCTTATTTTTTCTTCGGAAATGGGATCTAATAAACAAAAATCAATAATACGTCTATCTTTCTCAAGCGCTTTTTTATTGCCTGCTTCATCAACGCCAAAAGGAGCCAAATTGCCCCCTCCCCAGTCTGTATTTCCGTAGTGGATAGCATCATTAGAAATTACAATGGCTATGTCTTTGCCATACGCCAAATGCTGCATTTTCATTTGTTGCGCCAAAACGTTTGAAAGGTCTTCGGAAAATCGCTTCATGTCGTCAAATTTCATAAATGGAACTAGTATTGGTACAATTTCCACTTGCGGATTCATTTTCTGAAGAAAAGGTGTTATGGCTTCCAATGAATGTTCTAAAGCCATCATTGAATCATGAACGATAAAGGTGTTGGCATGAAGCTTTGCGATCAACGAATCGCGAAGGGGTGAAATTTTAATATGTCCATTGGGAGCATTCCAATA
>Ga0209344_10004709_pt1 | contig 12301 bp, 14 predicted proteins | sample Cruoilmetagenom6_FD_187293 | JGI IMG/M metagenome (GOLD analysis project Ga0209344, IMG submission 187293) | Oil polluted marine microbial communities from Coal Oil Point, Santa Barbara, California, USA - Santa Barbara Oil Seep Sample 6 (SPAdes)... | ecosystem: Environmental > Aquatic > Marine...
GAAAAACCTTTATACCTATACTTATGTTTTCAATATCTAAACAAAGCCAAATATGACCTTCAAGACCTTTGAATTTTCGAAGGTCTTTTTTTTTCTAATCCGCAATTCAAATGAATTATCCGCAAAGATTTTAATTTTTTAGTGAGGATAAATCTGTTTTTCAATTTTCTATTTCTTAAAAAATCCAGTTCGTTTTTTCTGCCAGTAAAACGCCATTACCTTTTGTAATGGTATGGATTTTTGTCCCGCGAGCGGGACGAAAAGGAATAGCAAGAGGGCAACACGCTGCGCGATGTTGAGCATTCCTTTTCGATTTCAAACCATTGAAAATTAGGTATTTGGGGGTTTAGCGATTTTTTAATTCCCTAAATCGGCATCATTTTTCACGGAAAAACCGTGTCAGCCCAGTAAAACAAGTAAATTTTTCACGGAAAAATGGATAAAGGATATGAAAAAGAGAGGTTCGAGAGCGTAAGCATCAAAAGTTCGGTGGTAAGAAAGTTTAGAAGGTATTGCCGGAATATTTCAAAATCACAGTCGATGGCGTTGCTGTTAATGATAGAATTTTTTGAGGACAATGGCATTTCGCCTACGGAATCGATGGGACCTAAAATGCAGACTTTGGAAAACTTGATAAAGAAACGAATCAATGGCGTAATTGCCATTCTGAAGGACATCGAAAAGAGCCAAACGAAACCTACCGTGGCGATGATGGAAACCTTATTTAAAGAGGCAGAACCGAAGAAAAAACCATTGATTTTGGAGAAGAAAAATGTTGAGAAAATGACGGAAGTACGCTTTAGGGAAAAGCAGAATCCAAGCAACGAATTATAAAATAGTAGTTATGTATATCACAATCACAGCACAAAAGTTGGGCAAAACTTACGGTCAAAGTTCAGCAGGTTTTGTAGCCTATTTGGAAAAGGAAAATCAAGGTTTGGAACAAGAAGAAATGGAACACTTTTTTAACCAGTATGGCGATGAAATTTCAGCCAAGGAAGTTGTTAATGAAATTGACGGGAATACTGCCAAACTCAAAAACAAAGAACCTAAATTTTATTCCATTACGGTCAGCCCTTCTAAATATGAATTGACTCGATTGGAAAACAGTAGCGCCGATTTAAAAAGGTACACCCGAGAGTTGATGAAAGACTATGTGAAATGTTTTAATCGCGAAATAAATGGAAGGGCAATTACTGTGGATGACATAAAGTATTATGCTAAAATCGAACACCAACGAACATTTAAGGGAACAGATAGGCAGATTCGAGAAAATCAACCTTACGCCACAAAAATTCTTCAACTAAAAAACCACATCAGAAAGATAGAAAATGGCGAAAGAATAGGGAATATAGATAAACTGAAATTAAAAATCGGCAAATTGGAACGAGATGCACCGCACCAACAAAATGGAATTCGGATTGTACAGGGAATGCAGAAAGCAGGCAACCAAAGCCACATCCATATTATTGTAAGTAGGAAAGATGCGACCAATTCGGTCAGTCTTTCCCCAGGAAGCAAATACAAATCTTCTGAAGTTGAAATGCACGGTAAAAAAGTGGGAAGGGGCTTTGACAGGGATATGTTTTTTGAGAAGGCAGAAAAGACCTTTGACAAGACTTTTGGCTACCAACGCAATTTTGCAGAGACCTATAAAGCCCGAAAGGATTTCGTAAAGAATCCCAACCTATACTTTGCCGCATTGATGAAGTTGCCAGCAAATGAAAAAGCGATGGCTTTTAAGCTAATGCACAAAACCGGATTACCAGTAATTCCAAATATCCCTACAAATCAGGCACAAATGGCATTGCGGATTTTCAAAAGATTACGGCAAGGGGTCGATGTGGCCATCAAATCAAGTTCCATAGGTATTTAATTTAGGTAATGGAAATCGACAATTTATATCACATTTTAATCTTTATTGTACTGGTCAGTTCTGTATTTTACTTACTGTATAGAATCACAAAATACGCCTTTGCTTTAAATTTTCTGTCCATTATTGCGCTATCAACTTGGATTTACGATTCAGCGCAATTAGTTCAAGGTTCACTTTACTTGATTTGCCCCTTACTTCTAATCAATACTGTGCTTTACGTTTTTCTTCATAAATCAGACAAAACAGTAAACATCAATAACATCTATCAAGTCAGCTTTAAATCGAACAAGGGCATTTTCAAGATTGAGAATATAAAAAGAGGGGCATCGGTCATTGGTTCTGCCGGAAGCGGAAAAACCGAAAGTGTGGTGTATGGTTTTCTAAAACACTTTCAGAAACATTCTTTTTGTGGTGTCATCCACGACTATAAGGATTTTGAAATTACCGAAATGGCATACCCGCTTTTCAGGGATTCCGACATCCCTTTCAAAGTAATTTCATTTGACAGAATTATCCATCGGGTCAATCCCATAGCACCAAAATATCTTGAAAATGAGGAAAGTGTAAACGAGGTATCAAGGGTATTGATTGAAAACCTTTTAGAACAGAGAGAAGCAGGCACAACTGGAACGACCAAATTTTTCAATGATGCAGCTGAAGGTTTGATAGGTGGTTTGATTTGGAAATTGAAAACATCATACCCCCACTTTTGTACATTGCCCCATCTAATCGCCGTTTATCAATATTTGGACACAGATAGCCTTGTTTCATTTTTGGAAACCAATACCACGTCGAGAGCGATGGCAGATGCCTTTATAAGTGGAAAGGATTCAGAGCGACAAACCGCAGGAGTAAAAAGCACATTGGCTAATGCACTCAAACGTATCAGTACGCAACGAATATTTATGGCATTATCGGCAGACGAAGTACCCTTAAATATCAATCATAAAGAGAATCCAGCGGTCATTTCAGTAGTGAACAATCCCAAATTTGAGACTTCGTATTCGCCTGTAATAGCTACTATCATACACACAATTACGAAGCAAATGAGTGTCCGCAATTCAATTCCTTCCTTTCTTCTGATGGAAGAAGCACCAACCATTCGCTTATTGAATATGCACCGTATTCCGGCAACACTTCGTAGTTATGATATAGTTACTATTTACGTAATGCAGGATAAAATCCAGAACGATATGATGTATGGCGACAAAGCGAGCAAAGCGATATTGAGCAATCTTTCCTATCAATTTTTCGGCAAGGTCAATGACCCAGATACCGCCAAATATTATGAGCGTTTTTTTGAAATCGTAAAAAAAGAAACCACAAGTGTTAATCGTGGCTATAATTTGAATTTTGATACACGTATCACAACCGGTGAACGTGAAGTGTCAAAGATTAGGGCAGATGTGTTTTTTAGGCTTAAACAAGGCGAGTTTATAACCTTTGCGGATGGAGAGGATAAAAAGGTCCAATTCAAACTTTCCAGGATTGAAAGACGATTGCCTGCCAAAGCCCATAAATATACAGAGGCGGATTTAGAAGAAAATTTTGAACGGATTTATAGAGAAGCGAGATCAATCTTCAAAAATTAATATCTTTATCCTAATGCTTTTAAAATTCCGAGTAGAAAAGGAATTCAAATTTATATGTCAGAAACCAATCGTATAGAATACAAAAGAGAACTTACCGAAGGTCTGGAAAAAGAGGTCATTGCTTTCCTGAACTATCGTGAAGGCGGTGTTCTATATATTGGTGTCGATAAAAATGGAAACACTTATGGCTTGGCAGATGCTGATGCAGACCAACTCAAAATAAAAGACAGGTTAAAAAACAACATTCGCCCCTCTGCAATGGGTCTGTTCGACATCGTGAGTGAAGTTAGGAAAGGAAAGGACATCCTCAAAGTGATTGTCGCCAGTGGTCCGGAAAAACCATATCATCTCAAAAAATATGGGATGAGCGAGAAAGGCTGTTTCATCCGTTTAGGTTCTGCTGCAGAACCGATGCCACAAAAGATGATTGATGAACTTTTTGCCAGCCGAACCCGTAATTCCATTAGCAAAATAAAGGCAAATAGACAAGATTTGACGTTTAGCCAATTGAAGATATACTATCAGGAATCGGGTCATACTCTTGGTAATGCCTTTGCAAAAAATCTGGAACTTCTTACGGAAGATGGTTTATATAATTATGCAGCCTATTTATTGGCGGACAAAAACAATACCTCTATAAAAGTTGCCAAATATTCAGGAACAAGTCGTGCTGACTTGATAGAAAGCAATGAGTATGGCCACGAAAGTTTGGTAAAAGCAACAAAGCAAGTCATCGATAAGATTGCCGTAGAAAATAGAACCAATACTAAAATCACATCCAAAGAACGAAAACAAAATAATCTTTGGAATCCCATTGCCTTACGTGAGGCCATCATCAATGCATTTGTGCATAATGACTATACCAATGAAATTCCGCCAAAATTTGAAATCTTTTCAGACCGAATTGAGATTACATCTGCTGGCGGTTTACCGGAAGGTTTGAGCGAACAGGAGTTTTTTGAAGGCTTTTCCGTACCTCGGAATAAGGAATTGATGCGTATTTTTAAAGATTTGGAATTGGTGGAACAGCTGGGTTCTGGCATACCACGTATTTTAGAACACTATGGAAAAGAGAGTTTTAACTTTAGTGAAAACTTTCTTCGAATGACTTTTATGGCAAAAGAAACTGCTGTTAATAAAGATGATGCTGATGGTAAAGAAATAGGTGGTCAAATAGGTGGTCAAATAGGTGGTGTAATAGGTGGTCAAATGGGTGGTCAAATGGGTGGTCAAATGGGTGGTCAAAAAGGTAGTCAAATAAATAAGGAAACTGAAAAAGTAATAGATGCTAATCCTGAATTAACACAAAGACAAAAGCAAATACTAAAACTTATATACGTAGATAATAGGATAAGTCGTTCTGGAATTGCAGAGGTTCTTCATATAAATGAATCTGCTATTCAAAAGCACCTAAATAATCTAAAAGAAGCTGGATATATAGAACGCATAGGTGGCACTCGCGGATATTGGCAGGTTAATGTGGAAGGTAAATTTTAATTACTTGAAGGATAAAATCCCTCACTATTCATCCATTCAATTGTATCAAGTATTTCCTCTCTTTTAAATTTCGATTTATCTGGATGCCAGTCATAAAATTTCTTTATTAAAATTTCATCATTGAGAAGTTGTTTTTCTTCTATAATTTCTTTCCAACAAGCAAAAACTGTAGCGATTAGCTCTACATTTCTAGTTCTAAATTTTCTAAATTTTTCAATAATAAAATCAATATCAGAGAGCTCGTTGGAAAAATAACGTTCATACCATTCTCTATGACCACCAACTTTTTCTAAAGGCTGATACTTGAGGTAGTCGTTTGAGGAAAAAGTAAACCACTGATTTTCTCTAAATTTTTTATCCAATGACCGCATCAATCGATTGTCATAAGGGCCCATTGCCTGTTTGAGAAAATTCGTATGAAGATTCATTTGTGCTGAATGCTGGCACAGGTATATTAACTTTTGGAGTTTAAGATGTCCTAAAGTGTTTTCTTTATGAAGTTTAAATACAATTTCAGCGGCTAAAACTGTTCTACGATGAAAATCAATATTAGTAGGTTTTATTTTAGGCCGTAAATTTTTTAGAATCTCTTCCGAATTAATTTTAGTTTCGTCTGCCTCAAACCGATAATTTCTAAAACTTTCGTCAAATGCTTTTATTTCAATTTCATTTTCAGGTAAACCAAAACCTAAAGAACCTAGTATTTCATCTATTTTAGACTTTTCCATCAGATAATTCTTTAGTTAATTTCATTACTTCCTTATAACTTTTAATCTTTTCAAGCGCTTCCTTTTTATAAGTACGAATAGTGGATTGTTCAATTCCACCTAAATGGACGCGGAGTTGTTCACGAAGTTTTTTAGGAAGATTAAATCCTAACTTCTCATACTTGGTGTAAGTTAAATAAACAGTTCTTTGGGCTGGGGTTAGTGATTCTATTGCTTTGATGATAATAGCCTGTTCCATATTGAGTTGTACGCCCTTTAGATTAGGCAATTCAGTTACAATTTCTTCTGACCCGTCATAAGGATTGTTAATTTTCCGTTGCTGTTGACGATAATAGTTTGTAAACTCATTTCTCGCAATTTTATATAAATAATTTTTAAAAGCATCATCCACATTTTTTTTCCTTGCCTTATTTATTTGGAAGTCCCCCTTTTTTGCATATGAAGAGAATGTAGCGGTGGCAACTAATTCAGCGACCGTAATGTCGTGACCAAATCTTTTAGAAGTGATTTCGCATTTGTTCAACACATCTTTTTTAAATCTATGACATAAAGCGTGAAATGCGTTTTCCCGTAAAGAATCGGGATTACCTTTATCCTGATAAAGTTCAGTCAATTGTAGGGTTTCTTCATCTTTAAGTATATTCCAGTCAGACATTTAGTTGGTTCATTAACTGTACGCAAAAGCGTTGGGAACGGTTGAGCGTATTAAGGGTAGTAACATGCTCGCGTAAAACTAATAATAATTTTTAACAAATTTTAAGATGGCAAAAAATAAACCAATCGGAGACAATGCTCGAAAAGGAGCTGTAAAACAAAGGTCACAAGTCCTTAACCCAAAAACAAACTTGTACGTAAAAAGAAATGGCGAAAACGGTCAATTTATGGACGTGAAAACAACTGGCGGAAAGTTTAAAGGGGTCAGAAAAGAAAAATAAAATATGATAAATACATTATATAATCTCTCTGGTCTTTTGCCAGGGGATGTAATTATTGCTAAAAAACGTACTGGATTCGGTAGAATTCTTAATCATTACATAGTGTATGTTGGAGATAATAGATTTATTGGTAATCTTATTGATGGAGTAAAAGAATTGCATCATCACGAATTAATGAGATTACTACAAGATTATGAACCAATAGGCGTTAGGCCGTTCAATGGAACAATATTTCAACGGCAATTAGCAATTCATAGGGCTTATTCTAAATTAGGTAACAGATACAGTTTGTTAAATTTCAACTGTGAACACTTTGCAAATTGGGTTCAGTTCGGTAAAGCAGAAAGTAGTCAAGTGACGACCGGTTTTCTTATTCTGGCAGGTGCAATTGCTTTAAAAGTGATGGCAAGGGATGAGTAGTGAATTAAAAAGATTTTTTGGTTACGTCGTCGGTTTTTGTTTAGCAATCGGCTACTTAATTTATAGGTATTTTTTCCTTAATCCAGTAACAGATTTTCATAAGGAAATTTTGGTAGCATTTGCAATTGCAATTATTACGGCCTGCTTGATGGGGATTTACGAAACCATTAAATGTCAAGGCAAATATTTTTGGATAGCCTTAAAATGTTCTCTCTTAATTCCAAACAAAAAAGTGTATGTGTCATTGAGCTATTTGCTTCGGATAAAAATACAGGGAAATGAGCTTTATTTTTTAGTGAAAGGCTCTAAAATTAATCAGTACCAACCTGTTGGTGGCGTATACAAATTGGTTGGCAATAAGGATATTTATAAAGATTGGGAAGCTTATCCAAAATCAGACATCAAGAATCCGAAGGACTTGCGCTTTTTTGTAAGGGCAAAACATATTCCAAATATTATACAGTGGTTTAAATCAAGAAAAGATAGAGAAATTGGTGTGTGGAGAGAATTTTTTGAAGAATTGGTTGAAACAAAAATTTTAAAGCCGGAAAACTTTAAAACCATACGGGCTGAATATCTTGGTACTCACGAGAATATTCTCAATAAACAGAATAGGTTTAGCGATGAGACATATCATACGTTGATATACGATATTTTTCAGATTGAACTCAACCAAGATCAACTTAACCAGTTCAATAATTTATTGGATGCAAACAGATTTACCGAAAAATACGCATTCGTAACCAAAGATGAAATTGAAAAAGAATGCTTTAACAATCACAAATTTAAAATAGGACAACACGCCAAATTTACAATATAAATGAATTTTCAAGAATATTTATACAACCACGGTTTTCAAAGAGAAGACTTACTTGCAAGACTCGCTGAATCGCTTGAACTTGATGAATCACGTTCCAAAAGAATGGAATCCGCTTACAATGCAATTTATGATGTATTAAAGGCAGATCCAATATTTTTTTCCAAAGTGGACTTTGTGGTATATCCACAAGGTTCAAAAGCGATAGGTACGACTACAAAACCCATTGGCCAAGATGAATTTGATTTGGATATAGTAATCCAAATCAGAGAGTCATACCATATTTATACTTCATCAGAGATTTATAATCATCTCATCCGGGTATTCAAAAACAACCAACTTTACAAACCAAAGCTAATTGAAAAAAATCGATGTGCGAGAATAAACTACGAGGGTGATTTTCACCTCGATATACTTCCCGGTTGTATAATCATTGAAACAGAAGATAAATTGATGGTTCCCGACAGAGAACTGGCATCTTGGACTTCATCATTCCCAAAAGGATACTCAAAATGGTTTTTGGACAGAGCAGAAAACGTTCGAGAAACTTTATTGAAGAAAGCATTTAGTGGATATATTGCCCTTTCCGAAGCAAAAGCAGAACAGGAAGATTTGCCAAATGAGGACTATTATGACAAAGAGCCATTGAAACGCTCTGTGCAACTCACAAAACGTTATCGGGATATCTTTTTTGCAAATAAACCAAAATATCGAACTTCCAGTATAGTTCTTACAACGATTTTTGGGCAATTTTACGATGGTGAAGCGTCTATTTATGAAACCATTGATAACGTTCTAAATAAAATTTTAAGGAGATATAGTGCCTATGAGATGTTATACGAAAGTAGTGGTGTTTATAACAGAATCAAGGTTTTAAACCCTGTGAATGAAGACGAAGATTTTACAGAGAAATGGGATAAAGATAAAGAGTACTATATTCAGTTTATTGCATTTGCAAGAAGTTTTAAGGAAAATTGGGAGCGTCTAAAAAATGGTAATTTTGGTGTGGCAGAAGATTTATTCGGAAGTACCAGAACAAAGACTATTTTAAAAGCACAACTGGAGAGTTTGGCATCAACAAAATCAAACACTCTTGAAAAAGCTGGTCTTACTATTTTATCGGGAAATAATTATGTAGATGGGAGTGGGAATATTACTGAAACCCACGGATATAAAAGTAAACCCAACCGTAATTATGGTAGTGTGGAAATAGACATTCGTTCAAGACAAAATACGATATTTTCAAAGAATTATATCGCGCCATACATTCAAAAGGAATATGTTGATAAAAACTTTCCTTGGTTACAAACAGTTGTTAAAGACGGTAAACTCTTGGGAAAGGGTAAAATTAGGCCAAAAGGCTGTAAAAAAGAATACGAAATACTTGTGAGTTATGATATAAATGGCATTGGAAGAAAAGAAAGGGTATTTATTTTGAACGATAGTAGAATTAAATTCGGAACTGCGCCACATTTATATCCAGGAAACAGTCTATGCCTTTATTATCCAAAAGATTTACCACAACATTTAGATTTAAATTTTGTTGATATTATTCCTTGGATATCAGAATGGCTAGTAATGTACGAGCTTTGGAAAAAATATGGAATTTGGTTGGCTAACGAGATTAAGCACTAATCTTTTATCTCAAAATGGTCCTTTTTCCTTTAAAGCTTTTTCCGTAACCTTCCATCGCCCATTTTCCTTAATAAGCTTAAAAGTCTCAGGTTTCTCATCAAACGAAGTAGAAAACTGAATCCAAGCAATATCTCCATCCACTTTTTCTTGCAAAACCTTAAAATTAGATTTTCCAGAAGTGTTGGCAGTCATTATATCTTGAATGGCCATAAATGATTCATAACTCTCAGCGGTAGTGTATTCCTTCAATTTCTGATTGTCTTTATTATAGAAACTTTCCACAACAACCTTGGCAGTTTCGGTAGGGGATAGGGATTGTTGGGAGCAGGAGATACCAACAAGAAACAGGAGTATTAAGGCTAGATTTTTCATAGCAGTTTCAATTTGGGTTATTGATATATTTATTTGATACTTTCAGTTTTATATTTCGTTCCCCATTTTTTTCATTCAGTTCCAAAACGACCATTTTATCATTGCTCAATGAAAATTTGGGAAGTACATAAACCATTCTTTTGATTTGATTCTCGTCAACCTTCGTAGGAACATTGTATTTAAAATTAGTAAGCTGTGAAATTTGCTGTAAAGATTTCTTCTTTCCCTGTTTTCTGGTTTGTGTCGAAATATCCAAGAAATTTAGATCGTAATCCAATGAAGATTTGTTTTCAATTTTGACAACGAAATAAAGTTCTTCCTTATCAAAAACTATATTTTCCAAACTCAGAACTATACCATGCATACGTTTTTGGATGCTCCCAATTTTTTGTTTTCTAGTCAACAGATAAGAGCAAAACCTTTCGTAGTAAAATGTTTTGTCCGTGAACAGATTGGCAACATTAGTAGAATCAGAACCCTCTGTAAATTTTGGTTGTTCAAAACCGATACTCTCGGACTGTGGAACAAAATGAATCAGCTTTTCCAATTGCTCCCTATAGCTTACAATATACGAAAAAATTGAGCCATTTGTGTTGATTACAAGCAAATTACTTGCCTTTCCGGGCTTTGCCTGGAGCAGTCCAAAGTATTGTTCTTTTTCACGGTTATAAGTAAAAACAAAATTGTCCGCACCCGTAATTCCTTGTCGAATAGGATGGGGAAAAAAGAGGGCTACGTTCTTTTGATCGTTGGCAAAGATGGTGTCGAGCGGGGCAGTGTTTTGGGCCTCCATAAAGAAGCTGGCAAGGAATAAACTTCCCAATAAAATTGAATTTTTCATAACGCTGGTTTTAGAATGAGTTTATAATTATTGGTCACGGTAACCTTGACCGTTCTTTGGTTCTTTCGAAATACTTTTTGGATTCCGCTAACCTGTGGAACCCCTGCTATATTGATGTCTCCTACTATGTCATCCACGATCTCGCGACTCAAATCAGCTCGGAAACTGTTTTCCACATAAATCCCTTCACTTCCATCCTGGAGATCAAAGGCTTTTAGTTTGACGGGACGATGATTAATGTTCTCAATTTCAATTAGGGCACGGTTTGGTTTAAAGCTAATAAAACCGAAAACGGGTGTGTTCTTTGGAACTTTTACTCCATTTATCAATGCATCCTTTAACAGGCGCATCCGAAGGCGATAATTGGTCTTCACTACTTGGTTCCCGTCAACTTCCACCAATATTTCAGCATCGGTATTGGCAATGTCCATCTTTGGATTGGCCATTGGATCCGACGCAAAAAACAATTGATGTTCCAGACCCAATTCCTTTAGTGCAATGGCTTCATCTTTTTTGGCCGTAAGGGTATCCTCGTTCACTTTTGGTTTCCTTCGATACCTTTCGGGAACCACATAGGTGTCTTTTGAATAGGTGATCCTGTTGTGTTTGTAAATACTATCCACAATCCTCACCTTTTCTTTATCCATAAAATCAGGATCGTAAAAACCCAGGGAATCGATATTCTTTTCATCGTAAATACTCGGTGCATTGGTTTCTCTAACTTCTTTTAGCGCATCAATCGCTTCCAGTTTTGTCTTGTATTCTTTTTGGTTTTCATCCAAATCCGGCACGGCAGTCTGTGTCAAGCTTTCGCTTTTGGATTCATCACCCGACAATACGGATACGGTGTAGGCGATAATGAATACTACCACAACTGCGAGGACAGAACCGAATACTATTTTATTCTTTTCAATTTTCATTTGTAAGTTTTTTAAGTGATTTTTCAAAATAATCAGTAATCAAAAGGCCGTGTGTGTTCTTGGGAAAATTTCGGTCCACGACAATCAGATTTCCTGTGGAAATCAACTCATACCTATCCACCACGGTGCCGCGATTGATTTCAAAAATTGTTTTAGTTTGAAATTTATAGGGATTGCTCTGCAGGTCTAATTGGGATTCAATGCTGAGCACTTTTTGAACCAGTGAATATTGGAGCAATCTATTATATACACCATCGGCTTTTTTCTGTCGGTACAGGTTATCAACTGAGCTGTTTCCCAACCAAAGTGCTTTTTCCAAATTCTTTTCGTAGTTGCTTGCATCGATATTGTAGAAATAGGTATGAAACAGCTCGAGATGCGCCAAGGCTTCAACTCTAAGATTTTCCTTTTGTGCCACCCATTTTAAAGGAATTACAGATCCGTCGGTATTGATGGCGAAAGCATTGTTCAATGCTTTGTTATTGATTCTGAAAACTGACCAAACGGCCAATCCACTCGAAAGAAAAGAGAAGGCCAATACGGCGATTACAATGAATCGGTTCGTTTTAAGGACGGTGTATATATTTTTATAAGGTGTTTTCATAATTTAAAATACGCTTTAAGCGGTAAAAAGTCTTAGGGTGAATGATGTGGCACGTCGATAAAGC